>Ga0214471_10001947_pt1 | contig 16316 bp, 14 predicted proteins | sample RVTome_5_FD_207665 | JGI IMG/M metagenome (GOLD analysis project Ga0214471, IMG submission 207665) | Soil microbial communities from uranium-contaminated site in the Upper Colorado River Basin, Wyoming, United States - RVT142D155 | ecosystem: Environmental > Terrestrial > Soil > Contaminated >... | reverse complement strand
TTGGCTCGTGAGCTGCAGCCACACGGGGACGAGCGGGTAATCCACCTGAGCCTGGATGCGTTCGACATCGACGCGGGAGACCCGCTCCAGCCTGCCGGTCGGGGGGTCGATCGGCCCGAGGCCCTCCCGAGTCTGCGTGACCCGAACGACGCCCTCGACGGCCACCGGCGCGTCGGGAGGCTCGGCGCCTGCGACGGGAGGCACGTCCAAGTCGATCGGGACCCACCCCCGGTCGACGATCACCGCCGACCCGTCGTCCATCGAGAGGGGGGTGAGCACGTGGTGGCCCGACACGCCGTCCAGCGACTGCGACTGCAGGACGACCTCGTCTGCGATCTCGTAGCGGCCGCGGGCGATGGCGTTCCGCAACTCGATGGCGTCCGGTCCCCCGCTCGCCAGGAGGGCCGACAGGTCGTCGGCGGGCGCCGCCATGCGCTCTGCGATCCTCTCGTCGAGGACGTTCCGCTCGTCGAGGCGCCGCAGCTGCCAGAACCCGAGCGATACGAAGGCGACGATCCCGGCGATCGCCGCGATGTGGAACACCAGCCACAGCGGAGTAACCGCGAAGCGATACGAGCCGGACGTTCGTGCCACCGGTGCGATGGTATCGCCGGGTTCGCCTCCACCCGCTGCCGTGGCCGACCTCGTACACTCCGACGGTGCGGTGGGCGCTCGTCGTGCTGGCGTTGGTGGCGTGTGCCGGCTCGGAAGATCTCCGGCCCGAGGGAGGATCCGTGACTCAGGTCGGCGGCGTGGCGGTACACGTCGACGAGCGGGGTGCGCTCGACGCCTCTCCGACTGTGTTGCTCCTGCACGGCGCCTCGTTCACCGCCGACGTCTGGGACGAGTCGGGCATCGCCGATCGCCTGGCCGAATCCGGCCTTCACGTCGTGGCGGTCGACCTCCCCGGGTACGGCCGGACGCCTCGCTCCTCTCTCGGCGGGGCGGACTTCCTCGCAGCGCTCATCGACGTGGTCGCCCCCGGTGGAGCGGTCGTCGTCTCTCCCTCCATGTCGGGAGGCATGGCGCTCGCCCTCCTGGCGGCGGGGGATGGCGGCCGGTTGGCCGGCTTCGTGCCGGTCGCTCCCGTCGGGATCGCCGGCTTCTCCCTCCCGCACGGCGCCGAACCCCCCGAGACGATGATCGTGTGGGGCTCCGAGGACGACCTGATCCCGGTAGAGCAAGCCTCCGTCCTGGCTGCAGCCCTGCCGGGGAGCCGTATCGAGGTGATCGACGGGGCGGGTCACGCCGCATACCTCGCCGATCCCGAGCGCTTCGCCGACCTGCTGATCGACTTCGTCGGCACACGCTGACTCACACGGCGTACCGACCGCCGGTCCTCCAGTAGACGCCCTCTGCCCTCGTCAGGAATCCCTCGTCCACCAGGTAGCGACGCAACGACGCGAAATCGGCGTGGAACAGCTGGAGAGTGAAGTTCACCTCCGCCTCGGCGTAGCGGAGCCCCGGCTCGAACTCCTGGGCGAGGCGCTCCAACACGACCCGACGCTTGGCATGGCTCGCCGGGATGCTCGTGAGGCGCTCGCCGGCGAAGAACCGGCTCAGGATATCGGCCTCCTCCCTCTCCCAGGAGCCACTGGTGATCGAGGGATCGGCCCCGCGAGCGTGCGGGAGCTCCGACGCCAGCTCACGCAGCGCGTTCCTCGCCAGCGTCAGGTCCTCCGTGAGAAGACCGGCGGCCCGCAGCTTGCCGATCGATTCGATGACATCACGGCGCCTGACCCGCATGCGCTTGGCGATCTCGCCGGCGTCGACCCGGCCCTCCGCCGCCCTTCCCAGGATGGCAAGCCGGAGAGGGTCGAGCGAGAGCCTGATGAAGTCACCAGGGGTCAGCATGGCCGGATGGTAGCCCCCGCCTCGAGGACCACTCGGGGCCATCCGGACACGTCGCCAGGCACCAGGAGTGCCGCGGTGCCCCGGCGCGCCACCGCTCGACCTCCTCCTAGGCTGCCACTCATGCGCCTCCTGCTCGTTCGCCACGGCGCCACCGCCGAGACGGGAAAGCGGCTTTCGGGGCGCCTCCCCGGTGTCGGCCTGTCGGAGAGCGGCCGAGCCACGGTGGAGAGACTCGCCGGGAGGCTCGCCGACCTGACCCTCGACGCCGTCTACACGTCGCCCGTGGAACGCTGCGCCGAGACGGCGGAGATCATCGCCCGGCCCCACCATGTCAGGCCTCGCGAGATCGAAGATCTGACCGAGGCCGACTACGGCCGGTGGACAGGGCGCACCCTCACGTCCCTATACAGACTCAAGGCGTGGCCCCGCCTGATGGCCGGTGCGTCGCGTTTCCGGTTTCCGGACGGCGAGACGCTGCGCGAGGTGCAGGCCCGCGCAGTCGGGACGATCGAGCACCTCGCCACGAGACACGGGGGCGGGGCCCTCGCCGCAGTCAGCCACGCCGACGTGATCCGGGTGATCCTCGCCCACTATCTCGGAGCACCTCTCGACCTCGTGCACCGCCTCAACATCGATCCCGGCAGCGTCTCCGTCGTCGAACTGTCGACGTCCGGTGCCGTGACCGTCCCGGTCGTCAACGCAACCCCGGACATGGTGCGGCTTCCGTGAGGGATCTGGGGACGATCGAGTCGCTCACACCGGGGGCGATAGGTGAGCCGGGCGACAGGACCTTCTACCTTCAAGTGGCTGCCGACGAAGGCACGTCTTGGTTCTTGCTCGAGAAGGGCCAAGTCGCGGCGCTCGGTGAGCAGGCACTCGAGCTGCTAGACACGGCCGGTCTGGCGGGAGCCGGCGCCGAGCTCTCCCCGGCGCCGCTCGAAGAGCCAGGCGACGTCGTGTTCAGGGTCGGTGCCATGCAGCTCTCGTACTCCGAGGAGACCGGCCTGGTCGAGATCATCCTGGCCAGCACGGATGAGGATCTCGAGCCGGTCGCCTTCACCCTCACGCCCTCCCAACTCGACGTGGCGGCGCGCGCGGGGCTCGCAGCAACCGCCGCCGGCCGGCCGCCTTGCCCGCGCTGCGGGCTGGCGATGGACCCGAGCGGGCACATCTGCCCGACCACCAACGGCGACCTGCGCCAACACCGGCCGTGAGTGTCGTGACTTGGACCCCGCGGGTCGTCGAGGTGACCGGCCAGTTCGGCAGCGCGTCGAACATCACCCTCCTCGGGCTGACCGAAGACGGAACCAAGGTCGTGTACAAGCCGGTGGCCGGCGAGCGGCCGCTGTGGGACTTCCCACCCGAGACGCTGGCGTCGCGAGAAGTGCTCACGTATCTGGTATCCGAGATACTGAGCGCAGGGCTCGTGCCGGAGACGGTCGTGGCCGACGGCCCGTACGGGAAAGGGGCGGTCCAGCGCTACCTCGAACCCGACCGAACCTTCGATTCGATCGATCTCGTCAGGGTCGGCTCGCCATCGTTGTGGCCGATCGCCCTCCTCGACGTGGTCTGCAACAACGCCGACCGCAAGCTCGGCCACATCCTGGCGAGCAAGGGGCGACTGTTCGCCATCGATCACGGCCTCACGTTCCATCCCGCCGACAAGCTGCGAACGGTGTTGTGGGGCTTTGGCGGGAAACGCTTCCCGAGCGACCTCGTCGACGCCTTGGCGTTGCTGCGTGAGCGCGTCATCGGCGAGCTCGGGGGAGCCGTCGCCGAGGCGCTCGGACCCGGTGAGGCGACCGCCCTGTTGGACCGGGTGACGGCGCTGCTGGCCGACCCGACCCACCCGGCGCCCCCCGAGGACCGACCGCCGGTCCCCTGGCCGCCATACTGAGGCTCGTCAGGCTCGGCTCCCGCCGCCGGCGACCGCACCGACTCTCCTGTCGTCGGCTGCGCCCTCCAGCCAGCCATCTGCCGAGCGGGCGACGGCCTGCACCCCGCCGAAGTACATCGAACGTCCCTCGAAGGGCCGGGCCGCCACGGCCGTGAGGAGGGAGGTGTCGAGCCCCGGCTCGTGGGCGAACCGTCGGGCGCCGTCGAACACCTCGGCGTGTGACCTGGGAGCGTGGATGGCGTCCATCAGGGGCTCGCCGAGCTGGAGGTGACGGTACAAGACGCTGCTGAGAGCCGTCGTGATCCGATCGGCGCCGGGAGAGCCGATGGCCAGACATGCCCCGTCCGCTCGCCTGGCGACCGTCGGTGCCATGTTCGAAATGAGTCGCGTCCCGGGGACGAGACCGTGGAACCCGCCCGGGGCCAACTCCAGCTCGCCGAGAGAGTTGTTGAGCCAGAACCCCGTGCCGCCGGGCATCGCACCGGACCCGTACCCGGCGGAGACCGTCACGGCGCATGCGTTTCCCAGGTCGTCGACTGCGGAGGTGTGCGTCGTGGAGGGTGACCCGAGGAGGGCGCCGGCATCACCGCCGGATGCCAGTTCGATGAGCGCCATCGCCTCGTCCGCTCGTTCGCCCGCGGTGGCGTCGAGGTGAGCTCGCCGGAACTCGAGCACGGCGCGCTGGATCTCCTCGATGACGGGGACCGACTCACGGCTCCACCCCTGAATGCCGGCGCCGTGGAACAGCAGCAGCATGGCAGCCATGCAACTCCCGCCGACGGCAGGGGGCGGCGTCGTGGCCACCCGCCAGCCGTCCAGGTCGACCGTCACCGGGGCGCGCACCACGGGCTCATAGGCGGCCAGATCCTGCTCCGTGAGCAGCCCGCCTTGGGCCTGGACGCCCGCGACGATCCTGCGACCCAGCTCGCCTCTGTAGAGGACGCCGGGACCCATCTCGGCGAGCATCGTGAGACTGTCGACGAGCTCGGGGAGGTGCACGGTCTCGCCGAATCCGAGCGGAGTGCCGTCGTCGTGATGCAGCGCCTTGTGGCTCGGAGGATCCCAGCCGAACACGGCATCGTGCGCGAACACCATGTAGGAGGCGCAGGCGCGCGACACGGGGAATCCGGCTTCGACGGCCTCGATGGCGGGTGCGACCAGCTCCTCCCAAGGCAGGACCCCGAACTCGTCGGACGCCGCTCCGAGGCCGGCGAACGCCCCGGGCGTGGCGACGGATCCATACCCGACGATCGTGTGCATCCCGCCGCCATAGTCCATGTCGACGGCGATCCCGCCGCCTCCGAATCGATCGGCGGGCAACCCTCTCCCGGGCATCTCGGCGTACGCATCGATCACGACAGGGTCGCCGTCCACCGGCCAGACGGCGATGAAGCCGCCTGCTCCCGGGGCGATGATTCCCGGCTCGGTGCACATCGACACCAGCGTGGCGGCTATTGCAGCGTCCACGGCGTTGCCGCCTTCGTCGGCGATGCGCGCCCCACCCGATGCCGAGAGCGCCGATCCGGAGGCGACGGTGACGTGAGGCATCGCAAGTGAGCGTAGTTGGCGATGGGCCGGCCACACCGAAGCTGCCTCAGCCGGAGACGGAGCCGGTCCCGAGGCCACCGGAGTCGGGGGTCTCCCCGTCGGGTGGCGGCACTTCGACGTGATGGGCGACCACCTCCAAGCGGCTCTTTCGCGACCCGTCCGAGTCCCAGAATCGACGCTGGACTGCACCGGCCACCCAGACCCGGACGCCCCGGTCCGCCGTCGCCGTCAGCAGGTCCGGGGATGGGTCCCACACCGTCACCGGGATGACGTCCACCCTGCGGGACGGCGACTCCGACCTGACCGTGACGAGAAGCCGGGCGAGCTCGGCACCCGAATCGAAGACTCTGTGCTCGGCGGGCGCCGCCGTTGTCCCCGACAGCACGACGAGATTGACTTCCACGCTGCTACCCCCACATCGAGATCGAGGGAAGGGCGGGATGGATCGGAACGTATCAGCCGGCTACGACACGATTCGCCCTCAGGCACCGAGCCCCCGCACGGCGTCGCCGAGGAGGACCAGGCCGACGACGACCACAGCCCCCGAAGCGATCGGTGGGAGGCGTCGTCTCAGCTTGGCGACGGCGGGACCGCTCAGCCTCCTGTAGCCGAAATCGCGGGCACTCACGACAGCCATCCCGACGGCCACGAGCGCCGTCGCCATCCCCAAGCCGAAGAGGAACACGAGCAGGACGCCCACGCCGACCCGGCCGAGGTTGATCGCCCCGAGCAGCAGCACGACGGCCGAGGCGGACGGGACGAGACCGCCGGAGAGGCCGAGGGCCGCCAGGCTTCGCCAGGAGACCTGTGCCGGATGGTCGTGCCCGTGGTCGTGCCCGTGATCGTGCTCGTGATCATGGTCGTGCTCGTGGGCCCGGCCGGCACGATGACGGCGCCGCGCCCTCCACGAGAGATGGACGCCCACCGCGACGATGACCGTCGCCGAAACGATCGACAAGATCGGATAGACGACTTCAGGGCGAAGCGTCGTCGCCGCCGCGAACGCCAAGCCGCCGAGCACCGCCACCCCGACGGTGTGCGACACGGCGACGGCCAGGCCGAGCGCCGCCGCGTCGCCTCTGGAGCCCCGGGTACCGACCAGGTACGCCGCCATGAGGGTCTTGCCGTGGCCGGGTGCCAGCGCATGGGCGAGGCCGAGACCGAAGGCGGCGACCATCGCCAGGGCGAGAGCCCCGAGGCCGATTCCCGGGGCGGCGAGGAACGATCCGAGGAGGCCGGCCGGACCGCGCAGCGGCGCGGGAGCGGCGAGCACGCCGTCGCCTCCCGCGCCCGGCGGCCCGCCGATGACTTCGACATGCGCGGTGGCGCCGGCGACCTCCATGAGCTCGCCCTGCGGGTATTCGGTAAGCATGCGGCTCGGGCTGGTCGTGAAGGCGTCCGTGGAGATGACGACACCTTCGCCGCTGATGACGACCTCGCGCCATCCGATGCGATCCGGGTATGTGAGGTCTCGGGCGACGACGGTCGTCTCCTCACCCACCCTCAGATCGACGGTCGCCGAGTAGACGCACTCGAGCCTGGCGGTCTCGAGGCCGGCTTGGCCGGGGATCATCACCAGTGACGACAACTCGGCTACCGGCGCCAGCGGCTCCGTCGCCAGCTCGACGGCGACGGAGGAGAGATGCTCGCCGCAGGTCGCGGTTGCGTACGCCGCCGCCTCGGATGCGTCGACGGCCCCGTCGGCGTCGGCGTCGACGACTCGCTTCTCCTGGAAGGCGGGAATCTCGGCGAGGTCCAGCAGCAGCGTCACGGTGACCGCGCTCCGGGTGACGTGGACGCCGAGGTGGTGGTTGATCGAGTAGTTCCCGAGCGGGTGAGCGAGAGCGGGTGACGCCGCCAGGAGGACGGCTGCGGCGAGGCCGCCCGTGGTGACGAGTCTCCTGATCACGTCAGCGCCTCGATCGCCTCGGCGGCGGTGCGCGCCTGGAGGGGATCGAATCCGGCGTTGAGCGCCATGGCTTCCTGCAGCTCTGCAAGGGCACGGTCGGCGTCTCCGAGCGCCGCCGAGATCATCCCGGCGTGGTACAGCATCACGGCACGCCTCCCACCTGCCGCGAGTGCGGTCTCGCTCGCTGCCCGTGCCTCGGGGAAGCGGCCGTTGCGATACAGGGCCCAGGCGTAGGCGTCGTATCCCACCGGGTCCTTGCGAACCTCGAGCTCCTGCTCCGCAAGCGAGAGGGCGAGCGCCACGTCCCGGTCGTGATCGGCGAGAAACTGGGCGTAAGCCCGGTTGTAGGCCTGGCGGTTCGCTCCGGCGAGCGTTGCGATGGCCCCGACCGTGGCGTACCGGTCCTCGGCGGCAGCCGCGTCGCCTGTGAGCGCATACAGGTCTCCGAGGGCGGCCAGAGTGACCGGATCCGGAACGATCGCCGACGCTGCTTCGTAGGCTTCGATCGCTGCCGAGAAGTCTCCGGTGGCGGCGGCCACCCGTGCCAGCTCCGCCAGCGTTCCAGGGGCCGAGGGCGCTTGCTCATGGGCGGCCTCGATGTAGGCCACGGCGCGCTCTAGGTCACCGACCTCCTGGGCGAGACGCGCCGCGTACGTCTGGTAGAAGGCAAGGGGCCGGCCCTCCAGGCCGACGCCGGCGGCAGCTTGGACGGCGCCGTCCGCTGCTGACAACGCCGCCGCGAGATCGCCGCTCTCGAAGGCGAGCTGAGCCCGCCTGACGACGACTGCCGGGTCTCCGCTCGCCGCCTCGAGGCGGTCGTAGTAGTCGCCGGCAGCTGCGACGTTTCCGAGGGCCAGCGCGGCATCGCCCGCGATGGCGACCGCATCGAGGGCAGCCGGATCGGCGGCGATGACGGCCACCGCCAGGTCTCGTGCTCGGACGAAGTCGTGCAGTGACAGGGCGACCCGGGCGCGGCCGGCCGCCGAGATACGGTCATCGGGATGGAGGTCGAGGGCGGCGGCGAAGGCGGCGTCTGCCGCGACGAAGTCGGACAGGTCACCCGCCATCTGTGCCCTCGTGAGGAGGTGCCTGCCGAGGGTTCGGTACTCGAGGGACTCGTTGCGGATGGGAGCGCGCTCCGAGAACAGGGCGATGAGACGATCCAACTCGGCTCCATCGACGGCGGGGGCCGTCAGCCCGGCGGCGGCGGACAACGAGGCGACGGGGGCGGCGCCGGCCTCGGGTGCGCCCCGCCTGAGCACGAGGGGCGCCACGACGAGGACGAGGGCTGCGACGGAGGCCGCCAGAAGCATTCTGGCGGCCGCCAGAAGCGCTCTGGCGGCTGCCGGAACCATTCGGGATCGCACGACTCTGCTCCCTTCCTGCCAGGTGGCCCGGGGGGGCGAGAGCCCCCCGGGTGGTCCTGGGTCGGATCAGTTCGGGTTCCCGAGATACGGGAACTTGGCCTTGTAGTCGCCATGCGGCCCGACGCCGTCGCCGTTGACGCCACCGTCTGCGTCACGACCGGCGAACAACCCGAGCGGGTCGCCACCGGTGACGATTCGGAGCTCCGTGTCGATCACGTCGTCGGCCAACCCCCTGCCGTTGAGCGGTGGTGGCAGCGTGCCCGCCTTGTGGAACGCCAGGATGTCTGGCAGCAGCACGTCCGCCAGGGCGCCTGCCTGGGACATCGAGTAGGACCCCTCGCTGTCGAGCGAAGAGAACGCCTGGAGGGCGTCGATGACCGCTCCGCGAAAGTCCGCCACGTCGTTCCTCGGCTTCCCGCCGTTGAACACGTTCTTGGCGTTCGACGGGGCACCGACGATCGGACCGGACGAGTTCACGACGGTGTTGATCGCCGGGCGGCCCATGCGGTCGACCTGGCGCCACTTGCCGTCCGCCCTCGCCTGGGTGGTCGCCCAGACGCCAATCGGGCCACTGTCGTTGAGCCGCCGGTCCGGCAGCTCGAGAACGATGGCGAGCGTGTTCAGGTCGACGAAGAAGTCGGTCGGGTCGTCGCCCAGTGAGTCCTCACCGACGCCCTCCACGGTTCCGAGGAACCCGGAGAGGTCGAAGAAGAACGGATCTGAGCGAAGGCCGGCGAAGGATCTCCCGCCGCCCCTGAGCTTGACGTTGCTCTCCACCGATCCGACCGCCTGCACGGCGCCGTCGGGCGCCGCGCCGCGAGCTTGCTTGCCGGTCGCCCGCTGGACGAGCACGATCGGCGTGTTCGTTCCGCGCACCTCGTCGGCGGGGAAGACCCTGACGTGGTACGTGATCTCCTCGACGGCGTCGCCGTCCGTATCGACTCGCAACGAGTAGGACTTGGAGAAGCCCATCCCGAACGAGCTGCCCTGGTCGGCGACCGGGTTGACCGTCATGGCGAGAACGGTCCGGGCCTCGTTTCTCGCCGTGAAGGCGTACACATCGTTGATGTCGGATTTCGTCAGGCCGCCCGGCGACGTCAACCCCGGTGCGTCGAGGTGATCGGCGGCGTTCGCTCCCTTCGGTACGGCCGCGATGGCCGCGAAGAGCGCGCACAGAGCCGCCAGGCTCACGAGCGGCGTCATCCGCCTGAGTGCGTGCATACCCTTTCCTCCTTGCAGAGACGACAGATGTCGTGATCTCTTCGGAGAGGGTGCCGGCGCGGATTGGTGGCGGCGCGCCCGGCTAGGTGCTCGACCTTGCGATGGCGACTTCGAGCTCGTCCATTCCGGGGAAGGCCGGGTCCGCTTCGAGGATGGCGTTGCGAAGGCGCCGAGCCTCGTCTCCCCTGTTCGTGGCGGCCGCGGCGCGCGCCGCGACGTACCAGACGCGCAGGTCCTCGGGAAGCGGGTCGCTCTTGAGCCGGCGTGGCCGCACCATCGCGTAGGCCTCGTCCGGCCTGCTCGAGTCGAGGAGGAAGGACGCGTACACCACGCGGCCCTCCTTCATCACGGCGGGCGTGGCATCGCTCTCCGCGAGATGCTTCCACGTGGTGACGACGTCCGCCGGACGCCCCAGGGCGCGCAGCACGTCCATCTCGATGGGGAGGTGGGTGGCCTCGCCGGACATGCGGCGGAAGGCGCGCAGCTCGGTGAGGGCGGTCGCCCAGTCCCCGACCCGGTAGGCGGCTACCCCGAGGGTCTCGCGCACCGTGCTGTCACGGGGAGCAAGCTCCTTGGCGCGCGCCGCGTACCTCACGGCAGCGTGATATCGGGCTTCGCTCAGTGCCTCCGAGGCCTGCCCGAGTGCGTCGAGGGCGGCCCCCACCCGCGGCGCCGGGGTCACCCGCGACAACGACTCGACCACCCAGCGGGGCAAGCCGGCCGCGGCGCCCGTGAGGTCGCGCCGCTTCTTGGCAGGGGGCGTGCGACCGCCGGACGCACCTCGTCTGCCGGCGCTCGCCCGGGGTGGTTGCGGTCGACCGGACCGCCCCTGACCGTCCGTCTGGCCCGAGCCTCCTTGACGCCCGGTCGAGCGGCGCCTGCCGTCGGACGGACCGGGTTTGCGGGAACGCGGCGGTGCCATTGATCCTCTCAGACGGTGGACCCGATTGTGGCCGCCCCATGGGGGACGGCCACAATCTAACGATGTTCGGCGGCGACCTACTCTCCCGGGGCCCTGCGGCCCAAGTACCATCGGCGCTGGCAGGCTTAACTTCCGTGTTCGGAATGGGAACGGGTGGGACCCTGCCGCCATGGCCACCGAAACCCTGTGAAGGCCTTTGAGCCCTCCATAGCGAGCACGATCGTCTCTGTATTCAAATCCAAGCCCTCGACCGATTAGTACCAGTCAGCTACACGCATCACTGCGCTTCCACTTCTGGCCTATCAACCTGGTGTTCTCACCAGGGGTCTTACCCGGTTGGTCCGGTGAGAAATCTCATCTTGAAGGCGGCTTCGCGCTTAGATGCCTTCAGCGCTTATCCGTTCCGGACGTGGCAAACCAGCAGTGCCCTTGGCAGGACAACTGGCACACCAGAGGTCCGTCCATCCCGGTCCTCTCGTACTAGGGACAGCTCTCCTCAGATTTCTTACGCTCGCGACGGATAGGGACCGAACTGTCTCACGACGTTCTAAACCCAGCTCGCGTGCCTCTTTAACGGGCGAACAGCCCGACCCTTGGGACATGCTTCAGCCCCAGGATGAGACGAGCCGACATCGAGGTGCCAACCCCCGCCGTCGATATGGACTCTTGGGCGGGATGAGCCTGTTATCCCCGGGGTACCTTTTAGCCGTTTGCCTCGGCGCTTCCACATGCCGCCGAGGGATCATTAGGCCCTACTTTCGTACCTGCTCCACTTGTGGGTGTCGCAGTCAAGCTCCCTTGTGCCCTTACACTCAACGCCTGATTGCCGACCAGGCTGAGGGAACCTTTGGGCGCCTCCGTTACACTTTAGGAGGCCACCACCCCAGTGAAACTGCCCGCCAGACACTGTTCCTGATCCGGATAACGGACCTAGGTTAGAAGCTCATTATGAGAAGGGTGGTATTTCAACAGCGACTCCACGGCGACTAGCGCCACCGCTTCACAGTCTCCCACCTATCCTACACATCACATAACAAACTCCAATGTCAAGCTGCAGTAAAGGTCCCGGGGTCTTTCCGTCCTGTCGCGAGAAGTGAGCATCTTTACTCACATTGCAATTTCGCCGAGTCTCTGGTTGAGACAGTGCCCAAGTCGTTACGCCATTCGTGCAGGTCGGAACTTCATGTGACTCTCTTGTTTCCAAGAGCACAGACTATGCCTTCACCTCGCAATGTCTTGGACAATCGCCAGCGGATCGAACCTTCGCGTTCCGCTCGGGTTCATGTCCGCGGCGATCCTGACTATCTCGATCAAGCCATCCCCTTCCAGATGAGCGTCTGCGGCCATGCGGCCACAGATCTCTGCGAAGAGCTCGAAGTCGAGCTGCTTCGTCGAGAGCATCGGGTACCGACGGAAGTGCGGAAGCACGCCACGCATCAGGTCGGCGAGGCTGCGACTTTCCCACTTCAGCGTCTTGTCGCTTGGATCTCGACGAATGGAGCCGCAGCAGGAAATACTGCAACACCAGGTCGAGAACCTGTCTCCGCTCGGCATTCTGACTGACAGAGGCGCTGGGCCTGACCTCCCAACCCGTTCGCAAAGTGGAACGAGGAGAGATCGACACCGTAAAGCAGCCTTCGCCGTCGAAGTACCCAGAGACGTACGACGGGATGTCAAGATCGGAGCGAGGGCCCGCGTATTGCGCCGGCGATAGATTTGACCGACTCGGTCGGTCTACACCGACGCCTCTCCATCGAGAGTCTGTGACTCCGTCAGGATCAGTCGTTACGGGGTCATACCCGAAGGGCAGAGGACTTCCCACGGCATTACCCGCTGCCGCTGGGGCAGGTAGGGCTTCGCCGTTATGAGCGGGTACATGCGACGGGGTCACCCCCGCCACTGGGCAAGTTCGCACCTCCGAAGAGGCGCCTTGTCTTACCCGACAAGGAATTTCGCTACCTTAGGCATGATTGTTACTCCTCAGCTTTCGCAGCCTTCATGAGTGGTCAGGACATTTCTGCCTGACTCCCCATGTCGCCATGGGGATCGGACTGTCTCATCTCCGCGCTCACCACGGAGCCTGGCGTACAGTCTCTGAGGATCCCTGCAGAACGGCCTCAATCGGCCTGGATCGCTGCTTACCTTGCGCGTTCATCGCGTATGCAAGCCGCACCAGTCGATCGAAGCCGGCCGGCTCGAAATGCTCCTTTCGCTGCATCGATCTGACGATCTCTGCAAAACGATCGAAGTCTGAGCCTTTGACCAGTGGCCGATATCGCTCGAAGAACGGAAGAATGTGTTGCTCGATCTGCCGCCGCGAGGTCACCGTGTAGGTGAGTACTCGACTCTGCGGACCTTTCGAGACGACGCTTCCACATCCAAAGTGCGATTGGACCCGATGCAGGAGCTCGCGCTCCTTCTCATGCTGGTACACCTGGAACACTGGCGCAAGCTGCCAGCCCCCAGTGCGTCGAGCGTATCTCGTGTTCCGATGGATGGCCACTGAGAAGCAGCCTTCGCCATCCACGAACCCGACGACCCACCATGGATCAAGTCCGGTCACTGGCTCTTCGGTTTCCTGCTGATTGCCCGCACCGAACGGATTGTCACTGCTCATGCCACCCACCATATTCCGCGTGTGTGACAAGAACGAGTACCGTCGGATGCTCGGGTGTTCCAGCATATAGCCAGGTTTGGTAACCGCCGGTCGGTAGCACCAACGGTTATAGTTACCGCCGCCGTTTACTGGGGCTTAGATTCAAAGCTTCGCCGAAGCTAACCTCTCCTCTTGACCTTCCAGCACCGGGCAGGCGTCAGAGCGTATACGGCGTCTTGCGACTTAGCACGCTCCTGTGTTTTTAGTAAACAGTCGCTTGGGCCTGGTTTCTGCGGCCTCTTCGAGCTTCGGACGCGAAGTCCTACACTCTACCGAGGCGTTCCTTCTCCCGAAGTTACGGAACCATTTTGCCGAATTCCTTAACCAGAGTTTTCTCGCTCGCCTTAGTATTCTCTACCTGTCCACCTGTGTCGGTTTGCGGTACGGGCACCGTACGAACTCGCTAGAGGCTTTTCTTGACGGCTTGGGCGTTCAGTGGCTTCGGCTCATGCGCCTCGGTATCGCACCTCAGGTTAACGAGGGCCCGGATTTGCCTAGGCCCTCCCCTACATGCTTGCCCCGGGATCAACCAACGCCCGGGTCCACTTACCCTTCCGTGTCACCCCATTGCTGACCTACTACCAGCTGGGTCGGTAGGCCCCGTAGGGCTTTCCTTAGCAAACTGGGCTCGGTCTGGACGCGCGTACGGTGGTACGGGAATATCAACCCGTTGTCCATCGATTACGCCTCTCGGCCTCACCTTAGGTCCCGACTAACCCTGGGCGGACGAACCTTCCCCAGGAACCCTTGGACATTCGGCGGAGGAGATTCATCACTCCTCATTCGCTACTCATGCCGACATTCTCACTCGAACGGCCTCCACGACTGGCTCACGCCGCCGCTTCCCCGGCCGTTCGACGCTCCCCTACCGATCCTGTCCCCTGGACACAAGTCCCGCAGGAGTATGTGCCTGGGTTGTCGACAGAATCTCGCAGCTTCGGTGCAGTGCTTGAGCCCCGTTACATCATCCGCGCGGGATCACTCGACCAGTGAGCTGTTACGCACTCTTTAAAGGGTGGCTGCTTCTAAGCCAACCTCCTGGCTGTTTGGGCAACTCCACATCGTTCCCCACTTAGCACTGACTTTGGGACCTTAGCTGGCGATCTGGGCTGTTTCCCTTTTGACCATGAAGCTTATCCCACAAGGTCTGACTGCCCTGCTTGGCGCCTTGAGATTCGGAGTTTGACTGGGGTCGGCAAGCTTGTTGGCCCCCTAACCCAATCAGTGCTCTACCCCCAAGGCGGAACGCAGAACGCTAGCCCTAAAGCTATTTCGGGGAGAACCAGCTATCGCCGAGTTTGCTTGGCCTTTCACCCCTATCCACAGGTCATCCCCCCAGTTTTCAACCTAGGTGGGTTCGGGCCTCCACGAGGTCTTACCCTCGCTTCACCCTGCCCATGGATAGATCACTCGGCTTCGGGTCTATGACACGCGACTAGACGCCCTATTCAGACTCGCTTTCGCTGCGGCTACACCTCTCGGCTTAACCTTGCCACGTATCGATAACTCGTCGGCTCATTCTTCAAAAGGCAGGCGGTCAGGATCCGAAGACCCCTCCCACTGCTTGTAAGTTGACGGTTTCAGGTACTATTTCACTCCCCTCACCGGGGTGCTTTTCACCTTTCCCTCACGGTACTTGTCCGCTATCGGTCGTTAGGTAGTACTTAGCCTTACGAGGTGGTCCTCGCAGATTCACACGGGATTTCACGGGCCCCGTGCTACTCGGGAACACCACTGAGAGTGCAGAGAGATTTCGTCTACGGGGCTCTTACGCTCTATGGCGCTGCTTTCCAGACAGCTTCGTCTATCTCCTGCATTTGTAACTCTCTGACGGCTCCGACGCTCCGTCGAGTGGGTCCCACGACCCCGGCATGGCAACGCCGTCGGGCTATCACACCATGCCGGTTTAGGCTCATCCCGTTTCGCTCGCCGCTACTCAGGGAGTCGCTGTTGCATTCCATTCCTCGGGGTACTGAGATGTTTCAATTCCCCCGGTTGCCTCTGCTGGCCCTATGTGTTCAGACCAGAGTGACTGGGCATGACCCCAATCAGGTTTTCCCATTCGGACATCCCCGGTTCAACGCTTGCTTGACAGCTCACCGAGGCTTATCGCAGCCTGCCACGTCCTTCATCGGCTCCTAACGCCAAGGCATCCACCGTCAACCCTTTGTAGCTTGGATTGAACAGAATACTTTGACTTTCGTGCTCGCTATGCAGTTCTCAAAGTGCCTGAAAGAGAGGAAGGCGATCTCACGACCGCCCTCCGGACTCCCTCACGACTGAACAGCGTGTCCGGCCTGCTCGCAGTGTTTCACAACAGTGCGCTTGACGCCTCGAGAGGCGAAGCCGTCTCATCGTTCCACACGACGAGCCGACCGAGTAACCAGCATATCCACTAGGTGCTCCGGAGCCGGGCTCCGGGACGAACCTCATGAGAGGCCGTCCGATTGAGCTCCTTAGAAAGGAGGTGATCCAGCCGCACGTTCCCGTACGGCTACCTTGTTACGACTTCATCCCAGTCGCTGATCCCACCTTCGGCAGCTCCCTCCTTGCGGTTGGGCCACTGACTTCGGGCGTTACCAACTTCCGTGATGTGACGGGCGGTGTGTACAAGCCCCGAGAACGTATTCACCGCGACTTTGCTGATTCGCGATTACTAGCGACTCCGGCTTCATGGAGTCGAGTTGCAGACTCCAATCCGAACTGAGGACTGCTTTAAGGGATTCGCTCACGCTCGCGCGATCGCTGCCCGTTGTACAGCCCATTGTAGCATGCGTGCAGCCCTGGACATAAGGGGCATGATGACTTGACCTCATCCCCGCCTTCCTCCGAGTTGTCCCCGGCAGTCTCCTATGAGTCCCCGGCATTATCCGCTGGCAACATAGGACAGGGGTTGCGCTCGTTGCGGGACTTAACCCAACATCTCACGACACGAGCTGACG
>Ga0214471_10001945_pt1 | contig 16325 bp, 13 predicted proteins | sample RVTome_5_FD_207665 | JGI IMG/M metagenome (GOLD analysis project Ga0214471, IMG submission 207665) | Soil microbial communities from uranium-contaminated site in the Upper Colorado River Basin, Wyoming, United States - RVT142D155 | ecosystem: Environmental > Terrestrial > Soil > Contaminated >... | reverse complement strand
GAACGATCCGAATTGCATCGACAGGATCAAGTACATCAGGAGTACCGCAAGGGCCAGCGCCTGGAAGATCTTGGTGAACACCTCGGTCTGCTGCTCCGCCTCGGCGCCCTCGGTGACCTGGACCCCGTCGGGCACGGCGATCCGCGCGATCCTCCCCTTGACGTCGCTCATGACCTCGCCGGTCGACCGCCCCGACACGTTCCAACCGACCGTGACCACCGGGTCGCGATCCAGGTGGTCGATGACCGCGGGCCCGAGTCCGGGCTCGATACGGGCGACCTGGCCCAGTGGAATGGCGGTGGGCACCGCTTCGATGCCGCCGATGATGAGCGGAAGCTGGCGGAGGTCCGCGACACGCCGCCGGGCCTCGGGGGTCAGCCGCACCACCACGTCGCGGGTCTCCCCGCTGGGATCGATCCAGTCGCCGGCGTCGATCCCCGCGAAGGCCGGGCGGAGGGACTGGGCGATCTGACCCACGGTGATGCCGAGGCTCCCGGCGAGGCCGCGATCCACCTCCACCGTGATCTCGGGCTTCTGTCCCTTGGTGGAGAGGCCCAGGTCGACCGCATTCGGAACCTGGGCCACCTCGGCCATGATCCGTTCGGCCAGCTGGGTGAGAACGGCGGGGTCGTCGCCCCGCACGTTGAGCTGCAGCATCTTCTGCCCGCCACCCCAGTCGGTGGTGAAGACGGCGAGCTTGGCGCCGCCGATCCCCGCCAACCGGGAGCGCAGGTCGGCCGCCACCTCCTCCACGCCCCGATCCCGGTCGCCCTTGGGGGCGAGCTTGATGTAGACGTCTCCCACGTCCACTGCGCCGGAGAGCCCCGAGCCGAGCGTGACGTAGGTGTGCCGAATCTCCGGCATCTGTTTCATCATCCCCATGGCTTCCTCGGTGCGACGCCGGGTGTACTCCAGATTCGACCCCGGAGGCGTCTCGATGGTCACGAAGAGTTCCGACCTGTCGTCCACCGGGAAGAAGGCGACACCCACCAGTCGGAGATACGGCATCGCGAGGGCAAAGCCGAACGTCCCGACCGACAGCAGCACCACCGCCAGCCGGTGATCCAGGGCCCACGCGATCACTCTCTTGTAATTGGTCGCCTGCCGGTTGAACCAGCCGTTGAACCGATCGAGGACCCGGGTGATCCAGGCCCGTTCCTCCGGCGGTCTGTGGGGATCCGGCCAGTAGGCCGAGAGCATCGGGTCCAGCGAGAACGAGACCAGGAGCGACACCAGCACCGAGCAGGCGATGGTCAGGGCAAACGGCTTGAACCACTGGCCCGACTCGCCGGTCAGAAACGCGATGGGAATGAAGACCGCGAGAATGGAGAAGGTGGTGGCGGTGACCGCGAGCCCGATCTCGTCGGTGCCGTCGTGCGCGGCGGTGAAGTGGTCTTTCCCCTTCTCCACATGCCGTACGATGTTCTCCCGCACCACGATCGCGTCATCGATCAGGATGCCGATCGCGAGCGAGAGGCCCATCAGCGACATCGTGTTGAGGGTGAAGCCGAACGCCCAAACCGCGATGAAGGACGCCAGGACCGAGATGGGGAGTGCCAACCCCGTGATCACGGTGGACCGCCAGGAGTTGAGGAACAGAAAGACGACCGCGACGGTGAGGATCGCCCCCAGGAGCAGCGCCTCCTCCACGCTCCGCACCGAGTCCTCGACCCGGGTGCCCGCGTCCCGCAGCACGTCGAGCGAAACGTTGGCCGGGAGTCGGGCGCGCATGTGGTCCAGTTGAGCCAGCACCCGCTCGGCCACGTCCGCCGTGCTGTAACCCTTCGCCTTCTTGACGTCGATCCCGACGGCCTCCTGGCCGTTGAAGAGCGCGAGCGAGCGCTCTTCTTCCACCCCATCCTTGACCGTCGCGACGTCGCCGAGTCGGATCAGGCGGCCGTTCCGCTCGGTCACCACGATCCGGGCGAAGTCTTCCGGTGCCTCCGGCCGGCCCTGGAGCCGGATGGAACGCTCGTCCAGCGCACCCTGCAGCCTTCCGACCGGGGCCGCGAGGTTCTGGAGCTGCAGCGCTTGCACCACCTGCGCCACGCTCACCCCCGCCGCCTGGAGGGCTTCCGGCCGGAGCTCCACCGTGAGCTCCCGCTCCTGCTTGCCCGAGAGGCTCACCTCGGCGACCCCGGTGATCGAGCGCAGCTCCCGCGTCAGCCCGGGATCGGCCAGCCGGGTCAGCTCCCGGGGTGTGAGGATCGTCGAGGACAGCGCGAGCGACACGATCGGGAAGTCCGTGTCGTTGAACTTCCGGATGATCGGCTCCTCCATCTCGGGTGGCAGGTCGTTCCGGATCCCGGAGATGGCATCCCGCACGTCCTGGGTCGCTTCCTGGAGCGGCTTCTCGTACACGAACTGGATGAGAATGCTCGCGAAGCCGTCTTCGGCCTTGCCCATGATCTTCTCGACCCCGCTGATGGAAGCGATCGCTTCCTCGATGGGGTCCAGGAGCTCCCGCTCCACCGTCTCGGGCGACGCGCCGGGGTAAGGGATGGCGACGTTCACGAACGGCGGGTTGACGTCGGGGAACTCGTCGATCTTGAGCGTGAAGAGCGCGAACAGTCCGAAGACCACCAGCGCGACCATGGCCGTGATCGTGAGGATCGGCCGGCGAATGGCGTTATCAGAAATGAACATGTTGGGCTACTCCTTCTTAATGACCACCGGGGTGCCGGCTGCGATGCCGGTGGCCCCCCCGGCGAGCACCGTGTCCCCCGGGGTCAGACCGCTCTTTATCTCGACCAGCTCACGCGCCTCGTCCTGAATGCCCAGCTCCACCGCCACCAGCTCCACGAGCCCCAGCCTGAGCCGGCGGACCAGCGGGGTCGGCCCGCGCAGGTCCACCGCGGCGAGCGGGACCGCGAGGCCCGATCGCCGCTCGGTGGCGACGCGGCCCTCGGCGAACAGGCCGGCCACCAGCCGCTCCCCCAGGTTGGGGATGTCGGCGATGACCCGCACTTGTCCCGTCGCCGGATCCACGACCGGGTTGATCAACCACACCTTGCCCTGAAAGGATTCCCGATCGTATCCGGCGACGGAGAAGTCCACGGTCGTGCCCACCTTCATCGCCCCGAGCGCGGAAACCGGGACGTTGGCCTCGAGCCGCAGACTCCTGAGATCCACCACGGTGGCCAGCTCTGCGCCCAGCTGCACCACGTCGCCGGTGCGGACCTCACGCTCGCTCACGATGCCGGCGAAGGGCGCGCGGATGGTGGTCTTCTGGAGCAGCCTCTCCGCCAGGGTGAGTCGCGCCTCCGCATCGGCAAGCGTGGCCTCGGCGCTCATCGCGTTCCAGCGGGCTAGCTCCAGGTCCCGATCGGCGAGCGCGCCCGCTTGCGCGAGTCGCTCGCTCCGCTCCGCATTCCGTTGCGCGACGGTCAGGGCTTCCCGGGCGGTTCGCACCGCTGACCGGGCCGACTGGGCGGCGTCCGCCTGCGCCGCATTGTCGAGGCGAACCAGCACCTGGCCCGTGGCAACCCGCTGGCCGGGCTCGGCCCGGACCTCGACGACCATTCCCCCGACCTCGGCCCGGAGTGCGGCCTGACGCTCTGGCACCAGCGAGCCGGAGAGCGCCGGACCCGCGGCGAGCTCCTGTAACTGGGCCACGGCGACGTTTTCGGGCGCCACGGAAACGGCCGTCCGCTCGGCGGTCCGGGCGGCAGCGTCGCTCTCGCCGCTGCACCCGGCAGTAAGGAGGGCGAGCCCAAGCAACGCGGTCGGAATGATCCACTGGGCGCGGCTCATGGAGTGATTCCCGTCGTGCCGGGTATGGGATTCGGCTGGGCGGGGCCTGGTTGTGGCTGGACCTGCCCCGGAGGGGGTGGCGCCACCCCCCGTTGCGCGCCCGGTAACGGCAGCGCGCCGATCAGGGCCATGCGCACCCGCGCGACCTGCAGCTCGCGGGCGGCCTGGGCCCGCTGAGTCCGGGCGGTCTCCAGCGCGAGCCGCGCGTCGAGCAGCTCGGTCTGGGTCGAGATGCCCTCGCCGAATCGGATCTCGGCGATCTCATAGGCGCGCTGCGCCTGCTCCACCGTGCCCTGGCTCGCTTCCCACGAGGCTTCCGCGGCATCGAGGGTGAAGAGGGCGAGACGGGCGTCCAGACGCGCGGCCTCCATGGTCTGCTGGAGCTGCAGCTCTGCTTCGCGGACCGCTGCCTCGGCCGCCATCTTCTCTCCCCGAATCCGACCACCGGTGAAGAGCGGAAGCTGGAGACCGAGGTTCAGGTTCCAGTTGGTGAAGTAGTTGGCGTCGCCCGGGTAGAATCCCGCCGGATACCCCACCCGACCGTACTGGGAGGTGAAGACCAGCGAGGGGATCTGCTGTGCCCTTGCCACTCGGAGCAGGCCCTCCTGGGCCCGCACCGCCTCGGTGCCCTGGCGAACCGCCAGCCGGTGCTCCGCCGCGGTGTCCGGCTCGGCATCGAGCACCCGAGCGAGCGTCGGCACCCGGGTCGCACTGGTGTCTTCCAGGTCGGTCGAGAGTGCGAGCGCGTCGTCCAGCGGCAGATTCAGAAGCTGTTTGAGCCGCACATGGGCGAGATCGCGGTCGGTCCGACGCTGAATCACGGCAGTACGCTGGTTGTCGCGTGCCACCCTGGCCCGAAGCACATCGAACTCCGGCTGGGTGCCGACGGCGCGCCGGGCCTGGGTCTGACGCAGCGTCGTGTCGGCTTGCGCCAGTGCCGTCTCCGCGATCGAGAGCTGCCGGTCGGCGAGGACCGCGTCGTAGTATCCGGTCACCACGTCCAGCGTGAGCTGGGCCTCCGCCGAGGTGACGCCGAATTCGGCGCTGCGTCTCCCGGCGTCCGCTGCCAGGGTCTGCCCGCGAATGCGCCCGCCGGTAAAGAGCGTTTGCGAGATCGAAAGGCCGAGGCTGTAGGTGTTGCGCTGGCCGAAGGGGAGGTCGCTGAAGTCGCCATTTCCTCCGTTTGCGGTGTCGTTGCCTCCGAAGTCGATGCCCTCGAACTGCGACTTCAGCTGACGGGTGTAGCCCAGGGTTGCGGAGAGCTGGGGCCAGCGCTCCGACCCGGCCCGGTATTCCTCACCGCGGGCACGAAGGACCGCTGCCTTTGCGAGCTCCAGGCCCTCGCTCGCGGGCACGGCGAGGGTCAGGGCCTCTTCGAGGGAAAGCGGCCGGGGCGTCGCGGACTGGGCGGCCAGCGTACCCACGGGCCCCAGCACCAGCAGGGCGACCAGGGCTCCGCGTCGAGACCGGTTCATGAGGCACGCTCCCGGGTCTTTGGTTGGGCGGCCTTCAGTCCAATCCCGCGCAGGAACAGATCGACGTACTGGTCGATGGCCTCTTCGGGCTCGTTCGCGAAGAGGCCGGGCATGACGTCGCGCCCCATCGCGTCGGCGAAGAGAACGCCCATCAACATCGGGGCGGCGATCGCGGGATCGAACGGCGCCGTGGTCAGCCGCCGATCCTTCAGCCGCTGCAGGTAGCCGCGGAGGTCGATCATGGTCCGCACCGTTCGGTTGCCGGGCGGCATCATTTCCGGATGCTCCCCAACCTCGGCCATGCAGGTCCGGATGAAGGAACGCTTTTCCAGGAGGAGTGCCATGTGCTGCCGAGCCCAGGCCCGGAGCTCCTCACGGGGGCGGCCCGGCTCGGCGGGCAGAGTCGGTCCTGGCGCTTCCACGTCCGCGACCACGCAGGCCTCCATGAGCAAGCGCTCCTTGGAGCCGAAATGCCGGAAGAGGGTGATCTCGTTGACCCCCGCTTCCCGGGCGATGCGGCGGGTCGTGGCGCCCCGGAACCCTTCCTCGGCGAAGACCACCGCGGCTGCGCGGAGAATGCGTTCACGCAGATCCATGGGGGCAACCCTAGTGGGGCCCCCGTTCCGGATGCAAGTAGGTACTTACAAACTCCTGACTGGAGGCTGTTGGCTGTTGGCGGCGGGCTGGTGGCTACTGGCTGCTGGCTGCTGACGGGCGGCGGCGCCAGAAGAAGTAGATCGGGACGGCCAGCGCGATGGCCCCGAGGGCGAAGACCGTCTGTCGGGTCGGTTGATTCAGGATGGCATTCACGACGATGACCACGGCCGAGGCGACGAACACGACCGGCGTGACGGGATACCCGGGGACTCGGAACGGCCGGGGGGTATCCGGCGCCCGGCGCCGGAAGACGAAGACGCTCGCGCCGCCGAGCCCATAGAAGATCCACCCCACGAAGACCACGTAGCTCAGGAGCTGCTGAAAGGTTCCGAGGAGGCAGAGCACCGCGGCGATCGCGCCGCCGGCCATGATCGAAAACGCGGGCGTGCCGTAACGGGGGTGCACCTCCGCGAGCCGGGCGAAAAACACCCCGTCCCGCGCCATCGCGAAATAGACTCGCGAAGATGTCAGGATGATCGAGTGTGCCGCGCTCACCATGGCGATGATGATCACGACGGCCAGGCCGTTCGCGAGCCGGCCCCCGAAGGTCGCTTCCACGGCCTCGGAGGCGACCCGGGTCGAGCCCATGACGCCGTCCGGTCCCAGGGCCGCGAGGTAGGCCAGATTGGCCAGCACGTAGATCAAGACCAGGATGACCGTCCCGATGGCCAGTCCGGCCGGGAAATTCCGTTGCGCGTCCACGACCTCACCGGCCACGTAGGTGGAGAATTGCCAACCCTCGTACGCCCAGAGCACGGAGACCATCGCGAGGCCGGCACCTTGGAGGAGCGACAAGTCCCAAGCCGGCGGCCACCAGGGTCCCGATACTCGCCCGCCGGCCAGTGGCAGGGCGATGATGAGGAGCGCGAGCGCGCCGACCTTGAGCGCCGTGGCGACGTCCAGGAACTTCACGCTGATCCGGGTCCCCCGCACATTGAGCCAGACCAGCGAGGCAAGCACCAGCAACGCCACACCCTTTTCTCCTGCCGGTCCGACCGGAAGGAACTGGCCCATGTAGGTCCCGGTCGCCACCGCGAGGGTAGCCATGGCGCCTGCCGCGATGGCGACGAACAGGGTCCAGCCGTAGAGGAACGCCGGGAACCGGCCGAACGCGTCGCGGATGTAGAGGTAGAGGCCTCCGGTCCCCGGATTGAGGCAGGCGAGCTCGCCGTAGGTCAGCGCGCCCAGAAGGGCGAGGATCCCGCCCACCAGCCAGACCAGCAGGGCGGGTCCCATGTAGCCGCCGACCTGGGTGAGCACTCCGCCGGGCACCAGGAAGATCCCTGACCCGATCACGCTGCCGACGACGAGGAACACCAGGTCGGTGCGCCCGATCACTCGCCGCAACTCGGATGCGTCGGTCGGTCCGTCTGCCCGGCTGGGGGTGTGACCCTCCACGTCGGTCACCACCGCCCGAGCTCTCCGGCTCGCTCGATCACCTGGCTCAGCCGCTGTGCCGCGTTCTGCCAGTTGGTGACGACCGCCTGCTCCGCCGCGGCGGGCCGGCCCGCTTCGATGGCCGACACGATCGCGTCGTGTTCCCGGACCGAGGTCATGATCTCGCCGACCAGGAAGGTGACGTAGAGCCGCTCGTATCGCTCCGCCTGGGGCTTCACTGCCTGGTGCAGGGCCCGCAGCCGGGGACCGGCCGCGGCCTCGACGTACCGCTGGTGGAACTGCTCGTCCAGCTCGAAGAGCCGGTTGTGATCGGGCCTGGGGCTCTCCGCGGCGCGGCGAAACCGCCTGTTGACCTCGGCCATCCTCGCGGCGAGGGCACCCCGCGCTCGGTCGGCCAACTGAGCCGCGCGCCGAGCGGCGAGGCCTTCGATCTGTCCCACGATCTCGAACAGCTCGGTGCTGTCCTCCCGGGTGAGTGGCGCGATGGTGGGGCGGGACTGCCGCATGCCGAGCGAGTCCAGGATGTAGCCCTCCTGTTGCAGCCGCTGCAGCGCGCCGCGCACCGGCGTTCGGCTCACGTGAAAGCGCTGGGCGATCTCGGTCTCCACCAACCTGCTGCCCGGGGCGAGACGCCCGCGCACGATCAGCGCGCGAAGCTCCTCGTACACTCGCTGGGGCCGCTGCGTGCTTCGGGACGCTGGCTTCGCGCGACTTGGCATGGGAAGCTCCTCAGCGGGCCGGACGCCAGCCGGGCCCGCGCACGATTCGGCCCGGCGTGGCGCCGGTGTGCCGGCCATCTCGGATCACGGCGACTCCGTTGACGAAGAGATGCTGGACGCCGACGGATAGTTGATGCGGATTCTCGAACGTCGCGCGGTCGGCGATCGTGAGCGGATCGAACACCACGATGTCGGCGAACCGGCCCCCCGCGAGCAACCCGCGGTCGGGGATCGACAGCCGGGTCGCCACCGCGGACGTGGCCTTCCGGATTGCATCCTCGAGCGGGATGACCCCTTCCTCCCGCACGTACTTCCCGAGGATCCGCGGGAAATTGCCGTAGGCTCGCGGGTGCACCAGGCCCTCCGCGCTGTCGGGGTCGACGCCGCCCGCGTCGGTCCCGAACTTGATCCACGGTTGCCGAAGCTGCAGGCGGACGTTCTCCTCGCTCATCATGAAGAAAATGGTGCCGATGTTGGCGCCCTCTAGGAGCAGGAGGTCGATGATCGCGTCCTGGGGCTCCCGCCCCAACGACGCCGCGATCTGCGCGAGCCGTTTGCCTGCGTACGGCGCCGTGCTGGCCGAATCGACTCCCACGATGAGAACACCGTCCGGCGTGGCGAGCTGGCAAAGGTTCTCCCATTCCGTCTGCGCCCGATCCATTTCGGCCCGGATGCGGGAGCGCGTCGTCGAATCGCGGAGATTGTCGAAGAGCCGGCCGTCGGCCGACGCCCAGGGTGGGAGGCAGGCGGCGAGCCCGGTACCACCCGCGACGTAGGCGTACATGTTGGCCTGGACGTCCTGGCCTGCCGCGCGGGCCGAATCGATCTTGGCGATGGCCCGGGATTCCTTGCTCCAGTTCCGCTGGCCGCCGGCCTTCAAGTGGTAGAGCTCGACCGCAACGCCGCCCTCCCGCCCGATCCGGAGGGCTTCGTCGATCGCCTCGAGCCAGGCGTCCGCCTCGGAGCGCATGTGGGTGATGTAGATGCCTCCGTACGGCGCCATCGCCTTCGCCAGCGCGATCAGCTCCTCGGTCGAGGCAAAGTTCCCCGGTGGGTAAATCAGGGCGGAGCCCAGCCCGAACGCCCCGTCCTCCATCGCGTTTCGGACCACGGCCCGCATGGTGTCCAGCTCCGCCGCCGTCGCGGGGCCCTGGGCCATGCCCTTGGCATACATCCGCACCGTGGTCGCCCCGACGAAAGAGCCGATGTTGGGGGAGGTCCCGTGCGCCGCCATCGCCTCCAACCAGCGGGCGAACCCTCTCGGCCCGGTGAAGTCGCGGCGGTCGCGGCCGGGGATGTACTCGCGTTGGGGGGCGTTGGTCGCGGCCTCGCCCATGATCTCGGTGGTGATGCCCTGGGTGACCTTGCTCACCACCCGGCCATCCCCGTCCAGGAAGGCCTCCCGGGAATGGCTCTGAATGTCGATGAAGCCGGGCGCGACGACGAGGCCCCGGACGTCTATTCGCTGCCGTGCCCGCGCGTCGCGGAGCAGGCCGGCGGGAACGACGGCGGCGATCCGATCACCCCGCACCCCGACGTCGCCCCAGAACCAGGGATTGCCGGCCCCGTCGACGACCCGACCTCCTTCGAGCACGAGGTCGAACTCGCCGGCGGAGACGGGCGCGGGGACGCCGGCGGGCGTCGGTCGGCAGGCGGCCGCGGCGATCGCCAGCGCCGCCAGCGAAGCGGTGCGCATTCGGGACCTCCCAACTGAGACCAGGCTTGGTGGGACACGAAAGTGGATACCACTCGGAATGCAGCCTGGCAAGGGCGGCCTACCTTGACACCGGCCCGCGTCCGGGCGGACCTTCGTCCGCGATCGAACCTGATTGGGGGACCGCATGCGCCGCCGCGCACTGCTCGGGACCGTGGCCGCGCTCGCCCTCGCGGCGCTCGTGGCTCCGAGCGTGATCCGCATCGGTCAGCTGCCTTTGGTGGGGCCCTTCCTGGATCCGGTCCAGGGTGTGTGGGCGCTCGCCGCGGGCGCCGAGCCGCCGGGGCGCGAGCGCCTTGACATGTCCGGGCTCTCGGGCGTGGTCGAGGTGCTGGTCGACGATCGAGGCGTCCCCCACGCCTTCGCCGCCACAGAGGAGGACGCGTACCGCGTCATGGGGTGGCTGGTCGCGCGGGACCGCCTCTTCCAGTTGGAGCTCACGACGCGCGCCGGGCAAGGGACGCTGACCGAGCTCCTTGGCAGCGCCGCCCTCGAGGCGGACCGCGAGACCCGGCACCTGGGGCTCGCCTGGAGTGCGGAGCGCGAGCTCGCGGGGTGGGACACCGCCTCCGTCGGGTATCGTGCCGTCGTCGCCTACGCCCAGGGGGTGAACGCCTACATCGACGGGCTCCGCACCCGGGACCTCCCGCTCGAGTACCGTCTCCTCGGGCGGCGCCCGCGACGCTGGCATCCGGTCTACTCCGGCTACCTCTTCGCTCGAATGGGCCTCACGCTCGCGGCGAACGACCCCGCCGAATCGCGGCTCGCGGTCTCGGCCCTGGTCGGCGCCGAGGCGGCGGACGCTCTGGTTCCCGTGAACAGTCCGATCCAGGAGCCCATTCAGCCTTCGAGCCGCGAGGCGCCACGCGACGACTTCCGGAGGCTCCCCCCGCCGGGCGCGCCGGATACGGTCGCGGCCGAAGTCGCGAGTCGCGAACCGCGAGTCGAGAGTGACGACGGCTCCCACGCCGAGGCCCTTGGGAGCAACAACTGGGCGGTCGCGCCAGGGCGGGCGAAGGACGGCCATGCCCTCCTCGCCGGCGATCCACACCTCGAGCTCACGCTCCCTTCGATCTGGTACGAGGCCCATGTGGTGGTTCCGGGGCGGCTCGATGTCGCGGGGGTCTCGCTTCCCGGATCGCCCGGCATCGTCATCGGGTTCAACCGCGATCTCGCCTGGACCTTCACGAACACAGGCGGCGACGTCAGCGATCTCTACCTGGAAACGGTCGATGATTCCGAGGTGCCGAGCCGGTATCTGCTGGACGGCGAGTGGCGGCCGCTCGCGCTCCGGCTGGAGGAGTACCGCGATCCCGACGGCCGCCTTCTCGCTACCGACACCGTGCGCTTTACGCACCGCGGCCCGCTCACCCGGCGCGGGGAACGGTGGGTCTCGCGTCGCTGGACCGTGCTCGAGCCTTCACGCGAGTCGGACCTCTTTCTCCGGGCCCCTCGGACCCGGACGGCCGAGCAATGGCTCGACGTCATGCGCGACTACGTCGCGCCCACCCAGAACGGACTCGTGGCCGATCGCCTCGGCACGATCGCGATTCGCGCGTCGGGCTGGTACCCGATCCGGCCCGGCGACGGCCGAGGCGACGTCATCCGGGATGGCTCCACTCGAGGGTCGGACTGGACCGGGGTCCTCCCGGTGGAGAAGTACCCCTTCGCGAAGAGCCCCGCCCAGGGCCGCCTCGCATCCGCCAACCAGCAGCCGGTGGACCCGCTCGACAATCCGGCATACCTCGGCGCCGATTGGCCGCCACCCTGGCGGGCGCTCCGGATCAACGCCCTCCTGCGGGCGGATTCCGCGGTGACCGTGGGCGCGATGCGCCGCTATCAAACCGATCCGGGGAGCGCACGGGCGGACGCATTCGTGGGGTTTTTCTTGGAAGCTGTCGAGGTACCAAACAGAGAGACGGAAGGACGGAAGGACGGAAAGACGGAAACCGGCGCGGTTCGCGCGGCCGCGTTGCTTCGTGAGTGGGACCGCAAATACGACCCGGAGAACCGCCGCGCGATTCTCTTCGAGCTGGCGATGGCCGAGCTGGACCGCCGTACCTGGGACGAGCTCATCCCACCCGGTAAGGAGCGACCCAGGTACGTGCCCTCCAGCGCGACGCTGCTCGAGCTGCTGCACGACTCGACCAGCATCTGGTGGGACGACCGTCGGACGAGCGACGCGGTCGAGACACGCGACCTGATCCTGATCGCCAGCCTCGGCGCGGCGCTCGATACGGCGCTCGCCCGCTACGGCGATCCACCAGGCGATGGGTGGACCTGGAGCAGGGTCCGCACGGCCAATATCCATCATGTGTTGGGACTCCCTGGGCTTTCGAGGCTGCGGCTGGCAGTCACCGGAGGACCCTCGACCCTCTCGCCCCTCGGCGGGCGGGGCACCTTCGGGGCGAGCTGGCGGATGGTGGTCGAGCTGGGGCCCGAGGTACGCGCCTGGGCAACCTATCCCGGCGGTCAGTCCGGCAATCCGGCGAGCCCACGATACGACGATCGGATCCGCGGGTGGACCCGGGGCAACCTGGACCGCGTGCTGTTCCCGCGAATCCCCGCCGATCTTCCCCCTGATCGCGTGAGGGCGCGGATGACGTTCGTGCCCGGCGCCTGACCATGCGCGTCGCCTTTACTATTCTGGCAGGAGCCGTGGTCGTGGCAGGGGGGACCCTGGTCGGCGGCTGGTGGATGGTGCCGGCAATCGCCGCGCTCTGGGCCGCGTCGCCCGTCCGGAGCCGACCGGCCGTGGTCGCGGGAGCCGCGGGCTTGGCGTGGGCGTTCCTGCTCATGAACCCACGGGGACTGCCCCATCTCGGGCGGCTCGCGGGGCGGGTGGCGGCGGTGCTGGGGATTCCGCTGTCCGTGCTGGTGTTGCTGGTGCCGCTCTATGCCGCGTTGCTTGCCTGGAGCGCCGCGGCGCTGGTGACCGCGATGCAAGGGACCACGAGACGAAGGGCCTAGGTACGAAAGGAGGAGACTGTCGATGAAGCCGATGCGAGGGGTGATCGTGGCCTGTGCGGTGGGCTTGGCGGCGCCAGCGTCGGCGCAGAACTTCGACTCAGTGAAGGTACAGGTCGTCCCGGTGAGCAGCGGGATCGCGATGCTCGTGGGCGCCGGGGGCAACATCGCGGTCTCCTACGGCGACGACGCCGTCTTCCTGGTCGACGATCAATTCGCCCCGCTCAGCCCCAAGATCCTGGCCGCGGTGGCGAGCCTCAGCGCCAAACCTGTCCGCTTCGTGCTCAGCACCCATTGGCACGGCGACCACACGGGCGCAACGAGCCCATGGGCGAGGCGGGAGCCCTGATCGTGGCGCACGACAACGTCCGGAAGCGGATGAGCACGGAGCAGTTCAACGAGTTCTTTCGCCGCGCTACGCCGGCCTCCCCGGCCGGCGCCTTGCCGGTCGTTACCTTCACCGATGCGGTGACCTTCCATCTGAACGGCGACGAGATCCACGCGTTCCACATCCCGCCCGCCCACACCGATGGGGACGCCATCATCGTCTTTCGGCGCGCGAACGTGGTCCACATGGGGGATACCTTCTTCACCGCCCGCTACCCGTTCATCGATCTGGACAGCGGCGGCTCGGTGGCGGGCGCGATCGAGGCGGCCAACCGGGTACTCGCGCTTTGCGACGCGCAGACCAAGATCATCCCGGGGCATGGAGCGCTCGCGACCCGGACCGACCTCGAGCGCTACCGCGACATGCTGATGACCGCGCGGGATCGGGTCGCGGCGCTGGTCCGGGACGGGAAGACCGTGGACCAGATCGTCGCGGCAAAGCCGCTGGCCGACCTCGACGGCGTCTGGGGCGCGGGGTTCATCAATCCGGAGAATTTCCTCCGGATCCTGTATCGGGACCTGTCGCAGGGGAATTGACGATTGACGAATGCAGTGGAAAGTCGCCTTCCAGCAGGGACTCTCCGGACGCAATCGTCAGTCGTCAATCGTCAACGATCCGGCCGCGCCCGAGCCGTCGTCACCAGAATCGCCCCACTCATATGGTCGGTTCCGTAGCGGGTCGTGGCGTCGTTGGCGTTGAGCTTCTGCATCTCCACGACGGTCGAGACCTGGATATTCCGCAGGTCGTCGAGGCCGTTCGCCCGGATCCCGTCGATGTACACAACGATCGGCGCGGGGCCCCGGCCCGCACTCCCGATGTCGCGAGTGCGGAGCCACGCGGACCGGAGCCGTTGCACCGCGTCGTAGGCGTTTTGCAGGTCGGAGCGCTGCGCGATCTCGGCGGCCGTGATGACATCAGGGCGCCGCTTGATCTTGGGCTTTTCGTCCTGGGCCGACGCGACCTCAGGAACGGCGACAAGAGCCAGAAGGGCGAGAAGGGCGGGGAGGGGTCGGCGAGTCATTGTTCTTCCAACCGTTTCCTGTTTCCTGTGGTCTACTTCAGCTGCCGGACGAGCCACTCGACCAGCACCTCCAGAACGTCGCCCCGGACCCGGGTGCTTGGCAAGGCGGCGTATCCCGCCGGATTGCCGTCGGGATCCTGCAGGAAGAGATGGTTGGCGTCGGCAAACACCTGCACGGTCACGTCACGATTGCCACCGCGCCGGATCGCCGCCGCCAACTCGTCCGCCTGCTCCATCGTGACCTGGCGGTCGGTGGCCCCGTGGAGAATCAACGTGGGAGCGCGGACCTTCGAGGCGACGGTTGTCGGGTCATGGGTGAGAAAGAGGCGCACCCACTCGCTCGTGGTCGCCGTCGAATCCAGCATCCTCATTGCGGCCGCGAAGGCCGAATCCCTGGCCTCGGGCCGGATCGTCGGGGTCCGCTCGATCGCGTAGCGATTCTGGTATTCGAGGATCCGCCGCCCGGTGGAGGAAGGCCCCGCCAGGATCACCAACGCCCGGAGCGCAGAGTCGCGTGCGGCAATCATGGGCCCGATCAGTCCGCCCTCGCTGTGGCCCAACACCGCGATTCGGCCGGGATCGATCTCCCGCCGCGCGCGAAGCCACGCGATGCCGGCCTCGATGTCCCGCGCGAAGTCGGCGCTGGTGGCCGTCAACGCGTTCCCGCCGGAGCCGCCGAATCCGCGGTCGTCCATCCGGAGGACCGCGATCCCGACCCGCCCCAAGGTGTCGGCCACCTGTCGGAATGGACGATAGCCGCGGACGACCGGCACCTCCTCGTCGCGGTCCTGCGCACCGGACCCCGTGATGGTGATGACCGCAGGAAACCCCATCGTTGGATGTTGTTCGGCGGTCGTTCGACGTGGGAGGGTGAGGGTGCCGGCGAGCGAATGCCCCATCGGCGTGGGGATGGTCACCTCTTCCGCGGAGTAGGGGGCGTCGGCCGGGGCCGAATAGTCGGGCTTGGGCACGTGCAAGGCCGCGTTATCCGCCCGCGATCGGGTCAGCGAGAGCTGCTGGGTGGGGACCGTGCCACCGAGGATCCGACCGGCCGTATCCACCGCGAGGCGGGCCTCCGCGCCGACGTGAAGCGCGACCGAGTCGCGCGTCAACCGGCGAATGACCGCGTCGAACGTTTGTCCGCCGCTCACCATGAAGAGGGGGACCGTGAGGGAGTCCTTCCCGCTACCCTGCAACCGCCGGACCAACAGCTCCATCTGGGCGAAGGACGGATTCAGGAAAGGCACGGCACCGCGCTTGGTGCCAATGCGCTGTTCCCTGGTCGTCCCGCCGGCGCGGATCTCGATGAGCACGCTGTCGCCCACGAAGACGAGGGTCGCCTCCTGAAGCGCGGGGCCGGTCGGGTCCTGATCGGCCCGGCGCACCGCGTTCTCGAGCTTGACCACGCTGTCCGAGCTCAGCGTCGCTGAGTAGCTCCAGCGAATCTTCTGAAGCCGATCCACCAGCTCGCCCTGGAGAGCGGTGGCGGTCCGCCGCAGCCGCTCCACGGCGATGGTATCCGAGCCGCGGGTGAGCACGAGCATGTCCGTAGTCTGAGCCGGGACGCCGGTCGGCAGGACGGCAAGCGACAGGATGGTAACCAACCACGGCACACCGTTTCGCATCGTCACTCCTTCGGTGGGTTGAATCCCGCCCCTCCCTCATTTGTCCCGGAGACCAGCCGCCCCGACTGCTGCAACGCGCGCCGCAGCACAAACTCGATCTGGCCGTTGAGGCTCCGGAGCTCGGCCGCCGCCCAGCGCTGGAGCGCTTCGTGGACGGCCGGGTCGAGCCGCAGCAAGAACGTCTTTCGCTCCGCCACCGGCCTATTGGTACAGCGTGCCGGTGTTGAACACCGGCGTGATGCCGCGCTCGCTCCAGAGCACCACCAGGAGGTTACTCACCATCGCGGCGCGCCGCTTGCCCTCCAGCTCGAGGATTCGCTGCTCGGACAGCATCTCGAGCGCGTTCTCCACCATGCCGGCGGCTCCCTCGACGATCCTCTTGCGGGCCGCGATGATCCACTGGCCTGCCGGCACTGGAGCATGCGATGCTCCTTCTCGCGGATCATGAGACCCCACAGGACTCAGAGCCTATATCGTAATGATATCTTATTGATATGGACGGGACAAGGCCATCCCGGAATGCTCACCCTTGCAACGTCGCCCAACCCGATGGTATCCAACGGGCTGATGACGGAAACCCCGTGTCGGAGACGCCGGGACTGAGGGGG
>Ga0214471_10001944_pt1 | contig 16326 bp, 15 predicted proteins | sample RVTome_5_FD_207665 | JGI IMG/M metagenome (GOLD analysis project Ga0214471, IMG submission 207665) | Soil microbial communities from uranium-contaminated site in the Upper Colorado River Basin, Wyoming, United States - RVT142D155 | ecosystem: Environmental > Terrestrial > Soil > Contaminated >... | reverse complement strand
TGCGAGCGATCCCCCGGGATCCGAGCGACGCCAGCACCTCCGGCGTGAAGTGAAGCCCGGCGGTGGGGGCGGCTGCCGACCCAGGACGGTCGCCGTAGATCGTCTGATACCGCTCCGGGTCGTCGAGGTGGCCGTGGAAGTAGGGCGGCAGTGGCACCTCGCCGATTGTCTTCATGGCGGCATCGAATGAGCCCCACTCCGGGGTGAGCACGACCTGGCCCTCGGAGGGTGAAGCGGCCACGACGGCAAGCAGGTCGCCGAACCTGAGGCGGGTGCCCTCGCGGATCCGCCGGGCCGGCCGGATCAGGGCTTCCCAGGAGCCATCACCGCGCGGCCGCAGCAGCAGTGCCTCGACCCACCCACCCGATCCCTCCTTGGCGCCGATGAGGCGGGCGGGCCGCACCCGTGTGCTGTTGAGCACCACCAGATCCCCCTCACGCAACAGAGACGGCAGGTCGCCGAACCGGTGATCCGACATGTCCCGGGTGTCCAGCAGCCGGGCGGCATCACGGGGCTCGATGGCCACCTGCGCGATCGCCTCCTCCGGAAGGTCGTAATGGAAGTCGGCTGTCTTCACGAGCGGCAGTCTGTGAGGTCTGCGACCTCTTTCCAAACGATCGTTACCCGTTACCCGTTACCCGTTACCCGGGCGGACAACGGCACGAGGCACGGGAAACGGGGAACGGGAAACGGGCAACCACCTGCTGCGCGTAGCCCGGCAAGCGCACCCGTCAGAGCAACCTCCCCTGCTCCACCGATTCCGGGACGGCGGCCCCGATGTGCTCGTAGGCGAGGCGGGTGGCGACGCGGCCGCGCGGGGTGCGGTGCAGGAACCCCATCTGCAACAGGAATGGCTCGTAGGCGTCTTCTACGGTCTGCGGCTCTTCCGAGACGGCGATTGCCAGGGTGGACAGACCGACGGGCCCTCCTCCGAACTTGTGGACGACAGCCTCGAGGATCGCCCGATCGACCCGGTCCAGGCCGGCGGCGTCGACCTCGAACACCTCGAGCGCCTGGTTGGCAGTGGCCTCGTCGGCGGTGCCCGAGGCGCGAACGTCGGCGAAGTCGCGTACCCGCCGCAACAGCCGGTTGGCGATTCGCGGGGTGCCCCGCGAGCGGGCGCCGATCGCCGCCCTGGCGGCATCGGTGACCTTGACATCCATCAGTCGCGACGACCGGGCCACCACCAGCTCGAGCTCCTCCGGGCGGTAGTAGTCGATGCGGGCCACGTACCCGAAGCGGTCGCGCAACGGGGCCGACACCCGCCCGACCCGGGTCGTGGCTCCCACGAGTGTGAAGGGCGGCAGCTCGAGGCGGATCGAGTGCGCGCCGGCGCCCTTGCCGACAACGATGTCGAGTTGGAAGTCCTCCATGGCCGTGTACAGGATCTCCTCGACCGCCCGGGGCAGGCGGTGGATCTCGTCGATGAACATGACGTCGCCCGCCTCGAGGTTCGACAGGATCGCGGCGAGGTCCCCGGCACGCTCGAGGGCGGGCCCCGACGTCGCCCGGAATCGCGCCCCGATCTCCTGGGCGACGATCGCGGCGAGTGTGGTCTTTCCCAGGCCGGGCGGCCCGCTGAACAGCAAGTGATCGAGGGGCTCACCGCGGCCCCGGGCCGCCTCGACGAGGATCGACAGCCGTTCCTTGAGGTCGTCCTGGCCGATGAACTCGTCGAGTGTCGCCGGGCGGAGACCCTCTTCGAAGGCTGCATCCTCGGGCGACGGCCGGGCGGCGAGGAGCCCCTCCTCCCTCATGGCCGGCCAAGCTTCTGGAGGGCGGCCCGAAGCAACGCCTCTGGGGCCTGCGCGCCATCGAGGCCCTCGAGCGCCTCACGGATCTCGGAAGAGGCGTATCCCAGGCCCTCGAGAGCGCCACGCACGTCGGCGAGGGAGCCTCCTGCGGAGACCAACTCGCCCTCCGGCATCGCCAACCGGGCACGCAGGTCGAGGATCAGCTTCTGGGCGCTCCGCTTGCCGATGCCGGGCACCGCGGTGAGCGTGTCGACGTCCTCAGCCGCCAGCGCCACGCGAAGCTGCTCCGGAGTCAGAGTGGCCAGGACCGCCAGCCCCAGCTTGGGGCCGACGCCGCTGGCGCCGATCAGGTCGCGGAACAGATCACGACCCTCCTCGTTGGCGAACCCGTAGATCGCCATCGCGTCCTCGCGTACGTGAAGGTGGGTGTGCACCACCACCTCTTCGCCGACCGGCGGGAGCGCGGCGATGTCGCGCGCCGACATCGCCACCTCGTACCCGACGCCGCCGACATCGACCAGCACGCCGGATCCGGTGCGCTCGGCCAGTACGCCGCGGAGCCGCCCGATCATGTCCTCGACCCTTCCACTGCCCGGCGCAGGCCGGTGGATTGCAGGTGGCACAGGGCCACCGCGAGCGCATCGGCGGCATCTGCCGGGGCCGGCGCCACAGCCAGGCTGAGCCGGCGAGCCACCATCGCCTGGACCTGCTCCTTGGTGGCATCCCCGTAGCCGGCAACGCCCATCTTCACCGCCGAGGGGGTGTACTCGAAGACTTCGAGGCCGGCGCTCGCCGCAGCGAGCATGGCCACTCCTGAGGCCCTCCCCACCGATGTCGCCGTCTGGAGATTGCGGTTCACGAAGATCTCCTCGATCGCCACCTCGTCGGGCCGGTACTGGGCGATGACCGCAGCCAGATCGTCGTGCAGCTCGCGCAGGCGGGCCGCGACAGGCTCCGCGGGAGCCGTGGAGATCACGCCGGCCGCTACGGCGCGCATCGCAGCCCCGGAGGACTCGACCACGCCGTACCCGGTCCGGGAGAGCCCGGGATCGATGCCGAGGACGAACATGTGTTTGGTGAGGTTAGATGTTCCCGGGGACAGTTTCACGGCATTCCTTGGGCCGGCTCCCGCTCCAGCCACAACCCCAGCCAGAATGAGCGCCGACCCCGAGCAGGTGCAATGCGCGCTCGGGCCGGAGCCGTGGCTGAAGCTGCGGTCGCCGGCTCAGCCGGCGACGGCGGCCAGGACCTCGTCGCTGATGTCGAAGTTGGCGAAGACGGATTGGACGTCGTCGAGGTCCTCCAGGGCGTCGACGAGGCGCAACACCGCTCGCGCCGTCTCCTCACCGAGTGGGATCGTCGTCGACGGAATCTGGGTGATCTCGGACGACTCCACCGCGATCCCGGCATCGCGCAACGCCGAGCGCACGGCCTGAAAGTCGGACGGCTCGGTTATCACCTCGAACTGGCCGCCCGAAGCGCGGATGTCCTCGGCGCCGGCCTCGAGGGCGGCGAGCATCACGTCGTCCTCCGCCCCGTCGGTGAGGATGTATCCCTTCTGGGCGAAGAGGTAGCCTACCGAGCCCGGCTCGCCGAGGTTCCCCCCGTTGCGGCTGAAGGTCGATCTGACGTCCGAGGCGGCGCGGTTCCTGTTGTCGGTCAGCACCTGGACGTAGAGGGCGACCCCGCCGGGGGCATATCCCTCGTACCAGATCTCGTCGTACTGCGCCCCCTCGACCTCCCCGGTTCCACGCTTGATCGCCCGCTCGATGTTGTCGTTGGGGACAGAAGCGCTCTTCGCCTTGTCGATCGCCTGGGCGAGTGCGGCGTTGGCGGCGGGATCGCCACCACCTTCACGCGCCGCCACCTCGACGGCGCGGGCCAGCTTGGCGAACAGCTTGCCGCGCTGCGCGTCTTTGGCGCCCTTCTTGTGTTTGATGGTGGACCACTTCGAGTGACCCGACATTCAGGCCCCCTCGACCATCTCGAGCAGGAGGCGGTGCACCCGGGAGTCGCCGGTCAGCTCGGGATGGAACGACGTGGCGATCACGTTCCCTTCGCGCACCATCACCGGGTGGCCGTCGACCTCGGCGAGGACGTCGACCCCCTCCCCCACCTTTTCGATCCACGGAGCGCGAATGAACACGGCGTGGACCCGGCCGTCGATCCCCTCCACCGGGAGCTCCCGCTCGGACGACTCCACCTGGCGGCCGAAGGCGTTTCGCTGCACCACGACATCGAGCACGCCCAACTGGACCTGGGGCCTGCTCGCAGTCGTGGAGCCGGCGAGGAAGATCATGCCGGCGCAGGTCCCGAGCGTGGGCAGCCCGCCCGCAATGGCTTGGCGCAGCGGCTCGACCATGCCGTAGCGTTCCGCCAGCTTCCCGATGGTGGTCGACTCGCCGCCGGGGATCACGAGGGCATCGATCCCGCCGAGGTCCGCAGGAACACGCACCCTGACCACCTCGGCACCCAGCGACTCGAGGATGGCGGCATGCTCACGAACATCACCTTGCAATGCGAGGACTCCGACGCGCACGATGGTCACCAGCCCCGGTTCTGGAGCCGATCCTCGTCTGCGAGACGGTCGATCTCGATGCCCGGCATCGCCTCACCGAGCCCGCGCGAGACCTTGGCGAGGATCTGCGGATCGTCGAAGTAGGTGGTCGCCTCGACGATGGCGCGGGCCCGCGCCGCGGGATCGGAGCTCTTGAAGATCCCGGATCCGACGAATACGCCGTCGCAGCCCAGCTGCATCATCAGGGCGGCGTCGGCCGGGGTGGCCAGGCCGCCGGCGGCGAAGTTGACCACCGGCAGCCGGCCGGTCTCGGCGACCTCCTGGACCAGGTCGAACGGGGCGCCCAGGTCGCGCGCCTCGCTCATGAGCTGCTCGCTGTCGAGCGTCTGCAGGCGACGGATGCCCTCGGTGACGGTCCGCATGTGACGGACCGCCTCGACGACATTGCCGGTACCCGCCTCCCCCTTGGTGCGAATCATCGCCGCGCCTTCACCGATGCGCCGCAACGCCTCTCCGAGGTTGCGGCATCCGCAAACGAACGGCACGGTGAACTTCCACTTGTCGATGTGAAACGCCTCGTCGGCGGGGGTGAGCACCTCGGACTCGTCGATGAAGTCTACGCCGAGCGCCTGGATCACCTGCGCCTCGACGAAGTGGCCGATGCGCACCTTGGCCATCACGGGGATCGAGACCGCCGCCATGATCTCCTCGACCTTGGTGGGATCCGCCATCCGGGCAACGCCGCCTTCGCGGCGGATGTCGGCAGGGACCCGCTCGAGCGCCATGACCGAGACCGCTCCTGCCTCCTCGGCGATCTTCGCCTGCTCGGCGTTGGTGACGTCCATGATCACCCCGCCCTTGAGCATGTCGGCGAGTCCCCTCTTGACGCGATTGGTGCCCTTCTCCATGTTGACTCCTTCGTCGTGCTCATTGTACCGGGGGGTCGGTAAGAGACCGATTGGCGATTGGTGATTGGGAAGAACCGGTTTCCCGTTTCCCGTTACCCGTTACCCGTTGCCTGTCAAGAGTGGAGACGACCCTTCTCTTGATTGCGTCTTCCCCCGGCTTCCGGGGGGAGTACCCCGAAGGGGGGTGGGGGGCGGCTGACCCTGCGGGCGAGCCCGGGCATCGCTTCAGAAGACAAGACGCGCTTCGTGTCGAGCGCCCTCGCTGTCTCCGCCGCCCCCTCCGTCTCGGCCTTCGGCCGATCCACCTCCCCCGGAAGCCGGGGGAGGACGCAGGACGGCGGGCGGATGGCGGATGGCCCGCGGGCGACGGGCGACGGGCTAGCGCGCGATCGCGTCGCGATACGCCGCCAGGTAGGCCGACAGCACCACCTCGCGACCAAACAGACGCGCCCTGGCGAGGGCGCGCTTCGTCAGTGCCTCCCTCCGGTCGGGATCGGTGAGCAGCCCGGCCACCGCGTCGGCGATTCCGGGGGGGTCACCCGCGTCCGTGTACAGCATGGCGTCGGCCCCCACCGCCCGGAACGCCGGAATGTCGGTCGCAACGACGGCGGATCCGGAGGCGAGGCCCTCGAGCACGACGATGCCGAAACTCTCGCCCCCGAGGTTGGGAGCGACCAGCACGGCAGCCCGGGCCAGTTCGGCGCGTTTTTCCGCCTCGTTGAGCCAGCCGAGAAACTCGACGCCCTCCGGGCCTCCCCGGCGCATGGTTCCGATGACTCGGAGCCGGGCATCGGGGACTCTCCTGCGGATCAACGGCCACGCCTGGAGCAGGATGTCGAGACCCTTCCGTGGATCGTCCCGTCCAACGAAGACGACACCCGAAGCGTCCCGATCTCCGCTTGGCCGGTATTCGTCGACGTCGATGCCGTTGGGGATCACCCGGATCCCCGCCAGCCGGCCAACGGCTGACGCCGCCACCGCGCTGACTGCGGTGACCACGTCGAGGCGCTTCGCCGCGAGATCAAGCAGGGTGCCCGCAGCCCGATACGCGGTGCGCACCATCGCGCTCGGGTCGGCGTGGAACGTACCCACCCTGGGCGGTGTCGACGCAATGAGGGCCCCCAGCGAGGCCATCGGCATGAAGGGCTCGTGGATGTGGACCACATCGGCGTCGGCGACCGCCTCGCCCACTCGCCGGATGGCGCGAGGGTCCAACGAGATCGGTGCCCGCGATCGATTCACACGAATCGATCTGAACGAGCCGATCGACCTGGTGCCCTCAGGCCCGCCCTCACCCGGTGCCACCGCCCACGCCTCGTGCCCGGCATCGCCGAGCCATCTCACGATCCTCGTCACCTGGTCCTGGACACCTCCAGGAGCATCGAACGCGTATGGGCACACGACTGCGACCTTCATGACGGCTGCCGATCGCTCGGCCAGTTCGGGAGGATGAGATGCCACTGCTGCGGGGCTTTTCGAATGATGTCCTCGATGACACTCGCCAGGAGCGCGACGCCCGCCTCGACGCGCTTCGCCTGGTCGTCGACCTCGGGAAGTTCCAAGGGCGGCCGTACTTCGAATGCGTGGCCTGCCCCGTCGGCGAAGTAGGTCCCCACCGGGAGCACCACCGCGCCGGTCCGGTCGGCGAGGGCAATGGGGCCGGCCGGCAGCGTTGTGACTTCGCCGAAGAACTCGACCTCGACCCCGGTTCCCTTGATGTCCCGATCGCACAGGAGTGCGATCACCCCGCCCTCCTTCAGGCGCTCGATCAGGTCCCTGGTCACCGTGGCGCCCTTGCGGGCGATGACGACGTCGATCTGCATCATGCGGCGCATCTCGGTGAACCAATCGACGATGCGCTCGTTGCCGAGGGCCTCGGCCACGGCGAGGACCCGGGCATCTTCATCCGCGGCGCGCAGCCCGGCGATCTCCCAGTTGCCCAAATGGGGAAGGGCGACCACGACTCCTCGTCCGCTGGCAACCGCCGCGAGGAGGTGCTCGATGCCGTCGAGCCGGGTGCGCGCCAGCACGGCATCGCGGCGACGGGGCCGCATCCAGAAGGTCTCCGCCCAGTATCGGCCGTAGTGGCGAAATACCTGCCGGGCAGCCCGCCGGGGGTCGTGACCGGGCCCGAGCACGCGTGCCTGGTGGCGGACGGCCATCCGGAACCGGTCCCGGGCGATGAACGAGATGAGCCAACCGACTCCGTGCCCCAGGCGGCGCATCACCGGCTCGGGGAGGAGCCCGAACAGGCCCGACAGGATGCGATAGGCGTAGTAACCGAGGGCGCGTTTCACTCGCCCAGCTGAGCCCATGTGCGATAGAAGCGCTGCATGACCGTCAGCCACGAGAGCACCGCCATGATCCACACGGTGGCGACGAGCGTGGGTAACCCGATGCCTTCGAGTCCCACCCCGATCCCGAACACCAGGAGACGCTCGGCACGGCCCATGAGCCCTCCCTTGCCCTGGAGACCCTCCCCCTCGGCCTTCGCCCGCATGTAGGGGATCAGCAGCGAGCCGCACACCGCGAGCAGGGAGAGCAGCACCAGAGTTGCCTCGGCGCGACGCCCCAGGTAGAAGGCGAGCCCCGTCCACGCGGCCACCTCGCCCAGCCGGTCGGTGAAGGAGTCGAGTAGGGCCCCGCGGCGAGTCTCGCGGCTGGTGAGACGTGCCAACACTCCGTCGAGGATGTCGAGGACGGCGCCGAAGCCGAGGACTCCCGCACCGATGGTGAGATGGCCCATCCCGATCAGGACGGCCCCGCCCACCGAGATCATGAAGCCGGCGAGCGTGACCATCGTGGGAGTCAGACCGAGGCGGGCAACGAACCGCGCGAAAGGGTCGGCAACGCGAGACACGCGCTTGCGAGCCCTCATGTCGAGCATGCCCCGAAACTAGCAGCGGGGTTCACCGTCCCGATCCCTGGGTCCACGGCAAAGGGCTGACCGCGTCACGGCTACCACTTGAACCCAATCCGTAAACCTCGACCCTTGTCGCCGAATGGCCCTGAAATGCCCCCACCGGCCTTCACTACACTCCGGCCGCACTCGCACATCCCCGACGACTCGGGAGGCTCGATGCCATCGGAGAAGATCCGCAACGTCGTTCTGGTCGGCCACAGCGGCAGCGGGAAGACCATGCTCGCCGAGGCCCTGCTTTTCACGGCCGGCGCCACCACGCGGATGGGCAGGATCGAGGACCGCAACACGGTCACCGACTTCGACGCCGAGGAGGCGGACCGCGGATCATCCGTCAGCCTGGCGATGGCGCCATTCGACTGGAACGGCCACCGCATCAACCTGATCGACACTCCCGGCCTCTCCGACTTCGTGGGTGAGACCCTGGCGGCGCTCCGAGCCGCCGACCTCGCGCTCTTCGTCGTCTCCGGTGTCGACGGCGTCGAGGTGCAGACCGAGGCGCTGTGGAAGCTGGCCGGCGACGAGGGCATCGCCCGCGCCATCTTCGTGAACAAGCTCGACCGAGAGCGAGCCTCGTTCTCCCGTACCCTGACCGAGCTCAAGGATGTGTTCGGAACGGGTGTGGCGCCGCTCCAGGTTCCGATCGGGAGCGAGCAAGACATGCACGGCGTCGCCAACCTCGTCGGGGGCCGCGCCTTCACCTACTCGGGGGGCCCCAAGGCGACGGAGGGCGATCTGCCCGAGGAGGTTCAGGCGGAGGTTGCGCCCCTCCATACCGCACTCGTAGAAGCGGTGGTCGAGACCGACGACGCGATGCTCGAGAAGTACTTCGAAGGGGTCGAGCCGTCAGGAGAGCAACTCATCTCCGGTATGCACAAGGGCATGGTGGACGGCACCACCTTCCCGGTCCTCTGCGGCTCGGCCACCGCGCTTGTCGGCATCGACCGCCTCGCTCAGTTCCTGGTCGACTACGGGCCCCGTCCCTCGGAGCGACCGACTCCTCCCCTCACCGAAGGCGACAACCTCCCGGATTCGGGTGTGGTGGCCTATGTCTTCAAGACGATGTCCGACCCGTACGTCGGGCGTATCTCGATGTTCCGGGTGTTCCGCGGCGAGATCGACCTCGACGCCGATCTCCAGAACCCCTCACGCGGTGTCGCCGGGCGGATGCACAACATCTTCACCATGCGAGGTAAGGAGCACGAGGAGACCAAGCGTGTGGAGGAGGGGGACATCGCCGCCGTCGCCAAGCTGGAGACGACGCTCGCCGGCGACACCTTGCGCTCTCCCGGCGCCAAGGTGGTCATCGCCCCGGTCGAGATGCCCCGCCCAACGATGTCGCTCGCCGTGTTCCCGAGGTCCCAGCACGACGAGGAGAAACTGTCGACCGCTCTGCAGCGGACCATCGAAGACGATCCGACGCTGGATGTGCGACGGAGCGCCGACACCAACGAGACGGTTCTGTCGGGTTTGGGCGACGCCCATCTCGAGGTGGCGATCGCCCGCCTCCACTCGCGGTTCGGCGTCGACATCGACACCGAGCTGCCCAAGATCCCGTATCGAGAGACGATCCGCGCCAACGCCGACGTCGAGGGGAAGCACAAGAAGCAGTCCGGGGGCCGCGGCCAGTTCGGCGTGGCCAATCTTCGCTTCGAGCCGCTCCCCGTCGACTCGGCCTTCGAGTTCGTCAACGCCGTCAAGGGCGGCTCCATCCCCAGGCAGTACATCCCCGCCGTGGAGAAGGGGGTCGTCGAGGCGCTCGATCGCGGCATCCTCGCGGGTTACCCGGTGGTCGGGGTGCGAGCGACTGTCTACGACGGCAAGTATCACCCCGTCGACTCCGACGAATTGTCGTTCCGAATGGCCGGTATCCTTGCGGTGCGGGAGGCGGCTCCGAAGCTGAGTGCAACGCTTCTCGAACCGATCATGAAGGCGACCGTGAGGGTTCCCGAGGACCTCATGGGGGATGTGATCGGCGACCTGAACTCGAAGCGGGGTCGGGTGCTCGGGATGGACTCCGAAGGTGGGATTCGTGTCCTCACGGCCGAGGTGCCGCTCGCCGAGATGCAGCGATACTCGATCGACCTCCGGTCGATCACGAGCGGGCGGGGGTCGTTCGAGATGGAGTTCGCCAGGTATGAGGAGGCCCCGCCCAACGAGGCTCAGCGAGTGATCGCAGCCGCGCAGGAAGATGACTGAGAGCGTGCGCCGAGAGAAGAGGAACCAATGGGTGATCGACACGTCGTCCTGAAGTACGACGGGGGGGAAATCGAGTTTCCGATCGTCGAAGGGACCGAGGGAGGCCACGGCTTCGACATCGGCAACCTCCGCGCCGAGACAGGACTGGTGACGCTCGATTACGGGTTTGCCAACACTGCCGGCACCCAGAGCTCGGTGTCCTTCGTCGACGGCGTCGCCGGCGAGCTGCGCTACCGCGGCTACTCCATCGAGGACCTGGCCGAGCACTCCACCTTCCTCGAGGTCTCCTACCTCCTCTTCTACGGCGAGCTCCCCACCAAGGCGGCGCTCGATGCGTACATCCAGGATGTCACCCGCCACACTCTGCTCAACGAGGAGATGAAGCGGCTCTTCGATGCCTTCCCGAAGAGCGCGCACCCCATGGCGATCCTGGCCTCGGCCACCAACGCCATGGCCACCTTCTACCCCGACTTCCACAACCCCACCGATCCCTACGCGGTGGAGCAGTCCGCCCTCCGGCTCATCGCCAAGATGCCAACAGTGGCGTCGTACGCGTACAAGAAGTCGATGGGACAGCCGTACGTCTACCCGCGCAATGACCTCGATTACGTTTCGAACTTCCTCCACATGATGTTTGCCCTCCCCGTGGAGGACTACGAGATCGACTCTGTGGTGGCGAAGGCGCTCGATGTGCTCCTGATCCTGCACGCCGACCACGGGCAGAACTGTTCGACCTCGACGGTGCGCCTCGCCGGGTCGAGCCAGGCCAACCTGTTCACGTCGGTGGCCGCGGGGATGAGCGCCCTGTGGGGTCCGCTGCACGGGGGCGCCAACCAGCGAGTCGTGGAGATGCTCGCCCAGATCAACGAGGACGGGCGCGACTTCCAGAAGTACATCGACAAGGCCAAGGACCCGGACGATCCGTTCCGGCTCTGGGGATTCGGCCACCGGGTGTACAAGAACTACGACCCGCGCGCCAAGATCCTCAAGGGGTTCGCCTACGAGGTGATCGATCGGATCGGCGGCGACGACCCGCTTCTCGACATCGCCCTGAAGCTCGAGGAGGCGGCCCTCGGCGACGACTACTTCGCCGAGCGGCGCCTCTACCCCAACGTGGACTTCTACTCGGGTCTCATGTTCCGGGCCCTCGGGTTCCCGGTGCGGATGTTCACCGTCCTCTTCGCCATCGGCCGCCTACCCGGTTGGGTGGCGCAATGGCGCGAGATGACCGAAGACCCCGAGACCCGCATCGGGCGCCCCCGCCAGATCTTCTCCGGCAACACCACGCGCTCGATCGAGCGGTAGGCGCGGCTTCGCCGCTCCGTTGCCCGTTCCCCGTTTCCCGTTACCCGGGCATCTCGGGGCAACCAGGCACCGGCAACGGGTGACGGGCAACGGGTAACGACCGCTGACGCGATGAGCGTCTGATCCCGGCGATACCCTGTTGCACCTATGTCAGACCTCACCGCGCGCGACACCGAGCACGAGGGCGAGCCCCTCGTCGAGTTGATCGAAGGGGGGCGGCTCGTCGGATACGTCTACGACGACGACAGCACCCTCCTCGCGGAGTTCCTCCCGGATCAGAGTGGCGAACCGTGGGCCTTCGAGGTCGACGACCTGCAGCGGATCCTGGACGCGGCGCGCTCCATCCTCGCCCCTGAGGAGCCGGCGCCGGCAACCACTCCCGATGGCAGCCAGCATCCCGTCGACACCCTCGCCGACGAGTTCGACACACTGGCGGTGCGGCGGGGAGAGGAGGACGAGGGCTTCTACCCGGTCGAGGTGGTGGCCCGTATCTTCGAGCGGTGCGGCGAGTTGGACCTGGCCGTCGTCAGTCTCGAAGGGTTCACGGTGCATCCCGAGTTCATCGAGCCGATCCCCGGGCAAAGCGTCGACATGGGAGCCGCCCACGACGGCGAGCCGTGGCCGACCTTCAAGGCCGGATGCCACGTCCAGGGCCTCGCCGTCCTCGAGAAGTGGGCGGCACGACCGGGCGTCGCGGTCGCGCTGGAAGTCGGCGACCGGGAGGGGGACAGATTTGTGCTGTGAGCGATCGCCGGGATCGCGCTGGACATCAACCTCTCAGCCCTCGATCTTCTCCACGTACGTCCCCACCACGCGGCCATCCACCGCGTCGACCCTGATCAGGCCCCTCTGTGAGGGCGGGTCGTCGGCGCTGAAGACGAGGACGTTCCAGATCGGGCGAGCCCGCCATCCATCGAACCCGACCGCGGCGGAGGCGTGGCCGACCGCCAGCGGCACCTCGCGGTTGGCGATCTCGAGCGCTTCCGGGTCGAGGACCTCGATCCGCCACGCTGCCGCCCAGTGCCACACCGCCAGGACGCCGAGCAGGCCGGCGGCGAACCACAGGCTGGCGTGGGACATCACTGCACCCGTCCCGCCGAGTATCGCGGCCACCGCATAGACGAGGGCCGCGGTGCCACGGCGGCGCGTCGACGGAATCGAGTAGGGCTCGCGCTGGGTGGCGTCGAGGTCCTCGGGCATCTCGGCGGCTCGGGCGATCTCGCCCGGCACCTCGATGCCGCGCCGACGGCTCACAGATCCATCGCCTCCCGCACAGCCCTCTCGTCGATGGCGGCGTGGCCGCGCTTGCGGTGCCAGCGATCCCAGAGCACCAGCATGCTGGGGAGCACCAGGACCGCGCCGACGAGCGCCAGCAGGATCGTGTAGGCCGTCACCAGCCCGAGCTGCTGGAAAGGCACCAGGGAGGCTGTCATCAGGATGCCGAACCCGGCGACGGTGGTGAACGCCGATCCGGCCAACGCCCCTCCGGTGTTCGTGGTCGTCGAGCGCACCGCCTCTTCGGGGGTCGCGCAGCGGATCCGGTCTTCCTGGTACCGGTGCGTGATGTGGATCATGTACGGCACGCCGATCCCGATGGCAAGGGCCGAGACCGTCGCAGTCACCGGGCCGAATGCGAGCCCGAAGACGGGAAACAGGCCGAACGCCCACAGCATCACGAGCGCCACCGGCGCGATTGTGATGATCCCCAGGAACGGGCGCCGCGACTCGACCCAGAAGTTCACCACCAGCAACAACGCCGCCGCGATGACCGCGATCACCAGCGACGAGAGCTGCGAGTCGCTCATCGACTGCACGACGACGTTGGCGATTATGTAGTCCGACGTCGGCACCGCGCGCACTCCGAGATCGGTGATGGGCGCGAACGCCTCGCGCATGTCGGCGGCGAGCGCCGCCGCGGCCGGCTCGCCCGCCTGCGTGGTGATACTGACGAGAAGCGCGTCGTAGCCGCCGTCCGCGCGATGGATCAGCCGGGAAGCCTCCCTGGGAGCCGCCGCGAACAGCGCGCCGTAGAGAGCACCCACATCGGCAGTGGGCGACACCGTCCCATCCGGGGCGAAGCCGGCCCCCTCTGCGATCGCGGCGAAGGCAGGATCGAACCGTGGGCTCAGCGGATCGGCCAGGGCGGCGATGAGGGAGATCGTCGACTCCGCCGCGGCGAATTCGCCGTACATGACCACATTGGGCCGGCCGTGCAGATTGGCGAGCGACTGTGCCAGTGCGTTGTGGATCTCCGGCGAGCCCACGTCGCCGTCGCTCACGAGCACATCGGTCGTCTCGCCGAAGCCGCCGGCGAAGTCGGTTGTCAGCGTGTCGAACGTCTCCAGAAGCGGGTTGGGACGCGGTACGAAATCAGTGACCGAGAACTCGGTGCTCAACTTGGTGACTCCGAATGCTCCGGCGACCCCCAGCAGCAGCGCCACCACCACGACCGGCACCGCGGCCTTCTCTGCGAGCACGGCGGTCTTCCCCATCAGCCTGGGGAGCGCCCGCTCCTTGGTGGCGCCAAGGCTCTCCGTGGGTACCCGGCCGGCGCGCTCGGCGCGGCGGTCGAGGAGGACCCGGAACGCTGCCACGAACGACATCATGATGAGGAACGAGGCAATGATCCCCACGGCGGAGAGGATGCCGAAGTCCCTCAGAGCCGGAACCGGGCTCACCAGGTTGGTTAGGAACCCCACCGCCGTGGTGATGGTGGCCAGCACCAGGGCGATGCCCACGGTGTGGATCGCCCTTTGCATCGACTCGGAGACCTCCACGCCCCCGCCGACCTCTTCGCGGTATCGGGTAGTGAGGTGGATGGCGTAGTCGACCCCGAGGCCGATCAGCAGGATCGGGACGATCTGGTTCATCGGCCCGAAGTCGTCGATCCAGCCGAGGTACTGCGGCCCGAACAGCACACCGATGCCCTGCATCCAGGTGATGGCCATGAAGATCGCAGCCATCGTGAGGAGCATGTCGGCGGTGGTACGGCGAATCCCGGCCCAGCGCGAGTCGTTGCCGCGCGGCCGCACCCAGTACACGAACAGCAGGATCAGCACGATGATCCCCGCCGCCATGGCGAACAGCCGGCCCACCTCCGCCTCGAACTCGTCGCCGCTGGCAAAGATCAGCTCGAAGGAAAAGGGCTCCGCCGTGTAGCCATCGGGTAGATCGGCGGCTCGGATCTGGTCGGCGACGGCCGCCTCGACGTCTACGAAGTCCTCGTACTCGGTGGCCGGGTCGAAGGCGGGTGTCGAGGTGCTGTCGTCGAACCGCGGGGCCGACAGGAAGACGAGCACGAGGCCCTTCGACGCCGAAGGGCGCTCCAGGTTCCGGTCACCGGAGAGCAGCTGGCCGGCAACCGCGGCGGCCTCCGGGGGAAGGCTCGGCAGGATGGCCGAGTAGGCGGCCTTCAGCTCGGCGTCGCTGGTCGGCGGATCGATCTGACCCATTGCGATCGCCTGGCGGATCGGCAGCATGAATGAGATGACCGGCGGCTCGCCGGGCCGTGACTGCAGCAATGGGGCCAGCTCGCTCTGCTCGAGGATCGCCGTGACCCTGTCGATCACGGCCAGCCCGTCGAGGTCCACGACGTCGCCGTCCTCGGCGGACACCAGCACCTGGAGCACCGACGACGACGACTCGTCGCCGAACAGGGCGATGATCTGCTCGGAGGCGACGAGCTCCTCGGCGTTGGGTGCGAAGCCCTCGTTGCCATCCGTTAGGACGACCTGACCCGAGAAGTAGCCGAGGATCCCGGTGGCCACCAGCATCGAGATCAACACCGCAAGCGGCCTGCGCACCACCAGTCGCGCCAGGCCTCCGATGACCGCTTTCACTCCCCCAACCTCCTGTGCCGTGCGACGCCGCCGGGAAGGCTACGACGAGTCGGCAGGGCGTCAAAAACAGGGGTTCCTGTCGGTGGTGGGACCCCGGTGAACTCGATCAGAACGGGTCACGCGCTCGGGTCGTCGAAGTAGACGAGGACACCATCCTGCACAGATCCCAGCAGCCCGTAGGGCTCATTGGTCCACCGCGTCTTCGCCAGGCCACTGTCCGGAGGTGCCTGCTCGAGGGCCATGCCCTCGGTCGAGAATCCCTCGACCGCGATCGTGGCCCCACCCGGCTGGGGTGGATACGACTCCAGGATGGCGTCGGCGAGCATCACGGTGCCGTCCTCCAGGACGAACAGGTATCCCTCGACGAGGACGAGCGCCGTCGGATCCGCCTGGAGAGCCTCCGCGACGGAGATGGGATCCCCGACGTTGGCGCGCCCACCACCGGGAGGGACCGTCGTGGGCGGCTCATCGGCGGTGGCATCACCGCAGGTGGCGAGCAAAAGGGCGGTGGCCAACACGGCCAGGGTCTTCCTCATGGTGCTCCTTGTCGCCCCTATGACGCGGGAGCAACCCGGCCGGTTCCCGGGCGATTGGCGATTGGCGATTGGCGATCGGATTGTGCGTCCTCCCCCGGCTTCCGGGGGGGTGCCGAAGCGAAGCGAGGCGGAGGGGGCGGCGGAGACAGCGGGCGCGTTCGACACGAACAGCGTGTTCTCTTCTGAAGCGAAGGGCCGACCTCCTCGGCCTCCTCCCCCCGGGGAACCTTTAAGCACACCGGCGACGGCCGACTTGCGACTTGCGACTTGCGACTTGCGACTTGCGACTTGCGACTTGCGACTTGCGACTTGCGACTTGCGACTTGCGACTTGCGACTTGCGACTTG
>Ga0214471_10001943_pt1 | contig 16333 bp, 20 predicted proteins | sample RVTome_5_FD_207665 | JGI IMG/M metagenome (GOLD analysis project Ga0214471, IMG submission 207665) | Soil microbial communities from uranium-contaminated site in the Upper Colorado River Basin, Wyoming, United States - RVT142D155 | ecosystem: Environmental > Terrestrial > Soil > Contaminated >... | reverse complement strand
AGCCCTGCGCTCGCAACGGCGACGACGGCTCGCCATCGACGTGGCGCGCGCAGGGCCCCCGTGCCCCGCCCCCGGCGTCACCACGTTCCACGAGAGTCATTCGCTGGGCGCCGTCGGACCGTGACGTTTGCCCGAGGTGCGCCCGGATCTCCGGGATAGAATGGCGCACCGGCAGCCGGAGTCCGCGGAGGAGCAGCGTCATGAGCGGTCCGCTTCGCGTCGTGCACTACGTGAACCAGTTCTTCGGGGGTATCGGCGGCGAGGACCAGGCGCACGTCGGCGTGACGGTGCGGGCGGGGGCGGTGGGGCCCGGCCGCGCGCTCGAGGCGGCGCTGGGCGAGGGCGCGCGCGTCGAGGCCACCATCGTCTGTGGCGACAACTTCGCCAGTGAGCGCGCCGACGACGTCTCCCGCGCCATCACCGCCGAGCTCGATCGGCTGAAGCCCGACGTGCTGATCGCGGGGCCGGCGTTCGGCTCGGGGCGGTACGGCCTGGCCTGCGCGCTCGCGTGCAAGGCGGCCCAGGGCCGGGGCGTCGCCGCCATCACCGCCATGCACCCCGAGAACCCGGGCGCCTCGAGCGCGCGGCGCGAGATCTACGTGGTGCCCACCGGGACCTCGACGACCTCCATGCAGGCGGCGCTCGCCGCGCTGGCGCCGCTGGCGCGGCGCCTCGGCCGGGGGGAGGGGCTCGGCCCGGCCGAGGTGGAAGGCTACCTTCCGCGCGGCGCCCGCCGCGTCCACGACCGCGGGCGCCCGGGCTATCAGCGCGCGCTCGACATGCTGCTCGACAAGCTCCACGGCCGGCCCTACCGGTCGGAAGTCCCGTATGCCGCGCCCGAGCGCGTGCCGCCAGCGCCGCCGATCGCCGACCTCGCGCGCGCCCGCATCGCCATGGTCACCACCGGCGGTCTCGTGCGGAAGGGCAACCCCGACAAGCAGGTGTCGGCCAACGCCGTGCGCTATCACCGGCACGCAGTGGCCGAGCTGGAGTCGCTCTCGCCGGCGGAGTGGGAGGCCTATCACGCGGGCTACTTCAATCACCTCGTCAACAGCAACCCCAACTACATCCTGCCGCTGTCGTTCCTGCGCGACCTCGAGCGCCAGGGCCGGATCGGCACGGTGCACGAGCACATCTACGCGCTGCCCGGCGTGAGCACCCCGGTGGCGGTGTCGGCGGGGCACGGGCGCAGCATCGCCGCGGATCTCGAGGCGGGCGGCGTCGACGGCGCCCTGCTCGTCGCCACCTGAGGGACCTGCAATCGTTGCGGCGCAACGATCGCCAAGGAGATCGAGCGGGCGGGCATCCCGGTGGGGATGATCTCGGCCATCTACGACTTCGCGCTCACCACCGGGGCGAACCGGGTGATCAAGGGCGCGCGGATCGAGCACGTCTGCGGCGACCCCACGCTGAGTGCCGAGAAGGACTACGCCCTGGGCATGCGCATCGTGACCACCGCGCTGGAGACGCTGACGATCGCCGTCCCCGGGCCGACCCTCTTCGATCCGATGGCGCCGGGCAAGCCGCAGGAGGGTGCGCATGCGTCTTGAGCTGGGCACCTTCCCGGTGACCGACGTGGTCTTCGGCGCGCAGACGCGTTACGACGCCGGCCGGCTCGCGGTGGATCGCGACAGCGTGCTGGCCGCCGTGCGGCAGGACCCGCGCATCGCGACGGCCGAGCTGGAGCTCGCCCGGCCGGGCGAGTCCGTGCGGATCTGGCCGGTGCGGGACGTGATCGAGCCGCGCATCAAGGTGCAGGGGCCCGGCGTCTGCTACCCGGGCATCTGCGGGCGCGACATTGCCACGGTCGGCGAGGGCCGCACGCATCGCCTGGCGGGCGTGGGCGTGGTCGAGGTGTCGAGCGTCAACTGGCACGACGCCGGCGGCGACTACGTCGAGACCTACCTCGACATGGCGGGCCACTACGGCGAGATGTACCCCTATCGCGAGCTCGTGAACCTCTGTCTGGTCGTCGAGCCCGACGCGACCTTGGGCGAAGAGATCAAGAACTACGCCGTGCACAAGGCCGCCCTCACCGTCTCGGATCGGCTCGGCGAGGCGGTGCGCTCCCTCACGCCGCCGGAGCGCGAGGTGTTCGAGCTGACGCCGGTGGACCCGGCGCTCCCCCGGGTCATCTACCTCTGGTGCGTGCACTCGCCGCAGGCCATGTCGGGCTCGCCCACCGCGTTCTGCACGGCGACCTACGGCCTGACCCAGCTGACGCCGCCCTGGTACCTGCACCCCAACGAGATCCTGGACGGCGCGCTCACCGGGCCCTATCGCACCGCCTTCGCCATGTCGTGGACGGTGGCGAACAACCCGCTCCTGCTCGACCTCTATCGCCGCCACGGGAGAGACTGGAACTTCCTCGGCGTGATCTCCCTCCGCACCGAGTGGACCACGCAGACCGAGAAGCAGCTGATGGCGAACCAGACGGCCAAGCTCGCCAAGCAGCTCGGGGCGCAGGGGGCGGTGGTGACGTGGGACGCGGGCGGCAACGAGTTCATCGAGGTGGTCCGCAGCATCCAGGCCTGCGAGCGGCTCGGCATCAAGACCGTCTTCCTGACCAGCGAGGACGACGCGACCGATGGCGCGCCCACGATGCTGGAGCCCCTGCCCGAGGCCGACGCCATCGTGAGCACGAGCTTCTTCAAGAACGTCACGCTGGGCGTGCCCGAGGCGCCCGCCGTCGGGCGCGTGATCGGCCTGCCCACGAAGAAGATCCTCCGCGGCTCGACCATCGGCCTGCACGCCGGCGCCGACGCCACGCTCCCGACGGCCGGCCCCCTGCCGGTGCCCTGGCGCTACGACGACCACTACGGGTTCAACAGCCTGAGCTGCATCGAGTAGGCGGGCGAGCCCCCCGGCGTCCGTTCTCGGGCGCTGTTCCGGCAGTCGAATGTCTGCGACGCGAAGGGCCGCCCGGATGCCGATGTCATAGGATCCTACGAGCATGCCGACCGTGCCCGAAGCCGCCCGCCGCGCGTGCCGTGACCCGGAAACCATTCGCCGCTGGATCCGCTCCGGGCGCCTGCGCTCCCGACGCGTCGGGACGTGTGGCCGACCAGCTCGGGTGGGCGAGGACCTACCGGATGCCGGCGCAGTCGGCGCGCGTGATCTCGCGGTGGCCGGTGAGCACGCTCGGACGGCCGAAGACCACGAGCACGACATCGGCTGCGTCATCGGCGAGACGGCACACGTCGCGGGCCACCGTGCGGAAGACGCGGTCCTCGGGATATGACGGCACCGCCAGCTCGCTCATGGACCACTCCCAGAGGTCCAGCACGTTGGCTCCCATGCGGTTCCTGGCCACGTGACGGCGGGCGGGGTCGGGGAGCCGCGCGGCCACGGCATCGGAGATGGAGAGTGCCGCCGCCTTCACGTTGCCGGAGTAGAGCGCACCGGAGAGGTAGGCGTCCCAGTGGCCGGAGAAGCTCAGCGCCGGCGCGAACCCGAAGAGGACGAGGGCAGCGGCGTGGGGGCCGAGGCGGCGGGGGACGAGAACGGGGACGTGGCCGCCGTTCCAGAAGAGGACCGCTGCCAGCGCCGCCATCGCCGCGTTCCACGGCCAGACGACGGCGTTGGTCCCGTGACCGAGCGGCCCGAGCAAGCCGAGGACGACGACATGGATCGCGATCGCTCCCACCACCGCGGCGTTCCGCAGGCGCGGCACGAGCAGGGCGACCGCCACCGCGATCTCCATCACCGGGACCACCATCCAGCCGCCGAGCAGCACGCGGTGCAGCCCGGCCGGCAGCACGCCGGCGAGGGGCTCCACGAGCCAGGGGAACAGGTGCGTCATGAAGGTGACGTTGAGCTTCTGGATGCCGCTCCAGAGGTAAAGACCGACGAGCACGGCGCGCCAGGCGGCCAGCGTGTCGCCGGCGTCGCGCGCGAGGGCGAGCGCGGCGAGCATGGCCACGTACTGATAGAACCAGGGCTGCCAGCGCGACTGGTCGTCGGCGGCCAGGATCAGGGCGAGGACCGTGGCCGCCGCCGCCCACCATCGCGGGCGGGGGGCCAGTGCGAGGCCGACGAGCGCGGCGAGCAGCGCGCCCAGGACGACGACGTCGAGGGGGGCCGGGAGCGCTGGCCACCCGTCGAGCACGGGCGCCCTCGGATAGACACGCGTCGCCAGGAAGAGCCGCGGCGCGAGCAGCAGACCGCTGGCGAGGGCGGCGGCCACCACGAGGCGTGCCCAGCGGAGCCGCGCGAGGTCGGCCATGACCGATGGTTGCACATCACGGCACGGCCGTGAGTCCTGCTCGCCGCGCGATGTGGCGGTACACTACGACCCGCATGCGACTCGAGCTCCGCTGGTCCGAGGTCGATCGGCTGGTGGCCGCGCCCGCGACGCGCCTGGAGGGCAGGCGGCTCGAGATCGACCTCGACGCCCTGCGCACGCTGGCGTCCGCCGACACGAGGCTCGCCGGCATCCGGCTCGACCTGGTGCACCCCGGCGAGCGTTGCCGGATCGGGCGCGTGTTCGACGTCGTCGCGCCGCGCGCGAAGCTGGATGGCGGCGAGGATTTCCCCGGCGTGCTGGGAGGGGTGGCGAGGGCCGGCCACGGGCGGACCCTGGCGCTGGCGGGCGTGGCGGTGGTGGCGACCGACCAGCAGACGGACAGCGTCGGCACGCTCGCCGTGATCGACATGGCCGGGCCGAACGCGGCGCGGTCGGTGTTCGGCTCCACCCACAACCTTGTCCTTTCGGCGTGGCCGGCGCCCGGCATCGAGCGCCCGGACTATCTCGCCGCGGTCCGGCTCGCCGCGCTGAAGGCGGCCGTGCATCTCGCCCGGGCGGCGCGCGAGGCCGAGCCCGATCGCGTCGAGGTGCTCGAGCTGCCGCCCTCGCCGCGCGTCCCCGCCGAGCTGGCGCAGCTGCCGCGGGTGGCGTACGTCTTCCAGATCCACTCGCATCAGCGTCCGACCGGCCTCGACGAGGGCATCCTCTACGGCGATCCCGTGCGGCGCATGCTGCCGACGGTCGTGCACCCCAACGAGGTGCTCGACGGCGCCGTGCTCCGCGGCTTCATGGGACGCAGCTGCACCACCTGGGCCACCCAGCACCATCCGGTGATCCGCGCGCTCTACGCGCAGCACGGCCGCACGCTGTGGTTCGCGGGCGTGGTCGTCACCGTCGCCCACGCGACCGAGCCGGAGCGTGTGCGCTCGGCGTTCCTCACCGCCGGGCTCGTCGCCCACACCCTCGGCGCCGACGGCGCGGTGTTCACCAAGATCGGCGGCGGCGCGCCCCACGTGGACATGGCCCAGGCGGCCGCGCAGTGCGAGGCGCTCGGCGTCAAAACGGCGCTGGTGGTCGAGGACATGTCGACCGACGGCAGCGCGGAGGGCATGCTGCTGTTCGACTTCCCGGGCGTGGACGCGCTGGTGAACGTGGGCAGCAGCCAGGAGCCGCTCACGCTGCCGGCGATGGAGCGGGTGGTCGGAGCCGACGATCTGGCGTCGAGGCTGCGCGGCGAGACGCGGGCGACCTACGGGGCGCTGTGCGGCGCCATCGAACAGATCGGGGCGACCCGGGTGATGGCGGAGGTGCGGTGAATCCCTCTCCGTCGGCGACCTGTATCCATGCTGATACGCGTTGCCGGAGTCGAGATCTGGTGTGTAAGATCGCTTACCTCACTACATACCAGAGGGGGTCGAGATGGCGGCAGCCCGAACGCAGCGATTCGAACGCAAGAACGTCATTGTCGACACCGGCAAGGTCCGGCGGCTTCGGCGAGCGCTCCGGACGGTCTCGGAGTCGGCGGCGATCAGGATCGCGGTGGAACGGACGCTGGCCCTCGAGGAAGCGGTGGCGGCGCTGGAGCGCATGAGGCGGCGGGGTACATGGGGGAAGCGGATTGCCTCGTAAGCCGACGATCTGGGTTGTGGATACCTCCGTTCTCGTGGGCTACCTCCGCGCCGGACGCCATGGCGAATTCCTGCGACGGGAGATGGCGCGAGGGGGGTGTTCCTGCCGGGCGTGGTTCTGTACGAGCTGCAGGCCGGGGCCACGAGCCGAGTCGACCGGGCCGATGTCGAAACGCTCCGCCGATCGCTGGGGGAAAGGATCGTCGGGACAGCCGCCGCCGACTGGCTCCTGGCGGGCCGGTGTCTCGCCCGATACGCGGAGCGCTGGGGACAGGTTCGACCGCGCGACCACGTCGCCGACGCCCTGGTCGCGGTGACCGCAGCCCGGCTCAGGGCGACGATTGCGGCGGAGGACGTGCGCGGCATGACCCGCTGGGCCTGGTCGCTGCAGCGGCTCGGCGTCGACATTCGCGTCGAGGGGCGACCCGGGTGATGGCGGAGGTGTGGTGATGGCAGGCGAGAGGCCGCGGGTGGTCTGTTACGTCAACCAGTTCTTCGGCCAGCTCGGCGGTGAGGACAAGGCCGGCGTCGAGCCGCAGGCGATGGACGGCGCCGTGGGCGCCGCGCGCGCCGTCCAGCAGGCGCTCGGCGAGGCGGGCACGGTCGTGGCGACCGTGGTCTGCGGCGACAACTACGCCGCCGAGCAGGGCGAACGCGCGGTGACCGAGCTGGTCGCCCTCGTGTCCGCGGCCCGGCCCGACCTCGTCGTGGCGGGGCCCGCGTTCCTGGCCGGCCGCTACGGCGTCGCCTGCGGGGCGCTCTGCGCCGCCGTGCAGGCGAAACTCGGGGTCCCGGCCGTGACGGGCATGCACGGGGAGAATCCCGGCGTCGAGCTCTACCGCCGCCACGTCCACGTCGTGCAGACGGGCGGGGAGGCCGCGCGCATGCTCGAGGAGGTGAAGCGGCTCGTCGCGCTCGGGCTGAAGCTCGCCCGCGGCGAGTCCATCGGCGCGCCGGCGGCCGAGGGCTACTTCCCGCGGGGGGTGACGCGCAACGTCGTGGCCGGCGCGACCGCCGCCGACCGCGCCGTCGCCATGCTCCTCGACAAGCTGGCGGCCCGGCCGTTCACGAGCGAGGTCCCCCGGCCGGTCTTCCCGAGCGTCCCGGCGCCGCGGCTCGTGAAGACCCTGGAGGGCGCCACCATCGCGCTCGTCACCGACGGCGGCCTGGTGCCGCGGGGGAACCCCGACGGGATCGAGGCGCTGAACGCGACGCGGTACGGCGCCTACAGCATCGAGGGCCAGGCGGCCCTGGAGCCCGCCCGGTACGACAACCCGCATCGCGGGTACGACACGTCCTGGGTGAAGCAGGATCCGCATCGCCTGGTGCCGGTCGACGTGGCGCGCGACCTGGAGCAGAGCGGCGCCATCGGCAAGCTCCACGAGACGGTCTATTCCACCGTCGGCGTCGCCACCACGCTCGCCCACAGCGCGCGTATGGGACGGGAGATCGCCGAGCAGCTGCGCGCGGCCGGCGTCGACGCCGTCATCCTCACCTCCACCTGAGGGACGAGCACTCGCTGCGGCGCAGCGATCGCCCGGGAGCTGGAGCGCGCGGGGCTGCCGACCGTGCAGGTCTCGACCATGACCCCGGTGGCCGTGATGGTGGGCGCCAACCGCATCGTGCAGGCGGCCGGCATCATCCACCCGCTCGGCAACGCGGACCTCTCGCCCGAGGACGAGAAGGCGCTGCGCCGGCGCATCGTCGAGCAGGCTCTGCAGGCCCTCCGGACCGAGGTCGCGCGGCCGACGGTGTTCACGCGCGAATGACGGCGCCGGTCCGGCTGGACGTCTTCTCCGACTATCTCTGACCGTGGTGCTACAACGCCGCGGTGCGGCTGCGCGATGTCCGGCAGGCCTACGGCGACCGAGTGCACATCCACTGGCGCGCCTTCCCGCTCATCCCGGGTGAGCAGCCGGACCGGCGCGTCACCGCCAAGACGCGCGACGGGTGGCAGCGCGTGGGCGCCGAGGAGCCGGGCGCGTGCTTCGTGCCGCCGGCGCTCGACGCCCCGCTGCCGGCGTCGAGCATCCCCGCGCTGACAGCGGCCAAGTGCGCCGAGCGTCAGGGCGACGACGCCTTCGAGCGATTCCACGACCGGCTGTTCACCGCGCACTTCCGTGACCATCTCGACATCGCTCGCCCCGACGTGTTGCGGAGCCTGGCCCGCGAGTCCACGCTGGACCTGGCCCGGTTCGAGGCCGACTCCGGCGGTGAGGCCTACGAGGCCGTGCTGCGCGACTGCGCCGAGGGCGCGGCGTGGTTCGGCGTGTCCGGGCTGCCGACGGTGATCCTGAACGAGAAGCTGTCCCTCGTGGGCGCCGTACCGGCGGAGCGCTATCGGCTGCTGATCGACTGGATCCTGGCCGGCGAGCCCGGCGGCGTGATCCCCCTGGCGGACCGGGGGAGCGGACTTGCCGGCCAGAGCCCGGTGGACCCTCGCGGGACGGACCCGCAAGCGTCAGCCGTGTGAGGCCGGAGCCCGCCGCACACGGGCAAGCGCGTCATCGATCTTCTCGGCGAGCGTGGTCGAATGCGGCAACGCCAGGCGCCGTGCCTCCGCGAAGTGTTGCCGTGCTTCGTCCTCGGCGCCCCGGCGCGCCGCGAGCGTCCCGAGACCGAGGAGGGCCCGCGCGAGCACCGCCGGGATGTCCGCATCGCGTGCACGTCGAGCCGCCTCCTCGAGATGGAGCCGCGCCCGCCGCCCCGCGACCGGGACGGCCCGAAGCAGAAACGAGAGATTCCGCGCGATGAGCGTGAGGGGGAGGCGCTGGCGCCGGAGCGCCAGCGCGAGATGGATTTCGCCGAGGGTCAGATGGCCGAGGGCGGGGGCGGTTTCGTTGCCCCACTCGACGAAGCGCCGGATGCACTCTTCGATCCAGTGGACACCGGCCTGCATCCTGCCCGCGAGGACTAACGCCACGCCGTACGGCAGGTCGATGCCGAGGCGGAGCGGAAGGAAGCCGCTGCTCACCATCTCCTGCTGTGCCTGAAGGAGTGCGTTCAGCCCTTCCTGCGATCGCCCCAAGAAGACCAGGGCCGCCCCCTTGGCCCCCCGCGCGCCCAGACGGTCCAGAGGGTTCGGCGAGACCCGGAGCGCTTCATCGGCGTTGTCGATGGCCTCGACGTATCGCTCGTCGAAGACGTTCACGAACCCGAGGATCCAGAGTCCCATGGCGGCGGTCCCGAGGTCTTCGGCTTGCCGGCCCAGGGCCACCAGGCGCAGACACGTCTCCCGCGCGGCGTTGTATCGCCCATAGGTGAGGTGGTGCACCGCGAGCCCACGCAGGGTCTCGGCGGCCAGGTAGACGTCATCGAGCGTGCGCGAGACTTCGATCGCCCGGTTGGCCAGCCGCTCGACCTGACCGCGCCACTCGGCAGCAGGCGCGTACGTTTGCACCCACATCAGACCCATCGAGGCGTAGCCCATGCACTGGGGATCGGCGAGCGTCTCGCCGAGAGCGAGCGCGCGGCTCATCAGGGGCCGGCCGGCACCATACTGGACGGCATTGAAGTGCGCGACGCCAATCCAGAAGAGTAGCATGGCGAGGTGGCGCGAGTCCCCGAGCGCCTCGACGCGAGCGAGATACCGGTCGCCGAGGGCGATCAGTCCCCGGAAGTCCTTCCGGTGGTAGTGGACGCGCGCCCAGTCGGGCACGATCTCGGCCAGCGCCGTCTCGTGCGTCCCTTCGGGTGCGGCGTCGGCCAGGGCCGCGACCTGGCGAAATCGCTCGTGCGCCTCCTCGAGCGCGTAGACACGCAGGCTCTTCCGACCCGCCATGGCGAGATACTGCACACTCTTGTCCGTGCGGCTGGTTCTGCTCCAGTGGTGCACGAGGATCTCTGCCCACGCGTCCAGGCGATCCCCATAGGCCTGCTCGATGGCGACCGCGACCTGCTCGTGCAGCGCCGCCGGAGTGGCGAAGGCGAGCCTCTCCAGAGCGGTCGCCGGGTTCTCACGATACAAGGTCTGCAGGGCGTCGGCGACCTGCTCACGCAGCACCTGGCGCCGGGGAGGAAGGAGCTGGGCGTGAACGATGTCGCGGATCAGGTCGTGCGTGAAATCCAGCCGCTCCCCGGTCACGTGAAGCACCCGGCGGGCGACCAGCTCTTCGATGCCGCGCGCGGTCTCCTCGGCTGGGAGCCGGGCCGCCCGCTCCAGCAACGTGAACTCGAACTCGCGACCGATCACCGCCGCCACGGCGGCGAGGTATCGCGCGCGCTCGCTCGACCGCTCCAATCGGCCGGCGAGGACATCGCGTGAGCGTGGGGACAGCGGCTGGGAGAGCGGAACCGGGACGTTCATCCCTTCGAGGATCTGCAGCGCCTCGATGGCAATGAGGGGGTTGCCCGCGCTCACGCTCCAGGTCCGCGCTGTCAGGCGCGTCACGGCGGCGGCCTCTGTCCCGGGCCGTGTCATGGACGTGACGAGCCTCTCCACGTCGGCCCGCGTGAGCCGGGACAGCGTGAACCGCTGACACCGGCCCTCCGCGCCCAGCTCGGCGAGCACCCGGCCCAGCATCGGCGCATCGACGAGCTCCTCTTCGCGGGCGGTGCCGGCGAGGAGCACAGGCTGGCGCTCGAGGCGCCGATGGAGGAATGCCAGCAAGCGCAGCGTCATCTCGTCGGCCCAGTGCAGATCCTCGAGCACCAGCAGCAGGGGCGATGGTCCGGCGATCCGGAGGAGGAGCCGCGCGACCGCCTCGAAGAGCCGGCCCGGGTCCTCGCCCGCCGGGTTCCCGCCGAGGCCGAGCTCAGGAAACAAGCGGGCGAGCTCGTCCTGCCAGACTCGTTCGAGGACGCGAGCCTCCGACAGTCCCCGGCCGGTGCGCACGGCGTTCACCCAGGGACCGAACGGAACGATCCGCTCCGCCTCCCGAGCCCGCCCCACGAGCACGCGGGCGCCGTGATCCACGGCGTCACGAGCGAGCTCGGCGACGAGCCGAGTCTTGCCGATGCCGGCCTCGCCCAGCAGAATGGCGACCTGTCCATTCCCCTGCCAGGCGAGGGCCCGAGCGTCGCGCAGACGGTCGAGCTCGGCGCCGCGTCCGACCAGGGGCATGTCGAGGTCGCTGGTGGTCAACCACGTTCGACTCTCCTCGTCGGCCGGGGCCGCCGGGAGTTCCAGGGGTACTGGATCGACTGACGAGGACTGGAGGATCTGCTGATAGAGTCGTCTCGTCTCGTCCTCCGGCTCGACGCCGAGATCGCGGCGAAGGGTCTCCACGCAGACCTGATACTGCCGGAGCGCTGACCCGCGCCGTCCTTGTCTCGCGTAGAGGCGCATGAGCGTCCGGTGGGCCGGCTCCTGCAAGGGGTCGAGCGCCAAGAGGCGCAGCGCGGATTGCACCCCTCGGTCGAGAGCGTCAAGGCGGTCGTAGTGCGCGAGCAGGCGCGCCTGAACCTCGATCGCGAGCTCGCGGAGACGCTCTCGTTGCGAGGTCAACCACTCCTCGAAGGGCGGCTCGCGCACGGCCAGCCCCTCCAGCAAATCGCCGCGGTACAAGGTCGCCGCGCGTTCGAGGGCGGCGGCGCCTATCTCGGCCGCGAGCCGTTCGAACTCCGCCACGTCGATCTCGACGGCGGTGGGAGCGATGGCGACGCTGTCGCCGTGCTCCATGAGGCAGGGGGCCGGGGTGCCGGCGAGGGCCCGGCGCAGTTCCGTGAGAGCCTGGCGGAGATTGTGCCGTGCCCGCTCGTCCGAGGTGTCCCCCCACAGGAGCGCGGCGAGCTGGTCTCGCGGGTGAAACCGTCCCGGGGAGATGGCCAGGTATGCCAGCAGCGCTTGGCCCTTCGGTCCCGGAAGCTTGAGAGGCTCGCCGGAAGGCCCGCATGCCTGAACGCCTCCCAGCAGCGTGAGGCGAATCATCGCCAAAATCCCACCGAATCGAGTCTTTTCGCGGCGAGTATAGCACGGCGTGTGACGGCGGCTCCCGGTTGCTGACATCCCCCTGACGTAATCCTGACGCCGGCCTCGTAACGTCTGCGCCGCGAGGGCGCGTGCCGACAACCCTACACCGTCAGGAGGAGCAGCCATGAAGGGGGTCACGAGCCGCACCGTGTGGTTGAACACATTGCTCGGGGTCGCTGTTCTGGCGACGGCGGTCGCAGTGGACGCGGAAACCGGGAGCCGACCCTACCGCGAGCACGTGACCGGCACGTTCAGTTCCTCGACGTTGGACCGAAACGGCGACGGCGTCCCCGCCAATCTATCGGTGTTCTCCGGGACGAGCAGCCTCGGGGATGTGCACGGTAGCAGCTCGTTCGAGGTCACCGCGTTCGGCCCGCCGGTCAACTGTCAAGTGGACGAGCTCGAGGCGGCGCTGGTGGGTACCCGCGACGTGAGGCGCTTTCCGGAGCGTGGAGACATGGTGTTCCTCGAGGTGTCGGACCTGCTCCTTTGCCTGAACCCGGCGACGGGCGCCTTCAGGCTCTCCTCCAGGGGGCACTTCATCGGTGGCACGGGCCGCCATTCTCGAGCGACGGGCGGCTTCACGGGCTCGTTCGCCGGCGTGGTCCTGGCCGTCGACCCGAACGGCGCGCTGTTCGGCGCGTTCAGCGGGGGGATACGAGGAACGATCGACAACCAATGACGTCCAGGGACAAGGGCAGAGCCGGCCTGAGGCGGCTCTGCCCGACCCGACCCCTCTCCCTTGTGCTGGCGCATGTGCCCAGCCTCGTGCGCCTCGGCTCGAAGCCGCTGCGGGCGACCGGCGCCGCCGCCGGCCGGAGCGCGATCGACCGCGGGTGAAGCGGGTCCAGCTCGATGCTGTATAGTGGTACAGCATCCCGCGAGGCGCGCCTCGCCGAGGAGATGTCTTCTGGGTGGCGCTCGATCCGGCGCTCGGGACCGAAATCAAGAAGACGCGACCGGCCGTCGTCGTGTCGAACGACTCCTGCAACCGTTACGGGGGCCGGGTCGTGGTGCTTCCGATCACCAGCCACGTTGACTCGCTCTATCCTGGCGAGGCGTTCGTTCGCGTCAAGGGGCGGCCGGCACGCGCGCTGGGAGACCAGATCCGCTCACTCGACAAGAGCCGCCTCCGGTCCCGAATCGCGACGCTCAGTGCCGAGGAACTCGCCGCAGTCGAAGAAGCCATGCTCACGACGCTCGGCATCGGCCGCCCGTGACGAGGGGCGCCACGCCGGTCATCCGCGCCGCCTCCCTCGTGCTGGCGCACGTCCCCAGCCTCGTGCGTCTTGGCTCCAAGCCGCTCCGGGCGCTGCGCGAGGTGGAGAACCCGATCGAGTACTTGCGCCCGCACCTGCGTGACTGGGCCACCGCGTGCGCCTACGCCCCCAACCAGGTGTTCCTCGGCAACCTCGGTGTGGACGACCTCGCGGCGTGGCCGACCCCCTGGCATCGCCACCCCGTCGCCGGCGCGCAGCGGTTCGGCCCGGACGGCGAGATCATGCCCGAAGACGAGTTCCTGGGGCTGCTCGCCGCCTGCGACGGCTTCGACCTGCTGGCCCTCGACCGTGACGTCGCCGAGCGCGCCCGGACCGCGCTCGACGGGCACCCCGTGGTCGGGCGCGATTCCGGTCGCCCGGCGGTGCCGGCCGGGATCGCGGCCGGCGTGCTGCGGGAGCGCATCGAGCGGCACCACGCGGTGCCGCTGGCCGGCGTGGACGGCCGGCTGCTCGGCGCCGTGCTGCCCGGCCACGAGGAGGACGACACGCTGACCGGCCAGGTGCTGCTGGAGAACTTGGCGTGCAAGGCGACGGCGGCCCTGGCGCTGCGCCACCTGCTCGCGCGGCCCGGCGCGGTCGCCGCCGCGGACGTCCGGTACGTCATCAACTGCGGCGAGGAGGCGGTGGGCGACCGCTACCAGCGGGGCGGCGGCAACGTCGCCAAGGCGGTGGCGGAGTGGGCGGGGTGCGCGCGGGCGACGGGCAGCGACGTCAAGGCTTTCTGCTGCGGGCCGATGCACGCGCTCATGCTCGCCGGGGCGCTCGTCCGCTCCGGGCTGTACGACGACGTGGTCGTGCTGGCGGGCGGCTCGCTCGCCAAGCTCGGCATGAAGTTCCAGGGCCACGTCAAGCACGGCATGCCGATCGTGGAGGACGTGCTCGCCGGCTTCGCGGCCCACGTCGCGCGCGACGACGGGGTGTCGCCCGTGCTGCGGCTGGACGCGGTCGGCCGTCACGAGGTCGGGTCCGGCTCGGCGCCGCTGGCGGTGGTGAAGGCGCTCTACAGCGAGCCGCTTGCCCGGGCCGGGCTGACGCTGCTCGACGTGGACCGGTTCTCGCTCGAGCTGCACAACCCGGAGGCGACCGAGCCGGCCGGCAGCGGCAACGTCCCCCTCACCAACTACCGGACGCTGGGGAGCCTGGCCGTCGTCGAGAAGCTGATCGGCCGCGAGGGGATCGACGACTTTGTCCGCGCGCGGGGCATGCCGGGATTCTCGCCGACGCAGGGGCACATCGCTTCGGCGATCCCGTACCTCGGCCACGCCCTCCGCGGGCTGACCGGGGGCACGCTCGCGCGTACGATGTTCACCGGGAAGGGGAGCCTGTTCCTGGGACGGATGACCCAGCTCTCGGACGGGATCTCCCTCGTCCTGGAGCGCAACCCTGGGCGCGCGGCAACGGCCTGACGTCAAGGGTCACGAGAGAGGAGCGATAGCATGGAGCTTCGAGGCAAGAAGGTCATCGCGCTCGGCGAGCGCGACGGTGTGCCGGGGCCGGCGCTGGCCGAGTGCGCCCGCGGCGCGGGCGCCGAGGTCGTGCTCACGCTGACCGCCTGTTACGTCTGAACGGCGGCCGGCGCCATGGGCCTGGAGGATCAGGCGGCGGTGAAGCGGGTCGCGGACGAGCACGGGAGCGGCGTGGTGGTGTTGCTCGGCACGCCCGATGCGGAGAGCACCCAGACGCTCGCCCAGACCGTCGTCGCCGGCGATCCCTCCTACGCGGGCCCACTGGCCGGAGTCCCGTTGGGGCTCCCCGTGCTCCACGTGTTCGAGCCCGAGGTCCGGGACCAGGTGCCCGCCGACGTTTACGAGGCCCAGGTCGCGCTGATGGAGATGAGCCTCGACCGCGACGCCATCCTCGCCGGGCTGCGCGAGGCGCGCCGGGTCGCGGCGACGACGTGATGGAGGGCCGGCCTAGCGCCCCGGCCCGGTATAGGTCAGGGGCTTCTTACTCGCCTGGTCGACCTCCTCGGGGGTCATGAGGACGATGGTCTTGCAGTGGGCGCCGCCTGAGGCGCTCACGGCGAGCGAGACAGCCGAGGCGCTCGCGTGGTCCGGCACGTCGGCGATGACGAAGGCATCGGCGTCGCCGAAAGCGAAGTAGAAGGACTCGATCTTGCCGCCGACGCTCTTGGCGGCTTGGTCGGCCGCCGCCCGCCGCTTGCTGCCGCCACCCTCGAGAAGGCCCTTGGCGCCCTGCGCGGTGTAGGAGACCTGAAAGAGATACTTGGCCATCTCCGCCTCCATCGTATCGGGACGGGTTAAGGACAAGGAGAGTGCCCAAATACTAGGTTCGACGCGATACGCTGTCAATGTCGCTCTTGGTGAGCCACCTCGTCAGGTGCGTCTCCAGAAATAGCGCCGTCGGAAAGGCATTCGTCTCCTCCTGCTGGTCGGCGACTTGCTGGGCGCTGGTCGTGTCCGCGCTCGACGACTCGATCGCCTGCCTGGTCACCGTGACGCGCTCGATCCGCGAGAAGGTGGTCCCACGCAGGATCAGCCTCGAGCGCGGCGAGACGGTGGTGTTTTCATGGATCGGGTTCAAGTCTCGGGCGCCGCGTGATCGCGTCAACGCACAGGTTATGAGAGACCCGCGCCTGGCAAGCATGATGGATGCGAAGTCGAAGCTTAGGGCTGGCTACCTCTTCGGTGGAGCGGCAAAAGCGGCCTCGAGCCTGGCCAGCATCGCGGCCTCGGACCGCGAGACCTTCGATCCCACGCCGAACAGGCCGCCGCTCGCGGCGGCCACCGCGCCCGCTCGTTCCAACAAGCCCGTCTTGAGGCGAGCGGCCCCGTCGGGATCGAGGTGCTCGCACATGCCCTGGACCAGGTGCGTCCATGCGGTGAGGAGCTTGGGATCCGGTCGGCGATCGAGCCAGGCCTCGAGCAAGGCTCCTTCCATGGATTCGCGGGCGACTCCCGCCCGGTCGACAACCGCGCGGCGTTCCTTGGCATCGAGCGCGCCATCGGCCCATGCCACCTCGACGAGCGGGACGATGGATAACGCAGCGACCGTCTCCCCCCGAATTCCCAGCTCCATCAACTTCTCGAGGACGGCCGGCTTGGTGATGCCCGAGGCCTTGGCGAGGGCCTCCCGGGTCGTCTCGGCGGCCTTCAGCTCGTTCAGCCGCTCCCTCAGCCGTTGGTCCTCGCGGCGGAAGAATTCGTCCTCGAGGCTCCGTCCACGGTCGCGCAGGATCTCCGGCGAATTCGACGCCATCGGCTTTCCCCCCTGGTTCTCTCTCAGGACACGCCAATCCTACACCGTC
>Ga0214471_10001942_pt1 | contig 16338 bp, 15 predicted proteins | sample RVTome_5_FD_207665 | JGI IMG/M metagenome (GOLD analysis project Ga0214471, IMG submission 207665) | Soil microbial communities from uranium-contaminated site in the Upper Colorado River Basin, Wyoming, United States - RVT142D155 | ecosystem: Environmental > Terrestrial > Soil > Contaminated >... | reverse complement strand
AGCGTAAGCGAAATGAGCAAAGCGAATGCGAAGCCGAACGTAAGTGAGATTTCCGAAGGAAATTAAGTATGGCTTTCTTATAATGGTTATCATATTTTGAAAATAATCATATAGTCTCATACTTTATAACAGTAGCCTGGATATTCACACCAAACGATTGAACAATTTTCTTAAGTGAATGGCATTGACGCTCGCCCACAAACATGCACCCGACAGACATAATTAAACGAAATGGCGAACAAAGTGAGCATGAGCGAAGCGAATTACAACTTTTGTAAAAAGTTGGAGTGAGAAGTTCGCAAGAACTTTGAAACTACTTGCTCCGCAAGTTACTCACATAGTGAGTGTGAGCGTAAGCGAATTGAGCGAAGCGAAACTGCGAAGCAGTTAAGTGAATGACATTGAAACTCCATCTACTCGCATATAATGGTTCTACTTAAAATAATGTACTCGAAAATAAAATATAAAATATAAATCATATTAGCATATTTATTTGCGCGAGTGAAACGAGCAACATGAACGAAGTGAATGTGCGAAGCTACTTGCAAAGCAAGTTACGAACTTGTTCGTGTGAGCTTGCTCACTGAGCGAAACAAAACCGTCAGGTTTTGTTATGTGTCTGAATTAATTATTAAAATATATACAACATTCATATAAGAAATATGAATGATATGAATAGATTATTAATTGTTTTACTACTTGTTGGTTTACTATATGCTCTTTATCGATATCAATATTTAATTTTTGGCTCACCACAATCAATGTTTCCGGACCCATCATCCACTCAAAAACAAATACAAGAAAAATCTACTCATACTAAACCTATAAAAAAAGAAAAATATAATAAAGTTTCGGTAGATAATATTAGTCAACTCAGTATGGGATCTCTGGAAAATGAAACAGGTAATAATGTCTATAAACCGGATTCATTATTAGGATCATTAGCTAGTAGTTTTGAAGAAGGAGAGTCCGAAATATCTAATATGTCATCTTTATTAAACTAATACGATAATTTCATTAGTTTATATGTAACAAAATAAGGATCTATATCAGAATCGAGTTTATAAATAAACGCAGAATATGAATAAAGTCGAAGGAGGGAACTAAAAAAAATTGATTTTATAAATGAATAGAAATAAACCGAATAATATTCCATATCAATCAATAACAATCAAAAATATCATGTCCGATACCGAACGAAAACAAAATAAAGTGACTAAAACCGCTGGTCTTACATTCAATGTCAATGCAGTTAAATCAAAATTAAAAGACTACCATGATATGCGAGGGGTTCCAAATCCCATGTATGGCGGTGGTCAAATTGCTATGGCAACCGTTTTAGAAAAATTTTGTGAATTAGTATTTACAGAATGTGCAACTCAAACTCAAAAAAATATAAGTGGTTTGAAATTAGTTAATGTAAATGATTTACAAAGACTTGTTCTCCTTCGCCCTGAATTAAGAAATTATTTTGTAATCCCAATGAGTCAATATAATGCAAATCAAATATATAAAGACCTATTACCAATTGATTCATCGGAAATGGATCTTGTAATGGCCCGTGTTGATAAAGATTTATCTCTAACAGCCAAAGCAAAAAATCTAGCATATTTCCTTGTGTGTCGAGTTTTCCAAGATCTGATTTCAACAAGCAATCATTTAATGGCATATGCTAAAAAACATACATTTAGCGCAACTTGTGTGAGTTATGCGGTACGGCAATGTTTTGCTGAGGCACTCGCTAAAGAATTATGTGATGATATTGCCAGAGTTATGAAAGCATTTGATGAAGATATTGATGTCATGGATGCAGAAGTACCTTCTAAATCAACTTCAGGTACTATGAAAGCAAGTGATGATGCCGATACTGGTGAAGAGAAAACAGACAAATCGGACAAATCAGGAAAAGAAGAAAAGAAGAAAACAGATAGTAAAAAAGATTCTGATAAGAAAGAATCATCTGATAAATCCGCAAAAGAAACAGCCGGGAAAAAACCAGCTGCCAAAAATGCAGCAAAGAATAAATCAGAAAATTCTAGTAAAGCAGAAAAAATTGAAGTGGATGATGATAGCGATTCATCAAGTAGTTCCGATGATGAAAGTGATGATGACAAGAAAAATTCCAAAGAGAAAAAATCGTCTCCAAAAGCACAAACTGAGAAACCAAAAGCTCCAGCCGGAAAACCAACTACATCTAATAGTTCATCTTCTACCAAACCTGCTGGCAAAGCAAAGACCAGTAAATAATATTTATTTATAAAATTGAAATTTTAATATTTTTAAGCATAATACTATAATACTTAAATACTATGAATATTAATGATTTTATTGATGAAAATGGAAATATAAAAATTAAACATAAACAATCAAATCAAAGTAATAACAAAGAAATAACAAAAAGAGAATATTTTAAACTATACACTAATAAACTTAATAAATTGATTAGCCAAAGTTTAATAGAGATGCTAGACTATACTTTTTTACTTAATTTTGCCAAATCAAAAGGTAGTATTGTGGATTCCCGAAAATTTTTTCGAATAATGGATAAAATTAGGGAAAATGATAAAATTAGCGTTGAAGATAAAGAGGAATTGGTGGACTATTGTACAAATTTGTTTAAATATTTATATATGATTTTTGAAGATAAAAATATCGATATCTCTAATCTTATCAAAGAAATTGAAGAATATAATCAAAATTCATTTGTGTTTACTAATGATCAGCATAGTGCAATTCGAAATATTTGCTCTTTTATGTATAATAATGATATGCGAACATTCGGACTATATGGGTTTGCAGGCACGGGGAAAACAACAATTATTACAAAACTTATACATTACTTATTGTATAAAAATTTAATTCACTCAGTTGCTTTTACGGCTCCAACTAATAAAGCAGTTAATGTTCTCAAATCAAAATTTAGATCTGATTTAGATGATCTAATACAAAAAAAATTTAAAGAAAATATTAATAACGATGAAAATTTAGATGATATTTTAGATAAGTTGGAAGATAAAGGGTTTAAGGTAAATTTTGTAACCATACATAAACTATTAAATTATAAAAATGATTTTGATATTGAAGGAGAAAGAATATTTATTAAAGGTGATAAAGCATCGTTAGAAAACTATGATTTAGTTATTGTTGATGAAACATCAATGATCCCTTTTGATATTATTGTGCATTTATTTGAAGAGGCACATAAGAAAAATATTATGAGTTCAAAAATACCTAAAATTTTATTCGTTGGTGATCCAGCTCAATTGCCGCCTGTTCATGAAATTTCAAGCAGTGTTTTTCGACCAAATGAAATGGATTTTAAGAAATACCAAAATAGTTTTATGAAAAATAAAAATAGAGAACTAGATAAAGATTTAATTAAAATAATGGAAAAACAATTTAATGAATTAAAAAACAATATGAACACTATGAAATATATTATTATGAAACAAGTTATGCGAAGTAATGATAATAAAGTAATTGGATTATGTAATGAAATTAGAGCCTCCGTTTTAAATGAGATAAAAGTACCACATATTGCCAAATATAAAGGTTCGAAAGTATTCCTGTATAAATATGATCCACATGTGAAAAAAATAAATACAGAATGGTTCAAGAAATCCATAGAATATTTTGATTCTAAAGATAATAAACAACACTTAAGTAATATTATTTTAACTTGGACTAACAAACAATCAGATGATTATAATGATACCATCAGAAAAACTTTATTCAAAAAAGATAAACTGGATAAATTTGAAATTGGTGATATTCTTATATTGACTGATTTTTATAATATGAAAGAAACAGAAGTGGATGATAATAAAAATAAAAAAGGTAAAAGATTTTATACATCAGAACAAATTAAGGTTACAGACATCGAAAAAGTTCTTAAAGCTATACCAGAATTTACAGAAAATTTACCCAAAAAATTAAAAATTAAAAATACTCATGACATTGAAGAAAAATACATTAGATGCATTAAATTAATTAATAAAAATACGAAAAGAAAATACAACACCTGGAAATTGTATGTTCATAAGTTAGCAGATGTCATTATAAATACTATACCAGATACTCATCAAATTTATGTTGTGGATGATGATTCTTTAGAAACACTCAAAGAAGATAGAAAATATGCCGCTGAAAGGATTAAAGAATTAAGGACTTATTATCGAAATATGCATAAAGAAAATCTTAATACAATTGATACTAATGTTATAAGACCTTTATGGAAAGAATTAAATAAAAAATTAGTTGACCCTTTTGCCAATGTTAATACTTCTTTTAGTATTACTGTTCATAAAAGTCAGGGAAGTAGTTTTTATAATGTTTTCATTGATATGGATGATATACTTAAAAACCAACGCATTGATGAAGCTAAACGATGTTTGTATACAGCCTGTACAAGAACTTCAAATAATTTGATTTTATTAATTTAATTTTTTTTATTAAATAATTGTATATGTCACAGACACAAATTATTCTAACTCAAATAAATAAAATATATTTACATGATTCAACTATAGAATCTTTACTTCTATCATTACAAAGAGATGAAATCAGAATGAAAGTTCAGAAAGAGGTTGAGAAGAAAAAGAAACTTCAAGAAATAATAACTAAAGATAAAAAAACATTCGAATGTCAAATTAAATCATTATTAGATTGGACTAAAGCATTAGTAAATAATTATCCGGGAGTCAATGTTACGGCACTAACAAAATGTTATATTTTGTTAGTGGCTTTTGAGGCCTTTTATGCCTCAAAATTCTTCGAACGATATAAGAAAGTGTTATATTTATAACAAAATATAACACTTTTTTATATCGGAATTTGTTAAATCATGGCGTGATGGATTAGCAATATGTGCTTTGGCAGATAAACTTGTTGATGCCACATTATTCCAACAATGTCAGGTTATGAAACCATTTAATCGGATAGAGCTTGCTGTAAATACACTTGAAAGTGCCGGAGTACCGATATTAATGGATCCAGCAGATATAATCGTAGGAGAAAAATTATCAATGATGACTTATCTAAGTCAGATACAACAAAAATTTTGTTCTCAAAAAGGATGATTTCGATATATTAGATACAGAATAATAAATTGATGTTAATTATTTGTTACTTTTGTATGTTGAATTTTATTTTCAAGAATATCCAATATATTATTATGAATTGAAAAAACAATAATAGGAATATTATTTTTATTTGCCATTTCAAATGCTGCTTTATCCATGACTTCAATATTATTTTTCATAACTTCTTCAAAGGAAATTGTATCATAAAATACAGCATCATTATAAATTGTCGGATCTTTTGAATAAATACCATTAACTTTTGTAGCTTTCATGATTAGATCACATTTTAATTCACATGCTTTTAAAGTGACAGCAGTATCAGTTGTAAAGTAAGGTACTGATATACCACCAACACATATCAGTATATATTTCTCTTTTAATAATTTATTAGCATAATCAATATTAAATGTTTCACAAATACATGAACAGTTTATATTTGATAAAAGCGATACATTCTGATTATATTGTTCAAAAATTTCTTTCAAAAAAATTCCATTCATTATTGTTGCTAACATACCCATTTGATCTGCTTTAGCTTGATGAATATTTAATTTTTTATTTTCTTTTCCACGAAAGAAATTTCCTCCGCCAACAATTATTATAATTTCATATTTATCAACTAATTTTATAATGTTGTTAACTAATTCATGAATAAAATTAATATTAAAACTATCAGATTCAGTACCTAATGCCTCACCCGAAATTTTAATAGCAATCCTTTTATAATTTGTCATCTTAATATTTTAGTCAATTAAAATGTTATTTTAAAGTCTTTTTTTCATCTTTTTTCTAAATAAATAATATAATGAATAATCATGAAAAATACATAATTGATTTTTATAATAGTCCCAAAAAAATTACTCAAGATAAATATAAATTAATTGAAGATTTATTAAATAATTATAAAAGAGAATTAGTTGAAGATAAATATATATTACTTGTTGCGAGTTCGGATACTCATATTAAATTATTTATTTTATTTCTTTACTATTATACTAGTACAATTAAAAATAACAAAGGTAATAAAAATTATCATATTGGTATTGATTTAGAGTTCAATGCTGGTTTAGTTGCATTAATGCAATTAAATTTTGGTAAATATTTATGGATTATTGATCCGAGAAAATATGAAAAAGATAAATTGAATATTATTGCAAAAAAAATATTTACTAATACCAAAATTTATAAAATATTACATGGAGCAGATGCATTAGATATTCCTTATATTTTTTCAAGTATACTAAATAATGATGAACAAAAAATATTAAAATTTATGAAAAGATTCATTGATAGTCGATTTTTGTGTGAATATGTTAGAATGAGTTTAGGTGAAGAAGGAAAATGTTCAATTTATGATGCCATGTTATATTTCGGAACAATTACAAAAAAAAAATATGATGAGCTGATGAATATTTCCGAAGCAATGGGACCAATACAAGATGTTATGTGGGATATTAAAAAATTAAGTAGTTTTCATATTAAATATGCCTTTTATGATGTTTTACATTTAATTGATTTTTTAAAAGATATTTATAAAATTATAATAGAAAAAACACCACAATATGTTAGAACTTATTATTATACCTTTGAAATTATCAGATTTGCCATTTTAGAAAGAAAAGGTGTAACCAAAGTTTTAGAAATTGTTAAAAATATAATTAATCCATTAAATAATTATTTAATAAAAACAAGATCTGGCAATCAGACTCTTATCAAAATTTATACTGATTTAATGGAAAATTTTATTATTAAAGAAGAAAAAGGGATTATAGATTTGAATTTTATAGATAAATTAAATTATGTTAGAGGGACATGGAGTTTTTTACTTAAATTTATAGTTTATTATCTTTGTTCCAGAAAATTTAAAGTTTATAAGACGAAAACAGAATTAATGACCGAGAGAATGGATTTAGACATGCTATATAATGAAATTGAAAAAATTAAAATGTATAAGATATTGAAATTATTAAAATTATTCGAAGTTGATACCGATATAAAATTAAATAAATTATAGATTTTATTTTATTTCCATAATATATATAAATAATATGCCTTGTTCAACTTATGAAGAATGTGTAAATCAAGAAAAACAAAATATGTTATATCCAACTGATCAAAAATCATTATATCAAAATAAATATTTTGATGATCATACTGCGGCAACTCGTTGTTATTGGTGGAATCCTATTAATATAATTGAAGGTTTCAGCGGGCCTTGGACATTTGAAAAAATGCTCAAGATGTCAGTTGTTATTCTTTTAATAATTTTGTTTGTTGTTCTGGCTAAAGATTTCTTAATGCCAAAAGAAAAAATATCATTTGATATTCCAGAAGTAACTGAGGGTGGAATATCTTTGGAACCAATTACCGCTGCACAAGATTTATAAAATACAATATATAGTTATTCTAACTTTGAAATTATAATTTAAAAAAATTTTATATATAATAATATTATATATAAAGCATTAATGGAAGATAAACAAAATCAACGTCGTGGTTTATTTGGATTAGGATTTGGAAATGGCAATATGACAATGTGGATTATTGTAATACTAGTTGTCGTTTTAGGCTTATGGCTGGCAAAAGATTATATCATGCCTAAAGAACAAGTGCAAATAGGAGGTTTATATTCTCCTTCTATGATTGAATTAAGTCAAATGACAATCGAACAAGGACTATAAATTTTTAATATAAAAATCTAATATATAATATATATATTAAATGAATTCGTCTGATTATGATCATGTTTATAATTATACACCAGCCCCTATTATGCCAGGTATAAGAAAATTACACGGCGTACCGGAAGAAAAATATATAGTTGATTATGAATTTGACGCCGAAAGAGACAATTTTGTTCCTAGTCATGTTCCTTATTATAATAATCCGAGACCAGATTTGTATTATGGCGGATTACCCATTTTTGAAGGTTTTAATAGTACATTATGTCCCGGGGGTTTAACTAAAATTCTCATTTTGGTTCTGGTTATCATTTTCATTATTTATTTAACAAGACAAAATTAAAATGTGTTAGTTATGGAATAAATAAATTAGTATAGTGAATTATAGTAAAAAGGATGAGTAGAATACAAAAATATAATGAAAGTTTACAAAGATTTATTAAAGATAAAAGCTGTCTTTTTGAAGATCAAAGTAATAAAAATTTAGAATTATCTGAATATATTTATAATCAAATTCAAAATAATGATCTTATTTTCTCAATTTTATTATTAACAGTTCTAAATAATCAAAATAAAAAAAATAGAGTTAGTATGCAAGGATATTATATCGCATCAAGTATTGAGTTCATGAATATTTTATTACATATTATTGAAAACAAACAAGATGTTATAAATCAATTTGATCAGGATACTTACATAAAATTGTATTCAAATCTAATGATATATACCAATAAATCATTACAACAGAACTTAGAAAGTATTAAGAATGTATATAATATTCAACATCAAAGTTTTATTGGTAATATATTAACATCTCTAAATTTATATAATGAAACATTTTTAACATTGAATCATTTTAGTGATTTTCGATTAAATATTACCAATAAAAATTGTCATAATAGTATTATTAAATGGTATTTAAAAGATAACGACGAGCTAATAGAAAAATTTAAAAAATTTAAACAAATTAAAAAAGAATCACTGCAAGAATATATTGGAAAAAGATATATTGTTTTATGTGAGTTAGCAGTTTCTATTGCTTTAATAATTGGGGGTGGTTATCAAATTAAAGATAATAGTAAAATTAAAAAAGTAGCTAAATATTTTGCGATTATGTATAAAATGGCGAAAGATTTTGAGAATTTAGATAATGACATTAAAAATAATGAAAAATATACATCTAATTATATTCTAAATTTTGGTTTACAGGAAGGATATGAAATATTTTTAAATAACAAACAAAAATTTATTGAAGAATCTATGATTGAAGAAATTTATACAACAACAATAAAAGAAATTATAGATGTTATTGAGATAAATGTTGATATGATTATTGATCAAACATCGCCTGATTTGAAATCATCTTATAGTAGTGCTCCAGTCCTATCTCACTAGTAAAATTCATTGGTGATAAAAGTTCATTAAAAATACTTAATGTGGATAACCACCATACCAAGTAGTTCGCATCCAAATGATATGTTCGTCTTCTTTAATATCTTGTGAAATTGCCCATGTATGATCGGATGGTGGTTTATCTTCAAATGTAACGAATGCGCATTTTTTATTATGTAATGTTTCATCTTTCAAAATAGATTCCCATATAGGATGAGTACGATCAATATTTTTGATCGTATTATGACTTTTGAATTTTTCAATCAGAATTTTATATTGTGATAATTGTTTAAGCACCTCCATTGGTGTCGCTTCTACTAAATTAATAAAACTTTTCTCAGTATAATCTAATTCAAAACAATATCTAGGAACATTGGGTTTTTTCCCACGACCATCTTCAAGACAACTCCAAAGATCATTGATACAGTAATGTCTTTTTGTTGCATCACCTAGTAAGACCAATAATTTAGGAAATCGATCAAGTGCTTTTTCATAATTAAATTCAAAATCACCACCAAAAAGAACAACGGTTACTTGTGACATTTTTAAGAAAGGAGAAGATGTATTTAATTCATTAAAATAATTAGTATATACAATCAATTTCAATTTCAATTTTTTAAAAAAGTTGATTAATTAATTATTTGTAATAATAGGCTATATTGATGATTATTATATTTAATTATGTCATCAACCTGTTTATCCGCAACTCCATCAATTGTAACATTTGGTGGTATACCGGTTGAAAGTATCCAACCAGTTGATATTGAAAACAAATATAAAATCAGACTTGTTAATAAGCAAGATGAAAAAGTACCAGTTGTTTTTCCAACAATCAATTCATCATCTTGTTCTTGTGATAAGTGCAACCCCGCATTAACAATCGACAGATTTAAATTATATACTCCAGATGATGACAATTCAAATTGTGCGATTTGTCGAAATAAATTTATGGAAAACTGTATTGAATGCTATGATAAACCCATTAAATGTCCAATTACTGAATCATTAAATTGTTCTCATAAATTTCATTATTGTTGTATGGTTCGATGGTTAAAGACTAGAAATTGCTGCCCCTTATGTAATAAGGATTGGACACTTGTTGGCGAAAATATAAATCGTATTATTATCCATCATAATGATCAAGTCGAAGAATTTGAAACAAATATTGATAATTTAATTCAACAAATTGCTGAAAAATTTAATGTTGATACTAATAAATTAAAATTAACCCATAATAAACAATATGTCGATGAATATAAACCTGGAAAATATGCCTTATGCACTCCAGATATGCATCATGGATTTAATGCTTTGAAAATACATTGTCGAATGGGTGCATGTACGGAAAATATTATTGCTAAATATTCTATGAAAATTGATGAATTACGAGAAGAGGTATCAAAGGTATTTAATATTATCAAAGATCAAGTTAAAATGATTTACAAGGATGTTGAGATTGGGAAAGATTTAGATAATTTGAATGTTTTTAATCTCGATTTTACTTCCGAATGTGAATTATTCATTGATTGTCAGATTGCAAATGAATATACAATGGAAATTGAAAATGATTTCTTGATACTTTTTCCGAATTGTGGACCAACTAACAATACAATTCAAAGTTGTATATCAGGTAAAATATCATGGTTACCTTATCCATTTATTATTGGAACAACAAAAGAAGAATTGTCATGTTTATTATCTTCATTATATATTCTCATTAAAAAGGTTAATATGAATGAAGATACTCTAAAGTTTGTTTTGAACAAATTTGAAAAATATATGACAATTTATGAAATTAATCCTATTCAAATGCAATTGGCCAAAACCGGATTAGAATCATTATTGAAACTTAATAATTTCACCCATAAACATCGAATTATATTATCATGTACATTTTGCGAATTAATTTGTAAAATGCAGGAAGAAAGTGGTGTGACTGAAATTAAATTACCTTTAATGGGATCCAATGTTCTATGTAATTTATTATTATCATTAAATCAAGCAGAAAAAGTAAATTGGAAATTTTCACAAAAGGATGTTCAGGTTGAAAAAATATTTAATATTTATTCACCACTCGTATTAACTAATGGTACTCCGCCATTATTAACTTTGAATAAAAATTTAAATGTTGTTGTTTTTACTGGTAAAGGTAAAGATGTTTCATTACCTATCATTTTATATAATCCATTAACAGATAGTGAATCGGATGTAAATGCAGCAGAATTAGGTAAAATTGTAGCCGACAAAGGTGCAACAGTCTTAGTAGATGATCGGATTTATGAAGAAGGTATTATGGTATGTATTGATACAAGTAATTCGATGAACAATTGCTCTGACTTTTATGAAGATCGTCAAGCTAAAGAGAAAGATGAAGAAGATGCCGAAAAAGATTTCAATAAAATATTAAAAATACAGGAACAAACAATACCTGACGAAGCGGATATACGTAAGTTACAAAATGCCGCAATTTGGTTCATAACACACCCTAATTTTAATAATTGGACACAATTGAATTTTTATAACTATTACGGTTCCACAAATGTAATTGCACAAGTCATCTTATTGGAACAAGAAGAAAATTATGAGATTGCTGAAATGATATCGAAATATTATCAAATGTTTAAGAAATTATTGAGCAATACAAGTGTTAGTATTGGAGGTAATTCTTATTCACATTTAAGAAATGGTAAGAAGGATGAACCAGTTTTCCATTATAAAAATGAACCATTATCAGAATTTCTTTGTCCTATTTCCCATGAAGTTATGATTGAACCAGTCATTGCTAAAGATGGATTTACTTATGATAAAAAACATATTGAAGAATGGTTTCAGAATCATTCAACATCACCAATGACAAATAAAAGAATCTCGAAAAAACTTTTAGAAAATAAGACATTGAAAACTATTATTAATGACTGGAGAGAAATTAATGTTATGATAACCGAAAATGTGTCAGATACAATTATTGTTAAAGTCGATGATACTGATATTATGTTTAAATTTAATGATACTAGTAATTTATGGGATTTAGTCTATAAAATTTATTGCGAAAAAGGATATAATTGGGCTGAATATATGATAAGATCACAGTATTATTCTTTACCTAAAACACAATTAATTAAATCTATCGCCAATAAAATAAATATTAGTCTTAGGAGTAAAGAAATGGTAACGTTATCAATTAAAAAGGGGATGAATGGAATTTTGAAACAACTTATAATACCAGAATATTATACTTTCAAAAATGTGATTTATGCGTATAATAATAAGGATTATTCTAATTGTGAATTTTGGACAAGACTGGAAGAAAACGGTGATAATATGATGAGTGGTACCAATATACCTTTATCATCTGGAGTGTCTTATTATTTTAAAGATCTAACTATACATATTTTTGATCAACAAAAGCGTGGAAAGAAACACTATTTATCGAGATTAGATGTTGTTAAAAAATTATTTGATGCCTTTATTAATAGATCTATCGCTTATTCTTTTAATACTGCCATTGGACTTATGTCTTTTAGTGATAAAAGTAAATTAGAATGTGATATGACTCCATTTTATGAATCATTTAGAGATCGTATGGATGATCTCTATACCAGTGGGGCAACCGCTTTATACAAAACATTGAAAGATACAGTTGAAAAGTTAATTGTTTGGAAAGAGGCCGATTCGGATAAGAGAAAAAATGCAAAACTGAGAGTCATATGTTTGTCCGATGGTTATGATACAGGGGCTTCAAATTTGAAATATGAAGCCGAAGAATTGTTCAAAAAACATAATATTGTTTTAGATACGATTGTAATTGGCAATGAGTATGATAAATATCTTGGTCAGATTAGTAAAAAGACAGGAGGTTATATGTTTAACCCATCAACTATTAAATATGCCTTCGATATTATGGAATTAGAAACAATGATAACTTCTAAGAATCGTGATAAGGTTGCAAGTTACAATGGTATTATAAATGAAACAACTTTACCTCCATTTTTGAATCCCATTAAAGCAATCAAGGCAAAATCATGTGATGTTAATAAGGCATTAAATAAGTTTAGTGGAAATGCAAATAAAAGATTACAAAAAGAATTGGCAGAAATTATGAAAGAACCTCACCCAGATATTGATGTTTATATTAATGATGATGATTTGTATTTCTGGAAAGTTGTTTTCAAAGGTCCAGACGGAACACCTTATCGTAAAGGGTGTTGGTTGGCATATGTTCAATTTCCTCAAACTTATCCGAGTGTCGCGCCAAATATTCGGTTTGTAACACCTATTAGGCATTGTAATATTAATAATTATGGTCGAGTTTGTCATTCAATTTTAGATCGTAATTATACTCCAAATACTAAAATATCATTAATTTTACAATGCATTTATGGTTTACTTTTAAATCCTGATGTCACTGATCCTTTAGATACTAACTTGGCGATGTTATATTATGAAGCTAATGGACAATATGAAGCCCAAATCTTGGACTATGTTAATCAATATGCATTGAAACCTCGTAATACTTGGAGGAAAGACTTAATTTAACAAAACCTAACGGTTAGTTCACTTCGTTCACGCTTCGCAACTTGTGAGACAAGTAATTCGCTTCGCTCATGTGAGCAAAGCTCACTGCGAATAAAATTCGCAAAAAATTGATTTTTTTATATTATTTATATTATTTATGTATGATTATATTGTTTTTTTTTTATTGGTTATATTTGTGGTGGATTGATGGTGTTGCAACGGAGTGACGGTTTTGTTTTGCTTAGTTCACTTTGTTCACGCTTCGCAACTTGTGAGACAAGTAATTCGCTTCGCTCATGTGAGCAAAGCTCACTGCGAATGAAATTCGCAAAAAATTGATTTTTTTATATTATTTATATTATTTATATTATTCTTATTTATCTTCATGATTATATGTTTTTTGTTGGTTATGTTTATGATGAATTAATGTTATTGCACCAGAGTGATGATCTGAGTTTTCCGGAATGTCCAAATCGAATAAAGGTTATTTACGATGAATTATTAAAAAGAAACTATTTGCCTTTTATGGTTAAAATTGAATCAAAAAATATAACATATGATGAGTTATTGATGGTTCATGGTAAAAAATATATTGATAAGTTAATAAAAATATTTTCGCAAAATAATAAAGTGATCAAGGCGCATTTTCAATCTTATGATTCTATGTACGCAAATGAACATAGTCTAACGAGTTCTGGTATTGCTGCTGGTTCAACACTCAATTTAATGAAATCAATTTTGAATGGAACTATTAGGCATGGAGTTGCAATTGTTCGGCCACCTGGGCATCACGGTAAAACTAATTGTGCAGCCGGATTTTGTATTTTTAATAATATTGCTATTTCGGCTAAATATGTTTTAGAACAAGGATATCGGGTAGCAATTATTGATTTTGATGTTCATTTTGGTGACGGAACATATCAATTGTTAAAAAAAGAAAAACAGTCGTTATTCATTTCCATTCATCGATATGATCACGGTGAATTTTATCCAGGTACAGGAAAAGCTAGGAATACGGCTAATATTTTATCAATTCCCATTAATTACGATGCTTTTGATGATGATTATTATCGAATTTTTGATCAACATGTTATCTCTAAATTGAATAAATTTAATCCGGATATTATATTGATTTCAGCTGGGTTTGATGCAGCAGAAGGCGATCCATTAGGAGGATTTCATTTAACTCCAAATTGTTATTATAATATGACTAAGATGCTATTAGCTTATAAAAAACCAGTTATGTTAGTATTAGAAGGTGGTTATAATTTAACAAGTGTTGCCAATTCTATGAGTGAATGTGTAAGGGCTTTGTTAGAGGATGTGGATGCTATAAAAAATTGAATTATATTTTATTTATTTGTATTATTGATATCGTTATCGGTTATAAATCATTAAAATGACAACAACTACAGAATCTATTATAATAACATTAGATGTCCGTGGTAAAAAAATTAAGACAGTAAAAACAACACTAATGAAAGCGGAATGGTTTAAAACATATTTCGAACATTGGGATAATAAAAGTGAAATATTTCTTGATACAGATCCTAAATTATTTAATCATTTCTTAAATAAATTAAGTGATGAAAATTATATATTACCAAACGATCCAAATGTTATTAATGTGTTCAAATATTACAATTGTTTTCTAGATGAAGTAAAAAAGAAAACTAAACAAGGTAGTAATATGAATTTTCACATTATTAGTTTTCAGACCAAAAAAATAATTGTTCGTTTTGATAAAATTAATTCTTTCGACATAATTCTTACTATTCCAATGAATTTAATCGGTGTAGAATCAAAAATAATCGAAATAAGTTTAACAGAAAATAAGGATAACAAATTTTTAACATGTTGTTACACCCAACTTCCATTATTTTTTGATATAATGTATAATAGAGATGAAAACTGCGCTTGCTATAGGTTACGTGAAAAATATTTAACTGAATTAAAACAATGGGCCGAAAATAATAATGTGCAAATCAATGTTTTTTACCCCCGTTCGGAATTTTCATATATGTCATTTAACGAATAAACAAACTATTTCATATATCTACTCAATATATTACTGTGTTCTTTGAAATAATCTTCTTTTATTTTATTCCATATTTCTAAATCTTCTTTACATGGTTTATTTTCTTTCCTGTAATTGATTTTTGAACTACAATTCCATATTGCTAATTTAATTTCAGTTTCAGTATAATCATACTTCTTTTGTAAATTTGTAATAATATAAGGCGCACAATGGAAATCAATTCCTACACAGTTATCATCTTCCAATTTCCATTCTTCGAATTCTAAATCTTTAATATTATTCGAATCAATTAATTCAATTTCTGTTTCATCACATTTTTCATTATTGCTAAATCTCTTGAACCATAAATCCGTAAAATAATCTAGCATTTTCATATCACAGCTCATTCCTCCATAGCTTCGACGAAATTGTAAAGAATACAGTAAATCATTATCATTTAATTCGATTAAATCATATGTTTTATTATTTTTCCCGGCATTATCATAATCTTCAATATGGCATAATAGATTAACAAAACCTAATAACCAATCAATAATATATTTATTAGGTTTGAATATATTCTTTTTCGATGATGTTGCAGCAGTTAACCATACAACTGTCGAATATGCTTGATGTAATGTAATATCTTCTA
>Ga0214471_10001941_pt1 | contig 16338 bp, 16 predicted proteins | sample RVTome_5_FD_207665 | JGI IMG/M metagenome (GOLD analysis project Ga0214471, IMG submission 207665) | Soil microbial communities from uranium-contaminated site in the Upper Colorado River Basin, Wyoming, United States - RVT142D155 | ecosystem: Environmental > Terrestrial > Soil > Contaminated >... | reverse complement strand
CCTCGCCGTTCTTCATCGAGGTTCCGTACGAGACTGGATTTCGGCGCATGGCTTCGGTCACCGCCGGTGCGCAGGATGTGCAGCGACAGCGCTAAGAAATGGTTAACGATCTCGGTGTTGCCGCACTTTTCCGACATTTTGGTGCGGTACGCGTGGCGATTCACATGTCCGAGTGCGCGACCGTCTTGCGATCGCATGCGAACGATGCATACGCACCTGCCATCCCATGATCGGGGTTGTGGCCACTCGTCAGACCGGCCGCTTGACGGCGTGCGACGGGAGGATCGTGAGCACGTAGCCCGGTGAAGGCGGTTCCTTCGCTCCCCACCATCACCTACTCCTAGGGCATCGCGAGGCGGGCCACTCGGATCGAATTTCGACGCTTCTTGCGCTGTTACGGCAAATTCATGAATTACCGAGCGAGAAACTGGGCGATGAGTCGCTTTGTTCGGGGTGCGGCCCGGGTCCAGGCAGCGTCCTCGTACCGTCTTGGGGTGTCCTCATCCATACTCAACTGCCGCGAAGCTACGTTGCGCGAGAGGCCCAGATGGCGGTAGCGACGCTGCAGCCGCTGTCCGAGGAACTCCGGTTCCGGAAATCGGTCGTTTCCGAGATCGTCGAGGATCGCTGGCCAATGGCACATCGCCGGCTCAGTACGATCTTTCTCCCCGATCATGACCGTCCATGGGGTGACGCCAAGCGGTATTGCCGTTTGCCGGAGGTAGAGGCCGAGTTCATGCGGCCTTTTCCGGAGGCGCTGAACCAAGGTTTGAGGGTTTTGGAAGGGCTTAGGCTTCAAGTACTTAAGGGTAATCCGAGTGAACGGCAAAAAGGCAACGCCTCCTTGCGTACAGGAAGACGCGATAAACTAGACGCGCGTCGGAGTCTCGACCGCGCTCGGAGGAGGCTCGGACTGCACAAGGAGAGATATGCCTGGCTCGAAAACGGCCAGAGTTCCAATCCGCGTCTGTGCGGCGCTGCACTGAGTCCGCGTCGCATGGGTTCTCGCGCTGAGTCTGCGTATAGGTCACGTCGTGGTACGCATTGCATCCAGTGCGTGGCATGCAAGACCTAGATTTGCAACCCGTGGGGGGCACACGTGAATCACGATTCGAAAATCTTGGTGACCGGGGCCGGCGGCTTCATCGGGGGGTGGCTGGTTGGCGAGCTGCTAAAACGGGGTTACCGCCAAGTTCGGGCTGCCGATATCAAACCACTCGCGCAATGGCACCAGCTATTCAAGGACGCCGAAAACCTCGGCCTCGATCTCAGGCACCGCGAAGCCTGTGACGTCGCCGTCCGCGGCATGGATCAGGTCTACAATCTCGCCGCCGACATGGGAGGGATTGGCTATATCGAGAACAACAAGTCATCCTGCATGCTGTCCGTGCTGATCAACACCCACCTACTCGACGCAGCGCGGAAATTCGGGACGGCAAGATACTTCTTCGCCTCCTCGGCGTGCGTTTATGCCGCCGACAAGCAGCGCTCGACCGACGTCGTCCCGTTGCGCGAAGAGGACGCGTACCCCGCAATGCCCGAGGACGGCTACGGCTGGGAAAAGCTATTCTCTGAACGAATGTGCCGTCACTTCGAGGAAGATTTCGGACTGACCACGCGGGTCGCACGATATCACAACGTCTACGGCCCACACGGCACATGGGATGGCGGCCGTGAGAAGGCTCCGGCTGCGATCTGCCGCAAGGTTGCGGAAGCCAAGCTCTCCGCGCTGCACGAAATCGAGATCTGGGGCGACGGCGAGCAGACGCGGAGCTTTGCCTATATCGACGACTGCATCGCGGGCACGACGATGATCATGAAGAGCGCGGTCGAGGGCCCCATCAACCTGGGCTCGTCGCAGCTCGTGACGATCAATCGCCTGGTCGATATCGTGGAAGAGATCGCAGGCGTCCGCCTCCGCCGCAGGTACCGGTTGGGCGCGCCGACGGGGGTGCGCGGCCGCAACTCGGACAATTCGCGCATCCTCGAACTACTTGGGTGGGAACCGGCGATTCCGCTCGAGGTCGGCATGGAACGGACCTATCGCTGGATCTACGACCAAATGGCCGCCCGCGTGACCGCGTGATCCGGTTCCCGCCCCCGCGCGAAGGCCGTCACGCCACCTCGATCTCTTCCAGTCGGTCGCCTGCGAGGCCCCAGTCCGCGCCGTTGAATACATGGTCGCCCGGCCCCCGCCGCATCACGGCGATAAGGCGGTCGAACTCCTCGTCGGTGAGCCGCGGAATATGGGCCCGGTCGAGCCGACGGAAGAGGTCGAGATGCCCTTCGGGCGTGAAGCCCGATCCGCGCTCGTGATCGATGTGGTAGACGCAGAAGGGCCAACCGAGCGCGGCCTCCTGCAGCCCACGATGATGGGCCTGGTGGATGAGGACCCCATCGAGATGCCAAGAATAGATCTCGAACTCGGGATACCCGCGAAGCGCGAACCAATTGTCCCGTGCCATCAAGGTGAAATCGCCGCTCGCATTGGTATGGAGCGGATGGCGCCAGCGGCGGACGACGCGTTGTCCTGCTTTCTTGGCCACTACGAGCACGGCGTGGCCGTGGCGGACGAGAAACGGCCCCGAGCCTCGGAACGCGTTCTCGTAATACGCGGCAGCTGCCATTGCCGGGCTCCGCGTAACGGCGCGACGATACACGCTGTTGGCGCCCTGTTTTACCTTGACGTAGATGCCCTCCCGGCGGGCGACCCGCAGCACGTGATCCGCGCACCAGGCAAGCCGCTCCGCGGGCGGCCGCTCCGCGGGCAAATCGGATGCGACGTCGAAACGGTCAACGCGGTAAAAGAAGCCCGGCTGCAGCTTGCGGTCTGCGAGCCAGGAGGCGAGCCGATCGGACAGTAGGATATCGATGTTGGTCGCAAGAACGAACGAGCCGCATGCGCGGCGTATGCCGACGTTCTTCGCGATCATCTGATAGAGCGACAGCTTCTCGGAGTGGGCAAACTGCCGGTGGCGCACCCGCCCCACGCGAACAATCCGGACTGCAAGCCCGCCCGGGCCGCAAGAGCTCCAATCGAGCGCCTCGTCGAGGCCGGCGCGATCAGCTGGCGGATTCCACTCGACGAGCACGAGCTCGGCGGAAAGCCCGAAACGGCGGCACTGGTCCGCCAGCCCGTCTATGAAGAACTGCATCCGTGTCAGCAGTTTTCCGCCGTGATCGTCGTTACGTGACGCTGCAACCACCGACAAGAACGGCGGTAGGCTCATGAAGCGCGGTGCGAGGGCCCGCGCTCCTGGACCGGCTCCGCGCCGACGTCACGCTGAGCTTGGATCACCACCTTGGCGTCGGGGCCCCGGCCGATCACAACATAGTTGCTGGCGGGCGCGAATGCCTCGGCCGGAAGAATACGCCAGCAGTCGATCACCATCGGCCGGCCGGGCCGGAGATCATCCGGTCGGAGCGAACGGAACTCGTCGCACGGCGTCGTCAGGACGACAACGTCGGCCGATCCGACCGCTTCGCGCGCAGTCTTCGCATAGGCGACGCCCTCGCCGAACATTGCTCGCGCCGCGGCCATCGCCAGCGGGTCATAAACCGTGACCGGAATCCCGGCCGCCCGCAGCTTGGCCACGAGATCGGTTCCCGGAGAAGCTTCCACAACCGGCGTATTGGCCTTGTACGCGAGCCCGAGCACGGCGACCGTACCGCCGTTCGGGCAGCGGCGAAGTACGAGTTGTAGCAGCCGGTCGAGATGCACGCGATTGACTTCGTCCGTAGCCTCTGCAAGCACCGGCGCGACATCCGCCCTGTGCGCGACGACACCAAGTGCCCTGTTGTCGCGCGGAAAACACGGCCCGCCGAAACTCAACGCGCCCCGCAAGTACTTGGATCCGATACGGCTGTCCAAGCTCATGGTCGCCGTCACCCGCTCGACATCCGCGCCGGGCAACCCTTCGCATATCTGGGCCAAGGCATTGGCAAAGGAAATCCGCATCGTGACGTAGCTATTCACGGCGAGCTTCGTCAGCTCGGCGTTGACCAGATTCATGCGGCAGATGGGCGGGTCAGTCTCACAAAGCCGTGCGTAGATTCGCGCCAAAGCCGCCGCCGAATGGTCATCCGACGACCCGATCAGGACGAAATCCGGCCGAAGGATGTCGGTCACGACATTCCCCAACGCGATGAATTCGGGGCTGTAGCACAGGCCGAACCCCGCGCCGCAACGCTTCCCGGATGCGGCCTCCAAGGCGGGGCGCAATTGCGCGTCGGTGTCGCCGGGCATCACCGTGCTCACGAGGACGACAACCGGCCGACCGGGATGCTCCGATAGCCCTCGCCCGATGTCGCGCGCAGCCTCGAGCACGTAGCGCAATGAAAAGCGGCCGGTTGCATCACTTGGCGTCGGAACGACGACGAATGACAGCTCGGAGCTGGCGACGGCGGCGACGCAGTCCGTCGTGGCCCGGATACGTCCGCCCGCCAAGTCCATCATCTCTTGCAGCCGGGGTTCGACGATGGGCGCTCGACCTTGATGGATCGCTTCGACAAAGTCGCGGTTCTTGTCGACGCCGACGACGTCAAAGCCTCGCGCCGCTAGCGTTGCCGCCAAGGGAGCGCCCACCTTGCCGAGGCCGATGACCGTCACGCGCAAGCGCCGCGCCCCCCGCGCGACGCGTTCGCGGGAGTGACGGGCACGGCTTCTCTGCTCGACCCGGCCCCGACGATCTGCCATCCGCGCACCCCCGAGCTTCGGCTTTAGGCGAGGGCTGGCCATGACGTCCCCCCGACCGAATCCGACGCGCGACCGATCCAAGTCTCAACCAACGGCTCTTCGGTCAATCCCCAACCCGGCTCGTTCCGAAGCCATCGACGCTTACCCTGGCGCATCTCGATGACCGCCCTCCAAAACTCGGCGTCGCCAAGCCGCGGCACGGCCAATGTTCGCATCCGGTTCCAGAGCTTGTCCCGCCCTTCCGGGGTGAATCCGGACCCTTCCGAATGCTCGATATGATAGATGCGTGCGGGACTCGTGAAAACCTTCTCGCGCACCCCACTGCAAACGGCAGCGTGGCAGAGCAAGCTATCAAGGTGGAAGGAATACATCTCGAGCTCGGGATAGCCGCGCAGGGCGAGCCAGCGTTCGCGGCTCATCAGGGTGAAGTCGCCGCATGCATTCGTATGCAGTCTGCCACGTCGGAGCTCGAAGCCAACGGCGCGCCAGGCTTCGGCGATGGCGCGACCGTATAATCGCAAGGCCGCAACGAGCAGGCGCAGTGCAATGGGCGTGGCCGGCACCGCCTTGGTCCGCTGGCGATGCATCTTAATGCGGATGAATCGATGCAGGACCGATAGCCGGCGAAGCTGCCCCGCGTCGGTCCGCCTGATGAGCAGGCGAAATAGGGTACTCAAAATCAACGCGATCGGTGCGAGGATGGGACTAGCCAGCGCGCGGATCAACACCAGGCTGCGCGGCCGATAGATCGGGTCGAGGCGTCCCGTCGCCGGATACACTGTACCGTCGCGCCGGTTGACGCGGAGGACATTGCGCTTTGCGAACGCGAGCCGTTCCTCCGTCGTGCCGTCAAGTGGGATATTCGCAGGTATGTCGTACCGGTCGACGCGGTACATGACGTTGTCTGCAAGACCGCGGCGGGCGAGACGGGCCATCAACTCGTCCGAGAACAAGATGTCGACGTTGGTCGCCAGAACGAAGCGCCCCCGCGCACGCCGTATGCCCACGTTCTTAGCGATCATCTGGAAGAGCGGAAGTCGATCGGAATGGCGAAAACGCGCGTGGATGTCGCCGGATACTTCAATGATGCGCACCACGCAAGGGCCCGGTTCCGCAGGCCAGTGGAGCGCTTCTGCGAAGCGTGGCCGATATTGCGGCGGATTCCATTCGACCAGGATCAGCTCGCAGTCGAGTCCGTAGCGGCGGCACTGCGCGATCAACCCGTCGATGAACATTTGCATTCGACGCAGCAGGTTGCCGCCGTGCTCATCATTGCGCGAGGTCGCAACGACGCTGAGGTACGGGCCCCCGGGCGACGGCAGGCTGCCTTGGTGAGCCTTGTGCGATGTCGAAGCCGCTGACGAGCGGCCACCGGTATTCGACGTATACGGCGATGTCCGGGAACTCTTCACGTGGCTGCTGTCCTTGGGTGACTCACGCTCTGACGAAGAGGCGAGGCGCGACGCCTCTTCACCGAAGGCCGGCATCGGAACTCCTGCGATGAGACCCGATCGACCCGTCAATTCGTTCGTACTTCAGGACGAGTTGCTCTCGGCGCGGACTCGGTCTTCCAGAGGCATGTCCTGCCTGTCTCAGGGCTTCGTAAAACGTCTCGGCCATGAGTTCGTATCCTTCGCTGCTCATGTGCGCGAAATCCCACTGAAGCCGGCGGCGATCGAGCCTCGCGAAAGCCTCGGCCATGTCGACGAGCAGGAGTCCATGGCGCCGGGCATGGTCGCGGATTTCGGCATTGAACCGCGCGAGCAGCTTGGCCGCGTCCTCGCGCGACAACTCATGCCGTTGCATCCACCAGGTGCGCCCATTCGGCGCAGTGAAATCATCAACGCTTCCGGCTGGCCAGCGCCCCACCAAGGTCGAGATCACGATCCGGACGGCCGGATTCTCCTTTCGAAAGGCCGCGACGATTCGGTCGAGGCTGCGGAGGTGGAAACGATAGAGCTGTCGCGCGTCGGGCAGATCGGCCGATTCCGCATTTCTCCGGTCCGCCCCGAACGCGAAGTGCGACCTTGCATAACGGTTGGCGGCGTGAGCGACAGCGACGGCCAAGCCGCAGGCCTTGCAGTACTCGGTCGCGCTCTCCACGAACAGGCCGCCGTACGCAAAATCAAAGTAGGACCGCCCGGGAATGCCGCCCAACGGATCGTACGACTGGAAATCGTTCCAACCGACATAGAGGAGAACCACGTCGGGCCGGTAGGCCGCCACCTGGCGTTCGGCGCGGAGTGCCACCTGGTCGCTGACCCACCCGGCGACCCCCGCGTTCAGCATCTCGACGCCGACGTGTCCCGTGCCGGGCGCGCGAAGCAAGCGCGCGAGGTAGGCCGGATAATTCCCGTCATCGACGTTGTGACCTTGCGTCGTCGATTCTCCCATCGCCGCAATGCGGAGGGTGCCTGGCGTACGCTCGACCGGCACCCGGTCCCGCTGCGCGAAGCCATCCTCGTTCACTAAAACGCCGCCGCGCGAGAAGCCTGGCTTCAGCACGTACCCGTAGATGCCGTCCGCCTGCTTCATGAAGTTGATCCGGTCGTTGCGGAGCATGGCTTCACCGGACAGACGGCGGGTTTCGAAGGCGTCCCGCTCGAGGACCCACCACGCGACGCGGGCCACCCCCTCGACCGCGACGAGGAGCAGGATCCCGGATGCAAAGGCAAGGACCGCGTTCCTTCTGGATTTCGTCGTGCCGCGGTTGTTGGACATTGACTAGCCCGATCCTTTCATCGCCATTGCAGAGAGCAAGTACCTCGCACGCACGGCTCTTTTCTCCACCTTGATCTTATCAGCCCTTACGCGACTCGTCGTCGATGCGATGGTAGCGTCCCAACGCAAGCTTCGCGAAGACGCGCAGCCAGGTGAGGGGAGTCGGACGTCCGCCAACGTTGTTCCGACCGAGATCGCGCGACAACGCGCGACCAAGTTCCGCAAAGCCGGCGTCGCCGTTGCGATCCGAGGGGGCGGGGCGCACGCCGGACCAAGCGGGAAAGTGATAGGGCGGCGCCGCGTCGTTCAGAGTGAAATAGACCCAATGGTTGACCGGCGCGAAGAAGCCGGAGGGATAGACGCGCCGCAGCTCGGCCAACCGCTCGGGATGGCAGACGAGGTCGCGGTGCACCTCGTCGTCGGCCGAATGCAGCTCGATCCCATTGCGCGCCAGGAAATCGAGGGTGGGGATCGCCTGCTCGACGACCGTCTCCATCCAGCCTAGCCGTAGCGGCGCGCACGCGCCCGCCCATCCGAGATCCTGGCCGCGCCACAGCGACCTGCCTTGGTAGCCGGCCGGCGAGCCGCAATAACGGGTGTCCGTGATATCGTGCATGACGACAAGATGAGGGCGGTCCGCGATGACGGGCATGAGTCGCGCGAGTACGCTCGCGGCAACCTCGAACCCGTGCGCGTCCCAGAATACGAGCACCCGCTGTGCGTTGCGGCACACCGCGCCGAAATCGACGGTGGTCACGTCTTCCGTCCGGGCATCCAGAGCGGCGAACCATTCCGCAGGGACGACACGCTCGAGCCTGGGGCGCGTGATCCGATCCCAGTCGTCGGCGATGCAAAAGCTGACGACACGGCAGCCCGGCAGATCGTGGGCCGCTTGGGTGAAGACGCACGTGGAATTGCCGCGCCCGCGCCCGAGCTCAAGGATGAGGTCGGGATGGAACTCGACCGCCACCGCGAACAGGTGGCTCCACTGCGACAACGACAGATCGCCCGGCCGATCGACCGCATCGAACAGGGCCCGTAGGCGATCGGCCCGGGCCGCGACCGCGGACCGCCGCGCATAGAGCGCGCGCGACGCGAGCCCGGCCCAGCCCTGGCCCATGCCGCTCATCGCCGCACACCGATCAGCAGCCAGCTCGGATCGATCCAGAATAAATCCGACAGATTCCGGCGAAGGGTTGGCATCTCTCGGTGGACCGCGGCAAGGACGCCGACGGTCGAGGGACAGGCCGAGTAAACCTCGTCGACCGGACAGAAATCGTGGAGCATGAGGAGCCCCCCAGGACGCAGCAGCGTGAGCGCCTTACCAAGGTCGTTCTGCACGACGCCCTGCGTATGCCCGCCGTCGATCAGGCAGCTATCGAAAAAACCTGGCGGATAGTTTGTAATGTCCCAGTCGCGGCTGTCGCACAGGATCTGGCAGACGCGGTGCCCGAGCCCACGCGAGAGATACTCACGCCCAACAAACCCGCCGGAATCCGTCCGCACGGTGTGGCGGTCTTCGTCGAGCGGGCTGGTGCGGGCACCGGGTGGTAACGGAATAGAGCGCGACCAGTTCTCGGCATAGGCCCAGCGCCCATCCGGTCCGACCTCGCCCTCGGGCAAGTTCAGCGTCCAAACGGTCGCCGCGCAAGATTCGAGGCACGCGACGACGCCGGACCCTCGCCATGTACCAAACTCCAGATGCCGGCACGGGCGCCTTTCGCGGTAGAGGTATCGAAGAATAGGGGCGTCATCTTCCTCCATCTTCCATTCCGGAAGCGGCTTGCGATATGGATTGGCGGGCCTCTCGAACGGCGTCGCGAAGCCAAGGCGGCGGCCAAGCGTCGCGACGGGCTCGCCCTCGATGTCGATGAGGAGGCGCGTCATCGAATCCGGCATAGGTCGAACCAGACGAGCTGGCAATTGTGGAACTCGATGTCGAGCACGACGTCGAACGCCGCCGGCTCCAGCCGGCGCAGCAACCGGTCGCGGTCATACCATTCGACCCAAGGTGTGCCGGGACCGTCGGTCCGTTCGCCCCAGAGATGGAAGGGCAGCGCGCCCTCCCGCTCCCAACGGGCGCGCGGATAGGCCAACTCGATCCAGCGTCCGCCGACGGGCAGGTGCTCGAGCAGCGCCGACGCTTCGCGCGCGGCGAACCCGAAGGGCACGTTGATCATTGATCCCTGGCACCAGATGACGTCGACCCGGTCGGGGAGGGTACGAAGTGCCGCCAGGTCGTCGAGATACAGATACGAAGCGTCGCGAACGTCCAGCAGGCCCGCCAGCCGCCGAAGCAAGGCAAGGTTGTCCTCGACGATATCGACGAAGATCATCCGCGCGCCGTGCGCCGCGAAGGTCAGCCCATCGAGCCCGAGGCCCGCCCCCACGTCGACCGCTGTCCGACCGGCCAGGACGTCTCTGTATAGGGTATGGTACCAGCCGCGGACGCCGAAGGCGGGCCCGGTCGTCGCGTCGTCGCGCAATCGATGCCACGTCGTAAGAAGCTCTGCATCCGACAGCGCCATCAGATCGGCCGCAGCGACCCGACCGTTGCCGGCAGGCAGCACGTTCCACCGGCGCCGCAGCAGGGCGAACGGATCGCCCCCGAAGACGCGGTCCTTCATGCCATCGGGTTCCTGGGCCGCGTCTCCCTCGCCCTTAAGCACAACGACCCGTTCTGCGGGCCCCGCGGTCGACTTCCGTCCGCGAACACTTCCTGTCATTTTTTGAAGACGGCGAATGGCCGGGAGTCCTCCGCTGCGCTGAAGACTACCTTGGAGCATACTTTGCACTCAATCAAGCGGACCACGGAACGCGATTAGAGACACATGGCATGGCCGTCCGCCATTTTGCGCATGATCGAACGGCGCGAGCCCCTGTCGGTTCGCGGGGGCGCGCGCCGCCTGGGGCCGACCTTCTCGAACCGTCGTGACTGCCGCCGCTTCGGCTGCCAGGAGACCCCTTGGAGCTGGGGGTCGCACTGGGTGATCGAGCGCGCTCGCCTGACCGGACGCGAGACCGTCGTCGATCTTGGCGCCGGCGACAACCCGATCCTACATCCGGCGCTCCGCGAACGTGCCAAACTAGCCCTTCTCATCGATCGTCAGTACTTGCCCGCGTCAGATCCGGGTCCCAACGTCGAGCGCGTAATCGCGGATATTGGCGATCTTCCGATCGATGACGAGAGCGTCGATGTGGCCATCAGCGTGAGCGTGTTGGAACACTTGCCGCTCGACCGCCGCGACGCCGCGATGCGGGAGATCTCGCGCATCCTCCGGCCCGGCGGACGTGCCGTCCTCTCCATCGGGGTTCCGCTTGGCGCTGGTTCGGACAGCCACCGGCTGCTTGAAGAGCATCCCAATCTCGTCGCACGCAACTGCTCGATCTTCATGCCGGTAGACCTGTCCCGGATGCTTTCGGCGGCGCCGGACCTCGAACTGGCCGACGCCCGCGGACTCGATCTTTGCCCGGGCTTCGCGGGCTACGACGAATCGGCCCTGCTTTCAGATCGCGGGCTGGTGCGCGACCAGTGGGCCGACTTTCCAGAAGTGGCGGAAGCCCCCGCGCTGGCGCGAATTTCCACCTGCGAGCTCGGCGTCGTCCTGTTGAAGCCGAACTGAATCGCCTGGCTCATCGGCCGAACGCGAGGAACTGGGTGCTGCATCCCAATTCCGATCCGTCGATCTTGCAAAGGATTTCGCCCGAGTGAATGTTCGCGACCTGAACAACGTTCCGGTCCGAAACGGCGAGCGCGAAGACCTCGCCGGACAGGTGAACCGCATCGTGGAGCCAACGCGATCCGGCGCGATAAGAGAACTCTATTTCCAGGTCGGGTCCGAGAACGTTGAGGGTCCCCGCGCAGCTGTCGCAGAAATAGATGCGGTCGGTTTCCGGGTTGACGCGCGCGCCGTGAGCGCCGACGAACCCCGAGAGCAGTTCGCGGTACGATCCTGAACGATCGAAGAACCCAATCGCCCCGGGGATCAGCGCCGTGGTCAGGACACCGCCGCGCCACGGCCAGGCGCAATTGAAATGGGCGAGCTGCAGATCGTTCGGAACGTAATGCTCGACGACCGAGTCGTCGTGGCGAAGATCGAAATTGTGACCGTAGACGCCGTCGGGAATGCGAAATCGGTCCACCACCTTCATGGCACGCCGGTCAACCATCAGGACGCTGTCGCTTGCTGACGCCGAAACCGCCAGGGTGTCGTCGTCGATCGGTGCGATCGTGTGCGCGCCGGCAAGCCAGTTGTCCTCGATCAAGGCCTCGCGGCGCAGCGATTCGTCGTAGACCTCGATCAACTCCGTGCCCAGCACCCAAAGACGGTCACCGTGCCAGATCACGTGCTGCGGCTTGTAGCCACGGGGCCGCAGAATCGCGAGCAGCGCGACGTCCTGAAAGTCCGAGCCGCCTACGTCCCAGACCGAGATGGCACCGCCGTACGGTGTCGCGGTCCGAGCATGGGGCAGCGATCGGAAGGGAACCGTGGGCGGAAGCCTGCCGGGCCGCGTGTAACGGCTCTGCAGCGCATTCGCGTCGCATCGGTCCGCCTCGACCGGCCGGTCGGAATGCGTGATGCAGAGCACCATCTCCGATCGCCGGCTGCGAAGCCGGTTGTCCTCCGTTGCGATCCGATTCATGGCGCCGCGATCACCGCCGCCGCTGGCCGTCACGGACAACGTCGCCGACGGGTTGCCCCTCGTCCCTATCTGGCCGCACGACAAGCCGCCATTCCGACGGATGCTGAAACAGGACATCATTGCAAAGCGGTTGGTCCGCCGCTGCAGTCACCACGATCTCGTACGCGCGCGCGTGCACGTCGCAAACCCGATCCGAGACCGTGTAGAATTCCCGAGGGACACCGCGCGCGAAATAGCCCTCCTCGAACACCGAAACCGTCACGCGGTACGTACCGGGCGCCATAAGGAGCGGCGCGGCAGTTATCTCGAGCTCGCCCTCGCGGCCTGCCGCTGCGGATATGCGGATCCTGTCCGTCCAAAATCGGTGGGTTCTAAGATACCCGTCCTTCTGGAAGGCGACGATCAGGGTAGGCGTCTGATCGAAACCGGGGTCGTTGATGCGGTAGCGCAGCCGCACTCGCATTCCCGCGCCGGTCTCGAAGATGAATGTCTCGTGCCTAAGCTCGTCCAGAAACCGGACCTCGGTAATCTCCATGCGGCGTTGGCCAAACCGTCCCGTCCCGTCGAGACGTGGCGAGGCGGGCGCAAGGCGGCTCCGTACGTCACACCAGGCGCCCGGACTCACCGTCGCGATCGTGCAGGCCAATTGCCCGTCTCCCGACTCATCCGCCAGTCGAAGCTCGAGCGGCTCGGCTGACGCGGCCCAGATCCCGGCCTCCACTTCGAGGCAGCCGGCCGCGAGCGCATTCGTCGCGTTTGCGGGGCGCAGCAGGAAGGGTAGCTTGTGGTAGATCGAGCCGAACGGAAGGAAGGCGCGCGCAATGCGTCCTGCCTTTTCGCCAACCGGTCCCCAGTTGCTCTCTCCGGGACCAAGCAGGAGGCACGAGCCCTCGCTTCGAACCTCGGCCCGCATGTCCAGCCGGGCCAGCGTGCGACCTTCGGCGGCGAACTCAATATGAGAGATGAAGACGTCGGTCTGCGGCGGGTGGCCATCCCGGCCACGCAACTCACCGTACCAGCAATTGGCATCCGGCGACGGCGTTGCGACGACGTGACCGCCCATGTCGAGGGCGAGGTTGCGCCGCCGTAGACGCTGCTCTTCCTCGTCGCGGATTGACGCCTCGAACGCGTTGAGAACCACGACGGACCGGTCGTCCATCATGATCCGTCCGCGGTCCAGCCAGATCATGCGGTCGCATAAAGCCGATGCGCGGTAGAGGTCGTGAGTGACGAGCAGGAGCGTCGCCCCGCGCGCGCACACGTCCCGAATCCTGTCGAAGCTCTTGTGGGTGAAATAGGCGTCGCCAACGGCGAGTACTTCGTCGAGAAGGAGAACATTCGGCTCGATCGATATCGAAGCAGCGAACATGAGACGCATCGCCATGCCGGCCGAGTAGGTGCGAACCGGCTGGTCGATGTACTCGCCGATCTCGGCGAAGTCGATGATCTCCTCGACGGCCTTCTCCGCAGCCGCTCCGGTGCGGCCCATCTGCGCCATGTAGCCCCGGACGTTCTCGCGGCCGGTGAAGTCGGGATGAAATCCAGTCCCGACATCCATTAATACGTGCGCGTTGCCATCGACCGCGAGTGTGCCGGCACTCGGCTGGCTCACGCCGGCGATGAGCTTGAGGAGGGTCGTCTTGCCCGCACCGTTGCGGCCGACGATTGCGACACGCTCGCCCTTCGCGATTTCGAAGCTGACCCGATCGAGCGCCACGCGTTCTCGATACGCCACAAGGTGGCCCGTTGGGAGGCCCAGCGCAGCGAATACGCGCCCTATCGGCCGATGGTACAGGCGATAAACCTTCGACAGGTTCCGCACGCGGACGGCGATTTCAGACATGGTCCGCGAGAATGGACTTGGCGCGCGCGAAGACAGTGCTTCCGAGCACGAATGCGCCGAGGGCAAGCGCGGCGAAGACCGCCGGCACATGGGGGTTCACGGGGTGCTCCGCGATGATGCTGCCGCGAAACGATTCGATCAGATAATACACAGGATTGGCGTCGACCAGGATACGCGCGGCGTCCGGCACCATGTCCCGAGCGAACGCGATGGGCGAGGCGAACAGAAGCAACAGCAGCACGAGCTGTGCCGCCTGTTCGGTATCGGCCAAGGCCGCGCCGAGCGGCGCGACGAGCAGCGCGATCCCCGCGCATAGGAGGAATTGCAGGGCGAGCAGGACCGGGAGCCAGGCCCAATTGATCGAAGCCGAGCCTGCCACGGCGGCAAGCGCGAGCACCAAGACGAGCCCCACCAATTGCCCTACCATGGCGACGGCGACACAGCGCAGCGGGATCAACTCTATCGGCAGCACGACATTGCGGATCAGCTGGACGTTCTGCCGGATCGAGCGACTGGCCGTGGTTACCGACTCGATGAGGGCCAGATAAGGCACGAGTCCGCTGAGGACGTAGAGCGCGTAGTCGAGGTCGCCGTAGCCCGGAAACCGGACCCCGAACAGAACGAGGAACACGAAAAGATATATCCCAAGAAACAGAAGCGGATAAAGCACGGCCCACGACAACCCGAGCAGCGAACCGGAATACCGCCGACGCAACTCAAGCCGCGTCGTCGCGATTATGACCGCGCGACGGGCAAACAGGAGATGCGCGACCCCCAGTGCCGCAGATCCCGACCGCAATAACATTGAGTCGCGAGCCATCCCCATCCTTGCGTTCAGGCGGATTTAGGCTACCACAGCGTATGCGGCCGCCCTGTAAGAAACGATTCGGCCTGACTTGACAAGTACATCCCCCGGAATTCCGTTAGCCGCTGACCGCGGGTTCGAAATCGAGGCCCCATGTTGGCTCTAGGGCCGATGCCGGGACTGGTTCCGAGGCCGCAAACAAATGATCTCAGCCGCAAAAACCCTGTCAACGCTGTGGACGTCATGAGTCGCTGGCCCGTTAGCACCATGCTGCCCGTCTCAACATCGTAGCCCGACGGCCCCCCGCAAACGCTCAGCCACGGCCGGGCGTGGTGCCGACCGGTTCCGTTCCCACCGTGCTACCGTCGCCTCGTCCACCCCGATGCGACCACTCGTGACTTACCGAGCCAAGAACTCGGCGAAGACCTGCTTTGTCCGAGGTGTGGTCGGCGTGCAGACGCTTTCCTCCTATCGTTGAAGGGTGTTCTCATCGATGCCTAATCGCCGAGACGCGGCCTTGCGTGAGAGGCCCAGCTGGCGGTATCGGCGCTGCAACTCTTGACCAAGGGACTTCGGTTCGGCATCGACGATCAGCCCGGTGGGGTTCTCCATGAGACGGTGGCCCATGAAGCACAATCGGCTCTCCCGGCCGTTGCCCTTGCGGTAGAGCTTGGCGTCGGGGTCGGTCGCGCTCGCGTGCGTGTCGTTGGTGCGCCTCTCGCCGTGGAAGTTGCGCTCGGCGTTGCGCCCGCCCCCCCCGGCGGGTCCTCGCCGGGATCATCCTTGGGGCGGAAGCTCTTCATCGAGGCCCAGGCTTCGATCAGCGTACCGTCCACCGAGAAGTGTTCGTCCGACAGCAGCCCGCACACCCGCTTGTGGGTCAGCTCCGCCGCCAGGAAGCGCGGCGCAATGTCGCCTTCCAGGAGGCGATCCCGGTTCTTCGAGAACACGGTCGCGTCCCACACCGGCGCGTCCATTGGCAGCCCCACGAACCAGCGGAACAAAAGGTTGTAGTCGAGCTGCTCCATCAGCTGGCGCTCCGAGCGGATCGAGAAGAACGCCTGCAGCAGCAGCGCGCGGAGCAGCTTCTCCGGCGGCACCGACGGCCGGCCGACCTTCGCGTACAGCTTCTCGAACTCCGGCGACAGAACCTCCAGCGTCTCATCCACCAGCGCCCGGATCAGCCGAAGCGGATGGTCCCATGGGACCCGTGCCTCGCAGCTCACATAAGAGAACAGAGAAGTGGACCCCGTATTTAGGACCAGGAGCTTGAGTGGAGCCGCGTTCTGATCCGTGATGGCAGACGGAGGGAACGATGGCGAGGACGAGACGGAAGTTCGACGCGGCGTACAAAGCGAGGATCGCGTTGCAGGCGCTGCGGGAGGAGGCGACGGTCGCGGAGCTTGCGGCGCGCCACGGGGTTCATCCCAATCAGATCTACGGCTGGAAGCGGCAGCTGGTGGAGAACGCGGCGAAGCTGTTCGCGGCCGGCGAGACCAACGGCGCGACGCACGAGGCGGAGCTCGCCGAGCTCTACGCCAAGATCGGGCAGCTGACGGTGGAGCGGGATTTTTTGTCCAAGAGATCCGGTCGATGAGCCGGCCGGACCGCATGGCCATGATCGAGCGC
>Ga0214471_10001940_pt1 | contig 16338 bp, 12 predicted proteins | sample RVTome_5_FD_207665 | JGI IMG/M metagenome (GOLD analysis project Ga0214471, IMG submission 207665) | Soil microbial communities from uranium-contaminated site in the Upper Colorado River Basin, Wyoming, United States - RVT142D155 | ecosystem: Environmental > Terrestrial > Soil > Contaminated >... | reverse complement strand
GGAGGCCGGACAGCAGCGCCCGCATGTCGGCGGCGTTGGCACCACGTTCCCGCACGAGGAACTCGACCGCCTTCTCGTCCGGCCGTACCAGACCGGTGAACGCGCCCACCTCGGCCGCCATGTTGGTCATGGTGGCCCGCTCGTCAATGTCCAGGTCCTCCACCGCCTCCCCGGCGTATTCGACGATCTTGCCGATGGCATGACCGTCCTTCACGTACGGGTGCCGCAGGATCTGGAGCATGAAGTCCTTGGCCGTCACGCCGGCCGGCCGCCGCCCGTTGACCCGGATCAACACCGACGGCGGCACCTGGATCCGCACGTCCTTCGTGAGCCACGAGTTGAATACGGCGGTGGTGCCGACCCCGAAGGCGAACGCCCCAATGGCCCCGGCGTGGGGCGTGTGCGAGTCGCTCCCGATGATGACCTGCCCCGGCAGCGCGTGGGCCTCGAGGATCTTGGAATGGCAGATGGCCTCGGAGCCCGTGGGGATCCCGTGCAGACCCTGGCCGACCCGCGGCAGCTCGCCGTAGAGCTTGACGCCCTGCTGCGCCGCGAACTCCTCCTGCTTCTTCTTGAGCTCAAGGGCCACGTCCAGCAGGCCGTCCGCCTTGCGCGCGTCCGTCATGGCCAGGTCGAGGAACGTGAGGTGGTCGCGGAACAGGAACACCGACTCCGGATCCACGATCAGCTCCCGCTCGCCCACGTAGTCCCGCCAGAAGATGGCGGCCATGGGGGTCACGTACTCGTGGCTGAAGCGGATGTCGGTGCGGATGAACCCCTCGTCGCCCGGCCGGACCGCCGCCACCCCGCGGTGGTCGCGGGCCAGATCGGTCACCCAGTGGCGGGCAATGATCTTCTCCGCCAGCGTCATGGGACGCGCGCCGGTCGTGACCGCCGGGACCGTGACCTTGCCCTGGAGCCGCGCCACGTTGTAGTGGAACAGCCCGCCGTATTCGATGATGCCGCGCGTGATCTCGCCTTCTCCCTCCGTGAAGACGCCGAGGGGAATGGGCTCGCCGCGACGCACCTGCTCGATCAGCCCGAAGTCGCTGCTGGTGAGGACGCCCAGGTTCTGGCAGTTCTCCCGATAGATGCGCTCGATGCTCTCGGCAATCACGAGCCGGATGCCGGCGCACCACTCGGCGTAGGGCGATTGCTCCCGCGACGACCCTTTGCCCCGGCGTTTCCCCGCCACGGAGCAGACGAATCCGCCCGCCCGCACGCTGCCCCGCGTGACGGGGAACTCGCCCCCGGCGCGCAGGCCCAGATAGGGAAAGTCGCCCAGCGTTGCATCGTAGTAGTAGCAGATGTAGGCCGGCGTGATCTCGTCCGTGGAGATGTTGTCGCGGAGCGGAATCCGCGACGGCCACGCCAGATCCTCGCCACCAAGCTGCCGCCTGACGGCGTCCGCGTCGTCCGCCAGGAACAGGACGCGGCCGGGGAGCCGGACGTCGTCCGGCAAGCGCGTCAACGGACGGTTTTTCATACTCTCGAGCATACAATGGCAATTTCACCGGGGCCCATCACACAGGCAAGCTGCTCGCGTACACTTGGGCGATGCGCCACCTTCCCGTCTCCGTCCCGCTGTGCCTGTGGCTCGCGACCGCGGGAGCCGCCGTTGCCCAGGAATCGCGACCACCGCTCGAGTTCCGCCGCCTCGCCGCCTGGGGCGACGCGCGGCTGAACGAGAGTTCCGGCGTGGCCGTGAGCCGCCGGCACGACGGTATCGTCTGGACCCACAACGACTCCGGCGACGGACCGTACCTCTACGCCACCGACACGACCGGCGCGCTCCTCGCCGTGTTCGAGGTCGCGGGGGCGCGCGCCGTGGACTGGGAGGCCGTGGCCCTCGGCCCGTGCGCACCGGCCCCCTGGCGCGGTCGCACGTGTCTCGTCATCGCCGACACGGGCGACAACGCCGAGGGACGCACGCGCGTGGTGCTGTATGCGGTGCCGGAACCCGACTCGGTTCCGGCCGGCAGGCAGGACCGGGCCCGCACGGAACCGGCCCGGGCACTCAGGCTCCACTACGCCGACCGCCCGCACGACGCGGAGGCCCTCGCGGCGTTTCCCGACGGCCGGCTGTCGCTCATCACCAAGGGACGCTCGGGACCCGTGCTCCGGTTCGAAGTGCCCCCCGAGGCGTGGGAGCACGACGACCTCCCGCTCGCGACCCCGGACACGCTCCCGATCGAGCCGCAGATGGCGGTGGGACGGTGGGTCACGGGAGCCGCCGCATCTCCTGATGGTGTCCACGCCGTGGTGCGCACCTACACCGAGGTATTCCGGTTCCGGCTGGGGACGCGGTGGGTGCCTGCGGGTCCGGCATGCCGCATGGGGCTCGTGGAGCCGCAGGGAGAGGGCGTGGACTTCCTGGACGGAAACCGCCTGGTGCTTACCAGCGAGCGGGCTCGGCGTACGGCCGGGGGGCTTTCGTTGCTTCACTGCGACTGGGACTGAGTTTTCGGGCTCTGGATCAGGCACGACAAAGGGACTATGTTCCCGCGTTCGCGAACCCCAACTCAGCGGATTGCAGGCGATGATCCTGGATCTTCCCACCTCGCACCGCGTGCCGGTCAGCTGGTTTCGCACCCACGCGACGGCACCACTCAAGTGGCGGACCATCAACGACATACTCCCCCCCGGGGCGGCCGCTCCCGAGGACTATGCGGCCATCCAGGCCGAGGTCCTCGAGTGCAAGCAGGTGCAACAGGTCATCAAGAAGCAGCGGAAGTCCGGACTCTGGGGCGATAACGTCCTTGGTCTCGCGGCGAACAAGACGGCCGGCTACAAGGACATCGGGACCATTGCCCAGTACCGGCGCCTGACCGAGTTGGGGGTGCCGCGGGACGATCGCGTGTTCCGCCTTGCCGACCGGTTCCTGTTCCGGTTGCTGTCGCGGGATGAGTCCCCGGACCTGCTCGCGGAATACAAGACCGCCACCAAGGGCAACGCCGAACTGGCGCTCTGGTCGCGGGAACGGTTCCGCGAGGGGGCGGCCGTCGCGCTGGCACAGGCCGGATTGATCGAGGATCCGCGGGTGCGGGGAGCGGCCCATCGGGTGGCGTCGCAGATCTCGCAGTTTCTCCGCAGCGAACTCGCGGAGAAGCCGTTCGTCCGCAAAGCCAGCCGAAACGTGCTGCATCCGGAAGCCCATCCCCCGACCACGCTCGCCGTGGCCCTGGTGGCCTACATGCCGGGACTCCAGCGCGAGCGGGCCGGGTTCGTCGAGCGGCTCACCGCGTTCCTCGCGCAACCCACACCCAAGAAGCCGTACGTCATCGCCATCGGTCGAAAGGTGATTCAGCCCACGTACCAGTTGTTGGGCAATCCACTCGAGGCCGACCGCTCCGGCATGCCCAAGGACCTGCCCCTGGCCTTGCACTGGATCGAGCTGCTCGCCCGGATGGAGATGCTGTCCACCAACGAGACGGCCGTGAAGATCCTGAGCCGCCTGCTCGCGGATGTAGATGGCCATGGCGTCTGGGCGCCCAAGAGCCTCCGCAGCATTCCCAAGTGCAAGTCGCGGCTGGCCGATTTCATGTTCCCGCTCGAACAGGATGGGAAGACCATGGAACGGCGCCAGGCGGACGTGACGTTCCGGCTGGCACTGATCGCCAAGCTCGCCGGCTGGACCCTCGAGTACGTCTGAGGGCCCCGGGGCCCAGACCAGGCTTTGAAAACCAGGCGGGCTGGTAGTAGTTTGAGTTACTACTATGCTCGATCTCACGCCCTTCGGCTTCACGCCGACGGAATCGCAGGCGTACCGCGCGCTCCTCGAGCTGGGCCCGTCCACCGGGTATGCGGTCGCCCGCGCCCTGTCCATCGCGCGCGCCAACGCCTACCAGGCACTGGACGGTCTGGTGGCCAAGGGTGCGGCCGTCCTGGCCGGCACCACCCCTCCCAAGCGGTATCGGGCAATCCAGGCGAGCGCCGTGTTCGCGCGGATCGTGGACGCGGAGACCAGGAAGCTCGACGTGCTCGAGCGTCAGGTCCTGGAACAGCCCCGCACCGGCGCCGATCCGGTGAGCCACATACGAGGCGAGCGGGCCCTGAACGCCCTGATCGTCCGCGCCATCATTCGCGCCGCGGGCACGGTGCGCTGCCTCGCGGGCGGCGCTCGCCTCGCCGGCTGGGCCCCGGCCATTCGGGCTCGCGCGGCGTCGGGGAAGCCGCTGGAGCTCTGGAGCGCCGATGGCGACGTCCCCGAGCTGGCGGTCTCGCCGCGCCCTGCGCCCCCGGTTCGCGTGCGGGAGATGCTGGGGGAGGACCCGGTGATCCTGGTGGCGGACGGCGTGCTCCTGGCAACCCTCGGCCCGGAGGCATCCGGGATCTGGTCCGACTCGCGGATCATGGTGGGCGTGGCCGAAGCCGCATTGAGAGATCTCAACCAAACGGATGGTTGATTTTGTATCACGCTAGACTAGCTTGCGGTATAATGACTTCCGCACACGTCCATGCGACACGGTGAATCCAAGCAGACGATTCTCGCCGCCGCGCGCACCGAGTTCGGTGAGCACGGCTATGCGGGTGCGCGGATCAGCCGGATTGCCGCCAGGGCCCGCCTGAACAAGCAGCTCATCTACTACTACTTCGGCTCCAAGTCCGGCCTCTACGCCGCGGCCACGTCGGAAGGCCCGGCGGTGGTACCGGCGGCCGCGAATCCGCGAGCCCCCGCTCCCGACGTCGTCCGGGCCGCGCTGGCGCGCATCCTGACGTCGCTGGAGGCCCGACCCGACATGTTGGCCCTCGCGGTGGACCGCCATCCCGCCGCGGACGCCGCGCCGCAGGGGCGCGCCTGGATCACGCAGGCCGTTGGCGAGATCACGGCCGCGGTATCCCGCGGGCAGGGAATGGGCTATTTCCGCGACGACGTGGACGCCGAGAGCATCGCGCTTCAGGCCCTGGTCTCGTGCCTGGGCTTCCTGGCCGTCCGCCGCCACCTCGACGTGTCAGCGGACACCTGGGTGCGGGAGGTGGGGGATACGCTGCTCCGCGCCACCGCCTGGGGCTGACGAACGCCCCTTTGCGTTCGTCAGCCTACCGTGGCGGCGATCTTCGCGTCGCCGGATCCGCGCCTCGCGTCCACGGGGCCGTCGTAATCCGCGGGATGGAGCGCGATCGCGAGCACCTCGGACAGATGCTCCACCCCATGCACGGTCAGCCGCTCCCGCTCGGCCGGTCCGATGTCGTCCAGGTCCGCCAGGTTCTCCTTGGGAAGCACGATCGTGGTGATCCCGGCCCGCAGCGCGCCCAGCACCTTCTCCTTGACCCCGCCGATCGGCAGCACGCGACCCGACAGCGTGACCTCGCCCGTCATGGCGATGTCGTGGCGCGCGGGCAGATGGGCGAGCGCGCTGATCAGCGCCGTGGCCATCGTGATGCCGGCGGACGATCCCTCCTTGGGGACCGCGCCGGCGGGAACGTGGATGTGCAGGTCCTTCTCGTGGAACCGCTCGACCGGAATGCCCAGCTCGTCGGCGTGGGTCTTGGCGTACGTGAGGCCGGCGCGGGCGGACTCCTTCATGACGTCGCCCAGCTGGCCGGTGAGCACGAGGTCACCCTTGCCGCGCATCACGGACGCCTCGACGAACATGATATCGCCGCCCACCGGCGTGTAGTACATGCCGGTGGCAATGCCCACTTCCGGCGTGCGTGCCGCGCGCTCCGGATGCACGCGGGGCCGACCGAGCAGCCGGTCCACGGCCGCCGCGTCCACCAGGACGGCGGTGGCATCGCCCGCCGCGATTTCGCGCGCCACCTTGCGGGCCACCTTGCCCAGCTCGCGCTCGAGCTGCCGCACGCCGGCCTCCCGGGTGTAGCCGGAGATGATGGCGCTGAGGGCGCTCTCGTCGAACTCGACCTGCTGGGGCGTGAGACCCGCGTCGAGCTGCTGGCGCGGCACCAGGTACTGCCGCGCGATGGCCAGCTTCTCGGGCTCAGTGTACCCCGAGAACTCCACCAGCTCCATGCGGTCGAGCAGCGGCGCCGGGATGCTCTGGAGGAAATTCCCCGTCGCGATGAACAGCACTTCCGAGAGATCGAACGGCACGCCCAGGTAGTGATCCGTGAACGAATCGTTCTGCGCCGGATCCAGGACCTCCAGCAGCGCGGCCGCGGGATCGCCCTGGAACGAGACGCCCAGCTTGTCCACCTCGTCGAGCAGGAACACCGGGTTTTTCGTGCCCGCCTTCTTCATCCCCTGGATGATGCGGCCCGGCATGGCGCCGACGTACGTCCGCCGGTGTCCGCGGATGTCCGCCTCGTCGCGCGCCCCACCGAGGGAGATGCGCACGTACTGCCGCCCCATCGCGCGGGCGATGGACTTGGCGATGGACGTCTTCCCCACGCCCGGCGGTCCCACGAAGAGCAGGATGGACCCACGGGAGCGCCGGTCGTCCTCGTTGCCCGGCATCTGTTCGGACGCCACGGCGGCCGACGCCGGCTCGCGCTGCGCCCGCAGCTGCCGCACCGCCAGGAACTCGAGCACCCGATCCTTGACGTCCTCGAGGCCGAAGTGATCCTCCTCGAGGATCTCGGCGGCGCGCTTGAGGTCGAGGTGCTCGGTGCTCCGCTCGTTCCACGGCAGCTCCGCCACCGTCTCGAGGAAGGTCCGGATGACCTGCGCCTCCATGGCCTCCTTGGGCGTCCGCGCGAGGCGGGCCAGCTCACGCTTCACTTCCTTGCGCACGTCCTCCGGCAGCTCGAGCGCGTCGAGCCGCTCCCGCAGCTCGTCCGCCAGCGCCTCGTCCTCCTCGTCCCCCAGCTCCTTCCGGATCGCGCGCATCTGCTCGCGCAGAAACATCTCGCGCTGCCGCTCCCCCAGCTCCTCCTGGACCTTCGACTTGATGTCCTGCTGGGCATCGAGCAGGTCAATCTGGCGCTGCACGTGCAGCAGCACGCGACGCAGCCGTTCCTCGACGCCCAATGTCTCCAGCAGGCCCTGCCGGTCCTTCGAGGAGATGTCGAGGTATCCCGCGACGAGATCCGCGAAGCGGCCGGGATCCGTCACCCCCTCGAGCACCTGATCCACGACGTCCTCCGCCAGTCCGGACTTCTGGCCGAGCTCGGCCGCGCGTTCGCGCACTTCCCGATGCAGCGCGATGAAGGCCGCCTCGGTGGCGTCAATCGGCGGCAGGTCGGGCGCCTGGCACACGACCGACTCGATGTACCCTTCGGTATCGGAGTACTGGAGGACGCTGGCCCGGAACTCGCCGTGCAACAGGAGTTGGACGCCGCCCAGCCCGCGCTGTACCTGCCCGATTTTCGCAACCGTGCCCGTCGTATAGAGTCCGGCGGGGTCCACCGCATCCGTGTTCTGGCGCTGGCAGACCGCGAAGATCCTGCGGTCTTCGCGCTTGAGTGCCGACTCGATGGCCCGCAGAGTCCCGGGCCGGCCGGCGCCAATGGGCGCGGTGACGCCGGGAAAGAGCACGACTTCGCGCAACGGGAGCACGGGGAGCCGCAGTCGGCTCAGGTCCGGCGTGGAGACCGCTTCAGGCATCAAGCCCTTCCTTCCGCTTCGGCGACATCGGTAGCCGGCGTGAGGACGCACCGCGCATGCCAGCGAAACCTGCCTCTACTGACCGAACACCAATGCCGAATCAGCCGTTCCCTTTCCCGGAACGGGGTGCCGCGTGCGGGAACCTGCCATTTTGGCGGCTTCGGGTGACTCAGCCAGCCGGGGCACGCGGCGCGCTGTTCAACAGCGCCTTAAGTTCCGACTCGGTGAACTGTTCGAGCAGGCCGGCGCGCGTTGTGGTTTCCCGGGCGGCTTCTTTGGGGTCCGAGTGGCAGTCGAAGCGGACGATGTCGGCAGGCTCGGGGAAACCTGCCGGGCGATGCTTCGTAGAGACGAGGCCGGACGTGCGGCCGACGCGTTCGGCCGACCACCGGCGTCCGGCGTCATCGATGATCCATCGCATCGTCGCCTCGTTCGTCGGTGCCGCAGGTTGCCAGTACTCGTGACCCGGACTTAATGTACGGCCCGAATCAAAGCGGTGCCACATGGACGACGCCCAGCCGCAGGACAATTCTCTCGCCGAGCGCCTCGCGGTGGTCCTCGAGGGCGCCTACGAGTTGGAGGGCGAGATTGGCCGCGGCGGGATGGGGGTGGTCTTCCTGGCCCGCGACCTGGCGCTGAAGCGCCGGGTTGCGATCAAGGTCCTCCCGCCCGAGCTCGCGTTCCGCCAGGAGATCAAGACCCGGTTCACGCGCGAGGCGCAGACGGCCGCGCGGCTCGCGCACCCCCATATCGTTCCCATCCACACGGTCGGCAACGAGGGGGGCCTCGTCTACTTCGTGATGGGCTTCGTGGACGGCGAGTCGCTGGCCGCCCGGCTGCGGCGGCGGCAAGCGCTCCCGGCCGAAGAAGTCCGGCGCATCATGAAGGAGACCGCGGACGCGCTCGGCATGGCGCACGCCATGGGGGTCATCCACCGCGACGTCAAGCCCGACAACATCCTGCTCGAGGGCACGCGGCGTCGCGTGATGGTCACGGACTTCGGCATCGCGAAGGCGCTTTCGCAGGCCGGCACCGGAACGCTCACCGGCACCGGGATCGCGATCGGGACGCCGCACTACATGAGCCCCGAGCAGGCCGCGGGCGAGCGCGAGATTGACGCCCGGAGCGACCTCTACGCCCTCGGCGTCGTGGCCTACGAGATGGCCACCGGCGAGCTGCCGTTCCAGGCACCCACCGTGCCCGGCATCCTCATGAAGCACATCTCCGAGTCCGCGCCCGACATCATGCGCGCGCGGCCGGACCTGCCGGAGGATCTCGCGACCTGCATCATGCGGTGCCTGGCCAAAGACCCCGAGGCCCGCTGGCCCACCGCGGAGTCGCTGGTTCGGGCGCTGGACAGCCGGACCGCGGGTCCCTACCGGCCACCCGTGCCGCGGGGGGAGACGCTCGCGCGTCGGCCACCCACCGGTGCCGCCCCCGAACGGGCGCGGGACCGGCGTCCCCGCCACTCCCGCGGACCCCGGGATCCGGCCCCGGAGACCCGTCCGCGGGAGCCCGAGATCGTCCGCAAGTTCCGCGAGGAGTTCGCGCGTTGGGCGGTGGTATCGGGCGGGCTCATGCTGATCAACGTCGCCACCGGCATCACCCAGCCCTGGTTTCTGTTCGTGGCCGGGTTCTGGGGGTTCGGGCTGGGCAGCCGGTACTCGAAGCTCTGGCAGGCCGGTTACAGCTGGCGGGACGTCCTGAACCGGCCGCCGGCGCCGGACGCGCTGGAAGCCCGCCTCTCGCCCATCGAGGCCCCCAAGGCGCTGCGCAAGCCCACCGACGTCGGCGCCGACGAGGACTTCGGCCCGCTCCAAGCGCAGATCACGCAGCTGCGGCGCGACGAGACGGCCGTCCGGCAGATCGTGGACCGGCTCCCGGCGTCCGAGCGGAAGCTCCTTCCGGACATCGTCCACACGGTCGAAGCCCTGTCCACGCGCGCGCTCGAGCTGGCGCGCACGCTCTCACAGATGGAGGGCGAAGTGGACACCGAGGCGCTCGGGCGCCTCGACGCGCGGCTCGAGGACCTGAGCGGCGAGGCCGGGGACGACCGCCGCATCGAGCTGCTCCGCCGCCAGCGGGACACTCTGCGGGAACTGGTCCAGCGACGGCAGAAGCTCCAGGAACAGTTCGAGTCCTGCGTGCTCGCCGTGCAGAACATCCGCTTCGACCTGCTCCGGCTCCGCTCCGCGGGCGTCAGCACGGTGCTCGACGACCTCACCTCCGCCACCCAGTCGGCGCGCGCCCTCAGCCTGGACGTCGAAGCGGCCATCGAGGCCGCCGCCGAGATCAGGAGTGAGCTGGGAGGATAGGCGGGCGAAGGCAGTGCCTGTTCTAGGATGTGTGCAGTTCCCGGATCCGCTCCGCGATGCCCTCCGCCTGCGGCAGAATCACGTCTTCGAGCTCGGGCGCGTAGGCCACGAACGTATCGGTTGCCGCCACGCGCTTCACCGGCGCGTCGAGCCAGTGGAAGTGGTCGTCGGCAATCCGGGCCGCGATCTCCGCCCCGTAGCCCCAGGACAGCGAATCTTCGTAGGCCACGAGCACCTTGCTCGTCTTGCGCACCGACTCGCCGATTTGCTCCCAGTCCACGGGGTTCAGCGAGCGCAGATCGAGCACCTCGACATTGATGTCGTCCGACTCCGCCACCAGCCGTGCCGCATTGAGCGCGCGCTGGACCACCGCCCCATAGGTCACGACGGTGAGGTCGGCCCCTTCCCGGACCACCTTCGCCTTCCCGAACGGGATCATGAAGTTCGGGCCGGGATACGCTCCCTTGTTGTACGTCTGGCGGTAGAGGTGCTTGTGCTCGAGGAACAGGACCGGGTCGTCGCAGCGGATGGCGGTGCGCAACAGGCCGTTGGCGTCGAGCGCCGTGGCGGGACACACGACCCGCAGGCCGGGAATGTGCGTGAACAGCGACGCGCCGGTCTGCGAGTGGTAGATGGCACCGCCCCGCAGGTAGCCGCCGTAGGTGGCGCGGATCACGACCGGGCAGCTGAACGCGTTGTTGCTGCGCCAGCGGAGCAGCGCCAGTTCGTTCCGGATCTGGTGATAGGCCGGCCAGATGTAGTCGAAGAACTGGATCTCGACCACGGGCTTGAGACCCCGGGTTGCGAGCCCGATGGCCCGGCCCACGATGTTCGCCTCCGCGAGCGGCGAGTTGTATACCCGGTCGTGTCCGAACTTCTGCTGCAGCATCCACGTCACCTTGAAGACACCGCCCTTCCCCTTGACCCGGTCCACCTGCTCCTCGCGGGACGTGTCGGCCACGTCCTCGCCGAAGATCAGGATGCGGGGGTCCCGCTGCATCTCGTCGTCCATGCACTTGTTCAGCAGGTCCACCATCGTGGTCGGGGCGCCGTCGAACTGCGGGTCCTCTTCCGTGTCGAACGGCTCGGCCGTCGGGTCCACGTCCGGCGAGTACACGTACTGGTAGATCGTCCCGGGACCCGGCTGCGGGGACGCCAGGGCGATCTCGGTGGCGACCTCGATTTCCTCGTCCACCCGCGCCCGGATGTCGGCCAGTTCGGCCTCGGTGGCGATGCCGTCCGCCAGCAGGCGCGCCTTGAACGTCGTCACCGGATCCCGGCCCGCCTCGTCCTCACGCTCTTCCGGGGTCTTGTACATCACCTCGTCGTCGGAGAGCGAGTGGGAGTACGGGCGGATCACGTGCGCGTGCAGCAGGGCGGGGCCGCGCCGGGCGCGGCAGTACGCCACCGCCCGGGAGACGGCGTCATACGAGGCGAGGGGATCGCAGCCGTCCACTTCTTCGACGTGCAGGTGCGGGAATCCCGTGAGCAGCTTCGAGATCGAGCCCCCCGCCGTCTGCACCTCGACCGGCACCGAGATGGCGTACTTATTGTCCTCGATCAGGAAGAACACGGGCAACTTGAGATTGCTGGCCGAGTTCAGCGCCTCCCAGAACTCCCCCTCGCTCGTGGTGCCGTCCCCGGACGAGCAGAACACGACCTCATCGTTGCGGATGCGCTCGCGCCGGTCGGGGATGGCGGTGATGCGGTCGTAGCGGTGCCAGGCTTCCGCGCACCCGACGGCCTGGAGGTACTGCGTCCCCGTGGGGCTCGACGAGCTGACGATGTTGAGGGCCTGATGGCCCCAGTGGGACGGCATCTGCCGTCCGCCGGAGTTCGGATCGTCGGCGGCCGCCACGGCCTCGAGCAGCATCTCCGTGGGCGTCATGCCGAGCGCGAGACACAGCGCGCGATCCCGGTAGTAGGGGTAGAACCAGTCGTACCCGGCCCGCAGCGCCTTGCCCGCCGCCACGAGGACGGCTTCGTGCCCGGCGCCCGAGATCTGGAAGAAGATCCGGTTCTGGCGCTTGAGCTGGATCTCCTTGTCGTCTATCCGCCGCGACAGGAGCATCAGGCGGAACAGGTCCAGCAGCTCCGCCTTGTCGAGCCGGGCGGCCGGTCCGCGGCTGGGTTGCGACTTGGACTTGGTCCCGGTCTTGGCTGGCATGGGCCCAAAATAGCCTACTTGGGCGGACCGGCCAGCAGCCCCGGAAGGCGGCCGAACTCCTCCCTCGCCAGCAGGACGAACGGATCCGTGGCCAGCAGCAGCGCCTCCCGGGCCTCGACACCCCACCGCACCAGCGCAACCCGGGCGGCCAACCGCCGCGCCAGCGCCATCCCGAGCGCCGGGTCGTCGGGCGCCGTGACCGCGAGGCGGGCGCGCACGCGCTGGAGATACGGATCCAGCAGCTCGTTACGCCACCGTTCCGGCGTGGACAGCCATGCTTCGCGGCCGGCGGGCGACGCCGGCAGGGTGTAGGCCAGGCTGTCCGCCACCGCCTCCTCGAACCCGCTGTCGGCGGCCACCGCGTGCCACGCGGGGGGATCCAGCACGGCCGTCACCTCGAGATCCGGCCGGATCCCGCCGCCGCCGCGCACCTCGCGCCCGGCGTCCGTCCGGAAGACCTCGGCCGTATCGCGTTCGGTTCCGCCCTTGCCGGCCAGCCCGTAGTACTGCTCGACCGCGAGCCCCGCGTAGTGACGCTGGATGAACCGGCCGTTGGGCGTCAGCACCCGCCCGATCGTGAGCCACACGATGTCGCCGCCCGGGAGCACGAACGGCCCTTGCATGAGCGCCTTGCCGAAGGTGCGCCTCCCCACGAGCAGGGCACGGTCGTGGTCCTGGAGCGATCCGGCCAGCGCCTCCGACGCACTGGCGCTCCCTTCGTCAATGAGCACCACGAGGGGCATCTCGACGAATCGCCCATCCCGCCTCGTGACGAACGTGGTGTCCACGGCGCTCTTTCGGCCGCGTGTCCGGAAGACCACGGTCGCCTTCGGAAGGAACAGGGACGCGACCTCCACCGACGCGGTCACGATCCCGCCGGGGTTGCCACGCAGGTCGAGGATCAACTGCCTGGCCCCCGAGCGCCGGAGCCGGTTGACCGCCTTCTCCAGCTCGTCGGCGGCCTCGGGAGCGAACTGCGCCAGGCGCGCGTAGCCGGTGACCGCGTCCAGCATCTGCGTCGTGCCGACGGACGTTTCCTTGATGTCGTCGCGTTTGACGGTCACTTCGTAGCGGCGCGGCTCGAGGCGTGGTCCGCGCTCGAACGCCAGCTTCACCCGTGATCCGGACTTCCCGGCCATCCGCAGCATGAGGGTCTCGGCGTCGTGGCCGGCAACCGAGCTGTCGTCCATCGTCATCAGCCGGTCACCGGGGAGCACGCCCTTCCGGTCCGCCGGTCCGTCCGGCGCCACGGCGAGGACCGTGGCCACGCCATCCACGTCCTCCAGCGCGATCCCCACCGTCCCCAGGTCGCCGCGCGCAATTGCGGCGGCGCGCTCGACCTCGGTCCGCGGCTCGAAGCGGCTGTGCGGGTCCAGGGACCGCAGCACGCCGTGAATGGCCGCGCGGACGAGGCGGGCGTAGGGCACGCTGTCCACGTAGTTGATGCGGATGTGGTTGAGGACGCCCGAGAACGTCTGGAGTTCCTCGTAGTTGGACCGGGCCTGCGCATCGAGCGGGCCCGCGGCGACGACCAGGGCGGCCAGGGCCGGCCCGCACCAGCGTGCGCCGCGACGGGGGTCAGGGCCGTGCATCGGGCCTCCTTCAGGGAATCGCCAGGAGCGAGACACGTGCGTCTTCGATCTGCCGCGCGAGACTCCGCGGCGCAAGGGTCAGGAACCGCTCGAACGCGGCGCGTGCGAGCGCCGAATCCGCGGCCTCGAGTCGTCCGAGCCGTCCGAGCGTGAGGCCAAGGTCCACGAGGAGCATTGGATCATCCGGATTCAGGAACGCCGCTTCCCGTCGCTCCGCCAGCGCTTCGTCCAGCCGACCCAGCCGTTCATAGAGGTCGGCGAGGCGCACGTGCGCCATCCAAAAACCGAGATCGAACGCGAGCACCTGCCGGTAACCCTGCTCCGCCGCCCAGGCGCGGCCGAGCCGGTCCCGCCAGTACGCCTCCATGTAGCGCATGTCGTTCGTGACGAGGTACGCCAGGGGATGCGCCGAGTCGTGTTGCTCCTCCCGCCAACTCCGCCTGATGAGCAGTCCGAGGTCGTGGATGCGGATCCTTCACGCTGGTTGGGAGCTTGATCCGCTGACTCAGGCCAGGGGAAGGAAAAGCGGCTGCGGCCACCCAGATACTCAGCAGTACCACCACGGGCCTGAACGCCATGGTTTCCTCCGGCGTGTGGACATGGCGGCGCGACGGCCGCCGCCAATCAGCCGCCCGGCATCAGCGCAGCCGGGTGAGCTTCCGCAGCACTTCCAGCTTCTCCAGCGCCGACGACGACGACGGCGCCTCCGCGATGGCGTACAGGCCGTCGCGCACGTCGAGCAACACCTCGAGCAGCAGTTGCTCCCGCTGGAACGACGCGTCCAGCTCCATCATGCGCCGCTGGTCCCCCGCCTCCTTGGCCAGATCGTACGCCTCACGGTAGATCCGCTCGAGGTTCTCGAGGATGCGATCCCGCGGACGGGGGCTCATGCGGCGGCGTCGCCGAACGGGAGGATCAGCAGCCCGCTCGGCACCTTGGGCGCGAAGTACGTGGACTTGGGCGGCATGATCCCGCCCGCGTCGGCAACCGCGAGGATCCGTTCGGTGGGCGTGGCGCGGACCAGAACCCCGGCCGCCGCGCCGCGGGCGACCGCGTCGAACACCTCACCGGGGGAGGCCACATAGCCGATCGTGGCCTCCGGCCCCGCCGCCCGCGCCAGCGGCTGGACGATCTCCCGCTCCACCACCGCGATCTCCAGTTCGCTGTCGTGGTCGGTGTGCGCCGACAGCACCAGCACGCGCCCGCCGGGGAATACGATGGCCGCGGCGGGTCGGGGGCCGAGCGCATCGAGCAGGCCCTGCGGATCCAGCTCGGCCTCCCGGTCCTCCACAACGAAACACTCCGCCCACCGCTCCCGCATGCGGGCCAGGTCCACCGGCGCGCCCTGCACGAGCCGGTGGGTGGCCAGGACGACCAGGCCCGGGTCCCGCACCGGCACGGCCAGGGCGGGAATCCGCGACGCCTCCGCCAGCTCCGCGCGCAACGCGGTTGCCGTCTCGTACCGGTGGTGACCGTCCGCGATGTACACGGGCCCGTCCCCCACCGCCCGGGCAATCTCGTCCGCCTGCGCGCCCGTCACCCGCCAGATGCCCACGGCGACGCCATCGAGCTCCGCCACGGCCGTGGGCTCGTGCCGGGTGACGCCGTCGAGCCGGCGGCGCAGATGGTCGCGGGTGTCCCTTGCCAGCACGAGGATCGGCTCCACCGCGGCCCGCGTGGCGCGGCCCAGGGCCAGGCGGTCTTCCTTGGCGCCGCGATGCGTGCGCTCGTGCGGCCGGACACGACCGGGTTCGTATCCCTCCGCCAGCAGGCCGCCGATCACCCCCGTCCGGAGACACGACCGCCCGTCCGGCAGGAGGAACTCCTGCTGCACCACGTACACCGCGGGGTCAGGGTCCCGCTCGAGGACGTCGGCAGCCCGCCAGCGGGCCAGCGTCCGCGCCGCCGCCTGGTATCGGTCCCCCGACCCCTCCGGCAACGTGACGTGGACGATGTTGTGCGGCGACCGGCCCGCCAGCGCGCTGCGCGCCTCCGCCGACACCACGTCGTAGGGGGGGGCGATCAGGTCGCTCAGCCGGTCCCGCGCCCGAAAGCGCTCGGCCCGGATCGGGGTGAACAGCGTGGACGACATCGTGGCGTCTGCCATTACGTTCGGGATCCTCCGCCCCATGAGATTGCGCTCGCGTTCCCGGCCCCGCCAGTCCGCGCCGCCCGGGCCTCACGCCCAGGGTCGCGCGGCCGCTTCCGCTTCCTCCAGCATCTTGCGGTACGACCCGTACCGCGACGACGCCAGCATGCCCGCTTCCACCGCCCCGCGGACCGCGCACCGGGGCTCCTCGCAATGCCGGCAGTTGTCGAAGCGGCAGTCCGCGCCGTGGCGGCGGACGTCCGGGAACGCCTCGGACACGTCCTGCGGTCGCAGGCCCCAGAGCCCAATGTCCCGAAGCCCCGGCGTATCCACGACGAACCCGCCGTCCAGGCACGGGTGCATCTCCGCGGCCACCGTCGTGTGCCGGCCGGCATGACTGCGCGGGCTGACGTCTCCGGTCCGCAGGCGCAGCCCCGGCACCAGGGCGTTCAGCAGGCTGGACTTCCCGACGCCCGTGGGTCCGGTGAAGAGCGACACGTGGGCCCCGAGCAACCGGCGCAGCTCCACGATCCCCGCGCCGCTCACGACGCTGGTCACGAGGACTCCGTATCCGGCCTGGCGGTAGGGCTCGCCGAGCGTCGCGGCCTCGGGCGCGAGGTCCCCTTTGTTGATGACGACCGAGACCGGCAGGTGATTGGCCTCGGCGACGG
>Ga0214471_10001939_pt1 | contig 16338 bp, 16 predicted proteins | sample RVTome_5_FD_207665 | JGI IMG/M metagenome (GOLD analysis project Ga0214471, IMG submission 207665) | Soil microbial communities from uranium-contaminated site in the Upper Colorado River Basin, Wyoming, United States - RVT142D155 | ecosystem: Environmental > Terrestrial > Soil > Contaminated >... | reverse complement strand
CCGAGCGCGACGCGATGCTGCGCACGGTGGCCCGGCCGCGGACCTAGGAAATCCCGGGGTTGCCCGCGACGCCGATGAGCGCCGGGCGATTGGGGGTGACCGTCCGCACCACCTTTTTCGACCTCAGGTAGCGCGCGACGATGTCCCAGACCGGCTCGCCGCTCGCGCCTTCGGCGACCGGCGCCCAGCTCGCGACCTTGTAGGTCTTGCCGGCCTCGATCGGACGGTCGTTCAGCGTCATGTCGCTGATGCGTGAACCGATCTTCCGCGTCGGGTCGACGCGATAGCGCATGCCGCCGACGCGTACCATGTCTCCGCCCTGCTGGTAATAAGGGTCGGGGTTGAACAGGTTGTCGCACACGTCCTCGAGGAGGTTCTTGATCCCCGCGCCGCTCATGTCCGTGACCGTGCTGTAGGGATAGGTGACGGCCGTCTGGTCCATCACGTGCTCCAGCGTGATGGCCTCGCCGGGCAGTATGGTGGTGCCCCAGCGAAATCCCGGGGAGAACGCGATCTGCGCGCCTTTGGCCTCCATCAGCGCGTCCAGGATCAACTGGTCGAAGGTGCCGCTGAAATTGCCGCGGCGATAAAGCAGCGTTTCGCTGACCGCGAGCTTTTCCGACAACTTGCCGGCGTAGGGTGCCCGGTGCCTGCGGATCAGGTCCTCCATCGCAGGATCCGGCGGCAGCAGGTTCGCGAATACCGGCAGCAGCCGGTAGCGGTAGCCGCTCATGCGCTTCGCGCGCACGTCGATATCCAGCACGGCGAGGAACTTGCCGTTGGAGCCGGCATTGGTGACGATCGTGGTTCCGCCGGCATTCTTGACGGCGATCGGCTCGGGAATCGCGTCGTGGGTGTGCCCGCCGAGTATGGCGTCGATACCGGTGACGCGCGTGGCAAGCTTCAAGTCGACGTCGGCCCCGTTGTGCGAGAGCAGGACGACGACCTGCGCGCCCATCCCGCGGGATTCGCGAACGACCTTCTGCAGGTTTTCCTCCTGGATGCCGAAGGTCCATTCCGGCACGAAGTGGCGCGGATTGGCGATCGGCGTGTAGGGGAAGGCCTGCCCGATGATGGCGACCGGCACGGCATTGACCTCGCGCATCACGTGCGATGGGAACACCGGGTCGCCGAAGTCCGCCGTGGCCACGTTCTGTGCGACGAAGTCGATCCTGCCCGCGAAGTCCTTCGCGATCACTTCCTTGACGCGCGCGGCACCGTAGGTGAATTCCCAGTGGCCCGTCATCACGTCCACCCCGAGGAGCTTCGACGCATCAACCATGTCCTGCGCCCGGGTCCAGAGCGCGGTGGCCGAGCCCTGCCAGCTGTCCCCGCCGTCGAGCAGCAGAGCGCCCGGACGCTGCGCGCGCACCCGTTTCACCAGAGCCGCGAGGTGCGCAAAGCCGCCAACCTTGCCGAAATTGCGCGCCGCGTTCTCGAAATCGAGGTGCGTCAAAGCATGTGCCAGGCGGGAATTCGGCGCGACGTTGAAATGGTTGAGCAGCGCTTCCCCCACCAGATGCGGCGGCTTGCCCCACGCGGCGGCCACGCCGATGTTGACGTCGGGCTCCCGAAAATTGACCGGCAGCAGCTGGGCGTGGCAATCGGTGAAGTGGAGCAGGGTGACATCGCCGCGTGGACCCCGCAGGTCGTAGAGAGCGTCGCCGCGTGGTGTCTGCGCGGCATGCCCCGCCAGCGGCATGCCCTGCGCCGCGGCCACCGCGAGCAACTGCAGAAATTCACGCCGCGAGATCGACATGAAGCGGGATCGTTTCGGGGGCGCGCATATGAAGCGGCGCCCCGTGCGTCCGCTTCATGTCCTGTTCGAGCGCGCGCGGATAAAACGGCGCGGCCGCGTCCGTTTTATCGCTGGTTGATGGGCGACTGCGGGTCGAGCAGGTACGCCACCATGTGGGTGATCTGCTCCGGCGTGAGGTGGCCGGTCGCGCCCAGGCGCGGCATGTTGGAGCAGGGCACGTACGCCCAGCCGTTGTAGATGCGCTCGTAGGTGAGTTTCACGACCGCCTCGGAGGCGCCGCGCTGCAGCCCGTAGCCGGTCAGGGCGGGACCGACATTACCAACGTTGATCTCCCCCGGCGCAAGGGCATGGCAGTTCTGGCACAGCCCGCCGTTCTCCTTGCGCTTCTCGAGCTTGCCGCGGAGGATCCGGTCGCCGGCGCCGTCATGCGCCAGCTTGTTGCCGATCTTCCAGTCGCCCGCGAGCTTGCCCGAAGCGGGGTAGCGCATGGAGGCGCGCGCGAGCTTCACCACCTCGGCGGCTTCCTCCTGCGTCAACGGCGCGCCCGCGATCTTGCTGCAGATCTGCTGCGACCGGTCCTGCACGAGGCGCTTCGCATGCCCCGGACTGGCGGTGAAACCTTCCTTCACCATGCCTTCCGCGATCTGGCGCGTGGTCGCCGGATCGGGGTAGGTTGCGCAACCCGCAGCGATCAGCGCCGGTACGCCCAGTACCGCCCATTTCAACGCGAACTTACGCATGGCTTTCCCTTTCCTCAGCGCTTGAACCCGGGCACGCGGATGACCACCCCGTTGCCCTCGTGGTTGAGATACAGGATCAACGCAATCGACATGTCCGACCCGTACTTCATGTCAGGCAAGCGCATTTGCCAGAAGCAGTCCGTGAGCCGCCACTGCATGGTCCGGACGACGAAATGCGCGCCGCGGTAGGCGGGCCAGGTCGAGGCGACCTCCTGTACTCCTTTCTTGTCGGTCATGTGGACCAGGTCCTGCAGGCGGATGCGCTTCCCAGCCTCGCCATGGCACTGCACGCAGCCGAAATCGGTCTGGCCGCTGCGCCGGAAGAAGAGATATTCGCCGGCCTTGTACGCGTCATACTCCTTCTGGTGGCTCAACGTGACGTCGACCTTCATGCCGTTCGACCGGGAGGTGATGTAGAGCGCCAGGGCCTCCACGTCCGAGCCGCTGCTGCCGCCGGGGCTGATGGCGCGGCGGACGATGTCGGCTTCCTTGAACCCTTGCAGCCGCACCATGCAGGTGATCAGCCTCGTCTCCAGGTCCTGCACCCTGTCGGTATCGGCGAAATAGCGCGGCAGCCGCGCGGCCGCGCCCTCCAGCTTCCCCGGGCCCATGCCGAAGTCGCAACCCTCCAGCGACGCGTTCTGGGGACCGCGCTTCTGGTGGAACAGCGCCTTGCCGCGGTCTATCCAGAGATCTCCCGGGTTGTCCTCCGCCAGCATGCGGCGGCCGACCCCCAGCGGGTCACCCGACTGCGCAAGCGCTGGCGCCACGCCAGCTGCCGCGAGGCAGACGATAAATGCGGCGATGCCGCCCACGATACTCGGCATGATGTTCTCCTCCATGGGTCGTGAAATGGGGCGATCTCGTGCGGCCAGGGTCACGATGCCGGGGCCACCACTGCTTCGTCCGTGCGTTTGTCGCCCTTGTTGTCGGTCCAGGTCACGCCGATCTTGTCGCCCACTCTTGCGCCTTTGACGCGCAGCCCCAGGAACGGGTTGCGCGACACCGCCTGGCTCCATTGCGTGTCGAGCACCGTCTTGCCGTTGTGCGTGACGACCACGCTCTGAATGAAGTGCAGCGGGATGATCTGGCCCTTGCTGTCCTTGCGCTGGCCGGTCTCCATGGGGTGCATCATCAGGATGCGCACGTCGGCGACGTCGCCCTGGAGGGTGGCCCGGATTTTCATCGGTTCTGCCATGATTCTGTCCTTTTCCTGGTGGCGGGATCGGGCCGCCCGATCAGCCGCAGCCCCCGACCGTGATCTTCACTTCTTTTCTGGCGGTGAAATATTTTCCGCCGGCCTTCACGATCGCCCACACGTCGGACGTCTGGCCCATCTTGATGCGCGTCGAAACATAGCCCTCGCCCTCGCCCGCAACGTCGAACGTCGCCGCCAGGGGAAACGGATTTTTCTCGGCCACGATCGAGATCTGCTGGGTACCGGGCAACTTGCTCGTGACCGCAATCGGGACCACGGCGCCGTTCTCGGCGATGTCCGGCGCGGTGATGACGATGTCCCTGCTTTCGGTCGCGCCCGACGCGCCCAGGCTCTTCATCACGTCCGTCATGGCTTTGGAGTGGAATCCGGCCTTGTTCCAGGTTGCGGCCCACGCCTGGCTGCTCACGGCAAGGCCGGCCGCCCAGGCGGCTGCGAGCGCGCCCAGCTGGCCGGATCGTTTCAAAAAGATTCTGCGCGGGTTGTTCATGGGCGATGCTTTCTCCTGTGGTGAGATGGCGCGGAGGCGGATGGCCGCCTTCTTAAAATGAGCAGTACCTGTTGAAGTTTAGTGTGGGTAACCGGGCCGCGTCCACCGCCCGGTGCTTATCGGTCCATAAGAAAAACTGAACTGCACGGAGGCCGCGGCTCAACGCGCCTTGGCTGTCCAGTGTCCTGATTTTCCGCCCTTTTTTTCGAGAAGCCCGATGCGCTCGAGGCGCATGCCGCGATCGACGGACTTGCACATGTCGTAGATCGTGAGCAAACCCACCACGACTGCGGTCAGCGCTTCCATTTCCACTCCGGTGCGCCCGGTCGTGGCGACGGTCGCCTCGCACCGTACCGCCCCGGCTTTGCGCTCCAGCGCGAAGTCCACGCTGACGTGGGTCAGGGCCAGCGGGTGGCAGAGGGGAATCAGATCCGCGGTGCGCTTGGCGGCCTGTATCGCGGCGATGCGCGCGACGCCGAGCACATCGCCTTTCTTCGCGGCACCGGCGGCGATCCGCCTCAGGGTCGCCGCGCGCATGCGGATGCGGCCGGCGGCGCGCGCGACGCGTCGGGTGACGTCCTTGCCGGCGACGTCGACCATGCGCGCCTGTCCGCGCGCGTCGAAATGCGTGAGCTTTTTCAAGTCCCGGATTGCCGCGTGGGGCACGGGGCCCGCGATAGGAACTCCCGCGCGTCGGAATTATCATATCATCATGGTCTTGCGTATCCTGCTCGCGCTTCTCGTGCTCGCCGTTCCCGGCGTATGCGCTCAGGGACTTCCCGATCTGGGCGATGTCGCGCAGGCGGACTTTACGCCCCTGCAGGAGCGGCGGCTCGGCGAGAGCATCATGCGCCAGATCCGCGCCGACCGCGACTATTACGATGAGGCGGAGGCGACCGATTTCATCAACAACCTGGGCAACCGCCTCGCCTCGCGCAGCACGGATTCGCGCCAGGAGTTCGAGTTCTTCCTGATCCGCGATCCCCAGATCAACGCCTTCGCGCTGCCCGGCGGCTTCATCGGCGTCAATACCGGGCTTCTCCTTGCAGCTCAGGCCGAGTCCGAGGCCGCCGGCGTGCTGGCCCACGAAATTGCGCACGTCACCCAGCGCCATATCGCGCGCATGCTCATGCAGCAGCAGCAGACCAGCATCGCCTCGCTCGCGGCGCTGGCGGCCGCGCTGCTGCTCTCGCGCGCGAATACCCAGGCCGCCGAAGCGGCCATCGCCTTCGGCCAGGCCGGGGCGATCCAGAGCCAGCTGAACTTCACGCGCGACAACGAGCGCGAGGCCGACCGTGTCGGCCTGCAGATCCTCGATCAGGCGGGATTCGATCCGCGCGGCATGGCGAGCTTCTTCGAGCGCATGCAGCGCGCGACCCGCGTCTACGAGGGGGGCGCGCCGTCCTACCTGCGCACCCACCCGCTCACGTTCGAGCGCATCGCCGACATGCAGAACCGGACGGAATCGCTCGGCTACCGCCAGGTCCCCGACAGCCTCGAGTTCCAGCTGATCCGCGCCAAGCTGAGGGCGCAGCTCGATACGCCGCACGACGCCATCGCCTTTTTCGAGCAGAGTCTCGCCGAACGCAAGTTCCTGAGCGAAGCCGCGAGCCGCTATGGGCTGGTCGCGTCCCTGGTGCGCGCCCGGCAATTCACGCGAGCGCGGGCGGAACTCGAGGCCTTGCGCCAGCTCACTCCGCCCAATCCGATCGTGGCGACGCTGGCCTGTCATCTCGAGGTCGAAGCCCGGGGGCCGGAGCGGGCGCTTCCCTGCTTCCGCGAGGCGTTGAAAAGCTATCCGTCCTACCGCGCCCTGGTCTACGCCTACGCCAACGCGCTGCTCGAATCGAATCGGCCGACGGAAGCGCTGCGGCTGGTGGAGGCGCGATTGCAGCTGATCACGGACGACTATCGCCTCTATCTGCTGCAGGCGCGCGGCTACGCGGGGCTCAACCGGCGGCTCGCCCAGCACCGCGCCCAGGCGGAGGCGTACTTCCGGATGGGCAACCTGGGCGCGGCGATGGAGCAGTTGAGAATCGGGCTGAAGGTCAGCGATGGGGACTTCTACCAGGTATCGAGCGCCGAGGCGCGCCTGAAGCAGCTGCGCAAGCTCGACGAGGAGATTCGGCGCGAAGCGGGGAAGCGGTAATCCCCGCGCAACATCTGGACGCAAAGGCGCAAAGGATTGCGGATCAGAAAAACAATAAACCAGCCGGGTATCTGCCCGGCCCATCGATCACCATTCGTGTACCGCTTTGCACCTTCGCGACGTTGCGTCAAGATTCTGGCGAATCCAGGATGACGGCCGTTCTCCAGCACTTGCGAGCGGGGCTGTGGATGCTGGGATTGGTCGTGGTGGCGCTTCTTCCCGACCCGGGCGCCGCGCTGCCACAGTGGACCTACTACTTCCGGGACATTTCGCTCACGTTCCTGCCGCTGCGCCAGTTTCAGGCCGGCGAGCTCGCAGCGGGACGCCTGCCGTTCTGGAATCCGTACGTGCACGAGGGCGAGTTCATGCTGCCCTCGTTCTATCCGCTCGATCTATTGCACGTGCTCGATTCGAGCCCCGAGTTCGTGTCCTGGTTGCTCACCCTGCACCTGCCGCTTGCAGCGCTGGGCGCCTACGCGCTCGGGCGCACGCGGGGCATGTCGCAGCCCGGGGCTTTCGTCTGCGGCACGGTCTATTCGATCGGCGGCTTCGCGTTGTCGACCCTGAATCTTTACACGTTCCTGCAGGCGCTCGCGCTGGCGCCGTTCGTCGTGCTGATGTGCGAGCGGGCTGCGGCCCGCGGCGGGCCGTGGGTGGGCGGCGCCGCACTTACGCTCGCGGCGAGCCTCACAACGCTGGCACTGGAAATCGTCGCGCAGGCCGTCGCGTTGGGGGTGATGCTCGCCCTGTGGCGCGATGCGCGCGCGGGAGAACCGAACACCGCCGCAGGCATGGGGGCGGCTCGGCTCGGCGCGGCGCTCGCCCTGGGCATCTGCCTGGCGGGTGTTCCGGTGGTGATCATGCTTGGGGTGCTGCCGGAAACGCAGCGCGGCGCGGGATTCTCCCCGGACGAGGCGGGCGGCCTGGCGCTACCGCCGCTGGCGCTCTTCCAGTTCCTGGTGCCGAACCTGTTCGGCGCGCTCGCCCGGCCGATCGAGACCTGGTGGGGAGGCGTCGTATTCAGGGGTGGCACGCCCTATTTCCTCAGCATCTACCTCGGCGCGCTGGTTTTCGCGCTGGCCGTTACGGGCGGGGCGCAGGCGCCAAGGCGCGAGCGCTTCGTGCTCCTGGCGGCTGCGGTCGTCGGCGCCTGGTTCGCGCTGGGCCCCACGGGCGGACTGTGGAGCCTGCTGCACAATCTGCCGTTTGCCACCGCGTTTCGCACCCCCAGCAAGTCGCTGTTTATCGTTCATATGTGCGCGGCATTGCTGGCCGGGCGCGGCGCGGACCGGCTTGCCGGAGGCAATGGCTGGGGCATGTTCGTGGTCGTGAGCGCGATCGGTATGCTCGTCGCGGGGGGAATCGCCGCCGCCAGCCGGCTTGCGACCGACAACATCGCCGGATTGCTTCAGCTCGACGGCGCCGCGCGCGAGGAGCTGGCGGCGATACTCCCGGGCGATGCCGCCCGTTGCGCGCTGATCGGGTTGCTCGGGGTCGCGCTCGCGGTCGCCGTACTGCGGTTTCGGTTGCGCCCGCATCTCGCGGCGATGTTGCTCGCGCTGGTGGTGGCAGTGGATCTGGCGCGCGCGGGCGTGGGGATCAACCGGCAATCGAACCCGCTGGTGTTCCGCGTGCTACCGGGCATCGCGGCGGAGCGCCTCGAGGACCTGGAAGGCGGCCGGACATTTGCGGTTCCGATCGGCTTCAGCCGGAACTTCCTGTCGTGGCTGAACACGCGCCCGACCGATGCTGACCTGTCGATGACGTACGCCTTGCGGCAGCAGCTGGAACCCTACAACAACGTCATGAACCGCGTGGAAACCGCGGGGTCGCAGGATCGCACGCGCTTGAGCCCGCTGCTCACTTCGCTCGGCTGGACCGGCTACGATCTGCGCGACGTGACGCAGTACCTGCCTGCGCTCCGGCATGCCGCCGTGAGCCGTATCCTGAGCTTCGACCCCATCGAGCACCCGGAACTGGGTTTGCGCAGGCTCGTGCCCGTCGGCCTGACCGGGCTTACCCTCCACGTCTACGAGCTGCGACGGCCCTGGCCGCGCGTGCTGGTGGCATGCCGCGCGCAGTGGGTACCCACGCGGCTCGATGCGGCGCGGGTGCCCCACGCGGCGACGTGGGACCCCCACCGCGATATCGCGTTCGAGGGTCCAGGCGCAACGCGCGCGGAGACTTGCGGGTCCGGTCGCGCGCGCGCCGTTTCCGTGCGCCCGGATGAAGAGCGCTACGAGTCGGAGTCCGACGGGCCCGGATGGCTTCTCGTGCGCTCGACGCACGCGCGCGGCTGGCGCGCGACGGTCGACGGCAAGCCGGCCGTGCTCCTGCGCGCCGACGGGCGCCACCGGGCCGTAGCGCTTCCCGCGGGTCGCCACGCCGTCACGCTCCGGTACGAGCCACCCGGGCTGTGGCCGGGCATGATCCTGACGCTGCTCTCCGGCGCGACGCTCACCTGGATACTCGTACGGCGACGCAAACAGCGGAGTCCGGCCGCGACCGACCGGACTTGACAGCGAAACCCGGCCAACGCATCATCGAATCGATTCACGCGGGGGTCGGGCAGGCCCCCCGCTTCCCAAGACGCCCCGCGTCCAAGCGCTGCCTTTGCGGAATCGTGCGTGCGCAAAGGAGATGACTTGGACAAAACGAATCCCCCTGGAACGAAGCCCGGTCGCGCCGTGTCGTTTGGCGAGGCGCTCGGCGTCTGGCTCAAGATCGGCTGCATCGGATTTGGCGGCCCGGCGGGCCAGATCGCGCTGATGCACCGCGTTCTCGTCGACGAGAAGCAATGGGTCGATGAGGCGCGCTACCTGCACGCCCTCAACTTCTGCATGCTGCTGCCGGGCCCCGAAGCGCAGAAGCTGGCGACCTACGTCGGGTGGCTGCTGCATGGAACCCGCGGCGGGCTCGCCGCCGGGATACTGTTCGTGGCTCCGGGTGCGCTCGTGATGCTTGGCGTGAGCCTCCTGTACGTGCTGGGGCGCGGCATCCCGGCCGTGGACGGCGCGCTGTTCGGCATCAAGGCCGCCGTGCTGGTGATCGTGGTCGAGGCGCTCATACGCATCGGCCGCCGCTCGCTGAGAACCCGGCTCCTCATCGGGCTGGCGGGCCTCGCCTTCATCGGCATCTTCTTCCTCGATTTGCCGTTTCCCCTGATCGTTGCGGCGGCCGCGGTGACCGGCTTCATGGTCGCCCAAGCGTCGCCTGCCCTGCTCGGGCTGAAAGCCGCCGCGGGGGAGCCGCCCGCGCCCAGGCCCGGGCGCTGGCGGCAGGCCGCGAGCGCGACGGCGGTGGGCCTCGTGCTGTGGTGGACGCCGGTTGCGGCCGCCGCCGTCTGGCTCGGGTCGAGCCACGTCTTCGTGGACATCGGCGTGTTCTTCTCGAAGCTCGCGGTGGTGAGCTTCGGCGGCGCCTACGCCCTGCTCGCGTACATGGCGCAGGAGGCGGTCGAGACCTATCGCTGGATGAGCGCGCCGGAGATGGTGGACGGCCTGGGTCTGGCGGAAACGCTGCCGGGTCCGCTCATCAAGGTGACGCAGTTCGTGGGGTTTCTGGGCGCGTATCGCGACGCCGCGCCCTTCACCCCGATTGCCGCCGGCATCATCGGCTCGGCGCTGACGACGTGGGTCACCTTCGTGCCGCCGATGCTGCTGATCTTCGCCGGCGCGCCGTTCATCGAGCAGCTGCGCTCCCATCAGCGCCTCTCCGGCGCGCTCGCCGCCATCACCGCCGCGGTGGTCGGCGTCATCCTGAACCTCACGGTGTGGTTCGTGCTGCACGTTCTGTTTGCGCGCGTCGAGGAAGTCCGCGCGGGACCGCTGCGCGCCTACGCGATCGATCTTGCATCGCTCGATCTCAGGGCCTTCGCGCTTGCGCTCGTCGCGGCGGCGCTGGCGCTCGGGTTGCGCCGCGGGCTGGTCGAGCTGGTGGTGGCGATGGCCGCGCTCGGTGTCGCGGTTCGACTCGTCCTCGGCGGGTGACGCGCTCGCAACGACCGGCGGCAACCGGCGTGCCGCGTTGGCCGTAACGGGACGCCCGATATGGTATCTTGCGGCATGGAGCAAACGCGCGCGGCGACCGGTTCCGGCCTCGGGCCGGCGCCGCAGAAAATCGGGAAATACGAGGTCATCAGCGAGATCGGCAAGGGCGCGACCAGCGCCGTCTATCGGGCCTACGACCCGTTCCAGAGCCGCCAGGTCGCGATCAAGGTGGTGTATCCGGAGGCGCTCGGCGACCAGGAATACGGCCGGCGCTACCGCAAGCTCTTCGTCACCGAGGCTTCCCTCGCCGGCAAGCTCTCCCACCCGCACATCGCCGCCATCTACGACGCGGTCGCCGGCGAGGACACGAGCTACATCGTGATGGAGTACGTGGACGGGACGACGCTCGAGCCATACACGAGGCACGAGGGCCTCCTGCCGGTGCGGCGCATCGTCGAGATCGTCTACAAGTGCGCCAAGGCGCTGGAGTACGCGTCCAACCAGGGCGTGATACACCGGGACATCAAGCCCGCCAACATCCTGCTCGCCGGCGAAACGGACATCAAGATCACGGATTTCGGCGCGGCGCTGACGCAGGCCGCCGAGACGACCCAGGTGAGCGGCATCGGCTCGCCGGCCTACATGTCGCCGGAGCAGGTTAAGGAGCAGAGCCTCAGCTACCAGACCGACATCTTCTCGCTCGGCGTCGTGATGTATCAACTCCTGACCGGGCGGCTGCCGTTCCAGGGCGCGAACAATTACAGCATGATCTACCAGATCATCCACATCGACCCGCCGCCCCCCATCGAGGTGCGCCCCGACATCCCGCCGCGCATCGATGCGATCGTGATGCGCGCCCTGCAGAAGGACACGGCGCGGCGCTATCAGACGTGGGACGAGTTCGCGCATGATCTCGCCACCGCGCTCGGCACCGAGGAGAAGCCGGGGCAGGGATTCGCCGAGGCCGAAAAGTTCGATACGCTGCGCAGCCTCGAGTTCTTCCGCCAGTTCAGCGACGTCGAGCTGTGGGAGGTGCTGCGCATCGCAAGCTGGCGCCGCTACCCGCGCGATACCGTGCTGATCCGGGAGAACGACATCGGCTCCTCGTTCTTCATCCTCACCGCGGGGGAGGTCAGGGTGGTCAAGCAGGACCGGGTCCTCAACGTGCTCACGGCGGGCGAGTGTTTTGGCGAGATGGCCTACCTCGGCAAGCACAAGTTCCAGCGCTCGGCGAGTGTCGTGGCGCTCTCGGACATCGCGGTGATCGAGATCCGGGCCGAGACGCTGTCCCGGGCCTCCGACCTGTGCCGCCATCATTTTCACGGCGCCTTCCTCGAGCTGCTGGTCGACCGGCTGGCGAAAGCCAACGTGCGGCTGTCGGAGCTGCTGGTCGACCGCAACATCAGCGTGTTCTGAGCGGGAACCGCGGCGCGCGGCCGGTGCATGCGGCTTGCCCGCGGCGCCGAAATCGCCTTAAATTGGGTTACACTGCGGCTCCCGGCACGACGAGGATGGCGATGGATTTCGACAAGGAACTGGACGCGCGCGGGTTGAACTGCCCGCTCCCGATACTGCGTACCAAGAAGGCGCTGACCGACATGCTGTCGGGCCAGGTGCTGAAGGTCCTGGCGACCGACCCCGGGGCGGTCAAGGACTTTGCGGCGTTCTCCAAGCAGACCGGCAATCCCCTCCTGTCATCGGAGAAGGCGGAGGCCGAGTTCATCTTCTTCATGAAGAAGAAATAGCCGGTCCGCGGGCGGCGCGCCCGCCGCAAGGGTTCCGTGCGATTCGATCTATTCTACGAAGCGGCGGTTCCGCCCCGGCTCGGCCTGAGCGAGGCCGGGACCTACGCCGGGATCCTCGCCGAGATCGAGCTTGCCGACCGCCTGGGATACGGTTGCGCCTGGCTGGTCGAGCACCACTTCCTCCGCGGCTACTCGCACGCCTCCAAGCCCGAGCTGCTGCTCGCGGCCGCCGCGGCCCGCACCGGCCGCATCCGCCTCGGCCACGCCATCATTCCGCTGCCGCTGCACCATCCCGTGCATGTGGCCGAGCGCGTCGCCACGCTGGATGTCCTGTCCGGCGGGCGGCTCGAGGTCGGCATCGGACGTGGCTTCTCGCCGCGCGAGTACGCCGTTTTCGGCGCCGACATGGCCGCGAGCCGCGAGCTAGTGGAGGAAAGCCTCGACATCCTGTTGGCGAGTTTCCTGCGTAAGCCGGTCACCTACCATGGGCGCTGCTATCGCCTCGACGCGCTCGACATCCTGCCGCACGTCGTCCAGGAGCCGCATCCACCGCTGTGGACGGCGGCGGTCAGCTCGGACACCTTCGATTGGGCGGCCGCGAAGGGCTTGGGCGTGCTCGCGGGGCCGTTCAAGCCGTGGTTCATGGTCAAGCACGATATCCAGCGCTTTCGCGCCGCCTGGCGCCACGATGCCGCGCCCCACATCGGCATGACGATCGCCGTCCTGTGCCTCGCGGACGGCGCGCGCGCCCGGCGGCTCGCCCGCGATGCGTTCACCTGGTTTTACCGGGAGCTCTATCGCGCCGCGGCTCCGGTGCTCGAGCGCCTCTACCCCGGCTACGAGCAGCTGCACGAGCTCGGGCGCTTTCGGGCGCTCATGAAGCTCGGCGTGGATCTGGGGCTCGCCGATACGTTCGGGCTTGCCGTCGTGGGGGATCCCGCCGAGGTCCGCGCCCGGATCAGCCGCTATGCGCAGGCCGGCGTCACCCACCTGCTGTGCGCGTTCGGCGCCGGCGCGCTCGAGACCGCGATTACGCGCGAGTCTCTCGAGCTGTTTGCCCGCGAGGTGATGCCGGCGTTCAGCGGGGCGGCGGCGGCCGGCAATCAGCCATCAGCGCTCGGCCCGATAGCGCCGGACCAGCGGGCACCCCAGAAGACCAACGAAGGAGGCTGACGGCCAAAAGCTGTCGGCTGATCGCTCGCCATGCGCGTCATTGTCACCGGCTCCAGCTCGTACCTGGCGCGCGCGCTGTTGCCGCTCCTCACCGCCGAGCCCGCTATCGAGAGCGTCACCGGCGTGGATCGAGCGCCCCCGCATTTCAGCCACGCCAGGTTTCATGCGGTGCAGTCCGACATCCGCGACCCGGGGCTGGCGGCGCTGCTCGAGGGGCAGGACGCGCTCGTCCATCTCGCGTACGTGGTGCTGCGCGGGCGCATGAGCGAGGCGGAGATGTTCGATATCAACGTGACCGGCAGTCACAAGGTGTTTCACGCCGCGCGCCGCGCGGGAGTCAAGCGTCTCGTGCACCTGTCGAGCGCCGCGGTCTACGGTGGCGGCGTGCACCTCGGCGAGGAGGCGCCCTTCACGCCCCTCCCTCACTTTCTGTATGCCCGCCACAAGGCGCATCTGGAACGGCTGCTGGAGATCGAGTTTCCCGAATGCGTGCGGCTGCGGGCGCACGTGATCCTGGGCCGGAACGCGCAGCCGCTGTTGCAGCATCTTCTCAGCCTGCCGTGCTACCTGTCGCTCCCGGAGCCCCAACCGCGCCTTCAGTGTGTCCACGAGGACGACGTGGCGCGCGCCGTGCTGCTCGCGCTCGAGCGCGACGTGCGCGGCCCGTTCAACCTGGCGGTCGAGGACAGCTTCAGCTACCGCGACCTCATTCGCGGCCGGCACCGGTTCGCGATTCCCCTGCCGCCCGCGGCGGCGCGCGCGGGGCTGGCCCTGGCCTGGCGGTTCCGGGGATGGGGTGGCGAGCCCGCGTGGATCGAGGGGCTCACGCGAACGTTGCTGCTCAACTGCCGCCGCGCGGCGGTCGAGCTCGGCTGGAAAAGCCGCCACGATGCCGCGGCGACGCTCGCCGCGACGTGAAGCCGGCCGTTATCAGCGCCGGATCTGCAGGCCGTAGGATTCGAGCACCCGCGCGGTCGGCGCGATGCGCTCTGCAACGAAGCGCCTTCGCTGCGAATTGCCCAGGGCCGCCGCGCGCCAGTCCTCGCCGCGCGTGAGGCCCGCCAGCTCATAGAAGCGCGCCGGCGGGAAGTAGAACGCGCGGGCGAGCTGCCACAGCAGGACGCGCGCCACGCCCGCGAACAGCTCGCGACGCAGCCGCCCCATTCCCGCCAGGGCGGACTCGAGCTTGTGACCCGCGAGGGAGATGTGCCGCGCTTCGTCGATGACGTGGAGCGTGCAGATCTGCCGGACCGCGGGATTGACCCCGTCCGGCTGGCTGCGCAGATAGCGGTTGAACTTGTCGGGCAGGTCCTCCCCGATCAGCATCGCGAGCCAGAACAGGGCGCCGCCCGCCGGCGCCGCGCGGGCGAGCGCGTGGGCGGCCCGCGGCGCGCGCCAGCTCCCTTCCGAAATCGCCAGCCCTCCGGCCTCGATCGCCCGCAGGAACATCAGGCTGTGGCCCGCTTCCTCGCGCAGCTCGTGGAGCAGGTACTCGTGTTCCGCGCGCGGCATTCCCGGCTGCAGCCGCCGCGACATCCGCTGCAGAAACATGCCTTCCAGCCACAGCCCGCAGTGCAGCACGTTGGCGAACTCGTATTGCGACAGCTTCTGCCGTATCGGCAGGGCGAGCGCATCGTATTCCGGCAGACCATGGAGCGAGAGCGCGGGCTCGGGCAGCCAGAATCCCGGTGCGCCGAGCTGCAGCCAGTTGATGCCGGCCAGGGGATCGCGGTACGGGGCGCTGTTCTCCGAGAGCTGGCGCAGGAGGGCGGTATCGGCGATCGGCATGCAGGTAAATCCCGGAACGCTGCGGCGGCAACGAAACTTGGGCGGCGGCTCAGAATCCCGTAGGATCGGACGTGCGGACGGACATCATGCGGCTCATCGAGGAACTGGAGAGAAGGCTCGGCGCGGAGGAAAGCCCGTTTCGCGCCCAGCTGCTGCGCGAAGACATCGCCCGCCTGACCCGCCTGCGCGAGCTGGCCGGCAGCGCCGGCGATCTTGCCGCCGTGAGAAGGGGGTCGATGCGCCTGGGCTGGACCCAGGGCGATCTGCGCACCCAGGAGTTGCGCGAGCCGCTCGAAGCGCTGGTGGACGCCATCTATGCATACGAAATGAAGTCCGGCAAAGACGCGCAGGAAGCGCGGATCATCGAGGCCTGGACCGAGCTCCACCGGGTGCGAATGGAACGCCTCGTCGGCTGTCTCACGACGCCGGTGCCGAAGCCGGTCGACCGGCCCTGAGCGCGCACGGATTATTTCCTCGAGACCTTGCTGCAGAATATACGGTAGAGGGACGCCATGATCTCCTCGACCTCCTTGCTGGCGAGCGAGTAGTAGATCGACTGCGCCTCGCGCCGCGTCGCGACGATCCGCTTCCTGCGCAGCACGGCGAGGTGCTGCGACAGGCCCGACTGGGAGAGCCCGACGACGCTTTCCATCTCCCCGACCGATTTCTCGCCTTCGGCGAGCTGGCACAGGATCATCAGCCGCGAGGGATTCGCCATCGCTTTCAGCAAATCAGTCACTCGAACGGCGCTTCGGTGCAGGCGCGCCACCTCCACGCGGGTGAGGCCCACTGATGCGCCCGCCAACTCCTGCTCGTTCATGCCTTCACCTGTCCGCCGCCGGGTGCGCAGCCGGCGAATCCGTCCGCGTCCATCTTTGCCTCGTATCTCGGGCCGACCTGGGAGCCGACGACCAGGTTCGGCTTGACTCGCGCCCAGTCCTCCGGTTTGAGGATCACCATCCAGCCCGCGCCGTACGGATCCTCATTGACGAGCGAAGGCTTCCCCACCGCCTGGTCGTTCACCGCAACGACCGCACCCCCGACCGCTGATTTCGCGGGTCCGACCCACTTTCCGGACTCGACCGTGGCGCAGGTTTTCCCGGCCTGGACCGTGCGACCGACCTTCTTGGGGGTGAAGGCGACGAGCTGTCCGGCCAAGGCTGTCGCCACGGTAGTCATGCCGATCTTGATGTTGCCATCATCGAGTTCCTTCAACCAGACGTGATTTTCGACGTCGTACAGAAGGTCGTCGGGAAGATGGCATCCGCGCACGTCGGGCATATCGCAGT
>Ga0214471_10001938_pt1 | contig 16340 bp, 16 predicted proteins | sample RVTome_5_FD_207665 | JGI IMG/M metagenome (GOLD analysis project Ga0214471, IMG submission 207665) | Soil microbial communities from uranium-contaminated site in the Upper Colorado River Basin, Wyoming, United States - RVT142D155 | ecosystem: Environmental > Terrestrial > Soil > Contaminated >... | reverse complement strand
AGCTCCGCATAGGTGTTCAGACCGATTTGCTCGGCGCGATAGTCCAGAGCCTGCAGCTCCTGGTGGAGCGACTGCCCGTGCTCGACGAAGCGGACCTCACAGAAGCCGACGTGCTGCGCGACGAGGCGCAGCTCGTCGCGCGAGTAAAAGTGCTTGTGGTCGTGCAGCGTGTGTACTGCGCGAGGCAGAGGTATACGGCGGTGCATCGGCCAATGGAGGCTCTGATCCGCAAATTCTGGCAGCCTCGAAGGGTGCGTTCGCCTGAGACAACTACCCCCTCACGCCGCGTCCGGCTTCTCCAGCACGATCAGCTCGCCCGGCACGCGGCCCCAGCCGGGGTCGGCCGCCCGGTGCTCCACCAGCCGCCAGCCGAGGGGCACCGAGCGCTCCGCGATGTCGCGCGGGTAGCCCAGGCGCCGCATGCGCAGGCGATGCGGCCACCGCCCCCACCGCCAGCTCGGCTCGATGTGGCAGGCGAACCGGCGGGCCACGCGGTGGATCTCGTCCAGGGCGCGCGGGAGCACCTCGCCCATCTGCTCGAGGACGTGCGTGGTCAGCACGACGTCGACAGCGCCGTCCTCCAGCGGGAGCCGGCTGCCGTCGGCGACGAACAGCCGGTACGGAGCGAGGCCGAGCGCCTGCCGGAGGATCAGGGTGTTGGCCCCCCAGCCGCAGCCGAAGTCGAGCACGGTGCGCGCGCCCCGCTGCCGGATGAGCTGGAGCAGCGGCTCGAGACTGAGCCGTTTGAAGTGCGCCAGCGGGACCGTGGCCACGCCGTGTCCGGTGAGCACGGTGACGGGTGCCGGGCCGCGGCCGGGTAGACGTCGGCGACGTCGCGGTAGAGCCCCATGCTGTCGCGCTGGGTGTAGGGTCGCCGCCCGCGCGCCCACCACGTCACGAACGCCTTCAGCTCGGACGTCGCGGTGACGCGCCAGTACCGGCGCGCCTGCGCCGGTGGCGCCGGCGCCAGCCTCGGCTCCAGGAGCGGCGCCGCCTCGCTGTCGTCCCACCACCGCCTGAGCCGCTGCCTCAACTCGGCGATCTCGTGATCGGGGAGGAGGCGCTCGGCGACGCGGAGGTCGGGAATCTCGCCGGCAAGGCAGCCGAAGCGCTCGGCGCCGTCGACGGTGGCGAAGGTGGCGGAGGTGACGTCCCGGTGAGGCGGCCGGCGGGAGGCCGGGGAGATGTAGCTGCCGGTGAGCCCCAGGTTCTCTACGCGCCCATCACCTGGACGGTGATCTCGCGCTTCCGTGGCCCGTCCAGCTCGGCGAAGATGACCGACTGGAAGCGGCCCAGCGTCAGCTCGCCGTTGTTGAGGCCCACCGCGATGCTGCGGCCCAGGAGCGCGGCCCGGAGGTGGGCACAGGCGTTGCCGCGTTCGCAGTCCGAGTAGCGCGGGTCGTCGTGCCGGTACCCGGCCCGCTCGGGGACGAGCCGGTCGATCAGGCTCTTGAGGTCGTCGATCAGCGCGCTCTGGAACTCGTTGATGAACAGGGCGCAGGTCGTGTGCATCGTGTTGATGAGGGCGATGCCGTTGGCGACCGGGAACTGCTGGATGGCTTCCCGGATGAGCTTGGTGATGTCCGAGACCTCGGTGCGCTCCTCGGTCGACAGCGTGAACGAGGTGTTGAAGACCTTCATGTGCGTGTCATTCTCCGAGCCACCGTCTGAGATTGGCCCGTGGGTCACAGTGGCGGCGCCAAGGCCAACCGTTACGATAAGGGCAGCTTTACACGATTGTCAAATTCGGATGCTCAGGCGGTCCTGGGGTCCAGCAGGTCTCGGAGGCCGTCGCCGAGCAGGTTCAGGCCGAGCACCGTGAGGGCGATGGCGCCGCCCGGGAACACCGCGAACCATGGGTTGAAGGAGAGGAAGTTCTGGGCTTCCCGCAGCATCAGCCCCCACGACGGGTGCGGCGGCTGGGTGCCGAGGCCGAGGTAGGCGAGCGCGGCCTCGGCCAGGATGGCGACCGGAAAGCTGGTCGTCGCCTGCACGATCAGGGGCGGCAGGGCGTTGGGCAGGATGTGGCGCACGACCAGCCGGCCGTCGCGGCCGCCGAGGGCGCGGGCGGCCACCACGAACTCCCGCTCGCGCAGCTCCAGCACGCGGCCGCGCGTCAGGCGCGCGAAGGCGGGCACGAAGGCGATGCCGATGGCCACCATGCTCACGACCATGCCGGGGGCGAACACCGCCGTGAACAGGAGCGCCGCCAGGATGGCCGGAAACCCCTGCACGGCGTCCACCAGGCGCATGAGCGTCTCGTCCACCCAGCCGCCCGTCCAGCCGCCCACCAGGCCCAGCAGGATGCCGCCGCCGGCCCCGATGCCCACCGCGATCAGGCCGACGGCGATGGAGGTGACGGCCCCGGTCATGATGCGCGAGAGGATGTCGCGCCCGAACTGGTCGGTGCCGAACGGGTGGTCGCCCGACGGCGCCTGCAGCCGCCCGGGGATCGACATCGCGAGCGGGTCGGCCGGCGTGTACACCAGGCTCAGGGCGGCGGTGGCGACCAGGGCCAGCGTGAGGGCGGCGCCGAGCGTGAAGGTCACGTGGCGGAGGGAACGGGGGCGCACGGCTCACTCGTAGCGGATGCGCGGGTCGAGGAAGCCGTAGGCGAGGTCCACGACGAAGTTGATGACGACGATGCCGGAGGCGACGAACAGGGTCACCCCCTGCACCACCGGCAGGTCGCGGGCGCTGATGGCGCCGAGCGCCAGCCGGCCGAGACCGGGCAACGCGAACACCGACTCCAGCACGATGGCGCCCGCCATGAGCTGGCCGAGCTGGAGGCCGGCGACCGTCACGATGGGGATCAGCGCGTTGCGGAAGGTGTGCTTGCCGACGACGAGCCGCTCGCTCACGCCCTTGGCCCGCGCGGTGCGCACGTAGTCCTCCCGCAGCACGTCGAGCACGGCCGAGCGGGTCGCCCGCACCAGCACCGCCGCCTGGAAGAGCCCGAGGGCAACGGCCGGCAGCAGCAGCGAGCGCAGGGCGGGCCAGAGACCGGCCGACCAGCCGTCGAAGCCGCCGGAGCGCACCCAGCCCAGCGTCACCGAGAACAGCAAGATCAGCAGCAGCCCCGACCAGAACTGCGGGATCGAGATCCCGAGCTGGGAGACGACCATCGCCAGGTAGTCGCCGGCGCGCCGGTGGTGGGTGGCGGCGTAGAGGCCGAGCGGGACCGCCACCGCCACCATGAAGGTGGCGGCCAGCAGCGCCAGCGGCAGCGTGACGGGCAGCCGGGTGAGGATCAGCTCGCCGACCGGCAGGTCGTACTGGATGGATCGGCCGAGGTCGCCGCGCAGCGCCCCGCCCAGCCACTCGAGGTACTGCACCGGCAGGGGACGGTTCAGCCCCATCGACTCGCGCAGGCGCTCGGTGGCCTCGCGGCTGCCCTCGGTACCCATGATGAGCGCGGCGGGGTCGCCGGGCAGGACGCGGATCACCACGAACACCAGCGCCGAGACGAAGAACAGGGTCGCGACGAGCGCCGCGACCCTTCGCGCTACGTACCGCCGCACGCGTGTCCAAGCGGCCGCGTCACCTGGTCGCCCAGCCGACCTCCGACATGTCGGCGGCGGGCACCGGGAGATCCTTCCAGAGGCCCTGCGCCCCCTGCTTGGCGACGGCCAGGCGCGGGTGCATGTAGAGCCAGACCACCGGCGCGTCCTCGACCATCAGCTTCTGCATCTGCCCGAACAGCGCGCGGCGCGCCGTGTCGTCGAGCGTCACCTCGGACCGGGCGAACAGATCCTGGAACTTCGCGCTGTCGTAGCGGAAGTAGTACTTGGGGTTTGCGTAGTTCTTGATGTCCCAGGCCTCGGCGTGGCCGATGATGGTGAGGTCGAAGTCCGACTCGCGGAAGACCCGCGCCAGCCACTGCCCCCACTCGATCTGCTCGATCTTGACGTTCACGCCGATCTTCTTGAGGTTCTCGGCGATCACCTCGCCCGAGCGCACCGTGTAGTAGTACTGCGGCGCCACCTTCAGCACGGTGTCGAAGCCGTTGGGATAGCCGGCCTCGGCCAGGAGCTTGCGCCCAGCGGCCGGGTCGTACGGCACCGCCTTCGCCAGATCGAGATAGAACGGATTGAGCGGGTCCACGTTGGTGCCGAGGACCTTGCCCAGCCCGAACATCGCGCCCTTGAGCACGTCCTGCTTGTTGATGCCGTGGGTGAGCGCCCGGCGCACCCTCACGTCGCTGTAGGGCTTGCGCGAGTTGTTCATGGCCAGGATCACGTCGTTGGTGGTGTCGCCCACGATGACCTGGAAGCGCGCGTCCCTCTGGACGTCCTGGACGTGCTCGGGCCCCAGCCCGAACAGCGAGGCGTCGACGTCGCCGGCCTTGAGGGCGGCCAGCACCGCGTTGGGATCGGCGATGAAGCGGAACGTCACCCGGTCGAGCCGGGGCAGCCCCTTGACGTGATAGTCGGGGTTGCGCACCAGCACGATGCGGTCGCCGCGCACCCACTCCTCGAACCGGAAGGGCCCGGTCCCGACCGGGTGGCTCTTCATCGTCTCCACCGCCTCGCGGGGATAGATCACCGAGCCCTGCCGGGCCACGTTGTGCAGGAAGTTGGCGTTGAGCGACTTGAGCGCGAACGTGATCGTGGAGTCGTCCTTGACGATGATGTCGCCGATCGCGTCGTAGTCGCGCCGGTAGGGGTGCTTGGTCTCCGGGTTCATCGCCCGCTCGAACACGTACTTCACGTCGGCGGCCTTCAGCTCCCGGCCGTTGTGGAAGCGCACGCCCTTGCGCAGGAAGAACGTGTAGTTGCGATTGTCGCTCGTGTGCCAGCGCTCGGCCAGCGACGGCACCAGCTTGCCGTGGCGGTCGATCTTCACGAGCCCTTCCTGGACGTTGTAGAAGACCACCGCCGCCGTCGCCGAGGCCGGGGTGGCCGTGAGGTCGAGGCCGGGCGGCTCGGTGGGCGCCTGCACGACCAGCCGTGGCGGGGCCTGGGCGCCCGCACCGACTCCGCCCACCAGGACGACGGCGGCGCCCAGCGCCGCCAGGAGTGCTCGACGCGTCATGCGGACCTCCCGTCCCTGAAGTGATCGATCGTGCGCCGGAACCCTTCGTCGAAGGGCACCAGCGGGGTGTAGCCGAGCCGCTGCTTGGCGCGGCCGACGTCGGCCAGCGTGTGGGCGACGTCGCCGGCCCGGGCCGGCGTGTGCCGCCGCTCGAGCGGGCGTCCGAGCACCGCTTCGAGCTTCTCGATGATCTGCAGGAGGCTCACCCGCTCGCCACAGCCGACGTTGAAGACCCCGCTCGCGCCCGGCGCGCCGGCGGCCAGGCAGTTGGCCTCGACCACGTTGTCGATGTAGGTGAAGTCGCGCGACTGCCGCCCGTCGCCGTGCACCTCGAGCGGCTCGCCGCGCAGTCCCCACAGGATGAAGCGCGGGATCACCGCCGCGTACTCGGAGGCCGGGTCCTGGCGCGGCCCGAACACGTTGAAGTAGCGCAGGCCGACCGTCTCCACGCCGTAGATCCGATGCCACACGGCCGCGTACTGCTCGCCGGCCGCCTTCGACACCGCGTAGGGCGAGATGGGCGCCGGGGGCTGCTCTTCCTGCTTGGGCAGGTCGGGCCGGTCGCCGTACACCGACGACGACGAGGCGTAGACCACCCGCCGCACCCCGTGACGCCGCGCCGCCTCCAGCACGTTGAGGGTGCCGTTCACGTTGCTGGCGTTGGCGCCCAGCGGATCGGCCACCGAGCGCGGCACCGAGCGCATGGCGGCCTGGTGGAAGACGACGCCGGCGCCCGCGGCGACGCGCTCGACGGCGGCGAGGTCGCGGATGTCGCCGCGGACGACGTCCAGCCGCGCGCCGGCCGCCGCCGCGAACGGCAGGTTCGCCATGCTTCCCGTCGAGAAGTCGTCGAGCACGCGCACGGTCGCGCCCGGATGATCGCGCAGCAGCCGCTCGACGAGATGCGATCCGATGAACCCCGCCCCGCCGGTGACGAGAAACGCCGTATCCATGCGGGGAATTGTAACATCCGGGTCAGGGCGCGAGCGTGGCCTCGCCGAGGCCGGCGCCGGCCTGCCGGTATTCCTCGCGCGGCGGGGCGAAGATGTCCAGCACGACGCAGCGGGCGCCGAGCGTGCGGCCGCCGTGCGGCACGTGCGGCGGCGTCTGCCAGAAATCGCCGGCCCGGCAGTGGTGCTCGACGCCATCCTGGATGCGGATCCACTCGCCCTCCAGGCACACGCCCCACTGCTCGTTGGCGTGCGAGTGCACCGGCGATACCGAGTGCGGCTCGAGCGTCACCACCGACAGCATGGCGTTGACACCGGGGAACACGCGAGCGCTGACGCCGGCGGCCAGCTGGCGCAGGATGCCGCCCTCGCGGAGGTTGTGGAAGCACGAGTCGTCGCTCATCGCTCTCTCCCTCGTTGAACAGTCCCATTCGACCCTTTACACTAGCGTCCGCTGTCGGCGCCCGCCATCCCGCCAGCGATCAGGAGGCACGGTGCGGTTCTTCGTCGCGATGCTCGCCCACGAGACCAACACGTTCAGTTCCATCCCGACCGATCGCGCCCTGTTCGAGGCGCACGACCTCCGCTACGGCGGCGAGATCCTCGAGGCGTTCCGCGGGACCGGCACCTGCCTGGGCGGCATGATCGAGGCCGCCGGCCGCGGCGGCGTCACCCTGGTGCCCTCGCTGGCGGCCGCCGCCTCGCCGGCCGGCCGCGTGACCAAGGCATTCTACGCCGAGGCGCGCGACCGGCTGCTGGCCGACCTCCGCGCGGCCGGGCCGCTGGACGGTGTGCTGCTCGACCTGCACGGCGCCATGGTCGTCGAGGGCCTCGACGACGGCGAGGGTGACTTGCTGAAGGCCGTCCGCGCCACGGTGGGCGCGGTGCCGATCGCCGTCACGCTCGACTTCCACGCCAACGTCACCCGAACGATGGTGGAGGCGGCCACGCTGCTGCACGGCTACAAGACGTACCCGCACGTGGATATGGACGCCCGCGGCCGGGAGGCGACCGCCCGCCTGGCCGACGTCGTGGCCGGCCGCATCCGGCCCACCGTCGCCCATCGCCAGCCGCCGCTGCTGCCACCCATTGCGGGTCAGCTCACCACGCGGGGCCCGATGCGCCGGCTCTACGACCTGGCCGACGCGATCGAGCGCCGGCCGGGCGTGGTGTCGGTCTCGGTGTTCGCCGGCTTCCCGCTCGCCGACATCCACGACGCCGGGCTGTCGATCTACGTCGTCACCGACGGCGACCAGGCGCTCGCCGACGCGCTGGCCGACGAGCTGGCGGCGGCGGCGTGGGCGCGGCGCCGCGAGTTCCTCCACTCCGCGCTGCCCGTGAAGGACGCGGTGGCGCGGGCGCTGGCGCTCGACGGCCGGCCGGTGGTGCTGGCCGACATCGCCGACAACCCCGGCGGCGGCGCCGCCGGCGACACCACCGAGATCCTCCGCGAGCTGCTCCGCGCCGGCGCCCGCCCGGCCACCGTCGCGTGCCTGTGGGACCCGGCGGCAGTGCGGGCGTGCGTGGAGGCGGGCGCCGGCGCCACCGTCAGCCTGGCCGTCGGCGGCAAGGTCGATCCCGGCCACGGGGCGCCCGTCGCCGTCACCGGGCGCGTGCGCACGCTGTCCGACGGCCGTTTCGTCTACAGGGGCCCGATGCTGCGCGGGGTCGAGGGCCGGCTGGGCCCGACGGCGGTGCTCGAGGTCAACGACGTGAAGATCATCCTGGTCTCGCACCGCCGGCAGGCGCTCGATCCCGAGATGATCCGCTTCGTCGGCATCGATCCGCTCGCCGAGAAGATTCTCGCCGTGAAGTCCTCGATCCACTACCGGGCCGCCTTCGAGCCCGTCGCCCGCGCGATCCTGGAGGTCGACGCGCCGGGGCTGTCGTCGTCGAACCTCGGGCGCTTCCCGTTCACGCGGGTGCGGCGGCCGATCTTTCCACTCGACGATCTCTAGACGCCGAGCGAGGAGGAGTCTCATGCCCGCTGCCGCCTTCAACAGCGCCGACTTCAAGGTGTTCGACGTGAAGGGCTTCCGTCCCCGGATGGACGTGATCCGCCGTCGGATCCGCCCCAAGCTGGAGGCGATGGGGCACACTCTCCTGCCGGCGGTGAGCCGGGCCACCGGCGGCCCGGCGTTCGCCCACGTGGCCAGGCACGCGCGGCGCAGCGTCAACCCGCCCGACGACACCTGGGTGGCGTTCGGCCCCGACACGCGCGGCTACAAGAAGCATGGCCACTTCAAGGTGGCGGTGTCGCGCCACTGCGTGCGCTTCCTCTTCGAGATCGGCCCCGAGCACGCCGACAAGAAGCGGTGGGTGGGCGCCTGGAAGCGGAGCGCCGGCAAGCTGGGGCCGGTGCTGCGGCGGGTGCGGGGCCTGGCGTGGTTCAAGAACGAGCACGACGAGGCGCCGGCCACCCCGCTCGGCGACCTCACGCCCGACCACCTGGCCGAGCTGGCCGACGAGCTGACGCGCACGCGCGACGGCCAGTTCGTGCTCGGGCGCGCGGTGCCGGCCGAGGAGGCCGCGCGCTGGACGGAGGCGCAATACCGTACGGCCGCGCTCGAGACCTTCCGGATGCTGGCGCCACTGTATCGCCTGCGCTCGTGACGGGGGCCGGCGCCGGCGCCCGCGGGGTCGTCTTCGACATGGACGGCGTCCTGATCGACTCCGGCGCCCACCACCGCGACGCCTGGCGGTTGCTGCTGGCCGAGCTCGGCGTGTCGCCGGCGCCCGAGTTCTGGCGGCTGTCCATCGGCCGGCCGGCCGAGGAGGCGGTGCCGCTGCTGCTCGGCCGCCCGGTCGGCGCCGCCGAGGCGGCGGCGCTGGCCCGCCGCAAGCGCGCGCACTACGCGCGCCTGGCCGCCCGCGGCATGCTGCCGATCCCCGGCGCGCCGGCCTTCGTGGCCGCGCTGGCCCGGCAGGGCGTGCCGCGCGCCGTGGCCACCTCGGCCACCCGTCACGACGTCGAGGAGCTGCTGGCCGAGGTCGGCGTGCGCCGCCACTTCGACGTGATCGTCACCGCCGAGGACGTGCGCCGGGGGAAGCCGGACCCGGAGGTGTACGTGCGGGCCGCCGAGGGGCTGGGCCTGCCGCCGGGCGGCTGCGTCGTGTTCGAGGACTCCGTGGTGGGCGTGCGCGCCGCGCGCACGGCCGGCATGCGCGTCATCGGCGTCACCAGCGCCCACAGCGGCAGCGAGCTGGAGGCGGCCGGCGCCGAGCGCGCGATCGCGGACTTCGAGGGAGTGGCATGGCCCGTGTGAGCGCGCCCGACTTCTGGGAGGAGCTGTACGCCACCGGCGGCGACGGCTGGGAGCTGGGGCAGCCGGCGCCGCCGCTCGTCGACTTCGTGGAGCGGACGCCGCCGCCCCGCGGGCGGGTCGCCGTGCTCGGCTGCGGCCGCGGCCACGACGCGCGCTTCCTGGCCGCCCGCGGCTACGACGTCGTCGGCTACGACTTCTCGCCGGCCGCGGTGACGGCGGCCCGGGCGCTGGCGCGGAAGGACGGCGTACGCGTCGCCTTCGAGCAGCGCGACATCTTCGCGCTCGGGCGCGACGAGGCCCGCGGCTTCGACGGCGTGTGGGAGTACACGTGCTTCTGCGCCATCGACCCCGCCCGCCGCGACGAGTACGTGCGCACGGTGGCGGCCATCGTCCGGCCCGGCGGCTGGCTGCTCGCCTGCTTCTTCCCGCTGCGCGCGGTCACGGCCGGACCGCCGTTCAAGGTCTCGCGCGCCGAGGTGCGCCGCCGCTTCGCCCCGCCGTTCCGCATCGAGCGCGCCCAGCCGCCGCTGCGCTCGGCCCGGGGGCGCCAGGGCCGCGAGTGGCTCGTCTTCGCGCGGCACACCGGCTAGCGGTAGCCGCTCCTCCCTTTGTAACTGGCCCACGACCCGAGGCCAGCTCGATTGACCGGATCACCCCCGGCGCTGTAGCCTCTCCTCATCTTGCGTCGAGTGACCGCACTGTCGCTGTACCGTCTCTCCCTCGTCGTCGTGGTGCTCGTCGGGCTGGTCTCGTGCGAGACCGCGGCCGCGCTCGCCGAGCTCGGACGAGGACACGGCGGGCGTGGACCCGCCGGCGCCCGCCGGCCCGGCGGAGAGGTCGGAGGCCCGGGTCGAGAACTCCCGCCCGCCTCGAGCCCGGAGGCCGCCGGGGTGCGCGCGGTGATCCAGCGAGTGCAGGCGCATCGCAAGCGCGCCGAGCTCCGTGACGCGCTCGCCGCCGCCCGCGAGGCGGTGGCGCTCGCCGAGCGGGACGTGCCCGGTTCCCCCGAGCTGGCCGCGAGCCTCCGCCTCCAGGGAAACCTGGCACGCGTCACCGGCGACTACGCCGACTCGCGCACGGCCCTGGAGCGCGCCGCGGCGATCTACGAGCAGATCTACGGTCCGAACGACGACCGGGTGGCCTCCGCGCTCGGCGGCCTCGGCTCCACCTATCGGTTGCTCGGCGACCATCGGCGGGCGCGCGACGTTCTCGCCCGGTCCCTGGCCATCCACGAGCGCAATCATCCCCGGTTCCACCCCCGCGTCGGGCATAGCGCGCGGGACCTGGCCAGCGTGCTGACGCTCCAGGGCGATCACGCCGGTGCCGCCAGACTCCTGGACCGGGCCATCGCGATCGGCGAGTTCCTGCACGCCCGCGGCCGCGCGCCGCGCCTGCTGCCGGAGGCCTTGCGGCTCAAGGCCGAGAGCCTGCGGCGTGCGGGGCGTCCGCCCGCGGAGTGGCTGCCCACCGCCCGCCGCGGGCTCGCCCTCATCGAGACCGAGATGCAGGGGCGGTTCGTGAACCACTCCGTCCACCTGCTCGGCGTGGCGCTGGGCGAGGAGCGCGCGGGGGACGTCGCAGCCGCCCAGCGCCTGGCCTTCCGCGCCGCCGAGGTGGCGAGGACGCAGGGCCGTCCGGAGGTGCGGTGGCGGGCTGCCCTCACCCTGGGCCGTCTCGCCGAGCGCGCGGGCCGGCTCGAGGACGCGGCCGCCGCCTATCGCGAGGCGGTCAGCGCCCTGGAGACGGTGGCGGCGCGCGTCGGCGACCGCGGCGCCCGCGATGTCTACCTCCAGGCGGAGAATCGCCTCCGGGTCTACGACGCGCTGGCGCGCGTGCTCCTGCGGCTCAACGAGCGCGATCCGACGAAGGGGTACGACCGGGAAGCGTGGGCCACGATCCAGGCGAAGAAGGCCCGGATCGTGGCCGAGGCGCTGACCGCGGCGAAGCCGCTCATCACCGACCCCGAGGCGCGGAGGCAGGCGGCCGAGATCCAGGCCGCGGTGGCGCAGGCCGCGGCCATCGAGCGGGCGCTGGGCGAGGCCGACGCCCAGGGGGACGGGGAGAGCGGTCAGCCGTCCGAGGACCGCGACCGGGTGCGTGAGCTCACCACGCGACTGGCACGGACGAAGGCGGGGTATCTCGGCCAGGTCCAGGCGTTCCTCGCGCGGTACCCGAAGTACAAGGCCCAGTTCGTGGACCAGCAGACGGTGGACCCCAAGGCGCTGGCCAAGTTCGCCGGCCGGCTGCCGCCCGGCGCGCTGGCCGTGCAGTACCTCGCCACCGACGACGCCCTCTACATCTACGTGGTCGCCGCCGGCGGGCGCTTCGAGGTCAAGCGGCGCGAGGTGGGCCAGAAGGCGCTCTACGAGCTCGTCCGGGAATACCGCACCCTCGTCGAGCAGGGCACGGCCGCGCTCTTGCCGTGGGCCGACGACGGCTCGGCGCTGTACCGCCAGCACGTGGCGCCGCTCAAGACGGTCGGCCGCGAGCTGGCCGGGCACCTGCTCGGGCCCATCGAGGCCGAGCTGGCGCAGCATCGCGACCTGATCCTGATCCCGAACGACCTCCTGCTCTACCTGCCGCTGCACGCGCTCGAGCGGACGACGCCGGACGGCCCCCGGTTCCTCGCCGAGACGCACGTCGTGAGCTACCTCACCGAGCTCGAGCTGGTCGACCTGCTGAGCCCGGTGAAGGCCGGGGGCACGCCGCCGATGCTGGCGCTCGGCAACCCCGACGGCAGCCTGCCCGCCGCCGGTCGCGAGGTGCAGGCAATCGAGCGCGTGCGGCCGGCGGTGACGGTGCTCGTCGGTGAAGAGGCCACCAAGCGCCGCTTCCTCCAGCTCGTGCCGTCGATGTCGGACATCCACCTGGCGACCCACGGGACCCTCGACGCCGAGCACCCCGAGCGCTCGTTCCTCCTCGTCGCCGGGCGCGACGAGCCGAGCCAGCACCTGAGCATCGGCGACATCGCCGGGCTCACCCTGCGACCGGGCGGGCTGGCCGTGCTCTCGGCGTGCGAGACCGCGCTCGGCGAGCAGGTGCCCGGCTCCGCCCTCATCACGTTCGCGGCGGCGTTCAGCCAGGCGGGCTCGCAGTCCATCGTCGCCTCGCTGTGGAAGGTGAACGACACCTCGACCCGTGACCTGATGGTCGCCTTCCACCGGTCGCTCGCGAGCGTGGGCCGTGCCGAGGCCCTCCGTCAGGCCCAGCTCGCCCTGCTCCGGGAGCCGGCGACGGCGCATCCCTTCTACTGGGCGGCGTTCATCCTCATCGGCGCGCGCTGAGCCTGCGGCGCGTCAGGCCCTCCGGAACCTGTAGCGGCTCAGCTCGAGCCTTTGCCCGGATCGAAAGCCATGCGGCGCACGCCGTGGGTGCCCACGGCACCCACGGTGGCGCGGAGACCGGCCGGGGTGGGGAACGGGGCGAGCGGGCGGGCGGATGTCGTCACGCCGCCGATTCCAAACGAGCTGAATCAGGGCCAGCAATCCCTCGCGAGGGCCGCCTTACGCGCCCGTCGCTGTCGGCCCGATGGCCCGGGGATGCAAGACGTCGATCGCCCAGCCCACGTCCAGGCGCTCGCCCAACCACCCCGGCATCGCGGTCCGCGGGTGCAGGGCAAGATCCTGCGCGTCGTGCTGCGCCCGGATGACGCCCACGGCGTCGCCCGGCACCGGAGACGGCGGCGGGACGTCGGGGAACACCCGCCCGTCCGGCCGCCGGAAGCACAGCCCGCCGTCCGGCTGTCGCTGGACCTGGAACCCCTCCTCGTGGACCGCGACGTGATGACGCCTGCAGAGCGTGGCCCTGGCCGACGCGGACGCCGCAGCCCGGGAAGCGGCAGCCCCGGTCGCGGTGATGGAGCGCCCGCCGTAACGCGGGCGGGATCGTCCGCGTGCGGGCGCCGACCTCCAGCAGGCGGCCGTCGGCGTCGTGGCGCATGACGACGCGGCTGGCGTCGCAGGCCAGGCGCCGATGCACGAGATGCCGGCGGCCCGGATCGCCATGCTCGCGCGCGGGGCGGAAGTCATGGCGCTGGTGCTGCCCGATCGGAACGTTCGTGTCGACCGCGTGCCGCGGGACGGGGCGCTGGCGCCGAGCGGAATCGCCCGGTGCGTGGACCTCGGGACGGGCCGCGTCGCGCGGGCATCCTGGCGCGCCGCCGTAGGTTCCGCGCCTACCTCGGCATCCCCTTCATGTCCACGGTGTCGTAATACCTCCGCTCCCCGAGCGCGTCGACCTTCGCCCAGAAGTCCGACTGCGAAGCGAGCCCGTGCTCGGTGACGCCCGCCCGCTGGCGCCAGATGCACCAGGAATCGGGATGGAGCCGGCTCGCCTCCCCCAGCCAACGGTCCCCCTCCTCGGCTTGCCCGCAGCGGATCAGGTGCTGCCCGAGCCTGAACGCCGCGTGCGCCCGCGCGACGCCCTCCGTCGGCGCCGGAACGTGCGCCCGGGCGCGCTCGGCGTCGAAGACGTGCTCGCTCGCCGCGCCGTTCAGCACCCAGTCGCGGATGGCGTTCACGTAGGTGGCCTTCGCCTCGGCGGTCATTCGCGCCGCCTCCGCCGGCATCTCGCGGGTCACGCGATCCATCTTGCGAAACCCCTCGTACGCGCCGGCGGGCTCCGCCGGCCGCACCATCCGGCCGAGCTCGTCGATCCACACCGCCTGCGGCACGTTGACCATGTTGTAAAGCTCGGCGAGGCGATGATCCCGGTCGATCAGACAAGGGTAGGTCGGCTTCGCCGCCTCGATCCACGGGAGCGGATCGCCCTCGCGGCTGTCCAGCGCGACGGCGATCACCATGAAGTTCCGATCCTTCAGCTCCTCGTACAGCCCCTGCCACACGGGCAGGTCGCGGCGGCATCCTCACCAGGAGGCCCAGGAGACGAGCAGCACCTTCTTGCCGTGATGGTCGGAAAGCGAATGCGTGCGCCCGGCGGGATCGGGCAGCGTGAAATCCGGCGCCTCCAGCGACCGCAGCGCCGCCGCGCGCTCCCCCGCCGCTTCGCCGAGCACCCAGGCGCTGCCGTCCGCTGTGTGGACGATCGGCTTGCCCAGGTGCCGCCACACCGCGGCCACGTCCACGTGGCCGTCGCGCAGGAAGTCGCGCTCGCGACCCGGCGGAATCGGCACGCAGACACCGTCCCGGCACAGTCCTTCCGGTTCCGACGACCACCCCGTGGCGTCCTCGAGCTCCGCGGGGGACAGCCAGAGCCGCTCGCCTTCGGCCCTGGCGTCGGGGAGCACCATCTCCTTGATCTCGGTCAGCAGCGTCACCATTGGTAGACCACTGGCGCGGTGCCCGTTACCGGGCCCGTCTCCAGCACCCCCCTTTCAAACCGTGCGTTTTCTGAGCACACGGCTTACCGATGATCTCTCGACGTCAGGCATGCGCTGCACCGGGATACCGTACGGTGCCAAACAACGGATGGAGCCCAAGCGCCCGAGCCGTTGCCGCACGTAGTGACCGGTCTGATTCAACCGTGCGATCATCAGCTCTCGAATGCGGACTCGTACTCGCTTCATGCCCCTCGGGGACGGCCACTCCACCCCGCGGCGTCCCCACCGTCGTGGCCTCTCGATGCCCCCTCGCTTGGCCATGGCGGAAGTATGCCATGCAGGCGGTCATCTGGAGCCGGCCGCACAGCCGCTTTTGCCCTCGAGCTGAGACGCTCCCCGGCCAGCTTGGCCCTGTTGCCGTCCTCCGCGCCGTGCTACCTTAGCGGCCACTCTTGCCCAGGAGGTTACCTCCCATGACACGCGCACGCCTCGTCCCGGCGCTGCTGCTCGTGGCTCTCCTCGCCTTCACCCTGGCGCCGCCGCCGGCGGCCGACGCGCAGGGCCAGACGATCAAGATCGGCGTTCTCTTCGACCACTCGGGGCCCTTCTCCGCCGCCGGCTCGCTGAACTGCTGGCGGGGGGCGAAGATGATGATCGATCTCATCAACGAGCGGGGCGGCGTGCTCGGCAAGTACAAGATCGTCCAGGTGGACGGCGACAGCCAGTCGAAGGCCGAGGTCGCCATCAACGAGGCCGAGCGGCTGCTCAACGTCGAGAAGGTCGACATCCTGGCCGGCATCTACTCCAGCGCCCACGCCGTCCCGCTCGCCGAGAAGGTCGACCGGCAGAAGAAGTTCCTGTGGATCACCACCGCCATCGCCGACAACGTGCTCAAGGACCGCAACCTCCAGTACACCTTCCGCCCGCAGCCCAACGGCGGCCTGTTCGGCGCCTCCTCGGTGCAGTACATCGCCGCCTACTCGCAGGAGCGCTTCAAGAAGGCCCCCAAGGATCTGCGGGTGGCGATCATCTACGAGGACGGGCCCTACGGCGCCGGCGTGGCCGCCGCCAACGAGGCGGAGGCCAAGAAGCTCGGCATGCAGGTCGTCCTCAAGGAAGGCTTCTCGATCCAGTCGCCCGACCTCTCCTCGCTGGTGACCAAGCTGCGCTCCCAGCGGCCCGACGTGCTGTTCCACACCGGCTACGCCCCCGACATCGCGCTGTTCCTGCGACAGGCCAAGGAGCAGGGCTTCCGCCTGCGGGCCTACCTCGGGCACGGCGCCGGCCACAGCCAGATCGACAAGCTCAAGGAAGGTTTCGGGAACGAGATCGAGGGCTTCCACACCGTCGATCCGATCGCCTCCCAGCTGCTCGACGCCAAGAAGCTGAAGCCGGGCGTCGGCGCGCTGACCCAGGAGATGGTGAAGCGCTACAAGCAGTTCGAGAAGGACATCCCGCCGCAGGCGATCGCGCCGCACGTCTCGATGGGCTTCAACAACATGTGGATCCTCCTCAACGACGTGCTGCCGCGCGCCATCCAGAAACACGGCGGCTGGTCGCCGGAGGCGCTCGCCAAGGCCGCGCGCGAGACGGACATCCCCGAGGGCGGCACCATGCAGGGCTACGGCGTGAAGTTCTACCCGCCCGGGCACGCGATGGCCGGTCAGAACGAGCGGGCTTTCCCGGCCGTCTTCCAGATCGTCGAGGGCAAGTTCGAGATCGTCTTCCCCAGGACCGTGCAGACGGCGAACCCCATCCTGCCGCTGGCGGCGTCCTCGCCGTTTGCGGCACGGTAATACTCGGAGGGGGGCT
>Ga0214471_10001937_pt1 | contig 16340 bp, 18 predicted proteins | sample RVTome_5_FD_207665 | JGI IMG/M metagenome (GOLD analysis project Ga0214471, IMG submission 207665) | Soil microbial communities from uranium-contaminated site in the Upper Colorado River Basin, Wyoming, United States - RVT142D155 | ecosystem: Environmental > Terrestrial > Soil > Contaminated >... | reverse complement strand
CGTGGGCCACCGACCGCGCCGACCTCTACTCCGTCTCTCTCGTGCTCGAGACGGAGGACCGCCAGGGCATGCTGGCGCGACTGACCGACGCCATCGCGCGGCTCGACACCAACATCCGGCAGATCGAAGCCGACACCGACCGGCCCGGCCGCGGCAACATCGTCGTCGTCGTCGAGGTGCGGGATCGCACGCACCTCGAGCGGGTGCGCCAGGTCCTACGGGATCTGCCGGGAGTGCTCGACGTCAACCGGCGAATGACCGGGACCGCGACGACGCGTCCGCAGGCGTCGAGCTAGGCGGACTTCGGCGCCGAGCCCGCCGCCGGCGGTCAGCCGCGCGCAGCGAGCTCGGCGAGGGCGCGGCGGCGCGAGGGCGGGCGGCGAACCTTGCCGCTGCGCAGGCAGCGGGCGCAAACGCGAATCGTGCGGACGACGCCGTCGACGATCGCCTTGACGCTGCGCAGGTTGGGCTCGAACGTCCGCGGGGTGACGTTGTGCGCGTGGCTGACTCGACGGCCGGTCGCCGTCGCCTTGCCGCAGAATTCGCACTTCTTGGCCATCTCTCGGAGTCTCCTGCCCGCGGGGCGTGCGGCGGGCGAACCGGCGAATGCTATCCCGCGGGCGCGGCGAGAGCAAGGCGAGCTCGCGCGCCACCGCGTCGCCGCAGGGGCGAAAAACGGCCTGTGGATTGCTGCACATCAGACTGTTCACCGATTCCTCCAACCGCTTGACAGCTATTGGGGTTGCTGCTACCTTGCCGACGGTCTCACTCGGTCATTGCGGTCATCTGACTCGTCGGAGAGGGGGTAGATCGCATCGTGCTGTTCTCGCGAGCGAAGGGCCTGGTCGGTCTCGATATCGGCAGCTCCGCGATGAAGCTCGTGGAGCTCAAGGAGCGCAAGGGCGAGTACTGGCTCCAGCGCCTGGGCGTCGAGCCGCTGTCGCCCGAGGCGATCGTCGACGGCTCCATCATGGACTCGTCGCTCGTGGTCGACGCCATCCATCGCCTCAACGAAGCGACGGGCGTCAAGCAGCAGGACTACGCCACCTCGCTGTCGGGCCACTCGGTCATCATCAAGCGCATCTCGATTCCCGCCATGGCCCCCGAGGACCTCTCGGAGCAGATCCGCTGGGAGGCCGAGCAGTACATTCCGTTCGACATCAACGACGTCCGCCTCGACTACGTCGTCCTCGAAGAGGGCGAGCCGGGGGGCGAGAACATGGGCGTCCTCCTCGTCGCGGTCAAGCGCGACAAGGTCAACGACTACGTCTCGGTGATCAGCCAGGCGGGCAAGTCGCCGGTGCTCGTCGACGTCGACGCTTTCGCCGTGCAGAACGCCTACGAGGCGAACTACGAGGTCGATCCGACCAAGGTCGTGGCGCTCGTCAACATCGGCGCCAGCGTCGCCAACATCAACGTGCTGGTACGTGGACAGACCTCCTTCTGGCGCGACATTTCCGCCGGCGGCAACCAGTTCACCGAGGCGCTGCAACGCGAGTTCAATCTCTCCTTCGAGCAGGCCGAGCGGCTGAAGCGCGGGCAGCCCGTCGAGCGCTACCAGCCGTCCGACGCGCGTCCGGTGCTCGACACCGTGTCCGACGAGCTCGCTTCCGAGATCCAGAAGACCTTCGACTTCTTCGGCGCCACGGCGTCGGAGGGCCCGGTCGACGAGATCGTCCTCTCGGGCGGCTGCTCGCTGACGCCGAACCTGCAGCAGATCCTGCGCGAGAAGTTCGGCGTGCCGACCGAGATGATGGATCCGCTGCGCCGCATCCAGTACCGGGAGGGCGACTTCGATCGCGAGTGGCTGCGCTCGATCTCCCCGATGCTGGCGGTCGCGGTCGGGCTCGCGATCCGGCGGCAAGGGGACTGAGTCCGATGATCAAGATCAATCTGCTGGCCGAAGGCAGACGCCCCGTCATCGCGCGGAAGGCGAAACAGTCCTTCCTTCAGATCAGCGAAGCGAACTCCGCCAACTGGACCTTCGCCGCGCTCGGCATACTCGGCTTGCTGGCGGCGGTGGCGTGGTTCATCGTCCTGTCGTCGCGGATCGAGAGCAAGGAGGAGGAGATTCGCGTCGCACAGCGCGAGGTGGACGAGCTCAAGCAGGTGATCGAAGAGGTGCAGCTGTACGAGGCGAAGCTCAAGGAGCTCAATCGCAAGGTCGACGTGATCACGACGCTCAAGGACAATCAGCGCGGTCCGGTGGTCATCCTCGACGAAGTGTCGCGCGCCCTGCCGGATCTGCTCTGGCTGACGTCGATGGACGTGACGGCGACGAGCATCAACCTCCAGGGCACGGCCTTCAATACCTCCGCGGTGGCCAACTTCATCGACAACCTCGACCGCGTCGAGGCGTTTCGCGAGCCGGTGCTGCAAGACGCGACGCGCTCGAGCTCGCGCGGGCGGGGTCGGGCCACGGAGACTTACAACTACCGTCTCACGGTCGGCTACTCGATGAAGCGGACGCCGCCGGCCGGGGAGGCCGCCGCCGGGCAGGTGCCCGGAGGCGGGGGCGCCATCGCCGCGGCGCGCGGCGCCAAGGCCGCCAACGAGCAGGGGCTGGAGTAGAGCGCCATGGCGATCCAGACTGGACTCGAAGGACGGCCTTGGTGGCACGGTGCCGCGGTGGGCGGCCTCGTCGCGGCGGTAGTCGTCGGGACGTTCTACTACTTCGGCGCCCGGCCGAAGTACGACGAAATCGCGCGACTGGACCGCCGGCTCACCGATCTGCAGGCGCAGATCCAGAAAGGCCGGGCGGCGAAGGAGAAGCTGCCCCAGTTCCGCGAGGAGGTGCGCCGCGCCGAGCTCGAGCTCGAGAAGCTGCTGCGCATCCTGCCGCCGCGACGCAACACGCCGGAGCTCCTGCGCCGGATCCGCCAGTTGACCGAGCAGGGCAACTTCACCTTGCTGCGCTTCCGTCCAGGCAATTTCGTCGACCGCGATTTCTACAGCGAGTGGCCGATCCAGATCAGCCTCACCGGGACGTACCACAACCTGGCGATGTTCTTCGATCGCATCAGCCGCTTCTCGCGCATCATCAACATCGACAATCTCAAGATCAGCGCGCGGCGCGGCTCGGGAGCGGACACGCTCGCGGCGACGTTCAACGCGCGGACCTTCGTCTACAAGGAGCCGCCGCCGGAGCCGCCGCCGGGCGCCAAACAGCCCGCCCGGAGCGGGTCGCGACGGCGGGGGCGCTAGGCCGTGGAGGGGCGAACGATGATCGTGCGCAGCGCGCTCGTGGTCCTGCTCGTCGGCGCAGCGCCGGCTTTCGCGCAGGGCGAATCTCCCGAGCCGGAGCAGGTGGCGCCGCCGAGCGCCGAGGACGCCAGCCGCATCGACGAGATGCTGGAAGAGGACGAGGCGGTCCTCGAGGGCTTGCTGACGACCTACGATCCGGGCAACCGGCGGGATCCGTTCCGCTCGCTGCTGGCGCCGACCCCGCGCCCCGAGCTGCGCGGGCCGCGACCCGAGGGCGTCCCGGGCCTGCTCATCGACGAGATCGACATCAAGGGCATCTTCAAGACCTCGAAGGGCTACGTCGCCCAGATCTCGGCGCAGAACGAGAAGAAGGGATTCCTCCTGCGTCCCGGGGATCAGGTCTACGACGGCGACGTGCTTCGAATCACCGACAACGAAGTCGTGTTCCGGCAGATCGTCAACGACCCGACGGTCATCAAGCCGTTCCGCGAAGTGGTCAAGAAGCTCCGCCCATAGGCGGGCGAGATGCCCGCGAGCAACGCGACGGAGGCGAGCGAAATGGGTGATGCGTTGAGAGACGAACGGATGCAACCGAAGCTGCGGGCCCGCTGGCTGGCGATGTGCGGGACGGCGCTCGTCGTCTGGGGATGTGCCTCTGCGGAGCGTGCCCCGGTCCCCGCGCCCACGGGCGCCGAAGCCCGAGCGGCCGCGGCGTCGAGCGCGCCGCGCACCGCCGAGATCGAGCGGCTCGACGTCGGCACCGCCGCGCCGGGCGCCCGCATCGAGATCGTTTCCGACTCGACGCTCGTCTGGACGACGTATCGGGACGGCAACGGCGACCTCGTCGTCGAGCTCCCCAACGCGCGGCCCGGCTACGGAGTCGTCAACCGGCTCTATTCGGAGGGTCTGGTGGCGGGTGTCCGGGTCGCCAGCGCGGGAGTGCCGAGCCGGCCGTTGACCCGCCTCGTGATCTCGACGCGGGAACAGGCCGAGCACCGGCTCGACGCTCAGGGCAACCGCCTGCGCATCGACTTGGTGCCGTCGGGCATGGAGTTTCCGCGCCTCGCGACCGGCGCCACCGCCGTCGCCGCCGCGCCGGCTCAGCGCGTCGAGCCGGCACCGGCGGAGACGTTGGAGCCGGTCGAGCCGCTCGCTCCCGCCATCGTCGCCGAAGCGGCGCCGCCGCCGCCCGTCGCCGTGCCGCCGGCGATCGCCGAGGAAGAGATGCCCGAGGTGGTTGCGACCGCGGCTCCCGCCGTCGCATCGCCGCTCACCGGCACTCCCGAGCAGCCGCTAGTGGCGCCGCCGCCGAGCGGCGAGGTCGCCACCGCTCTCGACGCGGTCGAGCGTCTCGGCGCGGGCACGATCCGCATCTCGGGCGACGGCGAGTTTGCCTATTCGTCCTTCGTCCTCGACAACCCCGAGCGCTTCGTCATCGACCTCGACGGCGTCGTCAACCGCAGCAACCGCGGCACGCTGAACGTCGACGAAGGCGCGGTGAGCAAGGTGCGCGTCTCGCAATTCCGCGTCCAGCCGGCGCCGGTCGCCCGCGTCGTCTTCGACCTGCACGGGCCGGCGGTGCCGACGATCGAGCGCGACGGCGACGGTCTCGTCGTGCGCTTCGGCGCGGCGAGCGCCGCGCTGGCGAGCGCTGCGGCACCCGCCGCGGCGCCGGCCGCGGAGTGGACGGCGCCCGCCCGGCGCGAGGAGCCGATGCCGGTGCGCGAGGCCGAGCCGGCTCCGCGGATCGAGGCCGCGGCGACCGACGTCGCAGCCTTCAGTCCGGCGGCCACCGCGCCCGAGCCCGCCGCGCGCGCCACCGAGGTGGCGGCGTTCGAGGCCCAGGACATGCGGCCCGCCGACGTTCCCGAGGCCGGCGTGCCGCGGCTGACTCCGGCCGTCGTCGCCGGCCAGACCGTCCTCGCCGGGCGCAAGGAGTACACCGGCGAGCCGATCAGCATGAGTCTCAAGGACGCCGACGTGCGCGAGGTCCTGCGCACCTTCGCGCGCCTCTCCGGACTCAACATCGTGATCCAACCCGGCGTGCGCGGCACGGTCACCGTCGAGCTCGAGCGCGTGCCCTGGGACCAGGCCCTCGACCAGATCCTCAAGATCAACGGTCTCGGCTACGAGCTGGAAGGCAACATCATGCGCATCGCGCCACTCAACGTGCTCGAGCAGGAAGCGCGGCGGGCGCAGGCGGTGCAGCAGGCGCAGGCGCTGTCGCTGCCGCTGCGCACGGTGGTCAAGCGGCTGAGCTACTCGAAGGCCCGTGACGTCTCTTCGCTGCTGCAGCGCGGCGGGGGCGGCATCATGTCGCAGCGCGGCAGCGTGATCGTCGACGGGCGCACCAACACGCTCATCATCAAGGAGCTGCCCACCTACATCGACACCGTGCTGGCGATCATCGACACGCTCGACGTGCCCGAGCCGCAGGTGATGATCGAGGCGCGCATCATCGAGACGACGAAACAGTTCTCGCGCACGCTCGGCATCAGCTGGGGCTTCGACGCCGAGGCCAGCCAGGCGAAAGGCAACACGACCGGCCTGCAGTTCCCCTACACCGCCTCGTCCGACGGCGGCGTCAACCTGCTCACCGGCGGCGCCAACGGCTTCATCAACCTGACGCTCGGCAACGTGCTCGACACCTTCACGCTCGACGCCCGGCTGCAGGCCGCCGAGGGCGAGGGGCTGATCAACATCCTCTCGGCGCCCAAGGTGGCGACGCTCAACAACAGCGCCGCTTCGATCCAGAGCGGCGTCCAGCTGCCGATCCAGACGGTGTCGAACAACACCACGTCGGTGCAGTTCGTCAACGCGACGCTGAAGCTCGACGTCACGCCCCACGTCACGGCCGAAGGGACGGTGATGCTCGACATCAACGTCCAGAAACGCGAGCCGCTCTTCGCCTTCCAGGTCGCCGGCGCGCCGAGCGCGCCGATCTCGACCAAGGACGCGCGCACGCGGGTGATCGTGCGCGACGGCGGCACGACGGTGATCGGCGGCATCTACAAGGTGTCCACCGACCAGGGGCAGGATCGCGTTCCGGGTCTCGCCAACGTGCCGATCCTCGGCAATCTGTTCAAGAACCGGCGGGCTCGCAACGACAACGACGAGCTGCTCATCTTCATCACCCCGCGGGTCATCAAACTCTGATGCGGACCGGGGAGGAGCCAGGAATGAATCGTTTCGCTCGCATCTTCGCTCTTGCGACCCTGACCCTGGCGGTACTCGGCTGTGAGGCCAGGACCGACAAGTCGGACGGCGGCGGTATCCTGCTTTCGCTCTCGATCGACGGCTGGCCCGCCATCATCAGCGTCAGCGATCCGGACGTGCCGCCGGTGACCATCGAGCAGTTGATCGTCAAGTCGGTGGTGAAGAATCCCGGCCAGCCGACCAGCGAGCTGATGAAGGTCGAGCTCGACAAGTACGAGGTCACCTTCCAGCGCGACGACACCGGCACGCGGCTGCCGCCGCGGCTGGTCGAGAACATCATCGGCAGCGTCGACCCGGGCGGTACCTTCACCTGCCTCGACTGCTTTCTCCTGCGGGTCGACCAGTTCAACAACCAACCCCTGCGCGACATGATCGAGTTCGGCTTCGACACCGAGACCAACAGTCAAGTGATCCGCTTCCGCGTCGGCGTCCAATTTTTCGGCAAGACGCTCTCGGGCGACTCGGTGGAGACCGCTCCGGGGTTCTTCACCATGGAAGTCGTTCCGTGATCGGTGGCGAGGAGGAACGAGATGATTCGTAATTCAGCTTCGATCGTGCGGTCGCTCGCGGCGATCGCGATCCTCGCAGCCACGGTGGGTTGCCCGGCGGACGACGCGAAACGTCCGAGCGCGCAGCTGCAATCGCCCACCGGGCCGTTCGCCGGCATCGCGATCACGATGGGCTCGAGCCGGCCGCGGCTCGAGGTCGGCGACGACACGAAGACCTCGCGGATCAACGTCGAGGCCCTGCGCACCGCCAACTGGACATCCGTACCGAACGGCACCGAGGCGGTCTTCACCGCCACGCTCGGCGCCATCGACAGCCCGACCGGCGCCCGCACGGCGACGATCAACCTGTTCGACGGCAAGGGCGCGATCACGCTCTTCCCGGGCACCACGTCCGGCACGGCGCGCGTCACCGTCGAGATCCTGGGCGTCCTCGCCACGGTCAACGTCGCCATCGACCCCGACCCCACCGGCGGCGAGCCGCCGGTGCCGGCGCCGAGCGCCTCGACGCTGTCGTTGACGGCGAGCCCCAGTGTTATCTCGGAGGAGGATGCCGTCGACGAGGGCGCGGGCCCGACGTCGGTGATGATTACGGCGACGGTCCTGGGCACCGGCGGCGACCCGTTCAAGGGCGGCGGTATCTTCTTCACCACCCCGCTCGGCACCTTCTCGAACGGCGACGCGACCTCGGATATTTTCAAAACCAACAGCTCGGGACAGGTCATCGAGTTCCTATCCATCGAAGACGAAGATTTGCTCGGTTTCCCCGGCAGCTCGTTCGCCGTCACGGCTCACCTTGGCATCGAAGGCGGCGAAAAGACGGCCACGGTGACGATCTCCATCGTCGCCGGACCCGCGCCGTCCGTGGCGACGACAGTGGATCTGTTCGTCCTGCCGGACGCGACGGTCGACGACGACGGCGGAGGCGACGGGGCGACGCTCCGCGCCATCGTGCGCGATCAGTTCGATGTCGTGATGAGCGGCGTGACCGTCTTCTTCACGACTCAGCTCGGTACGCTGTCGGACGGCGGCGACGACGTGACGGACGGCTCGGGCGTCGCGGAGGTGACATTGACTCTCACCGCCGGTGAGCTCGCGACCTTTGGCCCGAACACGTTCACGACTTCGGCCAACATTCTCGTCGATTCGGACACCGAGGTGATCACGATCGCTCGCACGCCAGCGCCGGGGCTCTCAGCTTCATTCACCGTCGACGACTCGACACCTTGCAGCGACGACGCGACGGATTCGACGGTGCAGTTCACCGACACGTCGACTGGCGCGATCCTCACCTGGGAGTGGGACCTCGACGGCGATGGATTCACCGACGACTCGAACGTCGCGGATCCCGTCTTCGACTACTTCGGCTTCACGATCGGCACGCCGATCAACGTGACGCTGATCGTGAGCGACGGCGGGGCGAGCGATTCGTTCTCGATGTCGATTACGCCGGCGGACTGCATCTAGCGGGCACCGCGGCGACAGGCTCGAACTCGGCTTGCGGCCGGAGCACTCCAGGGTGCTCCGGCCGTTTTCTTGCGAGGGCGATTGACACAGCCGCGATGGCCGCGCGCCCCCCTGGACGCCGCCTCGAGCGCTCCTTTAGACTGCCCGCGATGTCCTACAAGGCTGCCAGACTGGTACCTCTCGCGCTCGCCGTCGCCGGCCTGATCGCGATCGCCTGCGACGAAGGGACGCCGGTTTCGCCGGTGGGGTCGATCCTGCGCATCTCGGCGCAGCCGACGCGGATCGGGGCTTCCGGCGCTTCGACGGTGACCGTGCAGGCCCTGCGCGGCAACGGCAATCCGGTCAACGAAGGCACCGAGATCCGGCTCGCGACCTCGATCGGGACGATCGACGAGGTCGTGCACACCGACCGCGACGGCGTCGCCAAGGCGACGCTGCGCGGCGACGGCCGGGTCGGCACGGCCACGATCTCCGCCTATTCCGGCGCCGTCGAGCCGGTGACCACCGAGGTCGGAATCGGCTCGCTCGCCGCCTCGGTTCGGCTGCAGGTCACGCCCAGCAGCGTCCCCGAGGGCGGCGGCATCCTCGCGCTGCTGGCGCTCGTGCGCGACGACCAGGGCCAGCCGCTGCCCGAGGCGAGCGTCAACTTCGCCTCCGACGCCGGCACGCTCGCTTCGGGCGGCAGCTTCCTACTCTCCGATGCGAACGGCGAGGCGAGGGACACCCTCACCCTCACCGCCGAGCAGCTGCTCGTCGTCGGCTCCGACTCGTTCGAAGTCTCCGCCGAGGTCGGCGGCGTCGGCGGGGTGGTGGCCGACACCTTCGCGGTCGCCATCCAGCGCCCGCCGACCGCCTCCTTCACCTTCTCGCGCGTCGACAATACCGTCGCCTTCACCGATACTTCGACCGGCGGCCCGACCAGCTGGTTCTGGGACTTCGGCGACGGCAACACCTCGAGCCAGCAGAACCCGGTCAATACCTACTCCGTCGGCGGCACGTCGTACATCGTCACGCTCACGGTGCAGAACGCCGTGGGCTCCGACACCGCCAACGCCACCGTCGCCATTCCTTAGGGTGCTAGGATCGGCCGGTTCCTGACGTCTCGGGAGGGTCATCGGTGCGAGCCGTCGGGCTGGGAGCGTCGACGAGTTGTCGGAACCTGATTCCCTTCATCGCTTGAGCGTCCTCGAGGAGCGCTGGCGCTCCGACCGGTCGCCGCGCGTCTTCCTGCAGCTCGCCGACGAGCTGCGCCGGCTCGGCCGCGTGGCGCGCGCTGTCGAAGTACTGCGCGACGGCCTGTCCTGGCATCCGGAATCGGTCTCGGGCTGGGTCGTGCTCGGCCGCCTCCTGCTCGACGAGAGCGATGCCGACGGCGCGATCGAGGCGCTGGAGCGCGCGCTCGAGCGCGATCCCGCGCAGCTCGTCGCCTCCCGGCTGCTGACCGAGGCCTGGATCCGCATCGGCGACGCCGGCAAGGCGGAGGCGAGCCTCGAGCGCGCGCGGCTGCTGTCGCTGCCCGACGGTGACCACGAGGCGCTCGCCGCCCAGGTGCGGGCGCTGGCTCTGACGGACGCCACTCCCGCGCTCGGCGAGCGGCCGGCTCCTGCCGCCGCCTCCGGCCCGTTCGAGCTCGCCACGCCGAGCTCCCTGCCCGCGATCGACCTCGCCCGTATCGGGCCCGGGCGCCGCCGCTGGGCGCGCGTCGCGATCGACGCCGCGCCGTTCGCCGCGCTGCTCGCGCCGTCGCCGCGACGCCGCGCCGGCGGGATCTTCGAGCTGCTGCCGCGGGCGGCTGCCGCCGGGGCCCCGGCCGGGCGGGCGCCGAGTGGCGAGGCGGTGGCCGGCGCCGTCGTCGAGTCGGCGCGGGAGTGGGAGCCGCCGGCGCTGCCGCCGCCACTCGAGCCGGTTTTCGAGCCGTTGTCGATCGGCGAGGAGGTCGAGCGGGAGACGTCCGCGGAAGCGCTCGCGTCGGCAGCGCTCGGCGAAGCGCCGGAGACCGTCGGGCCGCCCGCCGCCCCGGCGGTCGTGCCGCCGGCAGCGACCGCCACCCTCGCGGCGCTCTACCTCGCGCAGGGCCATCTCGACGAGGCCGAGGCGGAGTACCGTCAGGTACTTGGTGCTCGGCGCGACGACGAGGAAGCCCTCGCTGGCCTGCGCGAGGTGCGAGCGCGGCGGGGCGCGCCGCCGCCGCTCGCGGCGCCGCTGCCGGCCGGGCTGACGGCGCGCAAACTGCGGCGGTTGCAAGGGCTGTACGAGGGGCTGAGGGCGCGGCGGCTGGAGAGGAGGGCGCGTGTTTCTTGAGCGCCTGAGCGCGGTCGCGGATCGCGTCGAAGGGGCCCTCGCGGTCTCGCTCGTCGCCGCCGACGGCATCCCGATCGAATCGGTGAGCTCGTCGCCGAACCTCGATCTCGAGTCGGCGGCCGGCGAGCTGGTGGCGCTGGCACGCGCGATCGCCCAGGAGCAGCGCGAGCTCGACGCCGGAGAGTTGCGTCAGCTCACCGTCGAGGGCAGCCGGTCGACGCTTCTGCTCAGCCGGCTCGCCGGCTGCTACTGGCTGTTGGCGGTGTTGGCGCCGGAGGCGGCGGTAGGTCGCGCCCGCTTCGAGCTCCGGCGCGCCGAGCTGCAGTTCGAAGGCGATCTCGACTGACGGAACGATCCATGCTCACGTTCGAACAGATCAAGGAACTCGTCGCACTGGTGGGCAGCCACCGGCTGCAGGGCCTCGAGATCGAGCGCGCCGGGATGCGCGTGAAGATCACGGGCGAAGCACCGCCGGTGGTCCGCGAGCTGGTCGCGCCGGCGGCGGCCCCGCTCGTCGCCGCGGCTCCCGCCGCATCGGCCGCTCGCGCCGCGGCGCCGTCCGCGGACGAGACCGCGTCCTCGGTACTCCTCTCGCCCCCGTTGCACGTCGTCGCCTCGCCGATCGTCGGCACCTTCTATGCCGCGCCCAGCCCCGACTCTCCACCCTATGCGCGCGTCGGTGATCGCGTCAGCAAGGGGCAGGTGCTGTGCATCATCGAGGCGATGAAGCTGATGAACGAGATCGAGTCCGATGCCGACGGCGTGGTGTCGGAGATCTATCCGAAGAACGCGCAACCGGTGGAGTACGGCGAGCCGCTGTTCGGCATTCGCGCCGACTGACGACGCGCCCGATGTTCCGCAAGCTCCTCATCGCCAACCGGGGCGAGATCGCGCTGCGCGTGATCCAGGCCTGCCGCGAGCTCGGCATCCCGACGGTCGCCGTCTTCTCGACCGCCGACCGTGAGAGCCTGCACGTCACCTACGCCGACGAAGAGGTCTGCATCGGGCCGCCGCCGTCGGCGCAGAGCTACCTCAACGTCTCGAGCATCCTGTCGGCGGCGGAGATCACCGGCGCCGACGCCGTGCATCCGGGCTACGGCTTCCTGGCCGAAAACGCCCAGTTCGCCGAGGTCCTGGGCGAGTGCAATCTGACCTGGATCGGTCCGCCGCCCAACGTCATCCGGCTGATGGGCGACAAGGCCAAGGCGCGCCAGACGGCGGTCGAGGCGGGCGTGCCCGTGCTGCCGGGATCGGGGGAGCCGCTCACCTCGCGCGAGGAGGCGGTGCGGCTGGCGGCCGACGTCGGCTATCCGGTGATCCTCAAGGCGTCGGCCGGCGGCGGTGGCCGCGGCATGCGCATCGCGCGCACTCCGGCCGAGCTCGAGCGCGCCTTCGAGACCGCCTCGTCGGAGGCCGAGAAGGCCTTCGGCGACGGCGCGATCTACCTCGAGAAGTACCTCGAGGAACCGCGGCACATCGAATTCCAGGTTCTCGGCGATCGCCATGGCAACATCGTCCACCTCGGCGAGCGCGAGTGCTCGATCCAGCGCCGCCACCAGAAACTGATCGAGGAGGCGCCGTCGCCGGCGATGACGCCGGAGCTGCGCGAGCGCATGGGCGAGGCGTCGGAGCGGCTCTGCCGCCACGTCGGCTACATCAATGCCGGCACCATCGAGTACCTGCTCGACCGCGACGGCAGCTTTTTCTTCATGGAGATGAACACCCGCATCCAGGTCGAGCACCCGGTGACCGAGATGGTCACCGGCGTCGATCTCGTCAAGGAGCAGATCGCGATCGCGGCGGGCGAGCCGTTGCGGGTGCGCGCGGGTCTGCAGCCGCGTGGGCACGCCATCGAGTGCCGGATCAATGCCGAGGACCCGCGCACCTTCGCGCCCTCCCCGGGCCGGCTCACCACCTTCCACGTACCCGGCGGCCCCGGCGTGCGCGTGGACACCCACGGCTACGAGGACTACGTGGTGCCGCCGCACTACGACTCGCTGGTCGCCAAGCTGATCGCCCATGGCGCGAATCGCGACGAGGCGATCGCGCGCATGCAGCGCGCTCTCGACTTCTTCGTCGTCGAAGGCATCCGCACGTCGATCCCGCTGCACAAGGAGATCCTGCGCGATCCGGTGTTTCGCTCGGGCCGGCTCTCGACGCGTTTCCTCGAAGGCATGACGGCGCGACGAGAAAGGGCGGAAATCCGCGGGTGAAGTCGTCGCGGACGGTGGCGCGCCCCGCGGTCGTCTACGCGATCGCCGACGTGGAAACGCTCGGTCTCGAGCGCGCCGAGGCCGCCGTCGAGGCGATCGCCGACGCCGGCATCGGCACGATCCAGTTGCGCGCGAAACGCACGAGCGACGCCGAGCTGGCACGGCTCTGCGAAGCGCTCTACGCGCGCCTCGCCGGCTGGCGGGGCACGCTGTGGATCGACGATCGCACCGACGTGGCGCTGCTCTTTGCGTTCGCCGGCGTGCATCTCGGCCAGCGCGACCTGCCGCCGGCGCGCGCCCGAGCGCTGCTGCCGAGCGACCGGGCGATCGGCTGGTCGACGCACGACCGCGAGCAGCTCGCTGCGGGCGAGCTCGACGCCGCCGTCGACTGGCTCGCCTTCGGCCCGGTCTTCGCGACCGCGAGCAAGGGGAGCCCCGATCCGGTGGTCGGCCTCGCCGGCCTCGCCGCCGCGCGTCGTGCGACTTCGAAACCGCTCGTCGCCATCGGCGGCATCGACGCGTCGAACGTCGCCCGCGTCCTCGAATGCGGCGCCGACTCGGCGGCGGTGCTCTCGGCGGTCTGCAGCGGCGACGTGGCGGCGAACTGCCGAGGGCTGCTGCGCGCCGCCGGAGCGGCCGCGTGAAGGTCTTCCTCACCGGCTTCATGGGGGCCGGCAAGAGCTCGGTGGGCCGACTGCTCGCCGCGCGGCTCGGCGTGCCCTTCGTCGACCTCGACTCACGCATCGAGGAGGTCGCCGGACGATCGATCGTCGACGTCTTCGCGGCGGGCGGCGAGGCGGCACTGCGGCGGGTGGAGGCCGAGGCGCTCGGCGCCGTGCTCGCGACGCGCGGCGGCGACGTGGTGGCGGTCGGCGGCGGCACCTTCACCGTTCCCGGCAATCTGGAAGACGCCAAGCGGGCCGGGCTGGTGGTGTGGCTCCATCCGCCGTTCGCCGAGATCGCGCGCCGGATCGCCGCGCACGGCAAGGCCGACCGGCCGCTGTTTCGCGACGAGGGCGCGGCGCTCGAGCTCTACCGGTCCCGGTTGCCTTCCTACCGCGAATCCGACCTCGTGCTCGACGTCGAGTCCGGCGAGACGGCCGCCGAGACGGCGGCCCGGCTCGCCCTGCGCCTGGCGGAGATGCGATGCAGTACCTGATCCTCTCCGACATGCACGGCAACTACGAGGCGCTCTCGGCAGTGCTGCGGCGCGTCCGGCGGAAGCGCTTCGACGCCACGCTCGTGCTCGGCGACCTGGTCGGCTACGGGGCGGCGCCCAACCAGGTCGTGCAGGCGATCCGCGACCTTCCCGGACAGGTCTTCCGGGTGCGCGGCAATCACGACAAGGTGGTGACCGGGATCGAGGACGGCGCGAGCTTCAACCACGCCGCCCTCGCCGCGGCGCGTTGGACCAGCGAGCACCTGACGGCGGCCAACCTGCGCTTCGTCAAGGAGCTGCCGCAGGGTCCGCTGGTCGTTCCCGAGGGTTTCACGATCTGCCACGGCTCGCCGATCGACGAGGACCAGTACCTGCTCTCGATCTTCGACGCCTGGGAGGTCTTCTCGCGCTACCCGGCCGAGGTCGCCTTCTTCGGCCACACCCACGTGCCGTCGGTGTTCGTGGCGCGCGGCAGCGAGACCCGGGTGGCGCTACTGCGCGGCACGTCGGGGAGCCTCGAGCTCGAGCCCGAGGTGCGCTACCTGATCAACCCGGGTTCGATCGGTCAACCTCGCGACCGCGATCCGCGGGCCGCGTACATGACTTACGACTCCAAGCGGCGGGTCGTGCGCTGGCATCGGGTCGAGTACGCCATCGAGCGCGCCCAGCAGCGCATCCTCAAGGCGGAGCTGCCGCGGCTGCTGGCCGAGCGCATCGCGCTCGGCGTCTGAGGACCCGCCCCCCCCGCGCGGGTGGAGCGCGGCGCGCTCCGACTGGTAGAATCAGTTGTGCGAGTCGCCGCCGGTCGCGGGATCGGAGGGCGCTCCCGATTCCCAGATTCCGAGAGCCAGAAGGAGAAAGGCACGATGTCGACGAATCCAGTCTTCCGCAAGCTCGCGCTGCCGGTGGCCGTTCTCGCCGGGCTGGCGCTGACGGCGCCGTCCGCGGCCGCGCCCCGCGCCGTCAAGCTCAAGGGCACGGACAACATGCGCTACGACGTGACCAAGATCGACGCCAAGCCGGGCGAGGAGCTCGAGATCCAGCTGACGGCGGTGAGCAGCATGAGCAAGGCGGAGATGGCGCACAACTTCGTGCTCTTGGCCAAGAACGCGCCCGTCGACGCCCTGGTCATGGAAGCCGCGATGGCGCGCGCCAGCGACTACATTCCGGCGAGCAAGAAGAGCTTCATCCTCGCCAGCACGGCGATGGCGGGCGGCGGCGAGACCGTCAAGGTCACCTTCAAGGCCCCGACCGAGCCGGGCGAGTACATGTACATCTGCACGTTTCCGGGTCACTACATGGCCGGCATGAAGGGGACGCTGGTCGTCAAGTAAGCGCTCGGCGTCGCGTCCCGGCCCGGCCCCCGGCGATGGGAGCCGGGCCGTGCCGTCTTCAGGTCGCGGCGCCGTCTCTCCGGGCGCGCCACTCGGGGGTCGGGCAGTGCGCGTCCCGTCGGCGCTCGAGGTCGACGACCACCGCGCGCTTGAAACCCGCGTCGGACGACGCCTCCCGCCGCCGCGCCGCGCAGTAGTCGGCGATCTCGACCACCTCGAGGTTGAGCCACAGGCGCCGAAAGAGATGCGGCAGCAGGTCGCCCGGCGCCTGCACGTGATGCAGCCCGCCGCTGTAGGCGAGGAGCATGCGGCCGGATGGCATGGCGTCGAGGATGTCGGCGATGCCGCCACGCACCGTCATCGGTTGGCCGTTCGAGTCGAGGCCGTTGCGCCGCATCATGCGGCCCTCGGGGAGGATGAGGACCATCGAGTCCGGGTCGATGCGCGCCAGCACGGAGCGCCAAGTGTGGTCGCGCTCGCGTGAGATCGAGACGACGTGCGCCGCGATGGAGCGGAAGAAAAAGCCGACGATCGGCCGCTCGACGGTCTTGGCGGCGGCCGGTACGACGCCGTGCACGGCGACGCGCCGGACGAAGCTCGCCGGCGCGGCGAGGATGTAGAGCCATTCGAACAGGCTGGTGTGGTGCAGCAGGCAGACGACGCGGAGCCCCTCCCACGGCCGCGGCGGAACGTCACCGATCCAGCTCACGGAGATGCGGTAGAAGGGCCTCGCCACGAGCCGCAGCAGGTAGAGGAAGCCGAAAACGAAGTACTTGCGCACGGCCGCGGCGGGCGGAGCCGAGGCGTCAGAGAACAGTTTCGCGCACGACCTCTTCGATGGTCGTGACGCCGTCGCGGATCTTCTGCAGGCCCGAGCCGCGCAACGAGAGCATGCCGTTCTCGATCGCCTTGCTGCGCAGCTCGACGGCGGAGGCGCCGG
>Ga0214471_10001934_pt1 | contig 16353 bp, 16 predicted proteins | sample RVTome_5_FD_207665 | JGI IMG/M metagenome (GOLD analysis project Ga0214471, IMG submission 207665) | Soil microbial communities from uranium-contaminated site in the Upper Colorado River Basin, Wyoming, United States - RVT142D155 | ecosystem: Environmental > Terrestrial > Soil > Contaminated >... | reverse complement strand
GCGGCGGCGCTCGGCGACCGCTCCGAGAATGCCGAATACATTTACGGCAAGAAGCAGCTGCGCGAGATCGACCGGCGCATCCGCTTCCTGCAGAAGCGCCTGGACGAGCTGACCGTCGTCGACCGGCGGCCGGACGACCCGCGGCGCATCTTCTTCGGCGCCTGGGTGCGGCTCGAAGACGAGGCCGGGGCGATCCACGCGTACCGCATTGTCGGCGCCGACGAGATCGACACGGCGCGCGGCGATATCAGCATCGACTCGCCGCTGGCGCGCGCGCTGCTGAATAAGACCATCGACGACGAGGTGCGGGTGCGGCTGCCGGCCGGCGAGGCGGTCTACCGGGTGCTGGCGGTGCAGTACACGCCGTTCGGCTAGGAATTCAACAGCGACACCAGATCGGCATGCACCTCGGGGGTACACTGGTTGAACGCCACCGCGATGCCAGTGTCGCCGACGCGCGCCACCTGGGCGAACAGCCGGCGCTCGATGGTGGTGCCGTGCAGGCGGAACTGCAGCGCGACGTCCACCGCCATGCCGACCAGCATCCCACGGCGCGGTATTTCGACATAGGCGCCGCCGAGGCTCAGATCGCGCACCGGCCAGCGCCCGAAGCAGGTGACGCATTGGCAGACCATCATATCGGCGATCACGGCGCGGCGCGCGTGCCGACGCCGGTTGTTTTGCGGGTTGCGCTCGTCGGCGATGCGCGCCAGCCACGGGTTCGGATGCTCGCCGGAAGTCGGAAGGGTTTCGTAAGAACGTTTCCTTTTCATGTACGTCTCCGTGTTGTGGTTGCGGTTCATCCCGGCACCGGCGCCTGGCGCACGCCCGGTGCCAGAGTTGTTGTTGTTGCGCCGTGCTCCGGTTCCCTGCGCAGGCGACGGCGGCGCGTATTATACGGTAGGGACGACGACGCGGCCCGGCTTCTTCCGCCATTCGGCGCCCGAATCGGTGGCTTCGTCGTGTCAGATCGGAATCGTCGCCGGCTCAGTCGGTCGAGGGATCGACCGGCATTGTTCAAACACGCAGATGTTTGAACAATGGAGCAAAGCAAAAATCACATTTTTGCTTTGCGTGGCTGAAAAAGCCATGGAACGGCTTTTTCAGCATCCTATAGTCGTTTGCGGAAACTCTCGCGCCACCCGGCGGACAGCGCGGGTGCGTCCGCCGCGCGCCGCAACTGCACCGGATCGGGGCGCGGGTCGAGCTTGAGGTCGAACAGTTCGGCGACGCTCGGGGCATCGGGGTCGGAGTCGACGAGCGCGATAAGCATCCCGGCGGCCACACCGCCGGGCTCGAGCACGCGCAGATAGAAACCGACCCGGCGGCTCAAGCTGAAGCGCGCGTGGAAATCGTCGATCCCGAAGCGCAACGACAGCTTCCAGCACGGCGTGCGCGGCTGACTCACCTGAAGCAGCGCCGTGCCGACACGAAATACGTCGCCGACGCGCACCCGCGTCTCGGCCATGCCGGCGACAGTGAAATTCTCGCCGAACCCGCCGGGCGCGAGGTCGTCGCGCCCGAGGATCCCGCGCCAGTAGCCGTAGTGCTCCCACGGATAGGCGTAGACCGCCTTGTCGACGCCGCCGTGCACGCGCAGGTCGGCCTGGCCGTCGCCGGCGAGATTGAGGCGATCGAGCCGCACCTCGCCCTCAACCGGCTGCTTGAATATGCCGGTGCTGACCTCGCGCCCCTGCCAGACGACGCTGCGCGGCAGGCCGACGTTGACCGACAGCAGTTTCATGGGAAATTCAGGCTCGCGGTGCGCTGGTTGCATGCCCCGGCAGTATACCAAACGGCGGACCGGCGGCGGCACGGTCGCCGCCGGCTTTACGCGGCGCGCGCCCAGCCAGTATCATCCCGCTCTCCGCAAACGGGCCGGACCGACGATGAGCACGACCTCGCACAAATCCATCGCGCTGTGGCTGCTGGTATGCTGCGCGCTCGTCTTCGCCATGGTCGTGGTCGGCGGGGTCACGCGGTTGACGCGCTCCGGGCTGTCGATCGTCGAGTGGGCGCCGATCCTCGGCGCCCTCCCGCCGCTCAATCTCGAGCGGTGGCAGGCCGTCTTCGACATGTACAAGCAGACACCCGAGTATCAGAAGGTCAACGTCGGCATGAGCCTCGACGAGTTCAAGGGCATCTACTGGATGGAGTATGCCCACCGCCTGCTGGGGCGGGCGATCGGCCTCGTGTTCCTGCTGCCGTTTGTGTACTTCCTGGTGCGCGGCCGCATCGACCGGCCGCTGGTGCCGAAGCTCACGGCGATGTTCGTGCTGGGCGGCCTGCAGGGCGCGCTCGGCTGGTACATGGTCGCGAGCGGGCTGGTCGACGATCCGCACGTGAGCCCCTACCGGCTGACCGCGCATCTGGGCCTGGCGGTGCTGATCTACGGTTTCACGCTGTGGACGGCGCTCGACCTGTTGTTCCCGCGCCACGGCGCGGCCGCCGCGTGGCCGCGGCGCGGGGCGGACGTCGTCGCGGGGCTGGTGTTCGTGATGATCCTGTCCGGCGGCTTCGTCGCCGGCACCAAGGCCGGTTTCGCGTTCAACACCTTCCCGACCATGAACGGCCAGTGGCTGCCGCCGGGCGCCTTTGCGCTCACGCCCTGGTGGCAGAACCTGTTCGAGAACATCGCGACCGTGCAGTTCACGCATCGCCTGCTCGCCCTGGTCGTGGCCCTGACCGTCGCGGGATTCTGGCTCGCGGCCAGGCGGCATGCGGCCGGCGCGCCCGCGCGCCTCGCCCTGCACGCGCTGCTCGCGGCCCTGGCGGCGCAGATTGCGCTCGGCATCGCGACGCTGGTGCACGTCGTGCCGATTCCGCTGGCCGCCGCCCACCAGGCGGGCGCGGTGGTGCTGTTCAGCGCCGCGCTGTTCACCGCCCACGCCGTGCGCCGGCCGCCAAATTAGATCGACCCTGGACATGCGCTACGGACCATCACGAAGGGTCCCCTCTCCCTCTGGGAGAGGGACAGGGTGAGGGCGCGAGGCACCGACAATACCCCCTCACCCTAACCCTCTCCCCCGCTCGCCGCGGGGGAGAGGGGACTTGTGTTTAAAAACTAGGCGGACGCGTCGAGCAGGCGCGCGAACTCGTCGTCCGGCAGGGCGCGGCTGTAGTGATGACCCTGGACCGCGTCGCAACCGCTGGCGCGCAGGAACCCCGCCTGCTGCTCGGTCTCGACACCCTCCGCCACCACCTGCAGCTTGAGGTTGTGCGCCATCGCGACGATGGTCTGGATGATCGCCGTGCCGTCGGGATCGCCGGGCACGTCGCGCACGAAGCTCCGGTCGATCTTGAGCACGTGTATCGGGAAACGCTTCAGGTAACTGAGCGAGGAGTAGCCGGTGCCGAAATCGTCGATCGCGAAGCGCACGCCCATCGCGCCGAGCGCGGTCAGCGTGTCGATGGTCTGCTGGGCGTGCTTCATGAGCATGCTCTCGGTGATCTCCAGATCCAGCAGCTCCGACGGCAGGCCGCTGGTTTCGAGCGCACCGGCCACCTTGTCGACCAGTTGCGGCGAGTTGAACTGGCCGGCGGACAGATTGACCGAGACCCGGACCGGCGCCCGCCCGGGCCGCTGCCAGCGGCTCGCGGCCGCGCAGGAGGCCTCCAGCACCCACTCCCCGATCGGAACGATGAGACCGGTATCCTCCAGCAGCGGAATGAAGTCGGCCGGGTAGATCAGCCCCAGCTCGCGATGCCGCCAGCGCAGCAGCGCCTCGGCGCTGACGACACGGCCGCTGCGCAGATCGTAGCACGGCTGGAAATGCAGGATGAGCTCCTGCCGCTCCAGTGCGCGCCGCAGCCCGGTTTCCAGCGCCAGCAGCTCGACCGCCTTGGCGCCCATGTCGGCCGAGTAGAACTGGTAGTTGTTGCGGCCGTGCTCCTTGGCGCGGTACATGGCGGTGTCGGCATGCTTGAGCAGCAGCGAGGCGTCCTCGCCGTCGGCCGGGTGGACCCCGATGCCGACGCTGGTGGTGATGAACAGCTCGCGCTGGAACACCTCGAAGGGTTGGGCGAAGGTCTCGAGGATCTTGCGCGCCACCAGCACCACGTCCTCGGTCGAGGCCAAGTCCTCCAGCAGGATCGCGAACTCGTCGCCGCTCACGCGCGCCACGGTGTCGCCTTCGCGCACGCAGCCGCGCAGCCGCGCCGCCATGACCTGCAGCAGCCGGTCGCCGAAATCGTGGCCGAGGGTGTCGTTGATCACCTTGAAGCGGTCCAGGTCCAGGAACAGCACGGCGAGCTGGCGGCCGGTCCAGCGCACCCGCGCGAGCGCGTGCTCCAGCCGGTCCATCAGCAGCATGCGGTTCGGCAGCTCGGTCAGCACGTCGTGGTAGGCGAGGTATTGCAGCCGCTCCTGGGTCTGCATGCGCTCGGTGATGTCCTTGGCGGTCGAGACGAAGTGCGTGATCGACCCGTCCTCGCCGCGCAGCGGCGTGATGGTCTTCTCCTCGTAGTACACCGAGCCGTCCTTGCGGCGGTTGATCAGCACGTTGCGGTAGACGTTGCCGGCGCGGATCGTGTCCCAGAGATCGCGGAAGAACTCCGGATCGTGGCGTCCCGACTTGATCAGTGCCGGCGTGCGGCCGACGGTCTCGTCGCGCCGATAGCCGGTGATGTCCTCGAAGGCGGGATTCACGTATTCGATCACGCCGCGGTGATCGGTGATGATCACGGCGTCCGCGGTGTGCTCGACCACGCTCGACAGCTTGAGCGCGCGCGATTCGGATTCGCGGCGCTCGGTGATGTCGACGTCCATGCAGATCACCTGGGCGCGTTCGCGGCCGCGCAGGATGGGAAACACCGACGACAGGATCCAGCGCCGCCGGCCGCCGGCGGTCTGGGTCTGCCACTCGCGCAGCGGCGCCGGCCGGCCGCTCGTCAACACATCGGCGATCAGGGCCTCGAAGCTCGCCGCGTCCGCCTCGCTCAGGATCAGGCCGCCGAGTCGCCTGCCCATCACCGCGTCGGCGGCGTAGCCGAAGAACTCCTCGGAGGCGCGATTCCAGAACACCACCCGGCCCTCGATGTCGTAGCCCTGCATGGCCACCGCCGGAGCGTTCTCCACGATCGCGGCGATCTGGGCGTGCGCCGCCTCGACATCCGCGAGCGCGGTCTTGAGCGCCTGCTCGGCGTTATGCCGGGCGCTGAGGTCGCGCAACAGCACGACGCGCACCGCGCGCTCCCGGTAGGTCGCGTTGCGCGCGACCAGCTCGACCGGGAACGGTGTGCCGTCCAGCCGGACGCCCACCGCCTCGTACGGCCCCTCGTAGCCGGCGCGCACCCGCTCCAGCACGCGCTCGCGCCAGTCCGGATGGGTCAAATCCATGATGTTGCGGCCGATCAGCTCCTCGGGCCGCGCGCCCAGCCCCTCGGCGCCCGCGCGGTTCACCTCCAGGATCACCCCGTTCTCATGGATCACGACCATCTCGAGCGTGGCTTCGGCGAGCGCGCGAAACCGGTGCTCGCTCTCCCTGAGCGCCCGCTCGTTGCGTTTGTAATCGCTGATGTCCTGGTAACAGCCGATCAGCCCGAGCGCCTCGCCGCGCGCGCCGCACACCGGGATCTTGCTGGCCAGCAAACAGCGCTCACCGGCCTCCGACGGGAAGGCGACCTCGTAACCCAGCACCGGCACGCCGCCGGCGAGGATGGCGGCGTCGTGCTCGCGGATTTGTTGCGCGCTCGCGCTCCACGGAAGATCGAGATCGGTCCTGCCGGCGACGGCGTCGGGCCCGCTCAGCGCGGCATCCGCCGCAAACGCGCGGTTGCATCCCCGATAGACGCCTTGCGCGTCCTTCCAGTAGATGCAGACCGGGACGGCATCGAGCGTCGCCGCGCGCAGCAGCGCCGCCAGGTCCTGCGCGTCCGCTGCCGCGGCGTCCCCGCCCGAGGTGGACGAAGCAGGTTCGGCACCTTCGGTAGATAGTTCCATTTTCGCCTCCCGTCCTCTTCGGCGTTCCGGACTGTCTTCCATGGTATGCGCGCAAACCGGGATGCGGGTGGTTCAGCCGGTGTCGGCCGTCACCCCGGCCCTCTCCCTATAAAGGGAGAGGGTGAAAACTTTATAATTATCCGCCGCCGCGATTTGATCTCCATCAAGGCGTCAGCGACGGCGCCACAGGTATAAGGCAACGATGATACTCAAACCGACTACGTCGCAAATCAAATCGCCCCGCTGGCAGGCCATGAGCGCGGCGCCGCACCGGTTGATGTTTCTCGCCGGCGTCTTTCAGGTGCTGGCGACGATCGCCTGGTGGTCGCTGGAGCTGATCGGTCGGGCCGCCGGGACGCCACTGCTTCCGGCCGCGCCCGTTCCGGCCACCTGGGCACATGGATTCCTGATGGTTTATGGGGTCTTCAGCTTTTTCATACTTGGTTTCCTCATGACCGTCTATCCACGCTGGATGGGCGGCCCGCCGATAACCCGCAACCACTATATCCCAGCCTTCGTCCTGATGTCAGCCGGCGTGGTCATCTTCTACGCCGGGCTGCTGAGCATGCGCCCGGTGCTGCTCGCCGGCATCGGCCTGTGGCTGGCCGGCTGGCTGACGGCGGTGACGAGCCTGCTGCTGGCCTTCCGGCGCGGCGGTCGCCACGGCAGCCACGAGGTGCTGATCAACCTCGCCCTGATCGCCGCGGCCGTCGGGATGGTCAGCCAGCTGTTCGGGCTGCTGACCGGTCGCGCGTTCTTCCAGGTGCTGGGGACCGATATCGGCCTGTGGCTGTACCTGGCACCGATCGTGTTCCTGGTCAGTCACCGCATGATCCCGTTCTTCAGCCAGAGTGCGTTGGTCAACTACGACATGCTGCGGCCGGCCTGGAGCCCGGTGGCGGTGACCGCCGGGCTGGCTGCGCATCTGGTCCTGGACAGCGCCGGCCTGGACCGCTGGCTGTTCCTGGTCGACCTGCCGGTGACGCTGATCGCGCTGCACCACAGCCACGTTTGGGGTTTGCGGCGCAGCTTCGAGGTGCGGCTGCTGGCCATGCTGCACATCGCCTTCCTGTGGTTCGGCGTCGCCATGCTGCTGTACGCCGCGCACAGCCTCGCACTGTGGTCCGGCGCCGCGACAGCGCTCGGCCGCGCGCCGTTGCACGCGCTGTCGCTGGGCTTCGTGACCGCGATGGTGATCGCGATGGTTTCGCGCGTGACCCTCGGCCATTCGGGGCAGGCCTTGAGCGCCGACACGCTGACCTGGTGGGTGTTCCTCGGGATTTACGCCGCGACCGTCCTGCGCATCGCCGCCGAGCTCCTGCCCGGTGTCGCGGCGACGCTGCAACTGGCGTCGGCGCTCGCCTGGCTCGCCGCCTTCCTGCCCTGGGCGCTGCGCTACGCGCCACTGTACCTGCGGCCGCGCCGCGACGGCCAGCCCGGCTGAGCGCACGCCCCATGTCGACGCTCACGCTCATCCACGTCGGCGCGGCATTGGCGTCGATCCTGGGATTCTTCGGTCGCGGCCTGTGGATGATCCAGGACTCGCCGCGCCGCCGGGAGCGCTGGGTGCGGATCCTGCCGCACGTCGTCGATACCGTATTGCTGGGTTCCGCCATCGCGCTCGCCGTGCGCATCCACCAGTACCCCGGCGTGCACGCCTGGCTGACCGCCAAGGTCGCGGCGCTGCTGATCTATATCGTCCTCGGCAGCATCGCCCTCAAGCGCGGGCGCACGAAGTCGCAGCGCGTCATCGCGTGGGTCGGCGCGATGTTGGTGTTCGCGTACATCGTCGGGGTGGCACGGACCCGTAGCGCCGGACTGGGTCTCATCGCGTTGTGACCATGACGCCATGAGCAATCCTTTTTGTAGGCGGGGCTTCCAGCCCCGCCCGGCACGGCCGATCACAGGTCCGGCGGGGCAGGATGCCCCGCCTACAATTTTTCAGGATTAGAAATCGCCCCACAAGGCCTGCGCCGCCGCCAGCAGCGCCGGGGCCGCGGTCTCGGTGCGCAGGATGCGCGGCCCCAGGCGGACCGGGGTGAAGCCCGCGTCGATCGCCGCCGCGATCTCGGCCGCGGTGAGCCCGCCCTCCGGACCCACCAGCAACTCGATCGGCCCGACCGGCTCGCGCAGTTCGCGCAGCGGATGCTCGGCATCCGGGTGGAGCATCCAACGCGCGCCCGCGGCGGCGGTCTTGTCCAGCCAGGTCACGAACGGCAGCAGCGCGTCCACCGCCGGCACGCGGTTGCGCCCGCATTGCTCGCAGGCCGCGATCACGACCTGCTGCCAGTGGCGCACGCGGTTGTCGGCGCGCTCGCCGGACAGGCGCACGATGCTGCGCTCGGTCATCACCGGCGCGATGCGCTCGACGCCCAGCTCCACGGCCTTCTGGATCGCGATGTCCATGCGCTCGCGCGCCGACACGCCCTGGATGAGCGTGACCTTGAGCGGCGACTCGCGTTCCAGGGGCATGTGGCGCTCGACGGTCACGCGCACGCGCTCGCGATCGATGGCGTCGATGACCGCCGCGTACTCGCCGCCCGCGCCGTTGAACAGGGTCACGGTCTCGCCGACGCGCAGGCGCAGCACGCGCGCGGCGTGGTGCGCGGCGCCCGCCGGCAGGTCGAGGGCCTGGCCGGCGTGCAGCTTGTGCGGACAATGGAATCGCGGAGTCGCCATGTTCGCGCCGCGCGTCAGCCGTCCGGCTCGGGGCGGAAATAGACGGCCGGCGTCTTGCCCACCAAATGGCCGACGGCGGCATCGACCATCTCGCTGATCGCCTTCTCGACCGGCGTGTTGCTGAAGCCGCTGAGCAGCACCGGCAGCCGGATCGAACCGCCGCCGCTGCTGCGCACGTAGCCGCTCACCGCCGCGCCGAACTTGGTGGCGTCGCCCTCCACCGCCAGGGTCGCGACGATGCGCGAGGTCGCGACGTCGATGACGCGCAGGTCCATGGCGATGTAGCTGCGGTTGAAGGCCAGGTTGAGGATCGCCAGGTCGCCGCGCCGGTTGAGCGGGATCGGGATCGGCAGGCCGCCGCCCGAGGCGCCGGCGTCGAACGCCGTCAGCGCGCCGATCACCAGCAGCTCGGCGCCCTCGAGCTCACCCATCGGGATGCGGCTGGCATCGCCGACCCGGCCTTCGGAGGAGAACTCCTGCTCGACCAGCGCGTCGCCGATCGCCTCGCGCTCCAGCACGATGAAACGGTTGGAATTGAACAGCGCGGTGGTGAGCATGTCGCGGATGCCGCCGGTCACGTTGGCAACGCTCACCGACTCGAAGCTGCGGTCGCGGCGGCGCAGGAAGTCGATCTGGGCGCGCAGCGACTTGGCGCCGGTCTCGCCGGACCGGTTGACGATGCGCCCGACGGTGATGCGCGCCTTCGGCCCGAACGCGGATTCGGCCTGGGCCGCGGCGATCGTCGCGCCCTGTTCGCCCTGCGTCACCCGCGCGGTCGGCGCACAGGCGCCGAGCAGGAAAAGCGCCGCCAGCACGGCGGGCAGGGCGATGGCCTGGCGCGGGATCGCAGTCATGGGAGGCGCCGTTCGCCGTCGTGCCGTCGCGCGCGGTCCGGCGGCGTCAGATCTTGGTCTTGGCGATGAACTGCACCGCGGTCTCGATGGCGTTGCGGATCGCCGCCTCCATGGGTGTCTTCGACCAGGCGCCGAGGCCGATGGGCAGCGGGCTGGTGGCGAACACCAGGCCGACGCCGCCGCTGCCGGAAGTGCCCTCGACCGTGGTCGCGTTCACCACGCGGCCGGTGCGGGCGTCGACGATGCGCAGATTGATCGCCACGCAGGCCTCCTTGGCGCCGGCGATCAGGATCGACCCGCCGCGGCAGTTCGGCTCGAACTGGGTGATCGAGCCGCGCACCAGGAGTTGCGCGCCCTCGATCCGGCCGATCGGCGCGGCGGTGTCGCGCCGCACCCGGCCGGAGGCGCCGAAGTCCTGCTCCTCGATGACCTCCTTGATGTTCTCGCGTTCCAGGACGATGAAGCGGTTGGAGTTGAACAGCGCGTCGGCCAGCATGTCGGACATGCCGCGGCCGACCTCGCCGCTGCCGCGCGCCGCCTTGTACTCGAAGGCCGTGACCGCGATGCGCTGCTTGGGACCGTCGTAGGGCTCGGCCTGGGCCTGGGAAATCGTCGGCCCGCCGGTGCTGCCGACGACACGCGCGCCGGTGCAGCCGGCCAGCACCAGGCCGGCGGCCGCCAGCCAGAGCAACTTGTGTGACCTGAGGGATTTCATGTTCGCTCCTGATTGCTTCGCTACGCCGTCATCCGGCTGGGAACAACATACCACGCCGGTTTGGCCGCGCAAAACCCGCTGCACCCCGATGGCGGCCATCAGAAACCTCTGAACAAGTAACAGAAACCATCACGAAGGGTCCCCTCTCCCCCTGGGAGAGGGGCAGGGTGAGGGCGAAACATGGCACACCACCCCCTCACCCTAACCCTCTCCCCCGCTCGCCGCGGGGGAGAGGGAACGCACCGATGATTTCAGGCGACATAATAAAGGATCGTGAAGAAATGGCTGGCCGAGCCGGCCAGCACGAACAGATGCCAGATGCCGTGCGCGTGCCGCCATTTATGATCGAAGGCGTAGAACAGGATGCCGACGGTGTAGAACGCCCCGCCGCTCAGCAGCCCGACCAGTCCGCCGACGGGCAGTGCGGCGATCAGCGGCTTGAGCGCGACCAGCGCCAGCCAGCCCATCAGCAGGTAGATCACCACCGGCAGGATCCGCAGGCCGCGGCGCGGCAGCACGTCGATCACCATGCCCAGCGCTGCCAGGCCCCAGATGGCGCCGAACAGCGACCAGCGCCAGACGCCGTTCAGCGTCACCAGCGTGAACGGCGTGTAGGTGCCGGCGATCAACAGATAAATGGCGAGGTGATCGAGCTTGCGGAACACCGCCTTGGCGCGGCCGCGCAGGCTGTGGTAGAGCGTCGACATCAGATACAGCAGGAACAGCGTCGCCCCGTAGACGCTGAAGCTGACGATCCGCCAGGCATCGCCGCGCTGCGCGGCCAGCACGATCAGCACCACCGCGCCGGCCAGGGCCAGTGCCGTGCCCACCAAGTGGGAGATGCCGTTCAGGCGTTCGCCGCGGTACACGGTGGCGGTCGCGGTGGCGGGCCGGTCAGGTCACAGGCTCGGCGACCGGTCGCGCGCCTGGTTCTCGTGGCGCGCCTGGCAGTCGCGGCAGCGCCTGGCGGTCGGATAGACCTCGAGGCGCTGGGTCACGATCTCGTCGCCGCAGTCGATGCACACGCCGTAGCTGCCGTCGCGGATGCGGCCCAATGCCGCAGTCACGTCGGCGAGCTCGGCGACCTCGTTCTCGAGCGTGATGATGTTGGCATCGGCCAGCAGGTCGACCATCGACTGATCGCCGATGTCGAGGACACGGCCGGCCATCTCCGCATAGTCCTTGTTGTCTGAATTGACGAGGGAATGGTGAATCCGGCGGCGCAACTCCCGCTCGCGCTCGTGCAGCGTGTCGCGGAAGCGCTCGCGTTGGTCGGTGTTCAGGGGGGTCATGGTCGGGTCCTCGACTCGGTGGTGTTCATTATATGGTGTCGGACCATGATAAATCCAAGCGGTTACTAAGAGCACCTGACAAAATGAGAAACGGGTGTAGGTGTAGGGTGCGTCCCACGCACCGCTTAATATTTCGGTGCGCAGGGCGCACCCTACGGTTCGGCGTTGAATGCGAGGTCATTTTGTCAGGCACTTTAAGGGAAAGGGCGCCATAGAAGAAGAATTGTCATTGCGAGGGCGCGCAGCGCCCGCGGCAACCTCCGTGAGCACTCCTGAGCCGCTAAACGGAGGTTGCCTCGCCATGACACTTTGGGTCACTTCGTCGCGGTCACTCCTCGCAATTCGAACACGCGCCGGGTATGGAACACGTCCGGCGCGAAGCGTGTGGCGCGCGCGGTCAGCAGCCGTTTCAGGGCGAAATCGAACAGCAGCGGGTTCTCGCGGCGCACGGCCAGCAGGAATTCGCGCTCGTCGGCGGTGAGATAGCCCCGGTTGCGCAGGTCGCGGGTCGAGAACAGTACCGTGATCGCCGGCAGCGGATAGTCCGAGCCGTACAGCAGGCGCTCCTGCCAGTCGCGGCGCGCGATCATCGCGTCGAGCTCGGGTCCGGAGCGCAGCAGTTGGCCGGTCGCCGAGATTTCGCCGTACAGCCGGCCGCGGTGGCGCGTCTCGTCCATGAGGCGCGTGAACAGCGCGAAGTTGCCCGTCACCGGCCCGTTCGGCCCGGCGTCCAGATCGACATTCTCGCCGAGCGAGGCGCAGTGCGCGAGGATCACGGTGACGCCGTGCTCCAGGGCGCGGCGCAGGCGCAGCGGGTTGCCGAGCGCCTGGTGGGCGTCGGCCTGCACCGCCAGCTCGTGGCCGGCATGGCTGAGCAGCGGCAGTCCGAGGCGCGCGAGCGCTTCGAAGAAGCGGTCGCAACGCGGCGAACCCGGGTCCATGCCCATCGCCGGCGGCAGCCATTTGACGGCGCGCGCGCCCTCGGCCGCGGCCTGCTCGAGCGCGTCGAGCGCGTCCGCGCGGTAGGGGTGGACGGAGGCGATCCACTCGAAGCGCTCCGGGTGGGCGCGCGCCACGTCGCGCGCGTAGCCGTTCGGCGTGTGGAAGGGTGTCAATGCCTCGACCGGCCGGCCGTGCTCGTCGTGGTGCCGATCGAAGGCGAGCAGCATGAAGCGCGCGCCGCGCGGAAACTGATCGGCCAGGTGCGTAAGGCGCGCGACGAAGGCCGGATCGGCCGGCCGGTGATCGCCGAGGCAGGCGGCGTTCCAGTAGAAACGTTTCTGGACGTACTGCATCGGATGCAGCCAGCTGTCCATCTTCGGGTTGATCCAGGTGCCGGAGCCGCCGTCGCCGACACCGATGAGATGAACGTGGCAGTCCCACAGCCGGGCCGGATCGATGCCCTGCCAGATCCCCGTCATCAGCGGATGCGCGGCCAGCGCCTCCGGCAGGGGGCCGGTGCGACAGCTGCTGCGCAGGCCGTCCTCGGGCAGGAAACGGCAGCCGCCGAGCGCCAGCGCGCCGCCGCCGAGGCAGGCCAGAAACCGTCGTCGATGCATGCGTTTTTCCGGGATCGCGGTACAGTGCCGCGGCTTATCTATTATAGTATCCGAATCGCCGCGACCGGCAGGAGCGTCCGTGACCCAGGCCGAGGGTGTCATACAATTCCGGCTCGACTACACGCCGTCGGCGCCGCACGCGGCGCCCGAGATCGGCGCGCTCGACGGCTGGCGTTCGGTGCTCCGGCGCCTCGGCCTGATCGGCCAGGACGCCGCGCGCTACGACGGCGCCGGCTTCGGCAATCTCAGCGCGCGCCGGCCGCCGCACGACGCGCCGCCCGGGAGCCGGCGCTTCGTCATCACCGGCAGCCAGACCGGCGGGCTCGCCGCGCTCGACGGCCGCCATTTCGCGCTGGTCACGGCCTACGATATCGCCGGCAACCGCGTCGCGGCCCAGGGTCCGATCGCCCCTTCCTCGGAGGCGCTGACTCACGGCATGCTCTACGACCTCGACGCCGGTATCCGCTGCGTCATGCACGTACATGCCCCCGAGATCTGGCGGCGCGCCGCGGCCTTGGGGCTACCGCGCACCGATCCGGCGGCCGGCTACGGCACGCCGGCCATGGCCGCCGAGGTCGCGCGCCTGCATCGCGAGTCCGATCTCGCGGCGCGGCGCCTGCTGGTCATGGGCGGGCACCTGGACGGCGTGGTGAGCTTCGGCCGCGACATCGACGCCGCCGCCACGGTGCTGCTGACCGGCCTGGCGCGGGCGCTGGCGCGCTGAGCGATGCGCGAGCGGTCAGCGCGGCGCGAGCAGCCGTTTCAGCGCCAAGGCATCGGCCACCGCGCCGGCGGCGGCGTCGTTGTCGAAGTAGACATAGGCGCGGCGCATGGCCGGCAGCGCCTTCAGTTGTTGCGCCCAGCGGCGCAGCCGTGCCGGCCCGTAGCGGTCGCGATAGGCGCGCGCCGGGCCGTGCAGACGGACATAGCCGAAGGGCGCCGTGGTCACGCGGGGCGCGGTGAATCCCGCGAGGTCGTAGATGCAAAAGGCCGCGCCGCGGTCGCGCAGCAGGCCATAGACTTCATCGTTGTGCCAGGACGGATCGCGGAACTCGAAGGCGCATTCGAGCCCGTCCGGCAGCGCCGCGAGGAAACGCTCGAGACGCCCGGGGTCGCAGCGCCAGCGCGGTGGCAGCTGGAACAGCGCCGGGCCGCGCTTGTCGCCGAGCGCATCGAGCGCCGCGAGAAAGCGGCGCAACGAGCCGCGCGGCGCGGTCAGCTTTTTCATATGGGTGATGTAGCGGCTGGCCTTGATGGCGAAACGGAAACCGGCCGGCACCGCCGCGCACCAGGCACGCAGCGTGCGACGGCTCGGCAGCTGGTAGAAGCTGTTGTTGATCTCGACGCTGTCGAAACGGCGCGCGTAGTACTCCAGCCAGGCATCGGCCGCGAGGTCGCGCGGATAGAACGGCCCGCGCCAATGCGGGTAATGCCAGCCCGAGGTACCGATGCGGAAACGCCTGCCCATGCTGGCCCCATTCGCCGTTGTGCCCCATCCGGAGGATCCCACGCGTGAAGCTGCACCTCAAGGTCGTGCCGAAGTCGTCGGCGGACCGCATCGCCGGGTGGATGGGCGACGCCCTGAAGGTCTGCGTGACCGCGGCGCCGGAGCGCGGCAAGGCCAACGAGGCGGTGCAGGCACTGCTGGCGCGCAACCTCGGCCTCAAGCGTGGCCAGGTCCGCGTCGTCGCCGGCCACGGCGCGGCGCGCAAGGTCGTGGAGATCGACGGGCTGACCGAGGCCGAGGTGCGGCGGCGGTTGACGCTGCCGGGCTAAAGTCAGGCCCCAAAACTCAACGCTCAAGGCACACCGACGCAGAGCGATGACAGAATGTAGGGTGGGGCCCTGCCCCACCGCACCGGCTTGCAGATCCGGTCAGCAGAATGGTGGGGCAGGGCCCCACCCTACGTGTTGGGTTTTCTCGGCACCTTTGTATCCGGGTCAATCCCACCCCTCGCCGCCCAGGCCCAGCGGAATGGCGGCCACGGTGTCGCCGGCGGTGAAGCCGGTGCTGTCCTCGGCGAGCCGGATGAAGCCGTTGGTCTGGCGCAACGGGCCGAGCATGTGCGAGCCCTGGCCGTGCAGCGCGGTGGCGTGGAGGCGGCCGTCGCGCAGGCCGAGGCGGGCGCGCAGGAATTCCATGCGGCCGGCGTGGCGGCGGAAGTCGTTGTCCGCCAGCGCCGGCAGCTCGACCAGACGATAGCGCGCATGGTGCCAGGCGGCCAACGCCGGCTCGACGAACAGCTTGAAGGTCACCAGGCTCGACACCGGGTTGCCCGGCAACGCGAAAAAATGCCCGCGCTCGCCGACCCGGCCGAAGGCGACCGGCTTGCCCGGCTTGATTTTGACCTTCCAGAAATTGATCTCGCCGATCCTGGCAAACACCTGCTTGACCAGGTCGTGGTCGCCGACCGAGGCGCCGCCGCTGGTGATGACGAAGTCGTAGTCGGCCGCCGACTTCAGCATGTCACGCAGCGCCCCGGCGTCGTCGCGCACCACCCCGCCGTCGACCGTCTCGACGCCGAGCGCCTCCAGTTGCAAGAGCGTCACCAGCCGGTTGGACTCGTAGATCTGGCCGGGCTGTAGCGGCGTGCCGGGTGCGACCAGCTCGTCGCCGGTCGCCACCACCAGGGCGCGCGGCCGCGCGTACACCGGGATCGCGGCGACACCGGCCGCCGACAGCAATGCCAGGTCATAGACCGTCAGCCGCCGTCCCGGGCCGTATAGCGCGTCGTCGCGCTTGAAGTCCTCGCCCTGGCGACGGATGTTCTGACCGGGTTGGACGGTCCGGGGGAACACCACGCAGCCCGGCTCGAGACGCACGTTCTCCTGGATCTCGACGGTGTCGGCGCCGGCCGGCAGCGGCGCGCCGGTGAAGATGCGCTGGCAGGTATTGGACGCGAGCCGGCCGGGCGCGTCGCCGCAGCGCGCCTCGCCGGCTTGCGGCAGCACGAAACTGTTGGTGACGAGATCGGGCGTGCACAGCGCGTAACCGTCCATGGCCGAATTGTCGAAGGCCGGGTTGTCGACCGCGGCGCGCAGCTCGGCGGCGGTGTAGCGCCCGGCGGCGGCGCGCAACGGCACGGTCTCGGTCTTGCCGGCCGCGACGATGCGCTCGGCAATCGCCGCCTGGGCCTCGGCGAGGGTCAGCATGGTCTCGTCTCCTCGGGCGCGGACGGCGCGCCTCGTGTCGGAGTGCCATTGTCCAACAGCGGGCGATCTCACGCAAAACCCGGCGGGGGGGGGGGGCCCCCCCCCAAAAAAAAAAATTTTTTGGGGGGCTAAAGCCCCCCCCCCCCCCCCCCCGGCCACA
>Ga0214471_10001933_pt1 | contig 16356 bp, 31 predicted proteins | sample RVTome_5_FD_207665 | JGI IMG/M metagenome (GOLD analysis project Ga0214471, IMG submission 207665) | Soil microbial communities from uranium-contaminated site in the Upper Colorado River Basin, Wyoming, United States - RVT142D155 | ecosystem: Environmental > Terrestrial > Soil > Contaminated >... | reverse complement strand
CCACCGCGGCCGGTGGACAAGCCGTTTTTGATGCCGATCGAGGACATTTTTTCGATTACGGGGCGGGGGACGGTGGTGACGGGGCGGGTGGAGCGGGGGGTCGTGAAGGTGGGCGAGGAAGTGGAGATCGTGGGGATCAAGGACACGCGCAAGACGGTGGTGACGGGGGTGGAGATGTTCCGCAAGCTGCTGGACGAGGGGCAGGCGGGGGACAATATTGGGGCGCTGCTGCGGGGGATCGACAAGGAAGAAGTGGAGCGCGGCCAAGTCCTGGCGAAGCCCGGGTCCATCAAACCCCACAAGAAGTTCAAGGCGGAGGTGTACGTCCTCACGAAGGAAGAGGGGGGGCGGCACACGCCGTACTTCAACGGGTACCGGCCGCAGTTCTATTTCCGGACGACGGACGTGACGGGGGTGTGCACGCTGCCGGCGGGGGTGGAGATGGTGATGCCGGGCGACAACGTGACGATGGCGATCGAGCTGATCATGCCGATTGCGATGGAGACGGAGCTGCGGTTTGCGATCCGGGAGGGCGGGCGGACGGTGGGCGCCGGCGTCGTCACGGAGATCGCGGAGTAGGACATGGTCACCCTGACCGCCGACCAGAAGATCCGCATCCGGCTCAAGGCCTACGACCATCACCTCCTGGATCGGTCGGTCAAGGAGATCGTGGAAACCGTTCGCCGCACCGGCGCCCGCGTGGCCGGCCCCGTGCTGCTGCCGACCATCATCAACCGATGGACCGTGCTCCGCTCGCCCCACGTCGACAAGACCTCGCGCGAGCAGTTCGAGATGCGCACGCACAAGCGGCTGCTGGACATCATCGACCCCACCCCGCAAACCGTCGACAGCCTCATGAAACTGGACTTGCCCGCGGGCGTGGACGTGGAGATCAAGCTCTGATGAGACCGCTTTCGAGCGTCGGTTTTGCCGGCGCCGTCCGGGGGGGAGGAATCGGAAGAGGGGCGTAGCCCCCTCCGAGGCGCATGGCGAGAAAAGAAGGACTCATCGGCCGCAAGGTGGGCATGACGCAGGTGTTCGGGGACGACGGTAATCACGTGCCCGTCACCGTCATCCAGGCCGGGCCGTGTACCGTCGTCGGCATCCGCACCCGGGAGCGCCACGGGTACGACGCGCTGCAGCTCGGCTTCGAGGCGGCCCGCAAGAAGGCGTCGAAGCCGGACGCCGGCGTCTTCAAGAAGCTGAACCTGGAGCCGATGCGGCTCGTGCGGGAGATCCGGCTGGAGAAGCCCGAGATGCTCCAGGGCTACGACGTCGGCCGGGCCGTGACCGCCGAGCTCTTCGCGCCCGGCGAGCTGGTCGATGTCGTCGGCATCACCAAGGGCAAGGGCTTCCAGGGCGGCGTCAAGCGCCACGGGTGGTTCGGCGGCGACGCGACCCACGGCTCCATGTTCCACCGGGCTCCCGGCTCGATCGGCGCCTCGTCCGATCCCTCGCGGGTGTGGCCGGGCCACAAGCTGCCGGGTCGGATGGGCGGCGTCCAGCGCACGGTGCTCAACATGTCCGTCGTCCGCGTGATGCCCGAGCAGAATCTCGTGTTGTTGCGCGGCGCGGTGCCGGGCGCCAACGGCTCGCTCGTGATGATCCGCAAGTCCATCAAGACCACCAAGCAGCAGCAGAAAGCGGCGGACAAGAAATAATGCCGACGGTGCAGGTCCTGGACGGCAAGGGAAAGCAGGCCGGCACGCTGGAGTTGCGGGCCGACGTGTTCGGCGTGGAGATCAAGGGACCGCTCCTCCACCAGGCGGTGGTCCGGGAGCTGGCCGACCGGCGCGTCGGCACCCACGACACCAAGGGACGCAGCGAGGTCTCGGGGGGCGGCCGCAAGCCGTGGAAGCAGAAGGGCACCGGGCGCGCCCGGCAGGGCAGCATCCGGGCCACGCAGTGGAAGGGCGGCGGCAAGCCGTTCGGCCCCACGCCGCGCCGCTACGACAAGGCGATGCCCCGGCAGATGCGGCGCGAGGCCCTGCGGGAGGCGGTGGCCGCGGCCATCGCCGGCGAGACGCTGCGTGTCGTGGAGGGCGTGAGCGCCGACGGCAAGACGAAGGCGCTGGTGGCGGGACTCGAGCAGCTGGGCCTCCAGCCGGTCACCACCGTGGTGGTGGTCGCCGCCCTCGGCGACCCGCTGCGGCGGGCCGCCCGCAACGTGCCGTGGCTCACCGTGGAGACGCCGTCGCAGGTGTCGGTCTACCAGTTGCTGCGGGCGCGGCAGGTCGTGTTCGAGCGCGCGGCGCTGCAGGCGCTGGAGGAGGCGCTGGGGCAATGAGGGATCCGCGCCATGTGCTCATCCGGCCGCTGATGACCGAGAAGACGATGCAGCAGAAGGAGACGCTGAACACGGTGGCCTTCCGGGTGCGGCCCGACGCCAACAAGGTGGAGATCCGCGCCGCCGTCGAGAGCGTGTTCAACGTCAAGGTGACGGCGGTCCGGACCGCCGCCTACGAGGGCAAGCTCAAGCGCATGGGCCGCTTCCAGGGCCGCCGCTCCGACTGGAAGAAGGCCGTGGTGACGCTGGCGCCCGGCCACAAGATCGATCTCGTCGAGGGGGCCTGAGCGCCATGGGGATCCGCACCGTCAAGCCGACCTCGGCGGCCCGCCGCTATCTCACGTACGTCACGTACGAGGAGATCACCAAGACGGAGCCGGAGAAGCGCCTGCTCGTTCCCAAGCGGCGCACCAACGGGCGCAACGTCTACGGCCGCATCACGGTGCGCCACCGCGGCGGCGGGGCCAAGCGCATGCTGCGGCAGGTGGACTTCCGCCGCGACAAGGCCGGGATCCCGGCCCGGGTGGCGGCCATCGAGTACGATCCGAACCGGTCGGCCCACCTGGCGCTGCTGCACTATCGCGACGGCGAGAAGCGCTACATCATCGCGTCGCACGGCCTGAAGGTCGGCGACACCGTGATGTCGGGGCCGCAGGCCGACATCGTGCCCGGCAACGCGCTGCCGATCCGGAACATCCCGGTCGGAACGCTCGTGCACAACGTCGAGCTGCAGCCGGGCCGCGGAGCCCAGATGTGCCGGAGCGCCGGGGCCCAGGCCCAGCTGCTGGCCAAGGAGGGCGAGCGGGCGACGCTGCGGCTGCCCTCGGGCGAGGTGCGGCTGGTCGGGCTCGACTGCATGGCCACGGTGGGCCAGGTCGGCAACCTCGACCACGAGAACGTCTCCGTCGGCAAGGCCGGGCGCGTGCGCTGGCGGGGCTTCCGCCCGACGGTGCGCGGCACCGTCATGAACCCTGTCGACCACCCGATGGGCGGCGGCGAGGGCAAGGGCAAGGGCAACCACCCGATGACGCCGTGGGGCAAGCCCACCAAGGGCTACAAGACGCGGCGCGGGGTGCGGCCCACCGACGCCTTCATCGTCACGCGCCGGAAGAAATAGGAGTTCGGGATGGGACGCTCGCTCAAGAAGGGGCCGTACATCGACGAGAAGCTCTACGGGCGGATCGAGGAGCTGAACCGCACGCGCCAGAAGAAGGTGCTGAAGACCTGGTCGCGGCGGTCCACGATCGCCCCCGAGTTCGTCGGCCATACGCTGGCCGTCCACAACGGCAAGAAGTTCATCCCGGTGTACGTCACCGAGAACATGGTCGGCCACAAGCTCGGCGAGTTCGCCCTCACGCGCACGTTCAAGGCCCACGGCCAGGCCGAGAAGGCCTCCGCCACTCCGACCGGGAAGGCGTAGGGATGGTGACCACGGCCCGGGCCCGGTTCGTCCGCGTGTCGGCCCGCAAGGCGCGACTGGTGCTCGACCAGATCCGCGGCAAGCCGGTGGGCGAGGCGCTGGCGACGCTCACGTTCACGCCCCGGGCGGCCGCCCGCCTCATCGAGAAGGTGCTGCGCTCGGCGGTGGCCAACGCCGAGCACAACCATCAGGTGCGCAACCTGGACGACCTCCGCGTCGTCCAGGCCGTCGCCGACGGCGGGCCGTCGATGAAGCGCGTGCAGCCGCGGGCGATGGGGCGCGCGTTTTTCATCAAGCACCGGACCAGCCATCTCACGATCGCGGTGAGCGACGAGGTGAACGGCGCCCGGGCGGGCCTGACGCGACCGCGGCACATGCGGATACGCCGCCTGCCGGCCCCGGCGGCCCGCGCGCCCCGGCACCGAGGCCGGGCGAAGCCCAAGGAGAAGGAATAGATGGGCCAGAAGACACATCCGATCGGCTTCCGCCTCGGCTCCACGCGGACGTGGTCGTCGCGCTGGTTCGCGACGAAGAACTACGCCGATCTGCTGCACGAGGACGTGAAGATCCGGCGCTACATCAAGGACCAGCTCTACCACGCCGGCATCTCGAAGATCGACATCGAGCGCTCGGCCAACCGGGCGCGCATCACGATCTTCACGGCGCGGCCGGGCATCATCATCGGCCGGAAGGGCTCGGAGGTGGAGAAGCTGAAGAACGAGCTGCAGCTGCGGACCGGCAAGGAGATCTACCTCAACATCGAGGAGGTCATCCACCCCGAGCTGGACGCCCAGCTCGTCTCCGAGAACGTCGCCCTCCAGCTGCAGAAGCGCGTGGCGTTCCGGCGGGCCATGAAGAAGGCCGTGACGTCGGCGCTCCGGCTCGGCGCCGACGGGATCCGCATCGCCTGCGCGGGCCGGTTGGGCGGCGGCGAGATCGCGCGGCGCGAGTGGTATCGCGACGGGCGGGTGCCGCTTCACACGATCCGCGCCGACATCGACTACGGCCTGGCCACCGCCCACACGACCTACGGCACCATCGGCGTGAAGGTCTGGATCTTCAAGGGCGAGGTGCTTCGCGCCGCGCCGGCGGAGGCCTGAGAGACGCCGTCATGCTGATGCCCAAGCGCGTCAAGTACCGCAAGGCCCAGCGGGGCAACATGCGCGGCAAGGCGCAGCGGGGGTCCACACTGTCCTTCGGCGACTACGGGCTCAAGGCGCTGGAGCCGGGCTGGGTGACCAACCGCCAGATCGAGGCGGCCCGGGTGGCCCTCACCCGCAGCCTCAAACGCGGTGGCAAGGTGTGGATCCGGATCTTCCCGGACAAGCCGGTCACCAAGAAGCCGGCCGAGACCCGGATGGGCAAGGGCAAGGGCAACCCCGAGGACTGGGTCGCCGTGGTCAAGCCGGGCCGCATCCTCTACGAGATGGAGGGCGTGGCCGAGGACGTGGCCCGGGAGGCCTTCCGGACCGCGGCCAACAAGATGGGCATCTCGACGAAGTTCGTGACGCGGGCCCGCAGCCTATGAAAGCGGCCAAGTGGCGTGATCTCTCGGACGACGAAGTGGCGCAGAAGGTGCGCGAGCTGTCCGAGGAGGTCTTCAACCTGCGCTTCCAGCTGACGATGGGGTTGGCCAAGAACCCGTCGCGGATCGGCGAGGTCCGCCGGGACCTGGCCCGCGCCTACACGATCATCCGGGAGCGCGGGGGGGCCCCGGCCGCGGTGGCGGCGGCGGCCGCGCCGGCGCCCGCTCCCGCCGCGCCCACGGCGGCCGCCCGGCCGCCCCGGCGCGCCAGGGCGACGGCCCGGGCCAGGACGCCGGCCAGGGCGAAGTCGGCGAAGACGAAGAAAGCGAAGGGATAGGCTCGTGGGCGAGCGCAAGACGCGAGAGGGTGTCGTGGTGAGCGACGGCATGCAGAAGACGCGGGTGGTGCGGGTCGAGCGGGTCTACCGGCATCCCCGCTACCAGCGCGTCATCCGCATGTCGAAGAAGCTGAAGGCGCACGACGAGGACAACGCCAGCCGCGTCGGCGACCGCGTGCTGATCGAGGAGACGCGGCCGATGTCGAAGGAGAAACGCTGGCGCATCCGCCAGGTGCTGACCCGGACGGCCCAGGTATGATCCAGCCGCGCTCCATGCTCGACGTCGCCGACAACTCGGGTGCCAAGAAGGTCCAGTGCATCCGGGTCATGGGGGGCGCCAACAAGCGCTATGCCTCGCTGGGCGACACCGTCATCGTCGCCATCAAGGAGGCCGCGCCCGACGGCACCGTGAAGAAGGGCGAGGTGGCGCGGGCGGTGGTGGTGCGGACGGTCAAGGAGGTCCGGCGCCGCGACGGGTCCTACATCCGCTTCGACCGCAACGCCGTCGTGCTGATCAAGCCCGACGAGAACCCGGTCGGCACCCGTATCTTCGGGCCGGTGGCCCGCGAGCTGCGGGAGCGGCAATTCACCAAAATCATCTCCTTGGCACCCGAGGTCATCTGATGCAGGGGATTCACGTTCGGCGGGGCGACCTGGTCGGCGTCATCACCGGCCGCGAGCGGGGCAAGCGCGGCAAGGTGCTGCGCGTGCTCACCGACAAGGGCCGGGTGGTGGTCGAGCACGTCAACATGATCAAGAAGCACCAGCGCCCGACCCAGAAGCTGCGCCAGGGCGGCATCATCGAGCGCGAGGGGCCGCTGGCGCTGTCCAACGTGCTGCCGGTCTGCGGCCGCTGCGACAAGCCGGCCCGGACCGGCATCAAGGTGCTCGCCGACGGGCGCAAGCTCCGTACCTGCAAGCGGTGCGGCGAGCCGATCGACAAGGGTTAGCGACATGGCCAAGCCAGGCGGCAGTCCCGCACCGAAGGCCCCGGCCGGCAAGGCGCCGGCCCGGTCCCCGCAACAGGCCCGCAAGGGTGACAAGGGCGCTCCCGAGGCGCCGGCGGCGAAGACACGGCCCAAGGGGACCGGTGACGTCCCGCCGCGACTCAAGGAGCGGTTCGCCAGCGCGGTGCGGCCGGCGCTCATGAAGGAGCGCGGCTACGACAACGTGTGGGAGGTGCCCCGGCTGGAGAAGGTCGTGATCAACATGGGCGTGGGGGAGGGGCGCGAGAACGCCAAGGTCCTCGACTTCGCGACCGCCGACCTCCAGCTCATCGCCGGCCAGAAGCCCATCGTCACCCGGGCCAAGAAGTCGATCGCCAACTTCAAGCTGCGCGAGGGCGTGCCCATCGGGGCCAAGGTGACGCTGCGGGGGGCCCGGATGTACGAGTTCCTCGACCGGCTCATGAACGTCGCGCTGCCCCGCGTGCGCGACTTCAAGGGGGTGCCGCCCAAGGGGTTCGACGGGCGCGGCAACTACGCGCTGGGGCTGCGCGAGCAGCTGATTTTCCCCGAGATCGTCTACGACAAGGTGGACAAGGTCCGGGGCATGGACATCAACATCGTCACCACGGCGCGGACGGACGAGGAGGCTCGGGCCCTCCTGGTGCAGCTCGGCATGCCGTTCAGGGAGTCCTAGATCATGGCCAAGACCGCGCTAATCATGAAGTCGCTGGCCCCCCCGAAGTTCTCGACGCGGGCCTACCGCCGGTGCCGCCTGTGCGGGCGGCCGCGCGGCTACCTGAGGAAGTTTCGGATGTGCCGCCTGTGCTTCCGCGAGCACGCGCTCAAGGGCGAGGTGCCGGGCATCGTGAAGGCGAGCTGGTAACGATGCGCAGCGACCCGATCGCCGACCTGCTCACCCGCATCCGCAACGCCAGCAACGCCGAGCACGAGAAGGTGGACATCCCGGCCTCCCGCCTCAAGGTGCGCATCGCCGAGCTGCTGAAGGACGAAGGATTCATCAAGAACTTCCGGGTCCTCGACGACAACAAGCAGGGGACCCTGCGCGTCTATCTCAAGTACGGCACCGGCAACGAGAGGATGATCTCCGGATTGGTGCGCGTGTCGACCCCCGGCCGCCGCGTGTACGTCAGCCACGACAAGATCCCGTCGATCCTGGCCGGCATGGGCGTGGCGCTGCTGTCGACGTCGCGTGGGGTCTTCACCGACCGCGAGGCCCGCAAGCAGAAGGTCGGCGGCGAAGTCCTCGCCTACGTGTGGTAGGAGCTTACGACCCATGTCCCGCATCGGCAAGCAACCCATCCCGATTCCCCCGGGCGTCAAGATCCAGGTGGACGGCTCGACCGTCCGGGCCGAAGGCCCCAAGGGCAAGCTCGTCCAGCCCGTTCCGCCCGGGCTCACGCCGCGCGTGGCGGACGGCACCCTCGTCATCGATCGCGGCAGCGAGGACCGCCGGGTGCGCGCCCTGCACGGTCTGGCCCGCGCGCTGGTCGCCAACATGGTCACCGGCGTCAAGGACGGCTTCGAACGCCGGCTCGAGATTGTCGGTATCGGGTATCGCGCCCAGATGCAGGGCAAGAGCATCCAGCTGGCGCTCGGCTACTCGCATCCGGTGCTGTTTCCGCTGCCGGACGGTGTCACCGCCGAGATCGACAAGCAGACGGCCATCACCCTGCGCGGCGCCGACAAGGCCCTGCTGGGCCAGACGGCGGCCCAGCTCCGCGCGCTGCGCAAGCCGGACCCCTACAAGGGCAAGGGCATCCGCTACGCGGGCGAGGCGGTCCGCCGCAAGGTCGGCAAGAAGGCGGGCGCGAAATGATCATCAAGGACCGGCGCGCTCCCCGGGACGAGCGGCACCGCCGCTTGCGGCGATGGGTGCGGGGAACGGCGGCCCGGCCGCGCCTGGCGGTGTTCCGCAGCCTCAACCACATCTACGCGCAGCTCGTCGACGACGACACCGGGCGCACGCTGGTCGCCGCCGACAGCCGGAGCAAGGAGTTTCGTGCGGCCCACCCGGGCGGTGGCAACGTGGCAGCGGCCAGGGCGGTCGGAGCGTTGCTGGCCGAGCGGGCGAAGGGGGCCGGCGTCGAGCGCGTCGTGTTCGATCGCGGCGGCTACAAATACCACGGTCGTGTGAAGGCCCTGGCCGACGCCGCCCGTGCCGGCGGCCTCGTCTGTTAGCGGGCCGATGAGAGGCGCCGTGGGTGAGGTGATGGGACGAATTCGATGATGGACAGGACGAGGAGACATTGAGTGGCGGAAGCGAGAATCGATCCCAGCGTGCTGGAGTTGAACGACCGGGTCGTCTCGATCAACCGGGTGGCCAAGGTCGTCAAGGGCGGGCGGCGGTTTTCGTTCACGGCGCTGGTCGTGGTCGGCGACGGCCGCGGGCACGTGGGCGTCGGCCTCGGCAAGGCCCACGAGGTGCCGGAGGCGATCCGCAAGGCCGTCGAGCACGCCAAGAAGGATCTGATCTTCGTTCCCCTCAAGGAAACGACGATCCCGTGCGAGATCACCGGGCACTTCGGCGCCGGCCGCGTCTTTCTCAAGCCGGCGGTGCCGGGCACCGGGGTCATCGCGGGGGGCGCCGTGCGGCCGGTGCTGGAGGCGGCGGGGGTGCAGGACATCCTGACCAAGACGCTGGGATCGAACAACCCGCACAACGTCCTCAAGGCCACCATCGACGCGCTCCGGCGGATCAAGCGGCTGCAAGACCTGCACGCGGCGCGCCGGCGCGGCGGCGAGGGCAACCTGGCGGAGGAGACGGTCGGTGCCAAGCAAGAAGCTTAAGATCGCGCTCAGGAAGAGCATCATCGGCCTGAGCCCCAAGCAGGAAGCGACCGTAAAGGCGCTGGGGCTGCGGCGGATACGCCAATCGGTGACGCACGACGACACGCCGACGATCCGGGGCATGATCGCCAAGGTCCCCCACGTGCTCGAGGTGAGCCATGAGGCTTGACGAGTTGCGCCCGGCGCCGGGCGCCGTCACCCGCCGCAAGCGCGTCGGCCGGGGGCCGGGGTCTGGCCACGGCAAGACGTCGACCAAGGGCCACAAGGGCCAGAAGGCCCGGTCGGGGGGTGGCAAGGCCGGCGGCTTCGAGGGCGGCCAGATGCCGCTCTATCGCCGGCTGCCCAAGCGCGGCTTCCTGCCCCACGGGGGCCGGACCGAGTACGCCGTCGTGAACCTCAAGGCGCTGGCCGCGTTCGCGGCCGGCAGCGTCGTCGACCCCGACCGCCTCGCCGAGGCCGGCCTCATCAAGCGGGCCGCCCGCGGGCGGGTGAAGATCCTGGGCGACGGCGAGGTGCCCCACGCGCTCACCGTCCGCGTGCACGCGGTCAGCGCCGCCGCGCGGACCAAGATCGAGGGCCAGGGTGGCCGCGTCGAGGTGCTGCCCGAGAAGGAGAAGGCGGCGGTTTCGTGATCGAGAGCCTGCAATCGTTCCAGAACGTCTTCAAGATCCCCGAGCTGAAGCGGCGGGTGATCTTCACCCTCATCGTGCTCGTCGCCTACCGGATCGGCGCTCACGTGCCCACCCCGGGCATCGACGGGCAGGCGCTGGCGCAGTTCTTCGACCAGGTGCAGGGCACGTTGCTCGGCATGGTGGACCTGTTCTCGGGCGGCAATCTCCGGCGGCTGTCGATCTTCGCGCTCGGGATCATGCCCTACATCTCGGCGTCGATCATCCTGCAGCTCCTGACCGTCGTCATCCCCACCCTGGAGCGGCTGGCCAAGGAGGGGGAGGCCGGGCGCAAGAAGATCACGCAGTACACCCGCTACGGCACCATCGGGCTGTCGCTGGTGCAGTCGCTGGGCATCGCCTACGGCCTGGAGGGGATGAGCAGCCCCACCGGGCTCGCCATCGTGCCGACGCCCGGCTGGGGTTTTCGGCTGCTCACCATGATCACCCTCACGGCCGGGACCGCGCTGATCATGTGGCTGGGCGAGCAGATCTCCGAGAAGGGCATCGGCAACGGCATCTCCTTGATCATCTTCGCGGGGATCGTGGTCCGGCTGCCCTCGGCCATCCAGGCCTCGTATACGCTCATCTCGACCGGTGAGATGAAGCTGTTCGTCTTCTTCACCATCGTGCTGCTGATGGTGGGGGTGACGGCGGCGGTCGTGCTCATGCAGGAGGGCCAGCGCAAGATCCCCGTGCAGTATGCCAAGCGCGTGGTCGGGCGGCGGGTCTACGGCGGCCAGTCCACCCACATCCCGCTCCGCATCAACACGGCCGGCGTCATCCCGGTCATCTTCGCCTCGTCGCTGATCCTGTTCCCGGCCACCCTCACGCGGTTCATGCCGTACGCCTGGATGCAGGCGGTGTCGGACGCGCTGAGCCCGGGCCAGTTCACCTACACCGTGCTGTACATGGGCCTCATCGTCTTTTTCGCGTACTTCTACACGGCCATCGTCTTCAACCCCGTCGACCTCGCCGACAACATGAAGAAGTACGGCGGCTTCATCCCGGGCGTGCGGCCCGGCAAGAAGACGGCCGAGTACATCGACCACGTGCTGACCCGCATCACGCTGCCGGGCGCGCTGTTCCTGGCGACCATCTCGGTGTTGCCGGACATGCTGATCCGGTGGTTCAACGTGCCCTTCTACTTCGGCGGCACCAGCCTGCTGATCGTGGTCGGCGTGGCCCTCGACACCGTGCGGCAGATGGAGTCGCACCTCCTCATGCGCAACTACGAGGGCTTCCTGAAGCGATCCAAGTCGCGCTCGGGCGCCTTCGCGCGGCGGAGCTGAGGATGCGATTGATCTTCCTGGGTCCCCCCGGCGCCGGCAAGGGCACCCAGGCCCGCGCGCTGGCCCAGGAGTGGGGCGTGCCGCAGATCGCCACCGGTGAGATGCTGCGCGAGGCGGTGGCGGCCGGCACGCCGCTGGGCCGCGAGGCCCAGCGGATCATGGAGCGCGGCGCCCTCGTGCCGGACGACGTGATGATCGGGCTCATCGCCGAGCGGCTGCGCCAGCCCGACGCCGCGCGCGGCTTCATCCTGGACGGCTTTCCGCGCACGATTGCCCAGGCCGAGGCGCTGGACCGCCTGCTCGAGGACCTCGGGGCCGGCCTCGACGCGGTGGTCTACTTCGACGTCGCCGAGCCGGAGCTGCTGCGGCGGCTCACCGGGCGGCGGCTGTGCCGGCAGTGCCAGGCGGCCTTCCACCAGGTGTCGGCGCCGCCCCGGCGGGACGGCGTCTGCGACCGCTGCGGTGGCGATCTCCATCAGCGGGACGACGACCGCGAGGACACCGTGCGCACGCGCCTCGAGGTCTACGGCCGGCAGACGGCGCCCCTCCTCGACTACTACCGTGGGCGCGGCCTGCTGGCGACGATCAACGGCGAGGGCGGCATCGAGGCCATCCACGACGCCATCCGGCGGGCGGCCACGGCGGCGCGGTGATCGAGCTGAAGTCAGCGCGCGAGATCGGCCTGATGCGGCGGGCCGGCCACATCCTGTCCGAGGTCGTGGACCGGCTGCGCACGAACGTCAAATCGGGCGTCTCCACGCTGGAGATCGACGACGACGTGGAGCGCTTCATCCGCTCCCGGGGCGCGCGGCCGGCGTTCAAGGGTTACCGGGGGTTTCCGGCCACCGTGTGCGTCTCGATCAACGAAGAAGTCGTCCACGGTATTCCGTCCGCCCAGCGCCGCGTGAAGGAAGGCGACATCGTGGGCCTCGACCTGGGGTGTATCGTGGAGGGGTATTACGCCGACTGCGCCGTCACGGTTCCGGTCGGTGAGGTGCCGCCGCGGGTGCAGCAGCTGCTCGACGTCACCCGGGAGAGCCTCCAGGCCGGGATCGCGGAGTGCCGGCCGGGCCGCCGGCTATCGGACGTCTCTCACGCCATCCAGACCCACGTCGAGGGACACGGCTTCTCGGTCGTCCGCGCGTTCGTCGGGCACGGCATCGGCCGCGCCCTGCACGAGGAGCCGCAGGTCCCGAACTTCGGCGACCCCGGGCGCGGGCCGCAGCTGCGGCCGGGCATGGTCCTGGCGCTGGAGCCGATGGTGACGATGGGGAGCTGGGAGGTCCGCATCCTGGACGACGGCTGGACGGCCGTGACCAGGGACGGCAGCCTGGCCGCCCACTTCGAGCACACGATCGCGGTGACGGAGACGGGGCCCGAGGTGCTGACCAGCACGAGCGGCGGCTCGGCAGGGGCCGCCTGAGAGCGCGGGGCATGCCGAAAGAAGACGCGATCGAGGTCGAGGGCACCGTGGTGGAGCCGTTGCCGAACGCCATGTTCCGTGTCGAGCTGGAGAGCGGGCACCGGGTGCTGGCGCACGTGAGCGGCAAGATGCGAATGAACTTCATCCGGATCCTGCCGGGCGACCGCGTGAAGGTGGAGCTGTCGCCCTACGACCTCACCCGCGGGCGCATCACGTACCGGTTCAAATAAGGGACATCATGAAAGTGCGACCGTCGATCAAGACGCGGTGCGAGCACTGCAAGATCGTGAAACGCCAGAACGTCGTGCGGATCATCTGCAAGAACCCGCGACACAAGCAGCGGCAGGGGTAGGGTCGGAGGGGGCCTCGACGGCCCCCTCCGAGGCCTCCCCCAGAACAGGGATTGCGGCGGCAAAGCCGCCGCGCGAACAGGAAGGCAGCGAGACACATGGCGAGAGTGGCGGGAGTGGATTTGCCGCGGGAGAAGCGGGGCGAGGTGGCGATCACGTACATCTACGGCATCGGGCGGCCCGCCGCCGGGCGGATCCTGGCCAGGGCCAACGTCGATCCCGGCAAGCGCGTGAAGGCCTGGAGCGACGAGGAGACGGCCCGTGTCCGCGAGATCATCGAGCGCGAGATCAAGGTCGAGGGCGACCTGCGCCGCGAGATCTCCATGAACGTCAAGCGATTGATGGACATCGGCAGTTACCGCGGCATCCGGCACCGCCGGGGGCTGCCCGTGCGCGGGCAGCGCACCCACACGAATGCGCGGACGCGCAAGGGCCCGCGCAAGGGCGTCATGGTCAAGAAGAAGCCGGCGGCGGCGCCGGCGCCGGCGGCGGCCGCGGCCGCCCCCAAGAAAGCAGGAGCGTAACGCATGGCAGAGCAGGCAAAGCCCGCTCCCCGGAAGAAAGGCAGCAAGAAGCGCGAGCGGCGCGAGGTCCGCATCGGCGTCGCCCACGTCCAGGCCACGTTCAACAACACGATCGTGACCCTCACCGACAAGATGGGCAACGTCGTGGCGTGGTCGAGCGCCGGCAGCGCCGGCTTCAAGGGCTCGCGCAAGAGCACCCCGTTCGCCGCCCAGACGGCGGCCGAGATCGCGGCCCGCAAGGCGATGGAGTACGGGCTCAAGCAGATCGAGGTCTTCGTGCGCGGGCCTGGCGCCGGCCGGGAAGCGGCCATCCGCTCGTTGCAGGCGGTCGGGCTGGAGATCAGCGCGATCCGCGACGTCACGCCCATTCCCCACGACGGCTGCCGCCCGCCCAAGCGGCGGCGGGTGTAGAGGAGGCCGGGAATGGCGCGCTATCGTGATGCCAAGTGCCGGCTGTGCCGCCGGGAAGGCATGAAGCTCTTCCTCAAGGGCGCCCGCTGCTTCACGGACCGGTGCGCGATCGAGCGGCGGAACTACCCGCCCGGCCAGCACGGACTGAACCGCGGCAAGCTCACGCCGTTCGGCGTGCAGTTGCGGGAGAAGCAGAAGGCCAAGCGGATCTACGGCGTGCTGGAGAGCCAGTTCCGCAAGTACTTCCAGTGGGCGGAGAGCCAGAAGGGCGTCACCGGCGAGAACCTGCTTCGCCTCCTGGAGCTGCGCCTGGACAACGTGGTGTTCCGCCTCGGCTTCGCCGCCTCCCGCCGGGAGTCGCGGCAGATGGTCGCCCACGGGCACTTCCAGGTGAACGGGCGCAAGGTCAGCGTGCCGTCCTTCCTCGCCAAGGTCGGCGACGTGGTGGAGCTGCGGCCCACCTCCAAGCTCGCCCCGCGCCTGGACGACAACGTCAACGCCGGCCGCGGCCAGGTGCCGCAGTGGCTCGAGGTCGACGCCGGAGCCCGCAAGGGCGTCGTGCGAGGGCTGCCGCTGCGTGAGGACATCCAGATCCCCGTGTCCGAGCAACTGATCGTCGAGCTGTACAGCAAGTAAGGAGGCCGGGGCAGGCATGCCACGCATTCCGTTCCAGAAGCCGAAGAAGGTCGAATGGGAGATCCTGAGCGACCGGTACGGCCGGCTGGTGGCCGAGCCGTTCGAGAAGGGCTACGCGCTGACCGTCGGCAACTCGCTGCGGCGCACCTTGCTGTCGATCGTGCCGGGGGCGGCGGTGGCCTGGGTGAAGATCGAGGGCGTGCGGCCCACCGACACCCGGATCCCCGGCGTCACCGAGAGCCTCACCGACGTCCTGCTCAACCTCAAGAAACTCGCGATCGAGGTGCCGTCGGACGAGCCACGGGTGCTGCGCCTGGAGGCGACCGGCCCTCGGGAGGTCAAGGGCGAGGACGTGCCGGAGACCGGCGCCGAGATCCTCAACCCCGAGACCCACCTGTTCACGCTCGAGGCGGGGGCGCGCGTGGTGCTGGAGCTGGGGGTGGGCGTCGGCCGTCGCTACCAGGCGGCCGACCAGCCGGGTGGCGGTGTCCCCGCCGGCGCCCTCGCCCTCGACGCGGCGTACTCGCCGATCACCAGGGTGTCGTACAACGTCGAGATGTCGCGCCTGGGCAAGATCACCGACTTCGAGAAGCTCGTGCTCGAGGTGTGGACGAACGGGGCGGTGAGCCCCGACGAGGCGCTCACCCGGGCCTCCACGTACCTGCGCGATCACTTCACTCCCCTCGCGCCGGGCGGGCCGCACGAGGACGAGGAGGCCGAGGCGGGGGGCGGCGAGGCGTATCTCCGCGACGCCCTCGGCAAGACGCTGGAAGAGCTGGCCTTGCCCGCGCGCGCCGTCAACGCGCTCAAGGGCGCCGAGCTTCACCTGGTGGCCGATCTCGTCCAGAAGACGGAGACGGACCTGGGCGACGTCAAGAACCTCGGCGAGAAGTCGATCGACGAGATCAAGACCGCGCTGGCCGCCCTCGGCCTGTCGCTCGGCATGCGGATCGATCCCAACGTCCTGGGCGCGCTCGGCCGTACCACGGCGAAGTGAGCGTCGGTCACTCGACGCCAAGATGAGGACTTGATGAGGCACCGCAAGGACGGCTACAAGCTCGGGCGGCTCACCCAGCACCGGTGGGCGCTGTTCCGGAACCTCTTGACCGGCCTGTTCCGCCACGAGCGTATCGAGACGACCGAGGCCAAGGCCAAGGCGGTGCGCGGCCTGGCCGACCACGTCATCACGCTGGCCAAGCGCGAAAACCTTCACGCGCGCCGGCAGGTGCTGTCGCTGGTGCCGGATACCGAGGTGGTCGGCCGCATCTTCGACACGATCGCCGCGCGCTTCGGTGACCGCCACGGCGGCTACACGCGCATCGTCAAGGCCGGCGTGCGCCGCGGCGACGCCGCTCCCATGGTCCTGCTGGAGCTGGTCGACCGCCCCGACACTCCCAAGGACGGCGGCAAGAAGGGCGACAAGAAGGAAAAGGCCCCGAAGGGCGAGGCGGCGGCCGGGGGCAAGCGGAGGAAGCGCGAGAAGGCGGCGGCGGCAGCCGGCTAGCGGCGGAGCGCCGGCGCGCCGTCACGACGGCATCCGCTGGCGGTCGATGGCCCGCCCGGCGCCCAGCGTGGCCCCGACGACGAGTGCTGCCAGCGCGGCGAACACGGCCCACGGCAGCGTGTAGGAGTCGGCTCGAGTCAGCAGCAGCCCGAACACGGCCGGACCCACCAGCAGCCCCACGACGATCGCAGCAAAGGCGACACCGCTCAGCAAACCGGCGGCT
>Ga0214471_10001932_pt1 | contig 16357 bp, 14 predicted proteins | sample RVTome_5_FD_207665 | JGI IMG/M metagenome (GOLD analysis project Ga0214471, IMG submission 207665) | Soil microbial communities from uranium-contaminated site in the Upper Colorado River Basin, Wyoming, United States - RVT142D155 | ecosystem: Environmental > Terrestrial > Soil > Contaminated >... | reverse complement strand
TCGCGGTCCTCCGTCATGGTGTCGCCGCGCCGCTGGCCGGCCGGGCCGGCGACGGGGATGGGTGCGGCACCGGCGGTGCCGTCGTGACGATCACGCTGTCTCCCAGCGCGACTCCGGGCGTCGTCAGAATCCCGGTGCCGAAATACGCCTCCTCGCCGTGCTCGCTCAGATCCAGACCCGTCAGCTCCTCACGCACGCTGGAACGCAGGCCGACAGTGGCTTTCACCAGTACCAGGATCCCGATCGTGCCCACCGCCGAGATCGCCACAGCGGCCGCCACTGCCACCAGCTGCACGACCATCTGGCCGGGGTTGCCGGCCAGCAGGCCGTCGGCGCCCCCGGGATTGGCTGCTTTGGTCGCGAACACTCCGGTGAGCAGCGCGCCCGCCATACCCGCGAGACCATGGCACGAGAACACGTCCAGCGAATCGTCGAGCCGGCTCTTCGAGCGGATCTGGATCGCCGTGTGGCTGATCCCCGCGCAGATGAGCCCGATGAAAATGGCCGCGATGGGCGTCACGTACCCGGCCGCCGGCGTGATTCCGACCAGGCCGACCACGGCTCCCGTAGCGGCGCCCACGGCGGTGACCTTGCGAGAGCGCAGCACGTCCAGCGCCGCCCAGGTGACCAGCGCGGCCGCGGCGGCCGTGTTGGTGTTCACGAAGGCCAGTGCCGCGACGCCGTTCGCGGCGAGCGCCGACCCGGCGTTGAATCCAAACCAGCCGAACCACAACAGTCCCGCGCCGAGGAGGACGAAGGGCACGTTGTGAGGCACGAGCGCCGCCCGGCCGTACTCTTTGCGTGGGCCCAGCATGATCGCGGCGACGAGTGCGGACACGCCGGCGCTCAGGTGGACCACCGTCCCCCCGGCGAAGTCGAGTGCGCCGAGAGTCAGGAGCCAGCCGCCGGCACCCCAGACCCAATGGGCCAGTGGATCGTAGACGAGCGTGGCCCATAGCAGGAGAAAGACCACGTACGCACGGAAGCGCATGCGCTCCACGATGGCTCCCGAGATGAGCGCGGGGGTGATGATCGCGAACATCCCCTGGAACATGGCGTGGGCCTGTTGTGGAATGGCGGCCGAGTACGTCGGGTCCGGATCGAGCCCCACCCCACGGAACCCGATCCACTCCAGGCCGCCGATCCACGGCAGGCCGGGGGCGAAGGCCAAGGAGTACCCGCCCAGGACCCACTGCACACCGATCAGTCCCAGCGCGACGATGCTCATCATCGCGGTGTTGAGCGCGTTCTTGGGTCGCACCAGACCACCGTAAAAGAAGGCGAGCCCCACCGTCATCAAGAGGACGAGCGCGCTCGAGATGAGAACCCAGGCGGTATCGCCGGCGGACACGGCACTCTGCGTCATGCGGCCCCGCCGATCCCGGCGGCTTCGATCGCGGCGCGTTGCACTTCTTCCGCGTTCACCGCCGTGAGCGCCGCATTGTCCGCTTCGCCTGTGCGGATGCGAATCACGCGCTCGATGGGCTGTACGAAAATCTTCCCGTCCCCGACCTCGCCGGTGCGGGCGGAAGAAAGGATGGCCCGGATGCACGGGTCCACGTACGGCTCGGAGCACACCATCTCGATCTTCACCTTCTCGTGAAACTCCATGACGAGCGTCGTGCCCCGATACTGCTCGATCAGCTCGTGCTCCCCGCCGTGCCCGCTGACTCGGCTGAGCGTGATGCCGGTGATGCCCGCCCGGAACAGCGCCGCCTTGACGTCGGGCAGGCGCTCGGGGCGGACGATGGTCGTGATGAGCTTCATCGTTCGCTCCTCCCAAAAGGTGAATCGTATGGCACGCGCGTCATGGGACCGCGACCGCTCCCGCGGGCGCCGGTTCGGCAACCTGAGCGACCGGTGGCGGCGCGACCGCCGAGTCACGCGGCGCGACCTTGCGGAACAACGCTCGATAATCCGCCCACCGATCGAGAATGGTCCGGGCCCGCGAACTCCCGGTCTTCCGCCAGTGACGCCGTACGAGCGTTTCGAGCTGGCGCTCCTCGGCCGGAGTCAGGCCCCCGACCCCCACCATGTCCAGATTGCAGCGGGTCTCCAGCATGCGGCCGGGGTCGAGCACGTACGCCACCCCATTCGACATCCCTGCGCCGAAGTTGCGACCCACCGGTCCCAGCACGACGACGACCCCGCCGGTCATGTACTCACAGCAGTGGTCGCCCGCGCCCTCGACCACCGCCACGACGCCGGAATTCCGTACCGCGAACCGGTCTCCCGCGGAGCCGGCGGCGAAGAGTCGCCCAGCCGTCGCCCCGTACAGCGCCGTGTTGCCGAGGATCACGTGCTCCCCGCGCCCGTCCGCGTAGGCGGCAGCCCGGAAGGGACGAACCACGATTTCACCTCCGCACAGCCCCTTGCCGACATGGTCGTTGGCTTCCCCTTCCAAATCCAAGTACATGCGCGGTACCGCGAACGCGCCAAAGCTCTGGCCCGCGCTGCCCGCAAATCGGAGGCGCACGGGAGCGGGGAGCCCGGCCTTGCCGAAACGCCTCGCGATGTCTCCTGCAATTCGCGCGCCCACGGTGAGGTGATGGTTCCCGATATCGTAGGTCCCGGCGAACGCAGCGCCCCGGGCGAGCGCCGGGTCCAGGTCCTTCTGGATCTCCGCGTCGAGCGACGCCACACCGGGACGGACATTCCGCGCGACGGTGCGCCGTCGCACCGTCACATGCGCCGGCGGACGATCCAGCAACGCCCCGAGGTCCAGCAGGGCCGCGCGTGGAGCATCGGGGGGGTGGACCCGGTCCAGCAGCTCGACCCGACCTACGATCTCGTCCAGCGACCGGGCGCCCAGCGAGGCGAGGATCCGTCGAACGTCTTCCGCGAGCAGCGTGAAGTAGGCCACGACCTGTTCCGGGGTGCCGCGGAACTTGCGCCGCAAATCGGGGCGCTGCGTCGCGATGCCGGTGGGGCAGGTGTTCAGATGACATTGGCGGGCCATGGCGCACCCCACCGCCACGACGGCGGCGGTCCCGAAGCCGAACGCCTCGGCACCGAGCACGGCGGCCAGGACCACGTCGCGCCCCGTCCGGAGGCCGCCGTCCACGCGCACTTCGATCCGGTCGCGCAGTCCGTTCCGCAGCAGGATGGCCTGCGTCTCCGCCAGCCCCAGCTCCCACGGCAGCCCGGCGTGCTTGATCGACGAGAGCGGCGACGCGCCCGTCCCGCCGTTGTGGCCCGAAATCAGCACGTAGTCCGCGAACGCCTTCGCGACGCCCGCGGCTACCGTCCCCACACCCGCCTCGGCGACCAACTTCACGCCCACTCGCGCGGCGGGGTTCACTTGTTTCAGATCGTGGATCAGTTGCGCCAGATCCTCGATCGAGTAGATGTCGTGATGCGGCGGTGGGGAGATGAGCGGGATCCCCGGAACGGCGTGCCGCAACCGCGCGATGAACTCGGTCACCTTGTGGCCCGGCAGCTGGCCCCCTTCGCCGGGCTTCGAGCCCTGCGCGATCTTGATCTCGAGCTCGTCGGCGCGCACGAGGTACTCGGCAGTGACGCCGAAGCGCCCGGAAGCCACTTGTTTGATCCGATTGTCGGTACGGTCGCCGTTCGCCGACGCGACGTACGTCGCCGGGTCTTCGCCCCCTTCGCCCGAGTTGGAGCGCGCGCCGATGCGGTTCATGCCCGCGGCCAGGGTCGCGTGAGCTTCCGGGGAGAGCGCGCCGAGGGACATGGCGCTGGAGATGAACCGGCGGCGAATGGCTTCCGCGGGCTCGACGTCGTCGAGCGGAATGGGGTCGCCGCGCCGCAACGCGACGAGGTCGCGAGGGCTGGCCGGCGGACGACTCTCCACCCGCGCCAGAAACGCGCCGTAGCCCGCGGCGTTCCCCGCGCGTGTGGCGTCCTGCATCGCCCGCACCACGGGTGGCGACCAGCCGTGATCCTCGCCGTCCTTGCGGAACCGGATGCGGCCGTGATCCGGCAGCGCGCTGGTGGCCGCTCCCGCCTCGTATGCCGCGGCGTGGCGCGTGAGAACGTCCTCGGCGATCTCGGCGAATCCGATGCCGCCCAGCACCGACGCGGTGCCCGCGAAGCAACGCTCCATCACCTCGGGGCCGACGCCCAAGGCTTCGAAGATCTGCGCTCCGACGTACGACTGGAGCGTGGCGATCCCCATCTTGGAGAGAATCTTGAGCAACCCGCCTTCAGCGGCAGCGCGGAACTTCCCGGGCGACGCCGGAGTGTCGGGCGTCCCTTCGAGCGTCCCCAACGCCTCCAGCGCGAGCCACGGATGCACGGCCTCGGCCCCGTAGCCGAAGAGGGCCGCAAAGTGGTGGACGTCCCACGCGTCGCCGGCCTCGGCCACGAGGCCAACCCGCGTGCGGAGCCCGGAGGCCAGGAGGTGCTGATGCACGGCGCCGATCGCGAGGAGCATGGGGATGGGCGCGTGCTGAAGGTCCGCGTCCCGGTCGCTGACGATCAGTACCACGGTCCCCCGCCGCGCCGCCCGGGCCGCTTCGTCGCACAAACGAGCCAGGGCGCCGGTCAGCGCCGCAGGTCCTGCGCTCGCCTCGAAGACCGCGGCAAGCCTGGCCGCGGGAAAACTGGCCGCGCAGCGGATGCCGGCCATCTCGTCCGCCAGGAGCACCGGATGCTCGAGCCGAAGCAGCGGGCGGCCCGTGGGTCGCTGTGCGAGGAGCGAGCCCCTGCGCCCCAGGTACATGACCAGCGACATGACCCGCGTCTCGCGCAGCGGGTCGATGGCCGGGTTGGTCACCTGTGCGAACCGCTGCCGGAAGTAGGCGTAGAGACCGTGCGGCAGGCGCGACAGCGGCGGGATGGGCGTGTCGTCTCCCATGCTCCAGATGGTGTCATGCCCGCTGCCGGCCATGGTGGCGAGGACAAATCGCAGATCCTCGAACCCGTACCCGAACGACCGGAGCGCCTGCAGCAGCTCAGCGCCCGCGCCCGCGAACCGGGCCAGGGGTATCGCCGGTTGCAGGTCGCGGACGCCGCGCTCCACCCAGCGACGGTATGGGTATCGGCGCGCGACCTCGTCCTTCGCCACGGCACTGCGGAGGATGACGCCGCGCTGCGTGTCCACCACGAGCAGCTCGCCCGGACCCAGTCGGCCGCTCTCCACGACGTCGGCCGGATCGAGATCCGCCACTCCCGCCTCTGAGGCGGCGATGACCAGTCCCTGAGCGGTCACCTTGTAACGACAGGGACGCAGGCCGTTGCGGTCGAGCGCCGAGCCAGCCATGACGCCATCCGTGAACGCGAGCGCCGCCGGGCCATCCCAGGGCTCCATGAGCCCGGCGTGGAACTCGTAGAATCCGCGGAGTCCCGCGTCCATCTCGGGCACGCGCGCCCACGCCTCCGGGACGAGCATCATCAGCGCATGCACGGGGTCGCGGCCCGAGCGCACCACCAGCTCGAGGGCGTTGTCGAGGCTCGCCGAGTCGCTTCCCTCCGCCCAGATGACGGGCTTCAGCCGCGCCACGCCGTGACCCCAGAGGGGTGACGCCAGGGCCGCCTCTCGCGCACGCATAGCGTTGCGGTTCCCCCAGAGCGTGTTGATCTCGCCATTATGGGCCAGCAGCCGGAACGGCTGGGCCAGCGGCCAGCTCGGCATCGTGTTGGTCGAGTAGCGCTGATGGAAGACGGCGATCGCAGTCTCGAATTCCGCAGCGCGCAGGTCCGGATAGAAAGCCGGTAGCTCGACTCCCGCGAGGAGCGCTTTGTAGACCACGGTGCGGCAAGACAGGGAGCACACGAAGAACGGTGCCAGATTCTGGTCCGCGGCACGCCGCTCGATCACTCGGCGGGCGACGTAGAGGCGCCGCTCCCATGCGTCATCGCCGTCACCGGCCGCCGGCGCATCGATGAGCGCCTGGAGGATGGTGGGACAGGTGTCTCGGGCCAGCGGGCCGAGGACGGCTGCGTCCGTCGGCACGCGGCGCCAGCGGAGCACGGGCATCCCGTGCTGCCGCAACGTTTCCTCGATCAGAGCGGTAGCCGCCCCGAGCCCCGCGTCCGTCTGGGGGAGGAAGAACATTCCCAGACCGAACCGCAGGTCCTGAATGTCCGGGACCAGCAGGCGGCGGGGAATCTGTGTAAGTACGCCGGCCCCGTCGCCGGAGCGGTCATTCGACGCCGCCCCGCGGTGGGCCAGCCGGGCGACGGCCGTGAGCGCGCGGTGGAGGATCTCGTGGGACGCCTCGCCCGTGGCGCGGGCCACGAACCCCACGCCGCAGGCGTCGCGCTCCCGCCAGGGGTCCAGGCGTGGATCGCCCACCCAACGAAAAGCCCGCTCGGTGGAGGGAGCGGGCTGGGGGAGTTGATCTTGCTGTGATCGCACGCTTATCGCGCCCCGCCGCTCCCGTGAGGAGCCGTGGTATTGACCGGATTGATCCGCGGGTTGCTGCACTGCACGTGCGGCACGGGCATGCGCCATGACCTCGCTGGAGACGGTATTTCTATGCAGCGGATGTTATAAATATGCACAGCCGTTCGAATCCGTCAAGGCCCCCAAAAAAACCGGGGTCAGCCGACGAGGATCGGCTCCAGCTCCTGCCGCTTGGCCGCGCTCGGCTGCTTGTACCGGTAGATCTTCCCCGCGAAATTCCGCAGCACGACCTCTTTGTCGGTCAGCTTCACCACGTACTCCGGCAGAAGGGGGATCTTGCCGCCGCCGCCCGGCGCGTCGATCACGAAATGCGGCACGGCGAGCCCGCTGGTCCACCCACGCAGCGCCTGGATGATCTCCAACCCCTTCTCGATCGTCGTGCGGAAGTGCTCGGCGCCGGCCACCTGGTCGCACATGTAGATGTAGTAGGGGCGCACGCGGGCGGCGAGGAGCTTGTGCATCAGTTCTTTCATGACGTCCGCGTCGTCGTTCACGCCCTTCAAGAGCACGGTCTGGCAGCCGAGCGGGATCCCGGCGTCGGCCAGTCTGCCGAGGGCCTTGACGGCCGCGGGCGTCAGCTCGCTCGGGTGATTGAAGTGCGTGTTGATGTAGAGCGGATGGTACCGCTTGAGGATCGCGCAGAGCTCCGGGGTCACCCGCTCCGGGAGGTGGCACGGGATGCGGCTGCCGATCCGGATCACCTCGATGTGGCGGATGGCGCGGAGCCGCTGGCAGAGGTCGTCGATCCGCCGGTCCGAGAGGAGCAGGGGGTCGCCGCCCGACATGATGACGTCGCGGATCTCGGTGTGCTCCTGGAGATAGGCGAACGCCGATTCGAGCTGCGACATGGGGATCTTCTCGGGGTCGCCCACTTTGCGGCGCCGCGTGCAGAACCGGCAGTAGGACGCGCAGACCGGCGAGACCAGGAACAAGGCGCGATCCGGGTAGCGATGGGTGATGTTGGGGACCGGCGAGTCGGCGTCTTCGTTGAGCGAGTCCACCAGGCCGTCCCGCACTTCGAGCTCCTGCACTGTCGGCACGTATTGCCGCCAGATCGGATCGTCCGGGGTCTGAATGAGATCCACCATGGCCGGCGAAATCCGGAACTCGAAGTTCGCGACCGCCTGTTTCAGGCGCTCGATCTCCTGGACGTGCTCCGCCCCGAAACGGGCGGCCAACTGTTCCAACGAGGCGATGCTCTTTCTACGGAGCAGCTCTTGCCAGGTCTCCATCCCTCGTATCCTTGAGATAGATCACCAGGTCATCCCCCGGTGCGTAGTAACCCGGGACGACGGCGGCCCTGGTGTAGCCGCGCCCTTCGTAGAACCCCCGCGTCGCGGCATAATCGGCACGCGACGAGGTCTCGACCACGATCAGCCGGTAGCGGTCAGCCGTGAGCCGACGCTCCACGGCGTGCAACAGTTGCGTCCCGATTCCTTTACCCTGCCGCTCGAGGTCCACCACGATCCAGTACAGATCGCACGTGCCGTCCGTGCCGGGCGTGGGTCCCCAGCAGGCGTACCCGACGAGATTCTCCCCGTCGTAGGCCCCGAGGAACCGGTAATCGGGGTCCCCGGCGATGGCCTCGTCCAGCAGCTCCACCGCCGTGGCGACTTCGGTCTCACGGAAGAGACCGGTCGCCCGGGTGAGCGCCTCAAGCCGTGCGCGCTGCCCGCGACCGACGGGACGGAGCGAGCAGCTCACGCGCAGCTTTCTGACCTTGTGCTTCGCGCAGCGCCAGTTCCGCGATGCGGCGCACGAGCTCGGCGTACTCCCACCCCGCTGCCTTCGCCATGCGCGAGAGGCCGGCTTCGTCGGTCAGGTCCGGATTGGGATTGACCTCGAGCACCCACGGGCGTCCCGTGTCGTCCACCCGGAGATCCACGCGGCCGTACCCCTTGCCTTGCATGGTGCGCCACGCGGTCTCCGCGGCGCGCACCACGCGGTCGGTGAGGCGCTGGGACACCTGCGCCGGGCAGACCGGTACGCTGCCGAGGTCCTCGGCGGAGCCGGCGTACCACTTGGCGGCGTACGTGAGGATCGGCCAGGCGCCTTCCGGCATGCCCGTGAAATCGATCTCCGCGAGGGGCAGCACCCGACCACCCACGAAGCCCACGTTGAACTCGCGTCCGGCGACGTACTGCTGCACCATGACGTCGTCGTATTGCTCGGTCATGGCGGCGACTTTGGCGCGCAGCGCCTTGCGGTCGCGCACCACGGAGCCGGTGTCGAGCCCGGCGCTCGCATCTTCCGCCGCGGGCTTTACGATGGCCGGGAGGGGAAAATCGTCCGAGACCCTCCCATGCACCACGCTCCAGGCGGGCACGTTGAGCCCCGCGTGCGCGAGCAGCGTGTTGGCCACCGGCTTGCGCCGGCACGCCGCGCTGGTCCACGAGCCGCACCCGGTGAAGGGAATGCCCACGAACTCGAGCGCGGCGGCAACGTGATCCTCCCACACCGCCACGCCGCCCACGCCCTCGCACAGGTTGAACACGAGATCGACCTGGCGGCAGCTCTGGAGCCACTTGAGATCGTGCCGGACGGAGATCTTCTTGACGTCGTGACCGAGCGCCGCGAACGCGTCGCCGATGTCGTTCACGGCGATCATGACGCCGCGAACGTCCTCGGGCGTCCAGTTGGCGCCACCGCGATCGTACAGGATCGCCAGCTTCACGATGCCACCGAAGTGGTCATGGGCAGGGGGGCGGCATGCTGCGCCCCGACATCGGCGACACTGAGGTCCCGTCCGGTAATCCGGTTCCAGGCGATCCGCACGACGGCCTGGATCAGCTCCTCGTAGCTCATGCCCGCCGCGCGCGCCGCCTTGGGGAAGCAGGAGTTCATCGCGGGGTCGGGGATGATGCCGGGCAGCGGGTTCAACTCGAGGACGTTCGGTACGCCGAAGCGGTCGACGCGCACGTCCACGCGGCACCAGTCGCGACACGCGAGTGCATGGTACGCGTCGAGCGCCACGCGCTCGATCTCCTTGCGCAACGCGTCCGGGATGCGCGCGGGGCATTGGAAGATGGCGAGCGGTCGCTCACGCGTGTCCCACACCCATTTCGCTTCGTATCCGTAGACCGGCGCGGCCCCGGCCGGCAGGGTCGTGAAGTCCAGCGCCACGATCGGGAGGCAGCGCGCCTCGGGCCCGTTGCCCAGAATGGCGACCGTAAACTCCGCTCCGGGGAGGTAGCTCTCGACCAGGACGGGTTGCGCGTACTGATCGAGTAGGAAGTGCACGCGCTCGCGCAGCTCTTGTGGGTCACGGCACAAGTTGTTGGTAAATATGCCCTTACCGGATCCTTCCGCCACCGGCTTCACGAACAGCGGGTAGTGCAGCGCCAGGCGGTCGAGGTCGCCCGATCGCTCGAGCAGAGCAAACGGCGCGGTTGGCACGCCGCGATAAGCGAGGATTTCCTTCGCGCGAGCTTTGTGAAGCGTCAGGCCGAGCGTGAGTGGATCGCTGCCGGTACACGGAATGCCGGTGAACTCGCACATCGCGGGCACGTGCGACTCACGATTCACGCCGACCATTCCTTCCGCGATGTTGAACACCAGGTCGGGTCGCGCGCGCGCGAGACGTTGCGGGAAAGTCGCGTCGGCTTCGAGACGGATGACGTCGCCAAAAAGACCGAGAGCCCGCTCCACCGCCGCGATGGTGGAGGGATCGTCCCACTCGACGTACGCGTCACTCCTGCGTAGAGACTCGTCGAGGTTCGTGGAGTCGGGTTTCTGGTTGTACGCGAGACCTATTCGCATGTGGTCTCGAGCCGACCTCCTAAAAAAGAGGGGCCGCCGATGCCGACGGTCCGGTGATCGATAACTCGCACTCGAGTATGAGAATACGAAACGATGATGGGAAGCGCAATAGGTTCGGCGGAGTTTTTTTCGACGTCCGACGTCAGACTTTGTGATACGCGACGCGCGCGGCTTCCTGTCGATCGTCGGCGAGATAGATCTCGAAGTCGGACAACAGCGAGCCGGCTTCGCGCTGGAGGAGACGGAGACACGCGACGGCCAGTCGACGGATCTCGAGCTCCGCGCCTTCGCCGCACCGCAGCTCGAGCATGGTGCGCCACGCGCGGGCGTTGCCGCTCGCGACGATCTTCACTTCCGTCGCGTTGGGCAGCACGCTGCGCGCGGCTTCGCGCGCCATTTTCCGGCGGTGGCCTTTGTCCGTAACCCATGCGTAACGCTCCATCAACGCCTCGACGGAGTTCACGTACGCGTCCTGTGCCGCCTCGACCTGCCGCAACCACACGGCTTCGAGCGTCGCGTCGCCGGCCGTGGCGGGTGGCATGACGAACGCGGCGTGTGACTCGTCCACGTAGCGCTGCGAGAGCTGGGAGTAGCCGAACCCCGCGCGGTGCCGCACGAGCTCGTGCGAGCAGGAGCGCGAGATGCCCTCGATCAGAAGAACGTAGACCGCATGCTCCAGCACCGAGCCGTGGCCCTGCTTCTTGATGTTCTCGATGTACTCGGCGGTACTGCGGCTTGCCGGATTGTGCTGACTCATGTAGCAGATGCGTCCCGCGTACTCGGCCAGCCGTTCGCCGTCGGATGCCTCGCCTTTCCACTGGACGGCCAAATGCGGCGGCTCGATGAACTGAGGCCGGCCTATCAGCGTGACGCGCGGTTCGCGGAAGACTTCCATGCGGTGTCGGGTGTCAGGTGTCGGGTGTCAGGGGGCGCCGGCGAGCTGCGTCTTCGGCGTCCCCCACTCGGCGTTTCGCTCGATGTCGCGCAAGCGTCCCGCGATGTCGTCGGGAAGCGGCGCCGCGTCGGGACCGATCTTTAGATCCGCAAGCGGTTCCCAGTTGGCCGCGGGAATGATAACACCGGGATTGAAGATCGAGAGCGGATCGTACGCGTGCTTCAGTTCGCGGAAGAGCGTGGTCACTTGCGGGCCGTACAACCGCTCGAGCAACCCCGCCCGGAGGCGTCCGTCACCATGCTCGCCGCTGGGCGTGCCACCCAGCCGGAGCACGAGGTCCGTGACGTCCTCGTACAGGCCGGCGAGAGCGTCGTGCCAACCCGGCATGGTCGTGTCGGGAAGGGCATTCACGTGGACGTGGCCGTCGCCCGCATGGCCGAAGATCGCCACGGGCACATCCCGACGCTGGGCCGCGGCTCGCACCCCGCTCACGTAGTCGGCCAGACGCTCGATCGGTACGCACCCGTCTTCGACCACTTGAAGGGAGCGGCGGGTCGGGGGCAGTCGGGAGAGCGCGGGGGACGCCAGGCGTCGGACCTGCCACAGGGCGTCGAGCCCCACCCGATCCACGGCCGTCTCGACGTGCATCGTGTGTGCCTTGAGACCGCGAACGGCGTCGCCGACCACGCTGCGGGCCGCGGCGCTCGTTTCGCGCTCGAATTCGACGAGCAGGAGGGAGCCCAACCCCGCCGGAAGCTCCACGCCGGCTCCCCGGACCAGGTCGAGGAGGGTGCCGTCCAGGAGCTCGACGGCGGACGGGTTGAGGGCCAGCAGAAACGGGACCGCGTCGGCGAGCGCGTCGAGCTCACGGAACCCGAGCGCCGCGCCGGCCTGGTCCGGCGGGATGGGGTCGAGGCGCCATTCGACGGCAGTCACGATGCCGAGCGTGCCCTCGGCGCCAATCCACAGATCGAGCGCGTCGCCCGACCCTGCGAGCGCGTCGAGCGCATAGCCGCTCGAGTTCTTCCGAGTCTCGGGGAAGCGGTCGAGAACAAGGTGCCGGGTGTCGGGTGTCAGGTGCCAGGGGCCCGCTCCACCCCCCCGAGCAATTCTTCGTGGCTCACCATCTGCGCCGACTACGTCGATGCTCTCGATCCAACGCCGCACGCTGCCGCAACGGACCGAGCGCGGCCCCGCGGCGTTGGTCGAGACCATGCCGCCCGACGTGGCGAACGCACCGGACGACGGATCGGGGGGCAGGCGCAGCCCGTAGGGGCGCGCGGCCGTCGTGACCTGGGCCCACGAAACGGACGTGCCGGCGCGCGCGATCCGGCGACGCGGGTCCACCAGGACATCGTCGAACGCCTGGCTCAAGTCCACGATCACGTGCGGTCCCACGTTGTGGCCGGGCATGCCACTGGCGGCGCCGCGCGGGATGAGGGGGGTGCGGGTCTCGGACGCCCAGGCGATGAGCCGGATCACGTCGTCCACCGTCGCGGGGAGGGTGACGGCCTGGGGCAGGATGCGATAGATCCCGGCGGCCTCGGCGTAGGCGGCGCGGACGCGAGGCTGCGTCAGCAGCGCGGGTGCCGGAGACATGACCGATAGTAACGCCGCTTGACAGCGTTTGCCCGGCGCACGATGCTTTCCCCGTCATGACCACCTCCGCGCCCGTTCCGCGCGCGCAGCTCATCCATATCGAAACCGACCGCCGCCTCGGCCACGAATGGGACGAGTGGGACGGCAAGCCGCTGCCCAACGGCGGTGACTTTTCCGCGCCGCCGGGTCTGTTCTTCCGCTTCGCCGCCCTGACGCTCCTCGTGGGGATGGGTGCGGCCGCCGGCCTGATCTATCTGTTGAGCCCGCGGCTCGAAGCCCTGTGGCCAGCGCTCCCAAAAATGCTCTGGACTACCTTCGCTACGGTCGCCGGCGCGGGCTGGCTCTGGTTCTCCGTACTGCTCCTCTCGTACTACGGACGGGTGCTGGCGCTTCCCGAGGGACTGCTCGAGCGCGGACCCTATCTCCACCTGATGAACCTCACCTCGTTCGTGTCGCGCCTCTTCGGCCGGCGTGATTGGGTGGAGCACGCCGCGATCGACATCTACAACACGCTGCACGCCCGCCGGGGGCGGAAGGTGGGCAAGGGCGAGCTACTCGTGCTCATCCCGCGGTGTCTCTCCAAGCAGGCGCTGGATGGGGTGCTCGCGATCGCGGGTCGCTACGACGTGCCGGTCTTCGTCGCCACGCGCGGTCAGCTCGCGCGACGCGTCATCCGAGAACGGCGCCCGCGCGCCGTGGTCGCGGTCGCCTGCGAGCGAGACATGATGACCGGGTTGCGCGACGTGGCGGGCAGGCTCCCCGTCCTCGGTCTCACGATGCAGCTCCCCAACGGCCCCTGCCGGGACGCGTCGCTGGACCTGGAGCAGATGGAGACCTGGGTCCGGGAGTTGGTGGCGTCGTAGACGGTGCCGCTGTCGGCTCCTGCCTCTCGGGCGGGACGCCGAACTTCTGTTTCATCGCTTCGATCAATCGCTCCGCCAGTTTCTTGCCTTCGTGATCATCCGGGACCAGGACCTCGAGGTCCCGGGCGGTCCGCGACGGATCGTAGAAGGGATGGGACACGACCTCGACGGTCAGGCGTGTGGCGTTGGGGACGTCCGGGTCCGCCCAGCACCGCACGCGAAACGTGCGAGCCGCGTGCGGCGGGTCGCGATCCTGGGCCAACGAGCGCCGCGTCACCGGGTCGTACCACGCGGTCTCGACGTATCCATCCCCCGGCTCGGACCGGACCACCAACAGGCTCTCGGCCTGCAGCCATGCCGTCACTTCGCGCGTCACGACGTCGCGCCGGGCATCGAGGTAGGCGACCGGTGCCTGGGGCAGGGGGACGAAGTCGGGACGGGTGGTGAAGGGGTTGCACGCGACGAGCAGCAAGAGGAACACGCTAGTGCGCATGCGGCGTTGTGCCGGGCGCGTGCTGGTGACCGCTCGAGTCCTTCGGGGTCGTCGTAGAGTCGGCCTTGGGCAGGAGCACGCCGCGGTCGAGCAGCTCGGCGTGCATCCGGACGTTGGACACGCCAGCGGCGTGCTCGAACACGAGCTTCCCTCCGATGTTGCCGAGCATCAGGAGCGTGACGACACCCGCCGCGCCCAACCCGCGCAACGCCCACTCTTCCGCCGGGCTGCGCCCCACGCGTCGCCACAGCTTCCAGACCAGGACGACGGTGAAGATGCCCATGGTCACGTAGCCCAGTAGCTCGTGGCGCTCCATCAGCTCGTGGATCGCCTCGCCGTGGTCGATGTTCTCCTCGGCCACCTTACCGGCGACCACAGCGGCCCAGCCGCTCACCACACCCGCCCACAGCGTCCAGATCCCGGCCCAGGCGAGCGACTCGCGCTTCCACAGCCAGGACGCGAGATCGAACAGCACGGCCACGAGCAACAGGGCGGCGGGAAGGTCGTTCAGGGCGGCGTGCAGGCGCGCAGCGTCCATCGACACCTCAATGAGTGATGTTACAGACCGAGATTGCTGACCACGGGCGGAGTGGCCGAGTAGTCGTAGAATCCCTTGCCGCTTTTTTTTCCGTACATCCCGGCGAGCACCATCCGTTTGAGCAAGGGCGGCGGCGCGTACTTCTGCTCCCGGTATTCGGCAAACATGATCTCGGCGATCTTGTAGGTCGTGTCGAGCCCCACGAAATCGAGCAGGGTGAGCGGTCCCATGGGATGGCCGCACCCGAGTAGCATGGCTTTGTCGATGTCCGGGATGCTGGCCACGCCATGCTCCACGGCCCGGATGGCGTCCAGCAGATATGGGACCAGGAGCAGGTTTACGATGAACCCGGAGTTGTCCTTCGCGGCCACCGCCTCCTTCCCAAGGGACTGGGCGAAGGCAAAGGCACGGCGGAACGTCTCCTCGGAGGTCGTTACCGTCCGCACCACTTCGACCAACTGCATCAGTGGTACCGGATTGAAGAAATGGAGCCCGACGAACCGGTCGGCGCGCTTGGTCGCCGCGGCCATGGCGGCGATGGTGAGGCTCGACGTGTTGGAGGAGAATACCGTTCCCGGGCCGCACAGCCCGTCCAGCTCCCGCCACAAGGCATTCTTCAGCTCCAGGTCCTCGGTGACCGCCTCGATCACGATGTCGCAGTCCTTGAGCTCAGCCGTGGTGGTGGTGAAGGTCAGGCGTTTCATGGCAGCCTCGCGATCGGCGGGCTGCAGCTTGCCCTTCTCCACGAGCTTGGCGAGTGACTTCTCGATACCGGCCCGGCCGCGGTCGAGCAGCTCTTTCGTGACGTCCCGCACCCGTGTCTCGTAGCCCGCCGTGGCCGCCACCTGGGCAATTCCGCTCCCCATGAGCCCGCACCCCAGCACCCCCACACGTCGAATCTCTGCCATATCAGATCTCGAACACCTTGCGGATTTCTTCCGCCACACGCACGAACGCATTGGCCCGCGGGCCCGGTAGCGCGTGCTCCGCCCGTATCTCGCCACGCTCGAGACGGTCGAGCACCTGCTCCTGGGCCACGAGCGTGCGCTCGTTCTCACCGCGATGAACCCGCGCCACCGCGACGGCGCCGATGCTCAGCGACAAACCCGGGATCAGCGCCACCGCATCCGCGACGGGGAGGACGATGGGGAGTCCGAGCAGCAGTCCGGTCAGGGTCCAGCCGGCGATGGTCATGACGGCCGCGCCGCTGAGGCGGCCTGCCCGCTGCTTGCGAACGTCGGCCTCGATTCGCACGTGACAGAAGCCGGGCTCGAGCTGTACCACCTGCGTAGTGATTTGGACGGTGCGGGCCAACGCGTACCGCCGGCCGCCGGCCAGTGCGCGCTGGATGGAGGCGAACGCGCCGGCTTTGGGCTCCCAGGTGGTGTGGTCCGGAAAGCGGCGCTTGGGTTGCAGTAGCTCTTCTTCTTCGAGCCAGCGCGCCAACGCCCGCTCGACGACGGCACGGTCGCCCGGCACGACGCGATGGGCACCGACGCTCGATGGACCCGCCAGCCAGGCCAGGAACCCCCGCGGGGCGGTCGCGACGGCCCGCGTCTGCTCGTCGAGCATGGCCTGCCGCAGATACCGTGCGGGGATGCCCACGTCGTTGCCGAGCGCGAGTACTTGCTGTTCGGTGAGCCCGTCGCCGATGTCCTGCTCGGAAGCCTGGAGCTCGGCTGCCCGCCGGACGATGCGCTCGAGCGCCTCGCGGCTGATGAGCTCGCCGGCCATGCTAGCGCGCTTTAGCCCTGTCCGCCGCCCGGGCAGCGGGGAGCGCCTCCCCCGACGCCTTCTCCGGGAGCGCACGCGACGCCGCGGCGGCGGCCGCCTTGTC
>Ga0214471_10001930_pt1 | contig 16370 bp, 11 predicted proteins | sample RVTome_5_FD_207665 | JGI IMG/M metagenome (GOLD analysis project Ga0214471, IMG submission 207665) | Soil microbial communities from uranium-contaminated site in the Upper Colorado River Basin, Wyoming, United States - RVT142D155 | ecosystem: Environmental > Terrestrial > Soil > Contaminated >... | reverse complement strand
GACGACCGCCGAAAGCGTGGCCCTTCGCGGGCAACTGCTCGCCGAGATGCGCGGCCGCATCAAGGAGGACGACGCCACCGTGCCCGTCGAGGACGGGCCTTTCGAGTACTACACGCGCTATCGAGAAGGCGGCGAATATCCGATCTTCGCGCGCCGCCCGGCGGGCGGTGGGGCCGAGGAGGTGCTCGTCGACGGCGATGTCGAGGCCGGCGAAGGCGCTTTCTTCAGGATCGAGTCCGTCGACCCGAGCCCGGACCATGCGCTTATCGCATACGGCGTCGATCGCCTGGGCTCCGAGTACTACGCGATCCGCTTCCGCCGGCTCGCGGACGAGACCGAGCTCGACGAGACGATTCCGAGCACGGCCGGCTACGTCGTCTGGAGCGCCGATTCGCGGTCCGTCCTCTATGTCGAGCGCGACGACAACCAGCGGCCGAAACGCGTGAAGCGTCACGTGCTCGGCACCGACGCCGCTGCGGACTCGATCGTCTACGAAGAGAGCGACAACGGCATGTTCGTGGACGTCGGCCGGAGCCAGAGCGGTGAGTATGCGTTCATCGAGATCGCCAATGAGGTCACGAGCGAGGTCCGCTACCTGCGCACTGACGCGACCGACGCAACGCCGATTCTCGTCGCGCCGCGGATCGAGAACGAGCTTTACTCGGTCGAGCACCACGGCGATGAATTTTTCATCCTCACGAACGGCGGCGGCGCCGTGGACTTCAAGATCGTGCGCGCGCCGGTCGCGATGCCGCGCCGCGAGAGCTGGACCGACTGGGTGGCGCATAGCCCGGGCGCGCAGATTCTGAGCTTCGTGGCCTACGCGGACCATAACGTACGGCTCGAGCTCGCCGACGCGTTGCCGCGGATCGTCGTCTCCGACTACGAAGGCGACGCCCATGCGATCGCCTTCGAGGAGGCCGCGTACACGCTCAATATCAGCGCCGGCCGTGAGTACCAGACGGCGCTGACGCGCGTCGTCTACGAATCTCCCGCGCAGCCGGCACAGACGTTCGACTACGACATGAGCTCACGGCGGCGTACCTTGCGCAAGACGCGCGAGATTCCGAGCGGCCACGATCCGAACCTCTACGCCGTCGAGCGCATCACGGCGCCCGCCGAGGACGGCGCCGAGGTTCCCGTGACCATTTTGCGGCTTGGCGCGACGCGCATCGACGGCACGGCGCCCGTGCTCCTCTACGGCTACGGCAGCTACGGGATCTCGACCGACGCCGAGTTCTCGGCGAACGTCCTGCCGCTCGTGGATCGCGGCGTGATCTACGCGATCGGCCATGTTCGCGGCGGCGCGGAGCGCGGCCGGCAGTGGTATCTCGACGGTAAGCTCGGGAAGAAGGTCAACACATTCACCGATCTCGTCGCCGTTGCCGAGACGCTGGCCGAGCGCGGTTACGCCTCCGCGGGGCGAATCGCGCTTCACGGCGGCTCTGCGGGCGGACTGCTCGTCGGTGCCGCCGTCAATCTGCGGCCCGAGCTGTTTGCGGGCGTGCTCGCCGAGGTGCCGTTCGTCGACGTGCTCAACACGATCTCCGACGAGAGCTTGCCGTTGACGCCGCCCGAGTGGCCGGAGTGGGGCGACCCCATCCGTACCGTGGAGGGCTACGAGTGGATCGCGAGCTACTCGCCCTACGACAACATCCGCGCCGGGGCCGTCTACCCGCCGATTCTCGCGACGGGCGGGCTCACCGACTACCGCGTGACCTACTGGGAGCCCGCCAAGTGGGTCGCGCGTTTACGCGACGAGGCGCGAGGCGGGCCGTTCCTGCTGCGCATGAACATGTCCGCCGGTCATGCCGGCGCGGCGGCGCGCTTCCAGCAGCTCGACGAGCTCGCGCACCTGTATGCATTTGCGCTCGAGGTGCTCGGTCGCGCCGACGCCGAGCCCGTCGAGCACGGGAACTAGGTCGGCTCCTAATTAGAGCCTCAGTCTCACGCCCACGCTGCCCGTTCGATCTTTGTGCGGCCGAGCGCCGTACGGATGGCGGCCCAGGATGGAATCCTCAGCCGTAACGTTTTCGATTTTCGTGAACAGGCTCATCCGGTCGCTGAGGGCCCAGTGGCCAGCGAGATCCACGAACAGCGCTTCGTCGGTGACCTCGAACGGACCGCAGGAGGCGCGAACACACACGTCGTCGATGTAGTTGGCGCTCAAGTAGACGCTCCAGCGGTTAACCTCCAGGCCGATCGAGACGAATAGCTCGTTCTCCGGCACGTAGGGAATCGGGTCGCCGGCCGCCACTTCGCCGAAGAATTCCGTGTCGGCGATGTCGCTGTCGAACTCCGCGTCCATATACGTATAGCTCACCGTGAATGGCAACGAAAAGCTCAAGCTCGGCGAGAAGTCGTAGTTGAGGAGAACTTCGAGCCCGGCGATCGTCGCAGCGTCCCCGTTGAATGCATCGCCGATGTCGCAATTGCTCCCGGACGACGCCGTGCAGATGCCCAGCAGGTTGTCGTAGTCTGTGACGAACGCCGTGACGTCGGCGTACAGACGGTTCCGGGAGGCACGGATGCCGACCTCGTAGTTGGTGCTTTCCTCTTCGTTCACGTCAGGCGCGTTGCCGGGCGCGGTGAAGCCCTTATGTATGCCGCCGAACAGGCTCAAGTTGTCGTTGACGGCGAATAGCGCCCCCAAGCCGGGGATCCAGACACTGACCCGATTCTCGCGCGCATCGCGAAGGTTCGCGTCGGCGCGACTGCTCGGGTCGGCGGTCTCACCCGGGCGCGTTTCCCAACGAGTCCGCTCGAGGTCCATGTCTTCGTAACGGACGCCGGGCGTCAGCACCCAGCGGCCGAATTCGATGCGATCGTACACGTGGAACGCAAATGCTCCCGCTTGCGCCACGCTGTTGTCCGCGTTGCCCTGCAGTCCAAGGTCGTCGAGCACTAGGCGGCCGTCCGCGAGGTGATAGGTGCTGTTGCGCTGCAAGCGGTCTTCCTCGTCCTCGTGGAACCGAATCCCGAGCTCGACGTCGTGGTGCGCCCGGCCGCGTTGCAAATCCAATCCGAGACCGAGTTGGAGCCCGCGCGAGTAGTACTCGCGCCCGTTGTTTCGCACCTGAATCGCGCCCGCCGGCGTGTCGCCGCCGTCCAGAATCGCCTGGAGGTCCGCGGGGGCGAGCAGGCCGATCGATTCACCGCGGTTGACCGCCTGAATGACGTTCAACCAGCTCGTGCGGCTGAAATCTGCGGCGCTGGTGCTGCCGTCGACGTCGAGACCTTCCGTTTTGAACCAGGCTCTGGCGTGATCGTTCGAATATCCGGTTGCCGTGAAGGTCACGCCGTTCCCAAACTCGGCGAGGTATCGCACGATGATCTGGTCATGGTCGGTGCGCATGGTGTCGAGCTGCGACACCGCATACCGCCGGTAGGGGTCGTCGACGAAGTCGGCGTCGGCGAGCCCCAAATAGCTCTGCTCGGACGTCTCGTCGGCGAACTGAAACTTGAAATCGAGCTGTTGGTGGACGGCGGCTCCGGCGTCGCTATTGATGCGGAACTTCAACATCCAGTCCTGTTTGTCGAGACCCGTGTCGCTACCAACGAGGTCGATGTCCTGGTACCCGTCGCTGTCCCAGAGGTGGGTTTCGGCGAGCCAGCCGAAGCGATCGCCGCTGTCCCCGTAGTAACCGTGCAGCCGCTGCGTTGCATGCTGGCCGACGTCGAGCATTGCCTCGCCGCCGAGCTCGTTCGGGATGGGCGTCGACACGAAGTTGATGGCTCCGCCGATGGTGTAAGGCCCCTGGGTAATCGCAGCCGGGCCCTTGAGCACTTCGATCTGGCCCATGCGCGCGGCGGTGGGAAAGTAGTACGCGGCGGGCGCCGAATACGGCGCCGGCGCGATCAACACATTGTCCTCAAGCAGCGTAATCCGCGAGCTCCGGTCGCTAGCCGTACCGCGAATGCTCAGGTTCGGCCGCAGGCCGTAGCCGTCCTCGAGCTGCACGGCGACCCCCGGGATTTGCCGAATCATGCGTTGGATATCGGAATACTGAAACCGCTCGAGCTCGGCTGTCGTGATCGACTGCGCCGCACCCGTGGCGCGCCGCGCGGCCTCGGCGTCGCCGACGATCGTAATTTCCTCGAGCTCATAAGCGGCGGCGCTGGCCGGCATTGCGGCCGTCTGCGGCAGGCCAAGAACAGGAGTGAGCAACAGTGCGGCGGCCAGACCGCCGCGAAGGCTAGCGTGCTCTGCGAACGCCGCGCGGCTGACTACCCACCGCCGATGAGAGTGCCCACAGATGTACATAAACTTACGCCTCCAAGTATGAATGAGAATTATTACTTCTTGTAAATGATTATCGTTTGTGGCTCCTTGACTGTCAACGTGGCAGCTCGACACTGTTGCCAACTAGCGCCATCCCCCGCGCGACACTCCCCGTGAGCCGCGGAGGGAGGATGGCGCGGGGTTCATGGCAATCCGCCGCGTATGTTTTCGATGCCGTCAGCTCCGCTGTGTCGGCACCGAGCAACACGCCGACGCGGCGTGCTCGCATCAAATCTACTGATGACGCGGAGCTCCTACTGGCACAGGTCTTGCAGACCCTTGCGTGAGGTGGTTTGAAGGCGGGAAGCGCCGTTCCACCTCGAGTTATTGATCAGGTAGCAGACAATGGAGAAACAGACATGAAAGCATATATTCCGTTAGGCCTGTTGGCCGCTCTGTGTGCGGGGTCGGCGCTTGCTCAGGCGCCTACGTTCGAGGAAGTGGATGCCAATATGGACGGCCTCATCGATCAGGACGAGGCAGCGGCCGTCGAGGGTCTCGACTTCGCGACCGCGGATGCCAATCAGGACGGTAGCATTGATCGCGAAGAGTGGGGGACGGTAACGGGCCAATAACCGGCAATCCGGAGTCCCGGCAGACGCATCCGAACCCCACGCGGTTCGTCTGCCGGACTTCTGGCCGCTTAGGTGCGATCAACGGACACCTTTACGGCTACTCGACGGGACTCGAGTTGCGCGCGAGCCAGGCGACGAGCCCGTGCTCGCTGAACGATTCATCTGCGACGGCGACAAGGGTTGCCACTTCATCGTCTTGTTGCGGTTCGAGCACGTACTCGTTCAGGTACAGGAAGGCGCGGGTCACCAGCAGGGCAGTGCGCTTGTTACCATCATGGAACGGATGGTTTTTGGCGATACCGACGCAGAGTACGGCCGCGAGCTGAAAGATCGAGCTTTGCGGCTCATGAGCAAGGAGATTGCGCGGTCGGTCAAGAGCGCTCTCGAGAAGCCCTTGATCACGTATGCCTCCCAAGCCGCCAAATTCGTAGATCGCCTCATCGTGAATCGCGACCGCGATCGCGGCCGTGATCCACTTTGGCTGTTTCACCGCTTCGCCAGCTCATGCAAGGCGTCACGATGACGCCGCATGTAATCCCGGGTCGACTCGATAGCTTTCGCAAAATCAGGATCATAGGGAGTAAGCCGAATTCCCTCGTGGGACTTCACAGCGAACAGCTCGTCACCTTCGGCAACGCCGAGGGACTCGACAACGTCCTTCGTCAGAATGACGCCGAGGGAGTTGCCCACTTTCCGCACCTTGACCACAGCTGCCATTGGTAGCCCTCCTTGTCGCGCTATGTTATAACAATCGTAATACGGCGGCAACTCATTGGCTCAGAGCCCGACCACGGAGTAAAGCGCGTCCCTGATGGCCCGGTCTCGCGGATCGCCCGTCAGTGTCTGTCGTGCCCATCCGATACGTCGCCGCAGGCGAGAAGATTCCGCGCAAAGGCGGGCCGGGAATCACGCGTTCCGATCTCCTCAGTAATCAACAAGGTCGATGTTGCGCCGATGGTCGGCGCGTCGCTCGACGTCATGCAGAGAGACACGCTGCGCATGCGCGGCGATAGGCCGTTCGTCTTTACGGACCTGAAGGAAACAGCAAGGACTCGATCTCGTCGAGAGTTTCATCATATCGGTGGGGATGCTGGAAGCCGCCTAGCTCCGTCGGCACTTTCGGAAGAGTGGGGTATCGCCCGTGCCGGTCCAGATTCTAAGCTATGCTTCGCAAGATACAGGCACTGCCGAGTGAACGCGCCGAAAAAGAGTATCCATGGAGTCGATCGAGTTCATTCACCTGTTCTTGCTATTCGGGGCGTTGCTCGTCCTGATGGGCATCCTTTCGAGCCTGGTGGCTACGCGCTTCGGTATACCGTTGCTGGTCGTGTTTCTGGTGATTGGGATGCTGGCGGGCGAGGACGGGCCGGGCGGTATCCAATTCGAGAATTACGAGCTGACTTACCTGATCGGGTCGTTGGCGCTGGCCGTAATCCTCTTCGACGGTGGGCTGAGGACGCGGGTCTCGGAGGACCTGCACCGCCGTCGGATCGCGGCCGGGCTGCTCGCGACGGTTGGCGTCATGGTCACGGCCGTCATCGTCGGCGCGGCCGCAAGCTTTGCGCTCGATCTCTCTCGGTTGGAAGGTTTCCTCCTCGGTGCGGTGGTCGGCTCGACTGACGCAGCAGCCGTTTTCTTTCTGCTGCGCACGGGAGGCTTGAAGCTGCGCCCGCATGTGGCATCCACGCTCGAGATCGAATCAGCTACCAACGACCCCGCCGCCGTATTGATGACTCTGATCGCGACGAACGCGCTGCTCGTCGGTGCGGATGGCCTCGGCTGGGGAGTATCCCTACTTCTGTTTTGGCAGATCGGGGTCGGTATCGCCTTCGGCGTAGCGGGCGGATACGCTATCTCATGGGCCATCAACAGATTGCCGCTTCCGCCCGGCCTGCACCCGCTCATGGTCGTCGCAAGCGCGGTGCTGTTGTTTGCGTTAACCGCCGTTTGCGGCGGCAGTGGTTTTCTGGCCGTGTTTCTCGGCGGCTTGGTCGTCGGCAACAGGCCCACGCGAGCGTTTGCGAACATTACCAGCTTTCACGACGCGGCGACGTGGCTGTGCCAGATGATCATGTTCATCGTGCTCGGGTTGCTGGTCACGCCCTCGGAGCTGATCGAGTATCTGGTGCCCGCGCTCGCAATCGGGTTTTTTCTGATGGTCGTTGCACGACCGGTTGCCGTCTGGCTGTGCCTTCTTCCGTTCCGCTATTCTCCGCGGGAGACGGCGTTCGTATCGTGGGTGGGTCTGCGCGGCGCCGTAAGCATCTTTCTTGCGGCGATTCCCACGCTCGCTCAGATCGAGCACGCCGACATTTATTTCAACGTGGCGTTCGTCGTGGTGCTTCTATCGCTCATCGTGCAGGGCTCGACGATTCGCTTTGCCGCGTTTTGGCTCGGTCAGGCATCGCCCTCCAAGACGCAGCCCCCGCAACGGATCGAGCTCGATCTTCCGGGGCAGCTCGCTCTGGAGATGGTCGGATATCACATTGTGGAAGGCTGCTCGATACTCCGCGGCGCAGAGTTACCGCAATGGGCGCGACCTGTGTTGATCGTGCGTGACCGGGAGGTCTTGGAGGCCGGGAGGGCTGGGCAGCTGCAAGCCGAGGACTACGGCTACTTCCTCGTCCCGCCGCAAAAAGCGCATCACCTGGACGCTTTCTTCGTCTCGCACGAGGATAGGTGAGAGCTCAGTCCGCACGCACTGCAGGCAGCCGAGGCTGACGGCGGCGTCCGCGAGGCTCGGTAGGCTCGGCGCGCTCCCCATGTGCGGGCCAATCGGGCCGGCGCTCATTCGTTACGCCAGGCCTGATACGGTTTCTCGAGCAGCCTGGCGGAGTCCTCCGGCCCCCAACTGCCGGCAGAGTAGGCGCTAGTGACCGCGGTGCTGCCGGCCCAGCGCTGCAGTATCGGGTCGACGATCGCCCAAGCCGCTTCGACCTCATCGAAACGGATAAACAAGCTGCGATCGCCTTCGATGACGTCGAGCAACAGTGAAGCATAGGCGTCGAGCCTGCGCTCATGTGCAAGCCGATATGCGGTCTCGATGCGAAGCAGCCGCGGCGTCATGTCGAGCCCGGGCTCGCGCACCTGAAGCTCGAGGTCGATACTTTCCTCGGGCTGAATACCGAGCACGAGCCAGTTCGGTTCGACCTCGGCGCAGGGGGTTGAGGCGAAGAGTTGATGCGGCGCATCGCGAAACCGAATGGCAACCTGCGAGCGCCGCGCCTTGAGAGGTTTGCCGCTTCGCAGATAAAACGGTACGCCACGCCAGCGCCAGTTGTCTACGTGAAGCTTGAGCGCGGCATAGGTTTCGGTCGCCGAATTCTGTGCCACGCCGGGCTCCTCGCGATAACCGGGCACCTGAACGCCGTCGATTTCAGCCGATACATACTGGCCGCGCAGCGCCGCCCCATCCACCGACGCTGCGGTAAACGGACGCACGGAACGGAGCACCTTGACCTTCTCGTTGCGCAGATCATCCGCATCGAGGCTCGCCGGAGGCTCCATCGCAACCAGCGCCAGCACCTGAAAAAGGTGATTCTGCACGATGTCGCGGAGCGTGCCCGCTCGATCAAAGTAGCCCGCGCGCGCGCCGATGCCGTCCGACTCCGCCACGGTGATTTGCACGTGATCGATATAGTGGCTGTTCCATAGCGGCTCGATGATTGCGTTGGCGAAGCGGAATACGAAAAGGTTCTGCACGGCCTCTTTGCCAAGATAGTGGTCGATTCGGTAGACCTGTTCCTCGGCGTAGTGACGGTGGAGCTCGGCATTGAGCATACAGGCGCTTGCCAGATCGCTGCCGAAGGGCTTTTCGACGACGATCCTGTGTCGGCCGAGCGCGCTGTTCAGACCCGTTTCATCGAGCAAACGCACGATTTCGAGAAATTCATCGGGTGGAACGGCGAGGTAAAAAACGACGTTCTCACAGGTGCCTGCGCGCCGACGGTTGACGGTCTCGACGAAGGCTCCATAGGTGGCCGGATCCCGATGGTCGCCTGCGACGAATTCGAATCGCTCGATGAAGCGTTCAACGATTCCTGTTTCGAGATGTTGGCCGCGCCGTTCCGAGAGGCCGATGCGCAGGTGCTCGCGCCACCGAGCCGTGTCCCAGTCACGGCGCGCGAGCGCGATGAAGCTCAACGCCGCGTCCGAGCGGCTGGCCACCTCCAGGTCGTAAAGGGCGGGCAACAGCTTGGTTGTAGCAAGGTGACCGGCCGCGCCGAAGATTGCGAAATGGCAGGGACCGCTCATCGCTCCGACGATTCTTTGATCGCGTGCCCGCCGAACTGTCTACGCATGATCGCGAGCAGCTTTGACGCATAGTCGAGCCGGCCTTGGCTCGCGAAGCGCATCATGAGCGCAGTCGTCATGATCGGCGCAGGCACGCCTTGCTCGATGGCTTCGATCGCCGCCCAACGGCCTTCGCCGGAATCCGCGACGACCGGCTCAATGGTGGCGAGCTCCGCATCCTCGGCCAGGTAGTCGGCCGTGAGGTCCAGGAGCCAACTGCGCACCACGCTCCCGTGTCGCCAGGTCTCGGCGATCGCTGCAAGATCGAGATCGAACTCCGCACGTCCCCGCATCAGGGAGAAACCCTCTGCATAGGCTTGCATCATGCCGTACTCGATAGCGTTGTGAATCATCTTCACGAAGTGTCCGCTGCCCACCGGGCCGCAATGCAGCCAACCTCGATCGGCGGCCGGCGCAAGAATCTCGAGCAGCGGTCGAACGGCACTGACGGCGTCGCGCGATCCACCGACCGTCAGGGCGTACCCTCGCTCGAGACCCCATACGCCGCCGGAAACGCCGGCATCCATGAAATGAATGCCTTGCTCGGCAAGCCACGCGCCGCGGCGCATTGAATCCTTGAAGTGCGAGTTGGCGCCGTCAATGAGAATATCGCCGCCGGCAAGCAGGTCCCGGAGATTAGCGACGGCGTGCTCGGTGATTTCTCCAGCGGGGAGCATGAGCCAGACCATCCGAGGAGAGCCCAAGCGCGAAACGAGATCCTCCACGCCGTCCGCGGCCAGCATGCCGCACTCGTCGGCAAGCGCACGCGCGATCTCGGTATTGCGGTCGTAGCCGACCGCATCGATGTCGCTGCGCCTCAACCTGCGCAGCATATTGGCGCCCATGCGCCCGAGGCCGATCATACCTAGCTGCATTTTCGTCTCCGGAATCCCCAACTGTGACACACGGTGCGGCCCGGCGATTGTAACGCCTGCGCGGCGCGTGCTCGACGGCGTCTCTCCGCTCACAAAAACGCGGCATCGGCGGCCGCCATGCGCGCGGCCTTTCGAATCGCCGTGGAGACGTGAGTTCACCTGGGAATTGGATCCGGACGGCATGATCTACGAATCGATGTGCGACCCGGTAGGTTATGATAACGACTTGAGTATGAACTCAAAGTAAGTAGCAGATGAAATGAAGCGATTCAAGAAGATTTTGTTCGTTGCCGACGGCAGCAATGGAGAGAAGCTCGCCCTTGCGCGTGCCATAGATCTGGCTGAGTCGAATAAGGCGAAGCTCACGTTGATGGATGTGCTCGGTTTCGAAGTGGAAGCTTCGGTAGAGAAGACGACGAGATTGACGATCCATCAGCTCCACAAGGAGCTGCTTGCCGATCGACGCAATGAGCTCAGGCAAATGCGACAGTCGATTCTCTCGAAGCATGCGGGCTTGCGTGTCGCAGTGGAGGTTGAGTCGGGTAAGGCTGCGGTGGCCGTCATCCGTTCGGTGTTGCGTCACGGGCATGACCTCGTATTGAAGGCGCCTGAAGGCCAATCAAACAAGTTAGCCAGATTATTCGGTGGCACGGACCTGAAATTGATGCGCAAGTGTCCATGCCCCGTTTGGTTGGCTAAACCCTCGAGGAGGAGGCGCTACCGCAAGATACTCGCGGCCGTAGACCTGAATCCAGTAGAGGCCGAAACCCAGTCGCTTGCTCATCAAGTCATGGAGATTTCAATTTCGCTCGCGAGATTCGAGCGCAGCGAATTGCATGTTGTGCACGTGTGGCGATTGGCCGGAGAAGCAAAACTCAGAGGGCGGCAGGTGACTACGGCGAGAGTAGACAAACTCTTGCATGAGATACGCGACGCTCACGCTACTGAATTGAAATCCCTGATCGAGGAGCATCCGTACGAGCAGACTACCGTTCACCTGCTCAAGGGACGAGCTGGTGACATCATACCGGCCGCAGTCAACGAGCTCGATGCGGATCTGATAGTGCTCGGTACAGTCGGTCGTGCTGGAATTCCTGGCTTCTTCATCGGAAACACCGCCGAGAAAGTTCTTGGCTCGGTAAATTGCTCCGTGTTGACCTTGAAGCCGGAGGGATTCGAAACACCAATCCAGGTTTGAGGGACTTGAAGGTCCCAGAGCAGCGCCCGCAATTGAAGATGATGAGAGTGTAATGAGACAAACACCGGACCCTGATCTGCTGAGGCGAATGGACGCTTGGTGGCGCGCCGCCAACTATCTTTCGGTCGGGCAGATCTATCTGATGGCGAATCCCCTGCTCCGCGAGCCCCTGAAGATTGAGCATGTGAAACCGAGACTCCTTGGTCATTGGGGGACCACGCCCGGACTGAACTTCATCTACGCTCATCTGAACCGCAGCATCGTCGAGCGCGATCTCGACGTGATTTACGTGACCGGCCCGGGTCACGGCGGGCCGGCGCTGGTCGCGTGCACTTGGCTCGAAGGGTCCTACAGCGAGCTCTATCCGGAAATATCGCTGGATCTCGAAGGCATGCAGAAGCTCTTCAAGCAGTTCTCGTTTCCGGGCGGCATCCCGAGTCATTGTGCGCCTGAGACGCCTGGTTCCATCCACGAGGGCGGCGAGCTGGGCTATGCGCTAGCGCACGCTTACGGCGCTGTTTTCGACAACCCTAATCTCGTGGCCGCTTGTGTCGTCGGCGACGGGGAGGCCGAGACAGGCCCGCTCGCGGCGAGCTGGCATTCGAACAAGTTCCTCAACCCCGCGCGCGACGGCGTGGTGCTGCCGATCCTGCACTTGAACGGCTGGAAGATCGCTAATCCAACAGTGCTCGCGCGCATGCCGCGCGAAGAGCTCACGCAGCTGTTATCCGGATACGGGTACAGCCCGCATTTTGTGGAGGGAGACGAGCCCGAGCCGATGCACCGACGCATGGCCGAGACGCTAGATGCCATTTTCGACGAAATTGCGGCGATTCAGGCCGAGGCGCGGGACGGCGGTCCGGTCAAACGTCCGCGCTGGCCGATGATCGTGTTGCGCACGCCCAAGGGATGGACCGGCCCCGACGTTGTTGACGGCATACAAGTGGAGGGCACGTGGCGTGCGCACCAGGTGCCGCTGGCCAATCTGCGCGGACAACCGGAGCATCTCGCGGCGCTCGAGGAGTGGCTCAAGAGCTACGAGCCCGAAGAGCTGTTCGACGCCGCTGGGCGGCCCGTCCCTGAGATCGCGAGCCTCGCGCCCGTCGGCGCGCGTCGCATGGGCGCGAGCCCCCACGGGAACGGCGGGCTGCTGCTCAAGGCCTTGCGGCTGCCGGACTTTCGCGAATATGCCGTCGATGTGCCGAGACCGGGGACCCTGTTCGGCGAGTCTACGCGCGTGCTCGGGTGCTATCTGCGAGACGTCATGAAGCGCAACCTCGCCGCTGCCAACTTCCGCATCTTCGGGCCCGATGAGAACGCTTCGAACCGGCTCGGCGCGCTGTACGAGGTGACGGGCAAGGCCTGGATGGGCCAGCTGGACGCGCTTGACGAGCACCTGTCACCCGACGGCCGCGTCATGGAAGTCCTGTCGGAACATCTGTGCCAGGGTTGGCTCGAAGGCTATATCTTGACCGGGCGGCACGGGTTGTTCTCGTGCTACGAGGCCTTCATCCATATCGTCGACTCGATGTTCAACCAACACGCCAAGTGGCTCAAGGTCAGCGCCGAGATCCCTTGGCGCCGGCCGATCGCCTCGCTCACCTATTTGCTGACCTCACATGTCTGGCGGCAGGATCACAACGGCTTCAGCCACCAGGACCCGGGCTTCATCGACCATGCCGTCAACAAGAAAGCCGGCATCATCCGCGTCTACCTGCCGCCAGACGCGAACACTCTGCTTTACGTGGCCGACAAGTGCTTACGCTCGCGCAACTTCATCAACATCATCGTGGCAGGCAAGCAGAGTCAGCTCCAGTTCCTCGACATGAGTGCGGCCATCAAACACTGTGAAGCGGGTATCGGCATCTGGGAGTGGGCCAGCAACGATCGAGGCGGCGAGCCCGACGTCGTCATGGCCGCTGCCGGTGACGTTCCCACGCTTGAAGTCCTTGCGGCCATCTCGCTGCTGCGCGAATATTTTCCGGATATCAAAGTGCGCATGGTCAACGTCGTCGATCTCATGTCGCTGCAGCCTGAAACGGAGCACCCGCATGGGCTTTCCGACCGGGATTTCGACGCGATCTTCACGACAGATAGGCCGATCATATTCAACTACCACGGATATCCATGGCTGATCCACAGGCTGACTTACCGGCGGACGAACCATGGCAACCTGCATGTGCGCGGCTACAAAGAGGAGGGCACGACGACGACGCCGTTCGATATGGCCGTGCTCAACGATATTGACCGCTTCAACCTCGTCGCCGACGTCATCGACCGCGTGCCGGCGCTGAAGACGCGGGCCGCGTATGGCAAGCAAGCGATCCGTGACAAGCTCATTGAGCATGAGCAGTACATTCATGAGCACGGCGAAGACATGCCCGAGGTCCGCGAATGGCGTTGGACGATGAATGATTAAAAAGAGAAGCTGAGCGGAGACCTTTTCAGTGGTCGATAACCCTGTCAAGCGACTGAACGCTCTCGGCCAGAGCCCCTGGCTCGATTTCATCAGCCGCAAGCTGGTTCGCTCCTGCGAGCTCGATAGGCTCATCGAGCGATGGGGGCTCGGTGGCGTTACTTCGAACCCGGTGATTTTCGAGAAGGCCATCGTGCATTCCAGCGACTACGACGCGGACATCCGCAATGCAGCGTTGGCTGCTACCGGCACGGCTGAGATCTACGAGTCCCTGGTGCTCGACGACATTCGCGGAGCCGCGGATGCATTTGCCGCGGTGTACCGCGGCAGCAACGGGGCAAACGGCTATGTGAGCCTGGAAGTGTCACCGCATCTCGTCGATGACAGCTCGGGTACCGTTGCCGAAGGCGAACGGCTCTGGACCATGCTGGATCGGCCCAATGTGATGATCAAGGTGCCCGGCACGGTAGCCGGACTCGCAGCGATCGAAGAATTGACGGCCTTGGGGATAAACGTCAATGGCACCTTGCTGTTCTCACTACAGCGTTATCGTCAGGTTGTCGGTGCCTTCCTGAGAGGGTTAGAGCGAGTCCGAGAATCTCGTCGCCGGCTCGAATCGATCGCCTCGGTCGCAAGCTTCTTCCTAAGCCGCATCGATACGATGGCCGACGCGCACCTCGAGCGCATTGTCGCGGAGGGTGGGCGCTCCGCGCAGGCCGCCCGCGAGCTGCGCGGCGAAGTCGCGATCGCCTGCGCGCGCGGTGCTTACGTGATTTTTCGGCAAATCGCCGCTTCGAAGCGGTGCCAAGCGCTCGCCCGCGGCGGCGCGAGAATGCAGCGACTATTATGGGCGAGCACGGGCACAAAGAACCCCGAGTACGATGACATCAAGTATGTGGAGCCGATGATCGGGCCACAGACGGTATCGACAATGCCGCTCGAGACACTTGAGGCGTACGAGCGACATGGCAAGCCGGCTGCGAGGCTGACTGATAACCAAGCAGGTGCGCGGGAAGTCTTGAGCAAGCTACACGACGTCGGCATCGATCTGGAAGAAATCGCGGACCGTTTGCTCGTTGAAGGTATCGACAAATTCGTTCAGCCGTTCGACGCGACGCATAGTGCCATCGAGAGGAAGCGCTTAGCGGCGTCCGCGTCGCACGCGCTCGGAGCTACAAAGTGAGTTCTGCGTTCGCTATGGCATTGCCGCGGCTCTCCGCGCGCCCATGAGCCGGATAGCGGTGCTCAACGCCGGGACGGCGACACTGAAGGTTGCCGTGCTGCGCGTGAATCGTGGAGCGGTGACTGAGGAGTATCGCGCGCAGCACGAATGGGCCGAGGCGGCGGGACCCGGGACAGTCGCGGCCGCGCTCGCGCGCATGAGCGCACCTTTCGACGCAGTGGGCCACCGCGTCGTGCACGGCGGGCCGATCTTCCGTGAAGGCGTGCGTCTCGACGGAGCGGTCGTAGATGCGATCGAGCGATTGATTCCGCTTGCGCCATTGCATAACGCGCGGGCTCTCGAGCTCATCCGGGCTGCAGACCGCGCGTTTCCGGACGTTCCCGCCTTCGCGCTCTTTGATACCGCGTTTCACGCGCACCGGCCCGTCGAGTCGATGTGTTATGCGCTGCCGGCCGAGCTCGTCGAGGCATTCGATCTACGGCGCTATGGATTCCACGGCATCGCGCATGCCTCGTTGACAGAGACGTTGGCGCAGACGCTCGGACGGCCTGCCACCGAGGTGACCGCCGTGACGCTGCAGCTCGGCTCCGGTTGCTCGGCCTGTGCCGTGGAAAACGGTCGCTCCATCGAGACGTCGATGGGCTACACGCCGCTTGAAGGGCTCGTCATGCCGAGCCGCTCGGGGGATATCGATCCCGCGATCGTGCTGCGATTGGTTCGCGCCGGCTATGAGCCCGACGAGATCGAGCGACAACTCACGCGTTGCTCCGGGCTACTGGGGCTAGCGGGCTCCGCCGACGTGCGTGAGCTGCTGGCGGCCGAGGCCGGAGGCAATGAATGCGCTCGCCTCGCGCTGCATGTCTTCGTACGGCGGGTCGTCATGACGGTCGGCGCCTATTTCACGCTGCTCAACGGCCGGGGTGTGCTCGCGTTCGCGGGCGGTATCGGCACCCATTCGGCCGAGATACGGCGGCGGATCGCCGTGGGTCTCGCCGGCTGGAACATCGACATCGACGCAGGCCGCAATGTGGCGAACACACTCGGCCGGATATCGACACGGCGCAGCCGCGACGTCTTCACGCTGCGCACGGATGAGGAAAGCATCATTGCCAGAGAGGTCGGTCGCCTGCTGTCGAGCGGCGATTCTGGGCAGCGTTGCGGAGGATCCGCTCATTAGCCCTCCCGGACCGACGGAGGCCGCGCTTGATGATGGGTTGCCGAGTGTTGATTGCCGGAGAGACCGCTTGCAAGCTTTCATTAATGCGAATACGGAGCGACTTTAGATGTTGAAGATTGGCCTCTCCCTACTGCGATACGGTGCATTGCTGTTATGCGCGATGGCCGCCGCGCAGCTCTATGCACAGGACTTGCCCGAGCCCGAGCGATTCGAGGATGTGATTCGTGGTTTCGAGACGCAAGATCGTTTGAATCCGCCGCCGACGGGTGCGATCGTCTTGACCGGCAGCTCGAGCATCGCGCGCTGGAACGATCAGGCGCCCGCGGCACTCGCGCCCCTGACGGTCATACCGCGAGGCTTCGGCGGCAGCA
>Ga0214471_10001929_pt1 | contig 16374 bp, 11 predicted proteins | sample RVTome_5_FD_207665 | JGI IMG/M metagenome (GOLD analysis project Ga0214471, IMG submission 207665) | Soil microbial communities from uranium-contaminated site in the Upper Colorado River Basin, Wyoming, United States - RVT142D155 | ecosystem: Environmental > Terrestrial > Soil > Contaminated >... | reverse complement strand
AGGCGGCGATGGCACTGGAAACGGACTCGAGCGCGACGGCGAGCCCGTTCTGGTCGGGAGCCATGAACAGCGCCCGTGAGCACTCGGCGATGGCCTGGAGCATGGCCACGTTCTCGCCGAGCTCCTCGGTGAGCTCCTGCACGGCGCTGAGCGATCGCTCGAGCCGACTGTTGCGAACTCCGATCGACACCTGGCGCGCCAGGTCGCCGAGCAGTCTGAGGTCCGAAGCGTCGAACCGGCGCAAGTCACTCATCGGCGACGACGCCACAAGCATGCCGATCGTCGTGCCATCGGCGTCGAGCGGTGCGGCGATCGCCGGCCGCGTGGCGTCGAGGCCCGGCACCGCTGGATCGCTGGGTGCCAGGTCGGCGGGCCCCGTCATCGCTTCGGCGTACGAAGCCAGGCCGGACGAGTCGATCGTCGACACCTGAGCCATGCCAGCCTCGACGCCCTGCTCGCCGACGATGGTCCGGAAGGCGCTGAGCCCGCCACTCGAGAACAGCACCACGGCGGCGCGCTCCACCTCGAACACGTGCCGGGCGTGGCCGAGTACGTCACGAATGCCGATCTCGATGTCCTCGGCTTCATGCAGCAGCCTCGTCGCCTCGTAGATCCAGCCGAGCTTCTCCCGCTCGTTGCCGCTGCTGACGAAGCCGCGGTATCCGAGATACACAGCTCCCGGAACGACGACGGAAGGGATCGCAACGATCGGATCGGCAACGATGACGTGATACAGCACGATGCCGAGCGTGGCGTTCATCACAGTCGCGACGCTGCCGAACGCCACCGTGCTGTTGATCTCACTCGATTCGAGCTCCGCCCCGGACAGCCGCATGGCGCCGTTGATGAGCACCACAGCCAGGCCGAAGGCGATGAGGGTTGCGAAGCCGACCGCCATCCATCCGGAGGCGGACTCCAGGGAGGCTCCCGTTGCGAGGAGGCCCCGGAGAACGACGATGGCGATCGCCGACTGGAAGGCGAGCTGGCCCAGGTTGAAGGTGAGCTTCAGCGGGGCCTGGCGGCGGTGGACGGCGAGGGCCACGCCCGTACCCACCACCTGCGCGGCGAGCAGCGTGAGCGGGGCGGCCGCAACCAGCCCGACGACCAACGGAACCTCGCCCATGGAGAACGAGTGGGCATGGTGCCTGACCCGGAGATGCACGACGGCGACTTCGGCGGCGTAGAACCCGGCGGCGAGCAGCCAGAATCCCGCTCGGCTGTCAGGTGTGAGCGGCTCCATGCCGAGCATGGCCGTCCCGAGCGAAGCGGCCGCCGCCACGATGGTCGCCAGGAGCAGCCAAACCGACTCGGCGCCACCCTTGACGAGAGAGCGCCCCACGGTCGGCGGCGCGTGAGAGGCGGGGTGGGTCGTCACGACCGCCTCAGCGACGCATCGACCGGGAGGCGTGCTGGCACGTCGGGCTCCGGCGCGTTGCGCTCTGTCGCGCCCATCTCACCTTCCTGGCTGCAGAGGAGTCATCTGGCTTCCTCCAGGAATATCGGTTCGATCCCGGCGAAACTTACGGATTAGGCGTCCACAGGGCAGAGAGCAGCTCGGCGACGGGATCGAGCCGCCGGTCCGAACCGGACGAGCGCTCGGTCACCGGGTCGACGCCCGAGTAGCTCCGGACGAAGCGCTCACCGACCCCTTCGAGGAACCGACTCGGAGGTGCATACGAGTACGCCGCGTCTGCACCGAATCGACGGTGGTAATAGCGCTGCGGCACGCTGACGACGAGCTCGTCACGCGCTCGAGTGAGTGCGACATACAGCAGACGCCTTTCCTCCTCGAGGCCGCCGGGCTCGCCGAGGGCCATGTCGGATGGGATGTTGCCGTCCGAGACATGGATCACATGGACTGCCCGCCACTCCCCACCCTTCGCCGAGTGGATGGTCGAGAGGACGAGATAGTCGTCGTCGAGATGCGGAGCGCCGGCCAGGGCGCCCGTGCTGACAGGGGGATCGAGTGCGAGCTCGGCGAGGAAGCTCGACCGGGTCTCGTGGCGCGCCGCCATGAGGACCAGGGAGTCGAGGTCGCCGAGCCTCACCCCCGGATCGTCGTAGCAGTGCTCGAACGTGATCTCGCAGAACTCGAGCATTGCTTCGATCTGCTCGGCCGGAGACGGCGTGGATGCGGCCCCGGCGAGCCCCGCCTGGAGCGCCTCGAAGGCCGGCCGCGCCTCGGCGGGGAGGTTCACATCGACCCGGCACAGGGCGGTGGCGTCCCGGCCATCGGCGAGCACGAGGGACGTGACCCTGGTGGCGGTTGCCTGGCCAACGCCCGGCACCAGCATGAGAACCCGGTTCCAGGCGAGCTCGTCCCGAGGGTTCTCGAGGACTCGCAACATGGCGACGAGGTCCTTGACGTGGGCAGCCTCGAGGAACTTGAGACCGCCGAACTTGACGAATGGGATGTCGCGCCGCGCCAGCTCGAGCTCGAGCCCTGCCGAGTGGTGCCCGGTCCGGAACAACACGGCCTGTTCGCGCAGAGAGACGCCCCGCTCGCGACGCTCGAGCACGCGGTCGCACACGAGGTCGGCTTGGGCCCCCTCGTCGGCACATGTCACCAGCTCGGGCACCGGACCGTCGCGCCGTCGAGACCACAGCCGCTTCGGGATGACGTCGATGGCCGGCGCCATCACATCGTTGGCCGGGGCGAGGATCTGAGGCGTCGAGCGATAGTTCTCCTCCAGCCACACCGTCACGGTGCCGGGGAACCGCTCTGAGAAGGCCAAGAGGTTCCCAGCGCTCGCAGCCCGAAACCCATAGATCGCCTGGGCGTCGTCGCCGACGACTGTCAGGTTGCCGGTCGAGCCGCACAGGGCCTCGAGGATGTCGGCCTGGACGGCGTTCGTGTCCTGGTACTCGTCCACGAGCACGTGGTCGAACAGCCCGGCGACTGCGGTACCCGACTCGGATCCGAGCAGGGCGCGCCAGTAGAGGAGGAGGTCGTCGTAGTCGAGGACGTTGTGGCGTCGCTTCCGGTCGGAGTACGCCACGAAGATGCCGGCCAGGGCGGCCTCGTGGTCGGAGCACCACGCGAAGTGTTGCGCCAAGACCTGGTGAAGCGGCTCCTGGGCGTTCACGCACCGCCCGTAGGCGGCCGCGATGGTCTCCTTCCTCGGGAAGCGCCGCTCTCTCAGGTCGATGTCCGCCTCGGCGCGCAGCACGCCGAAGAGGCCTTCGGTATCTGCCTGGTCGAGGATCGTGTAGGAAGGGTCGAGACCCACGGCCTCCCCGTAGCGTCGCAGGAGCCGATGCGCCGTGCCATGGAACGTGCCGCCCCACACCCTGCCGACCGGTCGCCCGCGAATGAGCCTGTCGGCGCGGCGCAGCATCTCGCCTGCGGCACGCTTCGTGAACGTGAGCAGCAGGATTCGCTCCGGTGGAACGCCACCACCGACCAGGGCCGCCACCCTCGCCGCCAGCGTCCTCGTCTTTCCGGTGCCTGCTCCGGCCACGACGCGGAGCGGACCCCCGCCGTGCTCGACGGCAGCCCGTTGCTCGGCGTTGAGATCCTCGATCGTCGCGGCGAACATCCGTTCGATCCTAGGGGCTGGGTGCTCGCCTGGGGTGGTTTTGGCGGCACGGTGGCTGGTCGCAAGCAGGAGTTGTCATAGAATATGAAGGTGATATACTCAAGTTAAATGACGCGAGAGACTGAGAACTATGGAGGGTGAGCAATGACGATGGTACGATTCGACCCGTTCAGCATGTTGCGGGACTTCGACCGCATGTTCGACGAAGGAGGCATGACTCGCCTGTCGACGTGGATGCCTCGTCTGGATGTATTCGACCGCGAGGACACGCTCGTGGTGCGGGCAGAGCTGCCGGGTATCGACGGCGATTCCCTCGACGTCACGGTCGAGGCGGGCACGCTGATGATCACCGGCTCCAGGACGCTCTCGTCCGAGGAGAACAAGGACGCCTACCACCGCAAGGAGATCGCAGAGGGCAGCTTCAAGCGCACCGTGCTCCTCCCGGAGGGCACCGACCCTGAGGCCATCTCGGCGTCGTCGAAGGACGGGATCCTCGAGATCGTGATCCCGAAGAAGCCTGAGATCCTCCCCCGCAAGGTCAACGTGGACGTGCAGCGGTAACTCTTCCTCCCACGGAACCGCTGACACCGGCGGCCCGTCTCGTCATGAGGCGGGCCGCCTCTTCTTTCGCGAACCGTCGGGCGAGCCCCGGGAAGTACGATCGGCAGGATGGACGCCGACCCCGTCTCGATAGACGAGTTGATCCGGGACCTCGCAGGACCGTGGCTGCCGGAGGACGTCGTGTCGGTGAACGATGCGGTAGTCCGTCTCGCCAGGCTCGAAGGCGTGTTCCCATGGCACCACCACGACGAGGACGAGCTCTTCCTGTGTTGGGATGGGGAGTTCCGCATCGAATTGGCGGACGACGGCCCGGTCATGCTCCGCCGAGGAGACGTTTTCGTCGTGCCTGCCGGTGTGGAGCACCGTCCGGTCGCCGACGTCGTCTCGCACGCCCTCCTCCTCGAGAGGCCGGAGACCAAGCAGTACGGGAGCTGACGTGGCGGTGAGCGAGACGTACGTCGAGGTGGCCGGGGAGGCCTTCCGCATCTCGAGCCCGGAGAAGCTGATGTTCCCCGAGCAGGGATGGAAGAAGCTCGACGTCGTCGAGCACTTCGTCATGTGCGTCGCCGGGGCGCTTGGAGGCGTGCGCAACCGGCCCTCGCTCCTCAAGAGGTGGAACGGAGGCGTGTCGGAGCCTCCGCTCTTCGTCAAGCGCCCCAAGGACGCGTCGAATCTCGTCGACGTGACGTTCCCGTCAGCTCGTCCCGGCAAGATGTTCGCCCCGCTCACCGAGCGAGACGTCATCTGGATGGCACAGATGAACTGCCTCGACCTGAACCCCTGGAATGCGCGCGCCGACGACCTCGAGCACCCCGACGAGCTCCGCATCGACCTCGACCCGACCGACGACTACGACTTCGAGGCGGCCCGAGATGTGGCGTTCGCCGTGAAGGACGTCCTGGACGAGATCGGACTGGTCGGCTGGCCGAAGACTTCGGGTAACCGCGGCATCCACGTCTACGTCAGGGTTCAGCGGGAGTGGGACTTCTACGAGCTCCGGCGAGCGGGCCTCGCCATCGCCAGGGAGGTCGAGAGGCGACACGATCTGGCGACGACCGCATGGTGGAAGGAGGAGCGCACGGGGGTGTTCATCGACTTCAACCAGAACGCCTGGGACAAGACGATCGCCAGCGCCTATTCGGTGCGGCACACGGGATGGGTCTCGACGCCGTTCTCATGGGACGAGCTGGCCACGATCGATCACAAGGCGCTCGACCTGATGTCGTTCAAGGGCCGCTGGGATGACGTCGGAGACCTCACTGCGGGCATGGACGACGCCGCCGGCCGGCTCGACAAGGCGATGGAGATGGTGGCCGAAGATGAGGAGCGGGGCCTCGGAGAGGCACCATGGCCGCCCCACTACCCGAAGATGCCGGGTGAGCCGCCGCGAGTCCAACCGTCTAAGAAGGTCGACGAGCATTGGACGGACTGACCGCCGACATGCGGGCACGAGGGGTGCGGGATGAACCCCGCCCCCCTCGTCAACTGTTCACAGGCTGACTTTGAGGAGCTCGCCCACACCAGGGCAGACGCCACAATTGGACACGTACACGTCGCCGGAGCGGCTCACGTCCATGCCGCCGGGGAAGAAGAGCGGCTCGCTCAGCAGCAGATGGCGTGACCCATCGTGGTCGACGGCCCACAGCGCCCCTCCCGGATCACCGAGCAGCGAGTTGGTGGCGATCTCCAGCACGTAGAGACGCCCGTCGGGGCCGAAGTCGATGTCGATGATGTTCGTGAATCCGTCCGCGAACACCTCCGGCTCGTGGCCGGGAACAACCCGCCACACCGCGGCGCCGCCGACGGGGAACGGGAATCCGGTGAGCTGACCGACATACAAAGCCCGGTCGGGGCCGACGACCACAGATGTCGGGACAGCGTCCATCGGGATCTGCGTCCCGGGTGGCAGCCCGAGGAACGGGGGTGCATCGACGAACTGGACCGGGAAGACGGCGACGGTGGAGACCGCGCCGCCCTTCTTCACCTCGAGGAGGGCATTGCCTCCGGCGTCCGAGACGTACAGCTTGCCGCGCCGGGTCGTCACCGAGTTCGGATTCGTGTCGAGAGGACCGCCGTCCGGGTTCGCTGCGATCTCGTACTCGCCGATGTCGGCGACCTGCCGGACGACTCCCCGATGCGGCTTCATCTTGAGGAGCGACGCCAGCAGCTCACCGTCGGGACCGAAGCCGGGGATGGCGGATGGATCGCCCCCGAGCCCGACCGTCGCATATGTGCGACCGAACCGCCGCAAGACGTCCGACGGCCCGATCGCCGCAGAGCCATCGGCCGCCGCGAAGCTCGGGAGACCCTCGACGACTCGCTTGCTCGATCCGTGGCGCACCCGGGTGATCGAGCCGGTCAGCCCAAGGCACACCTCGGCTTCCGGATCCTCTGGGTCGGCTACACAGATGCCTGTGTCGCCTCCGAGGCCCGCTTCAGCGACGAGGACGGCCCCGTTCGCCCGTACGTGCACGCCTCTCGGGTTGTTGAGGCCCTCGGCGATGACCTCCCATGATGCTTCGCCCGACGTGTCTCCCGCCGTTGCGACACCAGGCAAGAGGGTCACCGTGAGTACGGCGGCGCCCGCCAGGACAAGATGTCTCTTGACCATTCCCCTACTCCCTTCGTGTGGAACGAGGCCAAGCTACCCGCCTTGACGTCGCTCTATTCGGGGATGCCTCACTCTGGGTCACCGTCGTCCACCAGGAGTGGCCGGCAACGGCGGAGGCTCACCGCAGCAGGTTGCGGATGTGCTTCATGGCGACGAGCACGGTGGCGACGTCGTCCACCCCGTCTGCCGCGAGCGCCTGGGCGAACCGGGTGAGCTGGGCGACGCCCGCCGTCCTGTCGACGAGGTACGAGTCGACCGCCGCTTCCGGAGTGGCACCTCTTGCCGACTCGAGGATCCTCTCGGCGAGCTGCCTGCGCAGAGCCGCCAGCTCGTCGCCCATCGCCTGGGCGGCCTGGCGGTGCCATCGTGACGCCGAGGGGAGCGAGTCGAGCTGCTTCTCGAGCCAGTCGATCTCGAACGCCGGGCCGACGAGCAAGAAGACCTCAGCTACGTCGCGCAGCGAGTGGCCTGTGCGGTCGGCAACTTCGATGATCGCCGGGGCGTGCACCAGATCCTCGAGATAGGCGTGCGCCGCCGCGACGTGGGAGGGCACTCCGAGCGCCTCGAGCCTGGCGATCTCGCCCTGTCGCTCCTCACGCCATGCGGAGGGGCCGATCGTTCCGATGATGGCGGCCAGCTCGTCGAAGCTCGGCTTGGCGCCGGCGACGACCTGGCGCGTCGGGATGTTGCCCATGTGGGCGAGGTTCCACCTGGCGACGGTCTCGGCCAGCTCGTCGATGCCGGTGAGCAGCTCGCGCTCGGTCTCGGGGGCGATGACGCCGACCAGGGACTCGACGGCCGACCAGCGCTCCTCGGCCCCCGTCACGCGCCTGGCGACGCGGTAAGCCGTCACAACCTGATCCGGGCGGGCCCCTGCCTCGGTGGCGAGACGCGACACGAAGGTGATCCCCTCGGAGTTCACCACTTCGTTGGCGACCATCGTCGCAATCAGCTCGCGGCGCAGCGGGTGCCTCTCGAGGAGGTGCCCGAAGAGCTCGACCACCGCCTCCGGGAAGTACGAAGCGAGCTCCTCATCGAAGTCATCGGCTGCCGTCAGGTCGGAGACGACGAGCTGGTCGCGCAGCACGCGTTTGGCGTATGCGAGAAGCACGGCCAACTCAGGCGCCGTGAGCCCGGCCCCCGATCGCGAGCGGTCGCTCATCTCGTCGGTCGAGGGGAGCCGCTCGATCGACCTGCTGAGGAGTCCCTGCATCTCGAGCTGGTGCATGAGATCCTCGTGGGCCTCGATACGCCAGGGAGCCGCGGCGACCTCCTGGGCGAGGATCTGTGCTTGCAGGAAGTTGTCGTAGAGGATCTTCGCCACCACGTCGTCGGCGACCGCGGCGACGACCTCGTCCCTCGCCTCCCTCGTCAGCTCGCCCGCCTCCTCGGCGAGACCGAGCAGGATCTTGAGGTTGACCTCGCGGTCCGAGCAATTGACGCCTCCCGAGTTGTCGATGAAGTCCGTGTAGATGCGGCCACCGCGGCCGGCGTACTCCACCCGGCCGAGCTGAGTGAATCCCAGGTTGCCGCCCTCGCCGACGACCCGGCACCGCAGCTCGGACGCATCGATCCTGACGGGGTCGTTCGCCCGGTCGTCTGCCTCGTCGTTGCCCTCCGTCGACGCCTTGACATAGGTTCCGATGCCGCCGTTCCAAAGGAGCGTCACCGGCGCCCTGAGGATCGCCTTGATGGCCTCGCTCGGGGTGAGGGCGACGGCGTCGATCCCGAGGGCGGCGCGCGCCTCGGGCGACAGGTCGATTCGTTTGGCGGTGCGTGGCCACACCCCGCCGCCGTGTGAGATCTGGTCGCGGTCGTAGTCGGCCCACGAGGAGCGGGGAAGCTCGAAGAGCCGCTTCCGCTCGGCGTGGGAAGCGGCCGGGTCCGGATCAGGATCTATGAAGACGTGGCGATGATCGAAGGCTGCGACGAGCTTCACCTTGTTCGACAGGAGCATCCCGTTGCCGAAGACGTCGCCCGACATGTCGCCGACGCCGACCACCGAGAAGGCCTGGTGTTCGGGGTCGATCCCGAGCTCCCGCAAGTGCCAGTTGACGGACTCCCACACACCCCGCGCCGTGATGCCGAGTGCCTTGTGGTCGTAGCCGGCCGATCCGCCTGAGGCGAATGCGTCTCCCAGCCAGTAGCCGTAGCCGGCGGCGATCTCGTTGGCGAGGTCGGAGAACGTCGCCGTCCCCTTGTCGGCGGCGACGACGAGGTACGGGTCGCCGCCGTCGTGTACCACCACATCCGGGGGATGGATCACACGGCCGGCAACCAGGTTGTCGGTGACGTCGAGGAGTCCGGCGATGAACGTCGAGTAAGCCTGGCGCACGCCCTCCGGCGTCGGAGCGTCAGCTGACGTCCCGCGGAGGACGAACCCGCCCTTCGAGCCGGTAGGAACGATGACGGCGTTCTTCGTCATCTGTGCCTTCATGAGACCGAGCACCTCGGTGCGGTAGTCCTCCTTGCGCACGGACCAGCGGATCCCGCCCCGAGCGACCCTGCCACCCCGGAGGTGGATTCCCTCGACGTCCGGGGCGTACACGAACACCTCCGTGAAGGGAGCAGGCGCCGGCATACCGGGTACCCGGGCGGAGTCGAACTTGAACGAGAGCGAGCGGCGTCCGGGAACGTGCACGTTCGTGCGCAGAGTCGCCAGCACAAGGCCCAGGAAGCCGCGCAGGATCCTGTCCTCATCGAGCGAGTCGACTGCATCGAGCCGGTCCTGCAACTCGTCGACGAGGTCGACCTCTCGCTCCCACCCGGCGCCGGAGGCGTCGAAGCGCGCCTCGAAGAGGTCTGTGATCAGCTCTGCGATGAGCGGGTGCCGGGCGAACGTCCCGTTGATGTATGCCTGCGTGAATCCGGAGCCGACCCTCTGCCAGTAGGTGCGGTATGCCCTCAGGACGGTCACTTGGTCATGTGTCAGCCGTGAGTTGACGATCAGGCGGTTGAGACTGTCCGACTCGGACGCCCCTGTGAGCGCAGACCTGACGGTGGCGGCGACTCGGCTGCCGCACCGGTCCACCTCGATCGGCGCGCCTTCCGGGTCGAGGACCCCGAAGTCGTGGATGAAGATCGTCTCCTCACCGTCTTGAACCCGCGTCGGAACCTCCTCGACGACGCGCAGGCCGAGGTCCTCGAGGATCGGCATCACAGACGACAGCTCCAAGCGGGTTTCTGATCGATAGATCGTGAGCCGGGAGAGGGACTCGCCGTTGCGGTCCTCGTGCTGCACCCCGACGACGACCGCCTCGCCTGTGCTTGCGAGCTCCTCGAGCCTGGCGAGATCTCCGATGGCGACGTCGAGGTGGGTCGACGACTTGTAGTACTCGGGGAGGCACGGCGACCATGCCTCGACGAGCCTCTTGGCGGCGGCGCGACCCCGGTGAGCCGACATCCTCTCGACCATGATCTCGTCCCATGTCCTCGTCACTGCGACGACACGGTTCTCGAGCTGTGCGAGCGGCACCTCCGGCACTCTCTCGTCGACCCACACGGTGAAGTGCATGCGCGCCGTGCCGGTTTCGCCGAGTGAGAGGCGGTAGTCGACCGACGCCCCGCCGTACTCCTGACGGACGATCTCCTGGATCTCCATGCGGCGCTCTCCGTTGAAGCGGTCGCGCGGGACGACAACGAGGACGGAGACGCTCCGGCGGAGCAGATCGGGTCGCACGAAGACCTTGACCTGCTCACGCTCCTGGAGGCGGACGAGGCCGACCAGGCTCATCCTGATCCCCTCGGTCGGAGTTGCAAAGAGCTCGTCCTTCGGGAAGCTGTTGAACAGCTGGACGAGCTCCTTGTAGTAGTGCGAGCCGACGATCGTGTCCTCGGCGTCGAAGATCTCGGCCAGCTTGCTGCGGAGCTCGGGCAATGTGTCTGCCGGCGCCATGTACGCCTTCGACGTGAAGAGCCCGAGCATGCGGGCCTCGCCGATGACCCGACCGTCACTCGACATGTGCCTGATCCCGACGTAGTCCATCCTCACTCTGCGATGCACCCGTGACTCCGTGTTTGACTTCGAGATCACGAGGAGCCTCCCCTCCTCGTACCGGGCCCGCAGACGAGGCGAGAGGGTGCTGATGAGCACGGGCTCGGCGAAGCGGGACGTCGCGGTGCCGCGCAGGATGCCGAGCCCCGACCCGGGCACCGCAGAGATGACGTCGCCCTCGTCTCCGGGAGCGATCGCATACTCGCGATAGCCGAGGAAGACGAAGTTGTCCTCGAGGAGCCATTCGAGGAAGGCGATCGCCTCGTCCACGGTGGCGGCGGGATACGCCGACGTGCCCGCCTTGGCCAGGTCGATCATGCGATGAACCGCCTGCTGCATGGGGCGGAAGTCGTCGACGGCCTTGCGGACATCTCCGAGCACGGCGGTGAGGCGCCGTTCGAGCCCCTCCATCTCCTCGCCCGACAACGAGGCGCTCAACTCGTAGTGCTGGAACGACTCTCGAGCCTCGGCGGCCCTTGCGGGAACGACGTCGACGAGCCGCCCGGCGGCGTCCCGCACGGTGCCGATGACCGGGTGGAACACGGCGTCGACCGAGTAGCCGAGGAGCTGGAGCTCGTTCGTGACCGAGTCCACCAGAAAGGACATGTCGGGCGAGAGGATCTCGATGACCGTCACCGGGCGCTCGTAGCCGTTGCGCTCGATCGTCGGGACGAACGCCCTGACGTGAGAGGGGCCGGCAGGTGCCGAGTCGACGAAGGCGAACGTGTCCTCGACGAGGCGCCTGGCGGCGTCGACTCCGAGCGAGTCCAGCAGGTCGAGCGGAAGCCTGCGGAGGAAGATCCTGGCATAGCTCTGGAGAACCGACGAAGCATCCGCCTCACGGAGCCGGTTCAGCACGGCCTCGGTAGATCCCTCGATTTCGCTGTCGACCAATCGTCCACCACGCGAAGTGTCTCACCGACTCTATCGGCAGTCGCCACGGAAACGCTGAACCCTGATAGCGACGCGGCCGCTCAGCCGCCCTCCAGGCGCAACGAGGCCGAGTTCATGCAGTAGCGGGTCCCAGTCGGGCGCGGACCGTCCGGGAACAGGTGACCGAGGTGGGCACCGCACGAGGCACACTGCACCTCCGTCCTGACCATGCCCATGCTGCTGTCCTCATGCGTGGCGACGCGGTCGTGGTCGATCGCTTCGAAGAAGCTGGGCCAGCCGGTGCCCGAGTCGTATTTCGCTTCGGACGAGAAGAGCGGGGCGTCGCACACGATGCAGCGGTAGACCCCATCGCCCTTGCTGTCCCAGTACTCGCCGGTGAAGGCCCGCTCGGTGCCGGCCTCTTGCGTGACGTGGTACTGGAGCGGTGTCAGGCGGTCCCTCAGCTCAGCGTCGTCCGTCATGGGCTCAGCCTAGGAGGGTGCCGGAGGAATGCCGCCAGGCTGACCGACGGCGGATCCACGGGCGCCGCGCTCGAGCCCGCCGATGACGGGACCCGCCATCGATCGATAGGCCGAGGCCACAGTTACCCTGGCCGTCATGACAGCCCGAGATGATCCCGGGATGCCCGACGGGCGCTCCCTCGTCGGCTCGATGGAGTGGGATTCGCTGCCCTACGGATGCGTCGGCATGACGCGGCGAGCTGAGGTGGCAGGCAAGTCTCTTTGGTCTTGGCTCATCCTCGTCCCGTGGGCGGTCAACGACGCCAAGCCATGGATCGACGGCACGGAGCTCATCGAGAGGCCCCTCATGCCGATCGACGACCAGAAGGAGCTCGTGCTGTCGAAGATGCGAGAGATCCTCGACGAGCGGTACGGCGAGTCGGTCGGGGGCCAGACGATCGATCGCTTCATGAGAGAGCTCGGGGCAGACTGAGCGGTCACCTGCCAGGAGGCGCCGACGTCACCGACCCGAAGCTGCCCGCCGTGGCGGCGCTGCTCGGAGAGGGAGGTCCCGATCTCGTCCGTTCCGTCCTGGCGGGTGGCAGCGTCGGCGCAGTACGGATCGTCCAGGTTCGGTACGTCCCACGCCGCAACATCACCGTCCAGTTCGTCGTGACCGTGGCGGGGGCAGAGGTGATGGTGACCGCCGTGTCCGGGCTCGACGTGCCGGACGACCTTCCGAGCGTCGAGGCCGCCGGGCATCGCATCGCCTTCTGGCGATTCCCGCACGACCCATTCCTGCCCGGCCTGGCGTCGGCGGTCGACGCCGATCGGGTGCGGGGCTTGCTCGAGACCCTCGGAGCCGCGGGGAGAGACGTTCGCGTCCGGACCAGGACGTATCGGGCGGGCAGGCGAGCCGTCGTCGAGGTGACGACAGAAGAAGCACGTGTCTTCTTGAAGGTCGTGCGGCCGCACCGCACTCGAGCACTGCACGACCACCATGTCGCATTGGCGGACGAGGTCCCGATCCCGCACAGCCTGGGGCTGGCAGCCGACCTCGGGATCGTCGCCCTCGAGGCGATGCCCGGGCGAACGCTGCGAGACGTCGTCGAGGCAGGTCGAGCGAGGCCGAGTGGTCGAGCCCTCGTCGACCTCCTGAACCGCCTACCCCTCTCGCCCACGTCAGGGAAGGTGGCCGGACCCGACGACCGGGTCGCCGATCACGCCAGACTGCTCGAAGCGGTCCTGCCGCGCCAGGCGGGGCGCATCGCCGACCTGGCGAGGCGGGCCGGTCCGCTGGGGGATGACTCAGCATCGGTGGCGGCTCATGGCGACTTCCACTTGGGACAGGTGCTCGTCGACGAAGGTGACATCGTCGGGCTCGTCGACGTCGACACCGCAGGAGCGGGGCGCCGAGTCAACGATCTGGCGCAGATGCTCGGCCACGCCGCCACGGTCGCCACCATCTCGGCAGCTCCGGCTGCGGTGCGGTCCTACGGTGCCGATCTGGTGAGGGACTTCGACGCCGTCGTCGATGGTGCGGCCCTGCGCAGGAAGACTGCTGCCGCAATATTCGGGCTGGCCACGGGTCCCTTCCGGGTCCAGGAGGAGGACTGGCCGGCGAGGACGAGCGAGCGGCTCGCACTCGTCGAGGCTTGGCTCGACTCGGTAGACACGATGTCCACCCCGATCGTGTGACGCTGCCATCCGATTGAGATTCGCGGTCGCTTTGTCGTCGGTTGATGCACCGTTAACGCGCTCTCATCGACGATCACAGTCCATTCGACGGCAAGGAGGCCAACGTGGTTGTAGCAAAGAGATGGAAGGTCGTTGGGGGATCGCTCGTGATGGTGGTCACCACCGGTACCGGGGCCGCCATCGCACGAGACGCCGGCAGTGCACCGCCGATCGACCTCGACGAGGTGGTGCGCCTCGAGCAGGTGACGCCGGCGCGGATCGCTCGCCTGACTTCCGATCGACCTGTCGTGACGATCGAGCGCGGTGACTCGGCGGCGACGCCTTTCGATGCAACGGAGACCAGCGGCTCGACCGACACGACCGACACGACCGACACGACCGGCTCGACCGACACGACCGACACGACCGACACGAGTAACGACGACGACAACAGCGGCCCCGGCGGAGACGACGACAACAGCGGCCCCGGCGGAGACGACGACAACAACACCGGCCCCGGCGGAGACGACGACAACAACACCGGCCCCGGCGGAGACGACGACAACAGCGGCCCCGGCGGAGACGACGACAACAGTGGCCCCGGCGGAGGCGACGACGAGGGTGACCAAGACAGCGCCGATACGTCCGGCTCCGCAGACACCAGCGGCTCCGCAGACACCAGCGGCTCCGCAGACACCAGCGGCTCCGCAGACACCAGCGACTGACCGCCCCACGGATCAGCCGACGGTTCGGGAGCCTTCCGACAAGGAGGGCTCCCGAACGTCGAGGGGCGGGCGTTGTCTCGACTGCCCGGGCCCAGCGAATCGATACCTGCCGTGCGACGGCGGCGTAGCTCGAGGCGGTTGGGAGTCAGGAGACCACGGTGCTGAACCCGACCACCTTGGGGCGTTCGAGCTGATCCATCGTGCACTGCTCGGCGGGCTTGTCCGGGCGCCACCGCTCGAACCTGGCGGCGTGCCGGAAACGCCCGCCTTCGAGCTGATCGTACGACACCTGGACGACCACGTCCGGCTCGACGGGGATCCAATCGAGATCCTTGCCTTGCGACCAGCGGCTGAGGGCACCGGGCATACGCGCCGCATCCCCTCCCCCGAAGCTCACATCGGCCCGAAGCTCCTCGAATCGGGCGAGCAGCGAGGATCGGTCGCTGTCCGAGAAGCCGGAACAGTGCCCGATGAAGTGGAGGTCGCCGGCATCGTTGTAGACGCCGAGGAGCAAGGAGCCGATCTTGCCGCCGTCCTTGTGGACGCGGTACCCGCCGACGACACAGTCGCAGTCACGGCGATGCTTCCACTTGAGCCAATCCCGCTTGTCCTGGCGGTACACGCCGTCCGCCTGCTTGCAGATGATGCCGTCGCAGCCTGCGCCTTCGAACGCATCGAACCACTCCGACGCCACTGCGAGATCGTCCGTCACCGGCGTGAGGTGCCATGGGTGGCCGACCCGATGGAACAACGATTCGAGCCGCTGGCGCCGCTCGGTGTAAGGCCGCTCCCGAAGGTCCTCGCCGTCGTGTGCCAGGAGATCGAACGCCACCAGCTCCGCAGGGATCTCGTCCGAGAGCATCTCAACGCGAGACCGAGCCGGATGGATGCGGAGCTGCAGCTGATCGAACTGGGTGACGTCGTCGATGATGACGACCACCTCACCGTCGACGACCGAACCCGCAGGAAGCTGGCGCAATGCGGCCTCGAGCTCGGGGAAGTACCTGAGCAGCGGGCGCTTGTTGCGGCTGTCGAGGCGAACCTCCGTGCCGCCCCAGGCGATCGCTCTGAACCCGTCCCACTTCGGCTCGTACACCCACCCGGGAGGCTCGGGTGGCGATTCTTTCACCTTGGCGAGCATCGGCAGGATGGGCGGTTCGAATGGCCATTCGCTCATCGCGCCACAATACGGACGTCAGACCGCCTCGGGAACCGAGGGAGGCGTGATGGGCGACGGGCTCGGCCGCAGGGACCGATCCCACCAGGCGTACACGAGAGCGCCCGCGACAACTGCGATGCCGACACCGCCGAAAGCAGCCGGATAGCCGCTGAGGTCGATCGTGAGACCGACGAGGGGGGTGACGGTGAAGAGGGCGACGTCGAATATCGACGTGAAGATGGCGATCGCCGATCCGCGCTCGGCGGCCCTCGCCCGGGACACGATCTGTGACGACAGGATGGGGTAGGAGAGCCCGTGCCCGAGGCCGGACAGCGCAGCCGCGACCATGAATGTCGAAAGCCGGGTGGCGCTGCCCGCCAGGACGATCCCGGCCCCGATGGCAGCGATCGACGATACGAGGAGTGCCCGCTGCGGCGCCCTGTCGAAGCGGCTGCTCGCCGCAACCCGGCCGGCGATGGCGACGGCCCCGTACACGCCGAAGAAGAGGCCGACGGTGCCGACGCGCCGCTCGTCGACCATGGTTCGCGTGAAGGTGAAGATCGTCTCGAGCCCGGCACCGAACAAGATCGCCATGAACCACATCGGAAGGAGGTCGCGCTGCGCGAGCGCCGCCCAGAAATTGCGGCGCGGCTCAACGCCGCGCGCTCCGTCGGGCAGCGGCGGGAGCGCCCACACCAGCGCCCACGAGACGAGCTGCGCCGCAGCCGCGGCAACGAACAGGCCATCGAATCCGACCCGGCCGATCACGACGTC
>Ga0214471_10001928_pt1 | contig 16375 bp, 15 predicted proteins | sample RVTome_5_FD_207665 | JGI IMG/M metagenome (GOLD analysis project Ga0214471, IMG submission 207665) | Soil microbial communities from uranium-contaminated site in the Upper Colorado River Basin, Wyoming, United States - RVT142D155 | ecosystem: Environmental > Terrestrial > Soil > Contaminated >... | reverse complement strand
AACAGGCCCGCGACCAGGGCCAGGAGCATATCCCGGAGGGGGATGTCGGAGAGCGGTGTCCCGCCGCCCACGAAGTGCTGGGGAACCCGAGCGCCCAGGGTGAACCCCACGACGATCATGATCAGGACCGCCACGAGCTTGCCAGCGGTAAAGGCCGTTTGGAGCAGACTTCCGTGCCGCACTCCCACGTAATTCACCGCGGTGAGCACCAGGATCACGCCGATGGCGACGACCCTGGTACCGACGTCGTCCAGCGGCGCGAAATAGGCCAGATAGCGCGCGAAGACCATCGCGACGACGGCGATGATCCCGGAGTGCATGCTCCAGAACATGGCCCAGCCCCACAGGAACCCCAGCGCTGGAGACCAGGCTTCCGTGAGGAACGCGTACACGCCTCCGGCGCGCGGCAACGCGGAGGTCAGCTCGGCGCACACCAGGGCGCCGAACAGGGTCAGCACGCCCGCCACCGCCCACACCAGGAACACGCCGGGAACCGAGGGCACGGCCCCGGTCACCTCGGACGGCTGCACGAAGATGGACGCGCCGATGATCGTACCGACGACCATGGCCGTGGCCTGCGGAAGGCGCAATGAGCGTTGGAGCGTCGGCTCGCCGGGCGAAGGGTGGGGCATGGGCACCCCTACGCTGCGAGGCGGTGACAACGCCCGTCAAGGCGTACCTTGCGGAGGCCCGTGCCGGGCGGAGCTTACGCCGGGTTGAGGGAGGCTGGCGTGCTCGATCGACGGGAGTTCCTGGGAGCGGCCTTCGCCGCCGTGATGGCCGGCGGAGGCCGGCGGCCCGCCGCCGCCAGGCCGCAGGCACCGCGCCGCCTTATCATTGACGGCCTGGGCGAGATCCATCTCGACTACGAGATGAGCCTGATTGACCAGGTTCGCGCCAGCGGGATGCGCGGCTGTGTCGTCACGGTCGGCAACCCGGCGCTTCAGGGCCCCACGGCGTTCGACGACATGCGGGCCGAGCTGGAGGCGTACGATCGCCACATCCGGACCCACCCGGACCGGTTCCTCAGGGCCACGTCCTCCTCGGACCTGGATCGTGCAGCCGCCGGCAGCCTGATCGGACTGATCTACTACACGCAGAACGCCACGCCCATCCAGGACGATGTGGAGCGGTTGCGCACCCTCCACGACCTGGGCGTCCGAATCGTCCAGCTCACCTACAACACCCGCAATCTGCTGGGCGACGGGTGTCTCGAGCGCACCAATGTCGGGTTGTCACGGTTTGGGGTCGAGGTCGTCGAGCGGATGAACGCCATGCGGATGCTGGTGGACCTGTCCCACTGCGGCGAGGCGACCACCCTCGACGGGATCACGCTGTCGAAGGCCCCGGTGGCGATCACCCACGCCGGCTGCAAGGCCGTGTACGATCACCCGCGGAACAAGTCAGACGAGGTGCTCCGGAAGCTGGCGGATCGTGGCGGCGTGTTGGGGATCTACCAGATCAATCCCTATCTGGGCGCGAAAGAGCGAAACACGCTGGACGATTATCTCCGCCACGTGGACCACGCCGTGAACGTCGCGGGCATCGACCATGTGGGCATCGGCAGCGATCGGGAGCACCGTACCATCCCGGATACGGAGGAGGAGAAGCAGAAGCTGATCGAGGAGCTGTCCCGCCTGCGACCGGTGACGGCTGCGACCTTCCGCTGGCCGTTCTTCATCAGCGAGCTGAACCATCCCCGCCGCATGGAGACAATCGCTGAGGGTCTGACGCGGCGCGGGCGGACGAGTGACGAAATCGACAAGGTCCTCGGCGGGAACTGGTACCGGTTGTTTCGGGAGACGATCGGGTGAACGTCACCGGTCCTCAAATCCTAGGCCTTGACGTGCTCTCGCTAGAGACTCGCGTGAGTCGCGTGGTGTACAGGCCGTTGGGTGACGACCCGCCCCTGGATCGGGCGGTGGACTGGGCTCCGGACGAGCGGACGTTCTACTTCAAGAGTCACGATGCCGAGGGGCGCGCATCGCTGTGGTCAGTCACGGCAGGCGGCCGGCCGCGGCTGCTGGTGCGGTTCCCTGACCTCAACCGTCCCTCGAATCGCCCGGACTTCGCCGCGGACGGCAAGCGGTTCTACTTCACGCTGGAGGACCGGGAGAGCGACGTGTTCGTGGCCGAGGTGATGGGACGGTAATTCAGACCGTCACCACCTTCAGGCCCCGGGGCTGGAGGCGGCGGAAGTCGGCCGGGTTGGACGTAGCCAGTTCGGCATCCCAGGACATGGCCGCAGCAGCCACCATACAGTCCACCAGCGAGCCGCGCCGGCGCCCGGTGCGGTTGAAGAGGTCTGCGGCCACGGCCCCTTCCGCTGCCCCGAACGGCAGCACCTCTCCCACGATCCGCTCCGCGAACTGGATCTCCGGTGCCCGCAGGGGACCGCACAAGAACTCGGTCCATGCGATGGCGCTGATGGCCAACGGCGTCCGCGCCCCAAGCCACTGTCTCAGGAGGCCGTCTTCGGCCGAATCTGGGACCAGGGCGCGGATCAGAAAGCTGGTGTCGAGGTGAATCACTCGCCGGCGCGCTCGCGGCGGCGGGAGGCTGCGCGCCGTTCCGCGCGGCCCGCCTGCGCCCACGCCCGGGCCCGGGGGGCGGACAGCCGCGCAGCCCGCTGGAGCTGGTCAAGCGCCTGCACCGGACTGGCTGGTTCCTCTCCGGCCGCGGCGGCGCGGATGGCCCGACGCAGCGCTTCGGACTTCGACGTACCCCATCGCCGCGCCATACGCTCGAGGGCGCGGACGGTCTCGGCATCCAGCGCATAGGTCGTCTTGATAACCGGAGTGGCCATGCCACGAACGGTATGGCCCTACCGTTCTCCGGTCAAGGCGGCACCACCACTTTGGGCAGCTCGGCGCTCAAGTGCATCAGCACGTCGTACACCGACACCCCCGCCAGTTCAGCCACGGCGTTCGGTGCAATGGCGGGGTCGTCGGCGCCCACCAGCGTCACCAGGTCGCCGACCTGCACGGTCGCCTCCGGCCCGACCTCCACGATGGTGTGACTGGCGCTCACCGCGCCGATCACCGGGTACAGGCGGCGGCCAATCAACACCTGACAGCCCTTCACCGCGCTGCGCGGGTAGCCGTCGGAGTGGCCCACCGGAATCGTCGCGATCCAGGTGGGCGCCTGGGCCACGTAGTTCCGGCCGTAGCTCACCGAGTCACCGGTGCGAAGCTGTTCCACGCGGACCACGCGCGCCTTGAGTGCTACCGCGGGCCGGAGGCCGGTGCGCGCCGACTCGGGCACTTCCGACGGGTAGGCGCCGTACAGCGCGAGCCCCGGCCGCACCATGTCGAGGTGCGCCGCGGGCCGGAGAAAGAGGGCGTGTGACGAGGCCGCGTGCAGCCGGCCCATCGGGATCCGGCGCGCGCGGGCTTCTCCGGTCAGCCCGGTGAACCGGGCCAGCTGCTCGTCGTCGAAGGCGTCGTCTTCCGTAAAGGTCATGAACGTGCCCTCGATACGGACGCCGCTGATTCCGGCGACGCGTTCCATCCAGGGCAGCGCCCGGTGGTGAGGCACTCCCAACCGGCTCATGCCGGTGTCGAGATAGAGATGCACCCCAATCGGACGGCCCGCGCGCCGCGCGACGTCGGCCAGCAGATCGGGCGCATCGTCCCCAAACGGCGCGAGCTGGACGTCGCGGGTCGCCAGCTCTACGCCTTCATCGGGATCGAACCGCCCCATGAAGAGCACCGGCTTCCGCCCGCCGGCGCGGCGCAGGCGCCGGGCTTCGTCCACCTTCACCACGGCGAGCCCCGCCACCGCCTCCAGGCGATCCAGCAACGGACCGACGGTCTCGAGCCCGAGGCCATACGCGTTGTTTTTCACCACGGCCAGCACGGGCCGGGAGCCGGCGCGGCGTGCGATTTCGGAGACATTGGCATGGATGGCGTCCGCGCTGACCTCAAGCCACGGATCAAAGGAAAGGGCGGAGCGGGGCGGACCCGGCGGACGGAACGACGCCACTGGCAGAGCGGCGGCGGCCGCGGAAGCCGTCAGGAAGTCACGCCGATTCATGCTGGAAGGGGACACGCGCGAGTTTACGCTGGTGGGAAGGAGTTGGCAAACGTAGCTTAGCAACCCTCGACGCGAGATCACTGCGGAGGCCTCATGCGGTTTGCCGTGCTCGTCCTGCTGTCCTTCGCCGGTGGTCCCCTCGCGGCGCAGGGACCCGCCTACCACCTGCCGATCCGCCAGCACGTCTTCCCCAACGGGCTCCGGCTGTTGGTGTGGGAGCGTCCGGGAGATGTGCGTGTGGCGGCCAAGATCTTCACCGACATGGGAGGCCTGCTGGAGACGCCGGGCAGCGCGGGGGCCGCGCATTTCCTCGAGCACCTGCTGTTCAAGGGCACCCGCACGCTGGGAACCACCGATTGGGAGGCCGAACGCCCCATCGTGGAGCGGGTGGACGCGACCGAGGCCGCGCTCATCGCCGAAGAGAACGCCTCCCGCAACGCGTTGCAGGAGCGGGGCGTGTTTCACGATTACGCGCACGCCCGGAGCACGGCCCGTCTCGATTCCCTGCGCACCGTCTTGGTGGCGCTCAAGGAGCACGCGGCACGCTACCGCGACAACGGGGCCATGCTCAAGTGGTACCAGGCCTTTGGCGGGGCCGCGATCACCGCCACCACGGAGCAGGAGTGGATGAAGTTCGATGTGAACCTGCCCGCCGATCGTGTGGCGTTGTTCTTCCGCGTCGAGGCCGACCGCATGCGGAACACCGTTTTCCGCGAGTTCGACCAGGAGCGGATGATCGTGGTGGAACAGCGCCTGGGAGACCTGAACCGGCCCGCCACGCCGTACTACGAAGCCATGAACGCGCTGGTCGGTGTGGTGCACCCGGTCTTCTGGCAAGAGGGATTTCTCACCGATTTTGCCGAGTACACGCGGCGATATCAGCGGGGGCTGTACCAGTCGACGTTCGTGGCCAACAACACCACCATCGTGCTGGTGGGCGGTGTCACGCTGGAGGTAATGATCCCGCAGGTGGATCGCTACTTCGGCTGGATGCCACGGGCTCCGGAGCCGCCGCGGGTGAAGGCGATCGAGCCGCTTCCCCAAGCGGAGCGTCGGCTGATTTGGCGCAGCGATCGGCTGGAGCCCCGGGTGGAGGCGCGGTTCATGATCCCGGGCGTGGGCCATCCGGACCGGCCGTTCTTCGACGTGCTCGGCGAAGTGGTGGAGATGGAGCTCGCCGACGCCCTGTCGGCGGCGGGCATCGGGGGGCGAGTGGACGTCAACACGCGGGTCATTCACACCTCCCGCTTTAGCGTGCCGGCCTCCATCAATCTGGAGGTCGTGCTGGCCGACCAGGGCCGGCTCGGCCCGGCGGAAGAGGTGCTGCTGGCCACGATGGAGCGCCTCAAGGAAGCGCCGGTGGCCCAGACCAGACTGGCGTTGGCCAAGAAACGGCTGCGCACCGAGTGGCAGCGCACGGCGCTCGAAGGTGACCGGCTGGGTTTTGAAATCGGGCATTTCCAGGTGATGGACGATTGGCGGACGCTGGCAGCCTATCTGGAGGCACGCGAGCGCACCGCGGGCGACGACATCACGCGGCTCCTGCGACGGTACTTCATACCGGAGAACCGTTCGATCGGTATCGTTCGGCGGCCGGCGGGCCGGGAGAAGGCGGAGGAGGGATCCCGATGAGCGGCCGTCGAGGCAGGACCGCGGGCGGGCTCACGCGTGCCGCCCTGATGGCGTCGGCTGCCTTGACGGCCGCCGCGCCCTTCGGCCTTTCCGCCCAGGACTACACCCATCCACGACAGATGAACCTGCCGGCGCCGAGTTTCCGCCGGCCGGATCCCGCCACCGTGCAGTACAGACTGGGTAACGGGTTAGTGGCGTACGTGGTGGAAGACCGCACGGTCCCGCTGGTCACGCTGGCGGCCACGGTTCGCGTGGGCTCCACCGACGAGCCCCGTCCCGGCGCCGCGGCGGGCCTGGAGCGCGCGTTCCGGTCGGGGCCGGGCGCGGTCCCGGCGGCGGATGTCCAGCGGGCGCTCGCCGAGATGACCGCGGAATTCACCGTCAACGTCGGGCGTGAACTCACCGAGATCACGCTGAACGTCCCGGCGGAGGACGCCTGGCGAGCGCTCGACCTCCTCGGTGGTCTGTTGCGCCAGCCGCGCATCACGGCCCCGGACCAGGCCCCGTCCCGCGGCGTCGAGCTTCGGGCCGACCGCGCGGCGGGCGAATCCGGGCCCGTGCTGTACCAGGGATCCATGCCCGTGGCCGTGGCCCTGTTCGAGGACCTGCTGTACGGCGACCATGTCTACGGCAGGGGGGCATCCAACTCGTCCGCGGCGCCGCTCGCGGAAACCGAGGTTACGGACTTTCACCGCCGGTTCGTCGTGCCGGGCAACGTGGTGCTGGCGGTGGCCGGCGACGTCGATGCCGCGGAGGCCCGCCGGCGGGTAGGGCAGGTGTTCGGGGACTGGCGCGGTCCACGCCCACCACGTCCTGCCGCCGTGCCGCCTCTGCCGCTTGATGCGGGAGAGGGTGGGGTGCGGGGGATCCACACCTACGACGTGGACAGGCTCCAGGGTTGGCTCGTCATCGGGCACGAATTGCCGGTGGTGCCGGTCGAGGACGAGGCGCCGCTCCAGGTCATGAACTACATCCTCGCGGGGGACCATTTGGCCGGGCGGATGTTTGTGGAAGCCCGCGACCGGCGGGGCCTGGCGAACGACGAAATCGGCCATCCCGAGCCCCGGCTCCGCGGCCCGGGCACCTACACCATTCGCGCGGCCGGGCGGCCGGAGTCGATTACCCAGTTGATGGACGTCGCTTTCCGCGAGGTGGCGAGGATCCAGGCGGAACCCGTGACGGAGGAGGAGCTGTTCGTGGCCAAGGGTGCGCTGGCCGACGGCGAGTTCCCCTTTGCGTTCCGCCATGGACACGCGACGGCGCTGGCGCTGGCGCGGGAATGGGCCTCCTATGGGGACCACCGACGCTCAGCCACCTATCCGGACCGCATTCGCGGGGTCACCGCCGCGGCCGTGACCGCGGCGGCGCGGAAGTATCTGGTGCCCGATCGCATGCAGGTGGTGCTCCTGGGTCCCATCGCTGCCATCCGCCAGGCGGCCGGCCGCGGCGGCCATCCGACGCTCGAACAGTTCGGGGCCGTACGCCCAGGTCGGTGAGACCGACCTGGGTGCCCGTTCAGTAGGTCTGGTGGCCCGGGCGTTCCGCCCATTCCGTGAAGAGCTTCAGGCATTCCTCGCGCAGCACGTCGTCGTCAATCCGGACCGGGCTGCCGCCCAACTCCTTCATGGTCGCGTTGGAGATGGTCAGCTCGGAGAATCCCAGGGACCGGGCATCTGCGACATTGGCGCCGAAGACGATCCGATCGATGCGGGCCCAGTGAATGGCGCCGAAGCACATGGGGCAGGGCTCGCAGGTGGAGTAGATCACGCATCCGGACAGGTCCACCGTGCCCAGCTTGCGGCAGGCTTCCCGAATGGCGCGGACCTCGGCATGGGCCGTAATGTCCGTGGTGGCCCAGACGCCATTGTGCTCGCAGCTCACGACCGCCGCGTTCCGGGTGATGCAGGCGCCGAAAGGTGTTTGGCCGCGAGCGATCCCCTCGCGGCATCGGGCGATCGCGAGGTGCATGAACGCATGATCGGTCATCACCCGGGAAGGTACGCCGTTGAGGCGGCGGCCTCTACCGAGGGGAGCCGGAACGCGCCCAAGGGTCGCGGAGACCGGGTGCACTGGGGCGTGTCGGCGGCTGTGGCGCTGGCGCTCGCGGCGGGAGCGCCGGAAGCCGTGGCGCAGTCGGTCGGCGGCACGGTCATCGCCGGCCAGACGGGCAACCCGGTCGCGGGCGCGCTGGTGCTGCTCCTCGACGCCAGCGGGCAGGAAGTCGCGCGCTCCCAAAGCGATCCCGGCGGCCGCTACACGGTCAGCGCACCGGGGCCGGGCCGCTACCGGCTGCGGTTCTTGGTGCCCGGGTATCGGCCCCTGGCGTCCGCCCCTTTCGACCTGGTCGCCGGTCCACCGCTGGAGTACCCGTTGCGGCTGACGGCCGTCGCCCCGGAGCTGCTGGATACGCTCATCGTGGAGGGGCGTCCCATTCCGATTCATCTCGGGATGTTCTATCGGCGGCGGGATTTCGGGCGGGGGCGCTTCATCACGCGCGAGGACATCGAACGCACCGGGGCCGCCGACGTCGCCAGCCTGGTGCGCCGGCTGAATGTGTTCGATGTGACGGCCGATCCCGGTGACGGCACCGGACCCCGCATCGGGCAGCGGGGGCGGGGCCGCGGCGCCCCGGCCTTCTGCCCGGTGGCCCTGTTCCTCAACGGCACCTACGCCGGTCTGTCTGGCGACGTGGACGTGGACATGCTGCTCTCGCTCGACGGGACCGACGCGATGGAGGTGTACCGTACCAGCGAAGTGCCACCGGAGCTGGAGGTGGCCGTCGCCCCCGCGCGCGGTGGGCGCTCCCGAGGGTGTGGTGTCGTCTCGCTGTGGAGCCGGGTCAGTCCGCGCGACACCAGCAGAATCGTCCGGCACCTGGCGGCGGCGGCGCATGCGGGGGCGCGCTTGGGCACCGGTGGGGTCCGGGAAGGTCGTTACGGGTTTACCCTCTCCTACACCCTGACCGCTGGGGTCGAGTTCTACCCGGCGGTGAACATCTACCGCCACCTCCCCAATACCGCCTCCAACTCGATCCGGTCCGGGTTTCAGCTGGTGCTGGCCCTGCGGGCCCGTCCACTGGGCCGCGAATCCGCCTGGTATGTCGGTACCGGCACCACGCTGGTCGACGTGACGGCGCAGCCGGGCGCGAACCCGGCCATGGTCGAAGGACATCATCATCTGCTCTTGAGCGGCGTCCACCTGCCGGGCGGATCGTGGCGACCTTACGTCGAGGTTCATGTCCTCAACCCGCTGCGGGTCTCCGCCGCGCAGACCAGCCTCTTCGCGGGCATCGGGCATCGGTTCTTCTGAGTCGTGATCAGCCTGGCGGTGCCACCCGGAGAGGCGCTCCTGCGCCTGTTGGCGGCCCTGCTCCTGGGGGGCCTGATCGGCGTCGAGCGGGAGCGAAGCGCCGCAGCCGCCGGGGTTCGTCAATTCGCCGGGGTGCGGACGTTCCCGCTGTTCGCCGTGCTGGGGTCGGCCATTGCGCTGGTGAGCGGCGACATCGGGGCGGCGGTGATCGTCGGATTCGTGGGCATTGCCGCCCTGGTGATCGCGGCCTATCTGCGGACCAGCGGGACGGATCCCGGCACAACCACGGAAGTCGCGGCGCTCGCCGCGTATTGGGTTGGCGTCATGGCCGGCGTGGGCGCCCTCCTGGTGGCGGGCGCCGTCGGCATCGGCGTCGTGGCGCTCCTGGCTACCAAGGAGCGCCTGGAGGCATGGTCCCGCGCGCTCACCCGTGAGGAGCTGAGTGCCGTGCTTGGCCTGGCGGTGATCAGCGTGATCATCCTGCCCATGCTGCCGGACGCGCCGTACGGGCCGTGGGGTGTGTGGAACCCCAGGATACTCTGGCTGATGGTCGTCCTGGTGTGTGGTCTGTCGTTCGCCGCGTTCGTCGCCATGCGCGTCCTCGGCGGATCTCCGGGGCTGTACCTCAGCGGCCTGCTTGGCGGGCTGGTGTCGTCTACCGCGGTGACCGTGGCGTTCGCGACCCGGTCCGCGGCCACCACGCGGCACGACATGGCGCTCGCGATCGCGAGCGGCCTGGCGTCCCTGGTCATGCTGGTGCGGATCGCGTTGCTGTGCGGCGTGGTTCAGCCATCGCTCCTGCTCACCCTGGCGCCCGAGGTGGCGGTAGTGCTCGCCGCGGGCGCGGCCGCGCTGGCCCTGCTGGTGCGCCGGGTACCATCTAAGGACACCGCAGGGGACGCGCCTGAGCTGTCCAACCCGTTTCGCCTGACCGAAGCGTTGAAGTTCACGGTATTCTACGCCGTGGTCCTGCTGGTGGTCCGCGCCGCCGACACCTATCTCGGCAGTACGGGACTGGCCGTCGCCGCCGGCATCGCGGGGCTCACCGACGTGGATGCCATCACGTTGAGCCTTGCCGGTGCGAGTGGCGTCTCGCTCTCGGCGTCCACCGCGGCCGGTGGGATCGTAATCGCGATGCTGGCCAATACCGTCGCCAAGGGGGCGTACGCCGGGTGGTTGGGAAGCGCGGCGTATCGCCGGCACCTGTTGCCGGTGTTCGGTGCCATGTTCGTCGCGGGCGTCGCAGGTCTCTTCCTGTGGGACCTCATTCCGTGAGTCGTGCTGCCCCACGCGCGCTCATCGTGCTGGGCGGGCTCCTGGTGTCGAGTAACCGGCTCGCGGCCCAGGCGGTGCAGGGGCAAGTGACCGACGCCGCTTCGCGGCGGCCCATCGCTGGGGTGGTGCGCTTGCTGGACGAGTCCGGGGCCGACGCCGCCCGCGCAACCCTCGTGATGGATGGACGGTTCAGCCTCCAGGCTCCCACTCCGGGCCGGTATCGCATCCGCCTTGAGTCGCCCGGGTACCAGGTCGCCGTTTCGTCATCCCTGGATCTCGCGGCCGGCCTGACCCTGGTCATGAATGTCGAGGTGCGAGCGCTGACCCCCACCATGCTCGACACCATCGTTGTGGTTGGCGCGCCTGTCCCCTACCGGTTGCTGGACTTTCACGACCGGCGGGCCAAAGGGTTCGGCGAGTTCATCACCCGCCAGGAGTTTGAACCGCTTTACCCCAACCAGGTGACCGACGTCCTCCGGCGCATGAGGGGTCTCCGGGTCAGGGCCAACCCCAATTACGGCCGGATGAATCCGTTCACCGGTTTCCTGGACACGCGGGAGTATCTGATCGTCAGCAACCGCATTCCCGAGATCCAGGTGACCGTCTGTGCGGCCCTGATCTTTGTCGACGGCGCCTACGTTGGGAACACGGGCACTGTGGACGTGGACGATGTCCTCGACGTGGAGTTCATAGACGCCATCGAGGCCTACAGTGGCGCGGGCAACCTTCCCGCCCAGTTCAATCGCGAGGGCTCCGACTGCGGGGTCATCGTGGCCTGGAGCCGGGCCTCCCCGGCTACCGGGCCGGCCCTGTCCAATCATCTCGACCTCGGCGGCCAATTCGGGGCGCGGGTCTCGGGCCGCGGATTGGAAGACGGTCGAATAGGCGTGCAGGCCGCGGTGACGCTGGCCGGTTTCCTGGAGCTGTATCCGGCGGTCAACCTGCTCCTGGGCCTGTCAACCGGTGACGCGAGCTCCAACCGCACGGGATGGCAGGTGCTGGCGAGCCTGCGGGTGCGTCCCTTGGGGAAGGGGTCAGCCTGGTACGTGGGTGCCGGGTATACCGCACTGGATCTTCAGGTCTCGCAGAATTCGTCGTTCAGCCCCTCCGAGGAGGAGGGACATCCGCTGCTCTTGACCGGCGCGTCCTTGCTGGGGTCCGGCTCCGTACGGCCGTTCGTGGAGCTCCAGGTGCTGGATCCGTTCTGGCGCGGCGCCCTCCAGATCCACGCCTTCGCCGGGCTCTCGCTGCGCACCTACTGAGGGCGAGAGGGCGTCCGCTCCCACAGATTGTTGCCGCGGTCCACGTCCGGAAAGGCCCGCTCCGGATCGATCTCCACGCGCACCACCTCCAGGCCCACCGGGATTGACACCTCGGCGGCGCGGGCGCCGCCCAGCCAGTGTTCCACTGGTACCTCCGGCCGCCGCACCTCGCCACTCGCCAGCGTCACCGCCAGGCGCGCCGGCATGGGGACCAACCCGCGATCCTCCACTCTGATGCGCGTCCCCGCCGGTCCGGCCTCGACCGCTCCCACGGCGTGATCGAGGATCCACGTCTCGTAGTACCAGCTCCGCCAGAACCAGTCCAGGTTCCGGCCGGTCACGTGGTTCACCGTATGGAAGAAGTCCCAGGGCTTGGGGTGTTTGAACGCCCAGCGCGACAGATAGGCCCGGTAGGCGGGAAGGAACAGGCTGTCGCCCAGCAGGGCCCGGAGCGTGGCGAGTGTGGTGGCTGGCTTGGCGTATGAGGCGATCCCTCCCTGCCCGGGGTACAGATAGTCCGTCCAGCGCATCATCTCGCTCTCGTAGCCGGACCGTGCCGCCGCGACATACTCCCGCTGGTCTCCCTCGTCGTGGTTTCGTCCCGGGAAAAACTCCTTGCGCACCTGGTTCTCATTGAAGGTCGTGGTGCCCTCGTCCATCCAGCCGTACCGGCGCTCGTCCGTGCTTACGGTCATGGGAACCCACATGTGCCCCAGCTCGTGGGCGACGACATAGTACAACGCCGAGTCACTGCGACCGTTGTAGTTGCCGATCAGGGTCATCATGGGGAACTCCATGCCGCCACCGATGATGCCGGCGCCCTCGACCGCGCTCATGTGGGGCCAGGGATAGGGCAGCGCGGTGAACCGGGACAGCGCGGCGATGGCGTGTTGCGCGTAGCCTGCCGCGTGCCGCCACAGCGGCGCGTCCGCGCGGTACAGCGCGTCCACCCGCGCGTAATCGACGTTGCCGTCGCCGTCCCGGTCGCCCACCGGCGTGCGCGTGGCATCCCAGAGTCCGCCGCGCGTGGCGCTGAACGCGACATCGCGGACCCGCTCGGCGGCGAAGCGCCACGTTAGCCAGCCGGTGGCGCTGCGGGCCGTGACCCGTCCTCCGCGAAGCAGGTCCGGCGTGATCACGCCGACTACCGTGTCGCTTCGCTCGGCCGCCCGAAGCCGGCCGCGGACCGGTTCGGCCAGGACGGCGGCTTCGTTCTCCAAGCCGCCGGTCCCCATCACGATCCAGCCGTCCGGCGCCTCGATCTCCACCTGGTAATCGCCAAATCCTGCGTAGAACTCCGCCGAGCCGAGATAGGGATCCGTGTGCCAGCCCACCACGTCGTCGTAGACGGCCACGTGGGGGTACCAGTAGGCGATGAAAAACACGTCGTCGCGGCTCCACCCCATGCGTCCGGCACCACTCTGCGGCACCTGGAAGCTCCAGTCAATTGCCAGGTCCACCGAGTCGCCGGGGAGCAGCGGTGCCGGAGGCCGGAGGCGCAGGAGGGTGCCGTCCACCGCGTAGCCCGGTGTTCCCGTCCCAGGCGCAAGCGCCCGGCCCCCGGCGCTTACGGAGCGCAACTCCACGCCGCCCGTGACCTCCTGGGCTTCATTGCGCATGACGCCGGGCGCGTGGAGGTTCTGATGCAGGTGCAGCGCGATGGTGCGCAGTGTGTCGGGGGATCGGTTGAGATACCCAATGCCCGCGGTGCCTTCCAGGCGCTTGGTCGCGACATCGAGGCGCGCCCGGAGCCGATAGCGCGCGTACTGCTGCCAGTAGCGGGGTCCCGGTTCCCCCGTCACGCCTCTGGTCCCTCGGGCGATCGCGCGAGCGAACTCCGGAGGGGGGACGACCGGGGCCGGCACCGGCCGCACCATGGGGGAGTTGCTCTGCGCCCTCGCCGGCGCCGCGCAGGGGACCAGCAGCCCAATGACGAGAAGACTTCCGTTCTGCCGCGCCCGCATGGTGAGGCCCCCACTGCCGGGATGGCCGCAGGGTACTCGCGGACGGCTCAGTCGGCAAGCATCGGGAGGCCGGTTGCGGGAGAGCTACCGCGGGAGCAACTTGGCCAGACGACTCGAGCGCGCGTCGCTCATTGCCTGGGGGATCTCATGAACGCATTGCACCGGTGTACGGCCCTTATGACCGCCATCACGCTGGTTGGATGTGCTTCGGGAGGAGCAAGCTCCGGGGGTGCCGCGTCCCCGCGGCGGAACGCGAACGTGATCAGCGCCGCGGAGATCGCGGCGTCCTCCGCGCCAACCGCGGTCGCATTGGTGCGGGAGCTGCGGCCCGGCTGGCTCACCCAGCGAGGGCTCCGCGGAACCCGGGGCGCTGGCGATCCCGTGGTCGAGCGGGGCGGCGAGCCCACGGAAGGGCCCGCCGGCGTGGTGGTCTACCGCGACGGCGTGCGGGTGGGGCTGTTCAGTTCGCTGGAGACCATCATGGTTGAGACTATTCAGGAGGTGCGCTGGCTCGACGGCCCAGATGCCACCCAGCGCTATGGAACCGGCCATGGTGCGGGAGCGATTGAGGTGACAACGCGGCGGTAGGGAGCTCTAGTGCTGCCGTCCTTTCGCAACCTGCCGCTCCACCCCGCCCTCGAAGAAGGTCCGGTTCTTCTCGATGTATTCCCGGAACTTTTCGGGCGTGTCGTCCTCGGCGAAGATCGCCGTCACCGGGCACTCCGGCTCGCAGGCGCCGCAATCAATGCATTCATCCGGGTGGATATAGAGCATGTCCGGACCCTCGTAGATGCAGTCCACCGGACACACATCCACGCAGCCGCGGTCCTTCACGTTGATACAGGGTTCGGCAATGATGTAGGTCATACCCGGGTGTGCTCCGTCGTTGTCCGTCGCTGCCCGGCGGGAATGTCGCGGGCCGACGGGAACGCTGTCAAGTCGCGGCGTTGCCGGTGGCGCTGGTCTCCGCCATCTTCCGGCCATGCGCATCGCTTCGCTGCTCGCGTCCGCCACCGAGATGGTGGCCGCGCTCGGGCTGGAGGAGCGCCTCGTCGCCATCTCGCACGAATGCGACTACCCGCCCAGCATCGTCCGTAAGCCCCGGGTCAGCCGGCCACGGTTCGATCCTGAGGGGCTCACCGACGCGGGCATTGACGCGGCTGTCCGCGACGGCATGATGCGCCACGGATCTCCCTACACGCTGGATGAGGAGCGACTGCGCGCGGCCGCACCTGACGTCATCCTGGCCCAGGCCGTGTGCGAGGTATGCGCCGTGCCGACGACGCTGGCCAGCGAGGCCGCGCGGGCACTGGGCGAGGGAATCAGGGTCCTCTCCGTGGACGCGCACAGTATTGAGGAAGTGCTCGGGTCCATACGGCGACTGGGGGACGAGCTGGGTGTGCCCGGGCGTGCCGCGGCCGTGGTGAACGCCTTGCAGGCGCGGCTGACCGCCGTCGCCACGGCCGTGGCCGGGGCGCCCCGGCCCTCGGTGCTGGCGATTGAGTGGCTGGATCCACCATTCGTGCCTGGGCACTGGGTGCCGGAAATGATCGAGGTGGCGGGCGGCACCAACCTGGCGGGGCAGGAGGGGCGGCCGTCGCGCCAGGTTGGGTGGGAGGATCTGGTGGGGCTGGATCCGGATGTGCTGGTCGTGATGCCGTGCGGCTACGGCCTGCCGCGCAGCCGGCGCGCAGCCGAGGACCACGCGGCGCGCCTGCGCGCAGTGGGCCCGCGGGCCATCGCGTCCGGGCGGACCTGGGTCGTGGATGGCTCAGCCTACTTCAACCGGTCAGGCCCGCGGATCGCGGATGGAGTAGAGATTCTCGGGGCACTCTTGCATCCCGATCGTGTGCGCGGCGTGGAGTTGACGGGGAGGGCGGAGACCTGGGGATAATAGACAATGTCCTCCTGGATCCCGATGCCCGTCCCATCATCGCGCACCGGGGAGCCAGCGGCACCTGCCCGGAGAACACGGTCCGCGCGTTCGATCGCGCCCTCCAGGACGGAGCCGACGCGCTGGAGTTCGACGTGCGGGTGACGGCGGACGGCGTACCCGTCATCATCCACGATGCGACCGTGGACCGTACCACCGGCGGGCGGGGCGCGGTGTACCAGATGATGGCGGTTTCCGTGGACGCACTGGATGCCGGGGGCGGCGACCCCATCTCGCGCCTGGACGCGGTGCTCCAGCGGTACCGGGACACGCCGCTGCTGATCGAGATTAAGGAGTCACGGGCGGCCGAGCCGGCGCTGGCGGCGCTGCGGCGCCATGGGGCCGAGCGCCGCGTGGTGGTCGGCTCCTTTACGCGCCGGGCGTTGGCGCCGTTCCGCCGCGCCGGGATCTCGACGTCTCCGTCACGTGCCGGGGTTGCTTTGGCGCTCCTCGCGTCGAGAGTCGGTCTGAAGGTCGGTGGACCCCACGCCGCCTTCGCCGTCCCGGAGTATCACGGGCGGGTCCGGGTGGTGGACCGGCGGCTGGTCCGGGCGGCGCGACGCGCATCCAAGCCGGTGCACGTCTGGACGGTCAACCAGCCCGAAGACGCACGGCGACTGCGCGCGCTGGGTGTCTGCGGTATCATCACGGACTATCCGGATCGCATGCGAAACCTCTGACCCTTCGATTGGCGAGCGAGGAGCTATGGTGCAGCGAGTCGAGGTTTCCCTTCGGGCGTGGGCCGCGGTCGGTGTGGCGGTGGTTGCCGGGGCGGCCGCGGCTCCACCCGCCGGCGCGCAGGCTCCGGAGCTCACCGTGGCGCACCTGTTCGGGTCGCGGGAATGGGCCAGCGAGCTGGTGGACGTCGCGTGGGATGCCGGCGGGGGGTCGTACACCTTGGTCGACTCGGCGGGCGATGGCGCCACCGACCTGTACCGGGTAGATGCGGTCTCCGGACGCCGCGA
>Ga0214471_10001926_pt1 | contig 16382 bp, 7 predicted proteins | sample RVTome_5_FD_207665 | JGI IMG/M metagenome (GOLD analysis project Ga0214471, IMG submission 207665) | Soil microbial communities from uranium-contaminated site in the Upper Colorado River Basin, Wyoming, United States - RVT142D155 | ecosystem: Environmental > Terrestrial > Soil > Contaminated >... | reverse complement strand
GAAGTCCGTACCGGAGTTCGGGAACCCGTCCCCATCCCAGGTGCCGTCCCAGAGCCGCTGGTCATCCGTGTTCAGGCTGTACGACATGCGGTACTCCAGCGGCGTGGCCATCCAGTTGGCGAAGCTGCCGTCCTTGTCGGTCTCCGGGTCGTCGGGGTAGACGCCGCCGATGGTCTTGTAGTCGCCCCTGAACCAGGTGGGGTTGGACCCCAGCCACTTCATCGCGTCCCACCAGAAGTTCTCGGGATGGGCGTTGGGCCCGAAGTCGGCCAGGATGCCTTGATCCACGTGGCCTGTGACAGCGGCCCAGTCCACGGCCTCTCTCTGGGCCGGCGTGCGGGCCACCGATGCCATGAAGCGGGCCATGAACGAGTGAGCCAGCCGGGACAGCTCGGTGTTGGTGAGCGTCACCCCGTTGAACCACTCCGGCCGGGTGCTGAAGACGTTGGCGTCGGCCACGGCGATGGCCTCCGCGAGCTCGGCCAGTGCCGCGTCCATGACCGCGCCGAAGGGCTCGAGGCTGAAGGAGCCGTTCACGTCCACCGTCTCGTCCAGGATGAAGGCCTGGTCGATGTGAAGGGCCAGCCAGCCGTGGGCCAGCCCCTGGATGAGCTTGCCGAAGGCTCGGGCCCGGGCATTGTCGGGCCCGCCGGGGCCGCCCACCTCCACGCCGTCGTCCAGCGCTGCCAGCGCGTCGTGGAGGGCCGACAGGGCGATGAACCTCGTCATCCAGGGATTCAGGGTGATGAAGGCGTTGGGGTTGTCCGGCGAGTTGTCCCACTCGGTGCGGGGCTCCCAGGACAGCTCGTACATGCCCGAGTTCCCCCAGGACGACGTGGCCTGGTCCGCCATGACGGTGGTGGCCATCTTCGTCGAGCCGTTCGTCTGGGAACCCTTCCACCAGAACTCCACGGCCATGGCCAGGAGCTGCTCCACGTCCTCGCCGGCGAGCGCCGAGCCAACCACCTGAAGAAAGGGCATTGGCGTGCTCACGGATCGGCCGTTGATTCCGGCCCGAAGCTGCACCGGGGTTCCTGCGACCATGGGCTCAGCAAGGGTGGTGTACGTTCCGTCTCCGTGGTCGGTCACCTCCCCGTTGTAGCGGAAGAAGCTCTGGCCGGGCTGGGAGGGCTCCGAGCCGAAGCCCACGCCGTCCCCGCCGGTCGTCAGGTCGAAGCCGAACTCGTCCCGGGCCTGCAGGGTGACCGTGACCGGGCTCCCGAAGGCCAGGATCTCCGACGACACCGTGACCGCCGACGTGTTGGGTGACGCGGCGGACTGGTCCAGAACGAGGACGATCTCGTCGGCGCCCCCACCCGGCCCGTTTACGACCGCCGCACCCTTCGTCCCGAGGGGGATGGAGTAGGCGTGGACCTGGACGTCTACGTCCGGCGGGAAGGTCACGTTCTCGCCCTCCACGGGGAGCTGTTCCGTGACCCTCGTCCGGGCATCCAAATCACCCGTGGTGGCGATCAGGTCGCAGGCGATGGGCGTGGCGTCGTCCAGCTCACACCGTACCAGCGGCTCGTAGGGCTCCTCCACCCACGGGCCGGCGCTCCACCATGACAGGTGGGTGACCTCGGCCCGCACGACGAGATTCATCGGGGCGCCATCGTGGTCCTCCTGCACGGTGCCCATTCCGTCCTGGATCCACACTCCCATCTCCTCGTCCAGGTACCAGAGGGGGATCTGCTCCCCGGCTGCCGTGCCATCCGCCGAGATGGGAATGTGAATGATGGCGGTGACGCCGGGAGCAAGCTGAAGATCCTCTCCCTCCTGGGTGACGAGGAATTCCGCCGCGCCGAAGGTCCGAAGCAAGACCTCCTCGCCCTGGGGCATCACGCCCACGAAGGAGCCGGGGAAGGCCTCGATGCGGCCGCCCCAGAGCTGGATGGGCGTCATCGTGTACTGGATCTCGCCAACGACTGGAGCCCCACCCTCGTTCACCAGTGCACCCTGCGGCACCGAGAGGAAGACGCGGTCGGCACCCCAGGCAGCACCACCTTCCCAGACCAAGTAGGGCTCCTCCCTGGTCTTCATGCGCGTCAGCAGGATGGCCTGCTCGTTCCCCGCGGGGATGTCCAGGCGCACGCGTTGCAGCGCGTAGCCTGCCATCTCCAGATCCAGGACCACCGGGATGCCCGTGGGCACGTCCGGCAGCAGCACCGAGCCGGTGGCACCGGACACGGCCGCCGGGCCGCCGCCCACCAAATGCACCTGCACGCCTTCCAGGGGGTTGCCGTCCTGGTCGTCCACGCGGCCGCGCACCTCGGCCAGACCCGTGGGTCCCGGCCCGGCGGCGATCTCCACCTCCGTGGACTGGCTCGTCGCGGTGCTCCTCACCCCGAGCTCGCTGATGACCGTCAGTGTCACCTCATACGCCCCGGGGGCGGTGAAGAGGTGAGCCATCTGCTCCGCACCTCCCACGTCCCCGTCGCCGAAGTCCCAGTGGTAGCGGAGCGAGCCTCCGTTGGGATCGACGGATGCCGAGCCGTCGAAGGTGGTGGGCAGGCCGGCCTGGAGGGCCCCTCCCACCGTGAAGTGGGCCTCCGGCGGAAGGACCACCTGAATTGCGCGCTGATCGTAGCCGCCGAGGCCCTTCGAGTCCCATCCCCACAGCGTGATGGTGTGCGTCCCCAGCGACAGCTCGCCGGGAGAGGTGCTGAAGGACTCACCGGTCCCGATCTCCCCGTCCAGGTCGCTCTGCCACACCAGGGAGGCCCCGCTCAGGGGCCCGTCCTCCGGATCCTCCCCCCAGCCCGCGAAGTCGATGGCCTGGTCGTCTGCGAAGGCATGGCCTTCCCCCGGGCTCGTGATTTCCACGTACGGGATCAAGCCGCACCCACCGGCCAGCATCTCCCCGATGGGGAAGAAGACTTCGAGCCCCACCGAGTAGCGGGCCACCTGCTGGGCGTCGATGATGTTGACGTTGCCGTCTCCGGTGACATCGGCCAGGTCGGGCATGCGCTCGTCGACCTCCGGGAGCACCGGCAGGCCGATGGCCCAGCGGGCGATCTGCTGGGCGTCGATGACGTTGACGTCGCCGGGACCCATGACGTCGCCGGACAAGCCGGCTTCCCGGACGCACAGCGACAGATGCCGGTCGGCCACGTTGCCCGTGATGTCCTGGCCCATCTCCGTGCCCGCCGCGTCCGTGGTAACGCCCACCTGGATCAGGCCGACGTCCGTCGAGGCGTTCAGCGTGAGTCCCAGCGCCACGAAGGACGAGGTGGTGCCCGCCGGGTCGAAGAGGTTGGCTCGCAGAATGCCAGACGCCACGGCGTCCTCGTTGACGTTCACCGTCCCGAACGACCCGGGCGTGGCCGATGAGAACGACAGATGGTCAGGATCCCAGGCCACCTCGAAGGAGAGGCTGGCCAGGTCCAGCCCTCCTGCCTGGGACATGTCCACGTTGATGGGGATCGTGATGGTGCCTCCGGGTAGGACCGCAGCCGTGGGCTCGTCGCCCACCGCCAACACGATCTGTTCGTCAACCGGGGTGAGGAGCAGCATCCCCGGGATGAGCAGGAGCGCCGACAGGAACCGTCCCCTGACCCTGGGGCGAGCCCCGGCCCGCACCTCTGGCACGCTCCGCCGCGCGTTCATCGGAGCCGCTCCGCGTTCACCAGGCCCTGCACCACGGTGACGGCCTCCTCAGGCACCTGAATGCCGCGCTCGGTGCCCAGGACGTCCAGCTCCAGTTCCAGATCCTGGGCGCGCAGTCGGCGCTTTGCCCGGAACATCAGCAGGAGGTCCACCGGGCCCTCGAAGGACTCCACCGCGAAGCCCGCGAACCGGAGCCGCCCTTCGGCCGCCTCCGCGTCGTTCACGAAGTGATGTCCCCACCCCGGCGTCCGAACCTCCTCCAGCGTCAGCACCTCCGGATCGAACCGGAGGCCTCCCTGGTAGGACGCAACCCCTTCACCTCCCCCGGCGATCCGGATGGTCACGACCTGGAGTGCCGACCCCTGGGACCGCAGCGCCACCAACCCGTAGATGCCTCCCGTGGGCTCCTCCGCCGCTTCGCCGTCCGGGGGAAGCAGCGGGTTTTCGTCGGAGTCCGTGCAGCCCCAGCCCAGGACGACGAGCACGAGACATGCCCGGACTCGAGGGATCGACCGCCTGATGTTGTTCATTGGACTCTCCGCTTCCGGCTCCATGAATCGAGTTGATGTCAGTGCGTCACAGTGACCACGTGATTCCGAGTGGTGATGAGGCCGCTCACGTCGGACCCCATCTCGTTGCCCACGGCCAGCACTTCCACGGTGATCGTCGCACTCCCGGCGCTGGCTCCTTCCAGCACGAACTGAAGCGCCGTGAAGGACGACGTCGTCCCCGAAGCGTGGAAGAGGGCAGCGCGGAGCGTGCCCGCCCCGGCCTGGCTGTCGTTGATGGTGACCGCTCCGAAGGTCCCGCCCGTGGACGACAGGTAGCTTACGAGCGATGGCTCCCACGTGATCCGCACGTCCATGCTCGCCAGGTTCTCGCCTCCCGCCCCCGTCATGTCCACGAGCACGGGGAGGGTCACGGCTCCACCCACGGCGACGTGGGACGAGGGCGTGGCGCCCACCTTGACCGCGATCCCTTCGACCGCTTCCTCCTCCACGGTGATGGTGACCTCGTCCGTGCCCGTGGCGCCCTGCGAGTCCGTGACCGTGAGGGTCACCTCGTGCTCCCCCACCGACAGGTCCGAACGGCTGAACGACGTGCCCGTGCCGAGATGTCCGTCCAGGTCGCTGGTCCACACCAAGGAGGTGCCCGTGAGGACGCCGTCCTCGGCGTCCGCGCCCGTCCCGCTGAAATGGACGGCATCGCCGTAGGTGTGCGTGGAGCCGTCGGCCGGAGAGGTGATGGCGGCCACTGGCGCCTGGTTCTGAGGCTCCTCCACGGTGATCTTCACGTCGTCCGTGTCCGTGGCGCCCTGGGAGTCCGTGGCCGTGAGGGTCACCCTGTGCCGCCCCAGCGTCAGGTCCGCGCGGCTGAACGACGTGCCAGTGCCGAGATGTCCGTCCAGGTCGCTGGTCCACACCAAGGAGGTGCCCGTGAGGACGCCGTCCTCGGCGTCCGCGCCCGTCCCGCTGAAGTGGACGGCCTCGCCGTACGTGTGCGTGGAGCCGTCGGCCGGAGAGGTGATGGCGGCCACCGGCGCCTGGTTCTGGGGCTCCTCCACGGTGATCTTCACGTCGTCGGCATCCGTGGCGCCCTGGGAGTCGGTCACCGTGAGGGTGATCTCGTGCTTGCCCAGCGACAGGTCCGAGCGGCTGAACGACGTCCCCGTCCCGATCTCGCCATCCAGGTCGCTGGCCCAGACCAGCGAGGCCCCCGTGAGGACGCCGTCCTCGGCGTCCGACCCCGTCCCGCTGAACTGGATGGCCTCCCCCACCGTGTGCTTCGAGTTCTTCTGGGGAGCCGTGATCTCGGCCACCGGCGCCTGGTTCTGGGGCTCTTCCACGGTGATCTTCACGTCGTCGGCATCCGTGGCGCCCTGGGAGTCGGTCACCGTGAGGGTGACCTTGTGCTTGCCCACCGACAGGTCCGAGCGGCTGAATGACGTGCCCGTGCCGATCTGTCCGTCCAGGTCGCTCGTCCACACCAGGGAGGCGCTCGTGAGTACGCCGTCCTCAGCGTCCGTGCCTGTCCCACTGAAGGCGATGGCCTCCCCCGCCGTGTACGTCGCGTCCTTCTCCGGGGACGTGATCTCCGCCACCGGCTCCTCGTTGGGAGGCGCCTCCACTGTGATCTTCACGTCGTCCGAGTCCGTGGCGCCGTCGGAGTCCGTCACCGTGAGGGTGACCTTGTGCTTGCCCACCGACAGGTCCGAGCGGCTGAACGACGTGCCCGTGCCGAGATGTCCGTCCAGGTCGCTCGTCCACTCCAGGGAGGCGCTCGTGAGTACGCCGTCCTCAGCGTCCGTGCCCGTCCCACTGAAGGCGATGGCCTCCCCCGCCGTGTACGTCGCGTTCTTCTCCGGGGACGTGATCTCCGCCACCGGCTCCTGGTTGGACGAGCCCAGCACGCCGTAGACGCTGAAGCCCGAGATCATGCCGCACACGCGGCTGAGCGCCGCCTCGACGATGCTCGACGACACCGGCGTCCACCCCGCCGGCGTAAGCTTGTGGAGCGTCAGCCGCCACCGGGTGGCGCCCCCGGGGACATCCGCCGGATCGAAGCCGATGCGGAGCTCGACCTGCTGGCCGAAGGCGAGGCCCGCAGGGCCGAACTCATGGGCCGTGCCGGGCACGAGGATCATTCCGGGAGGCACCGCTGGAAGGGAGTCCGTCATGGCAGGGGCCACAGTGATGGCCGTGTGGCCGCTCAGCGCACCCGCGGGGATCTCGATCTCGACCCGGCCGTCGGCAACGAGCCCTCCGCCGGAGGACACCACGCCGTCCATGGGGGGAACGTAGACAACGGCTCTGCCCGAGACGCCATCCGACCGGGCATCGATGATCGCCGCTCCTTCGCCAACCCCCTCCGCCCGACCGTTTGTGGAGACCCGGGCTACGTTTCCGTTCGAGCTGCTCCACACGAACGCGGCTCCGGAAACCAGATTGCCGTCCGAGTCCCGGGCTCGTGCCGATAGGTACAGCGTGTTCCCCTGCAGCAACCGCACGTCGTCCGGGATCACCTCGATGGTTGCGATGACCAGCGGACCGGTTGCCTCGCCACGATCCCCGCACGCCACTAGGATCGACGTACCGATGCACAGGAGGGCCCCGGTCCGCGTGAGGGCACGGACAACTCGTCCGACCGTCGATCGGGTCACGTCTCTCCCCCGGCTCGTGCCTGGAGCCTCGCGCCCGGCGCGGCCGTCCGTCCCCGCCACCAGGTCCAGGGTCGTGAGGGGCGCGCGGGCCGAGGCACCGTGGTAACGCGTCGTCGCGGGAGGGCCTCTACGTTTTGAGTCCACCTAGGGGCACGGAGTGTGACATGGCGACCGCGGTCTCGTCGCCTGGCGTCGGTGGTGGGGGACACGTAGTCTGTGATAACCTCCGTTCCTTCCATGGAGGTCGTTCGTGTCCGGGTATCGCAGCGCCCCAGAAGCGGCCCTCGTCATCTCGAAGACCGCACTGTTCCTCGTCCTGGCCCTTGCCGGGTGCCGGCCCTGGGAGGAAGAGCCCTCGTCGGGGGGAGATCGGGAGACGACCGGGCTCCAGAGCCCGGTAGAATCGACTCCGACGGGATCCTCCTACCGCGACGGCCTCAATGCCTTCGCCCGCTGGGACGAGCGCTCCATGCTCCGCCATATGCGGGCCGCCTGGGACGAGGAGTCGACCGCCGTTCCCGCCATCGTCGACTTCGCCGCGTACTACGACTTCCAACTGCGGCTGCCCACGGTCCTCCGGCGGGCGCTGGACTCACTGTTGACGCGGGACCCGGACGGGACCGGTCTGTGTGCGGCCGCGGTTCTATCGGGCCACCGGCCTCTCAACCGATCGGGTGCCCCGCAATCGGCCAGAAGCGCCGATCTCCGAGCGCACCCGTGCGCCATGCACCTGCAGGTGCAGTCGCCGGGGGCGGCGGGTCTCCGGCATCGCATCGGCTTGGCCGAGCACCTGTGGCGGCGCTACCCCGACAGCCCCAGGCTCGCCGACGATCTCCTGGGGTTGCTGGCGCAGGAGCAGCCTCCGGATCGGCTGTTGGGCATCACCGAGGAGATGACCGTCCCGGAGCGTCACCCGCTGGTGCGGGCCCGGGGTCTCGCGTGGCGAGTGAGCGCCCTGCTCGCTTCGGGGCGTCAGGACGACGCCGCCGAGGCGAAACGCATCGGTTACGCCCTCGTTGGCCAAGCGGCCCCGGGTATTCATGCGGCGTATCTGAACGGGCTTCGCCGGATTTCCAGCGTCGTACGACTGCCGCCGAGCCACCCGCTTTGGAACGGCAGCTTGACCATCCGGCGCGACGCGGAGGCGGAGATGTCCGCACTGGCCCGGGAGGGCGGCGCCTCCATGGCCGCGCCATTCCTCGTCACCCAGGCCACGGACCTCTTAGACCGAGGGCTCCTTACCGAGAGTCTGGCCCTGTGGGATGAGCTCATCGCCGTCGCCGACACGTTCTCGCTCCAGTTCCGCACCATCGTCTACCTCCGCCGGGGCCGCACCTTGTCGAAGCTCGGAGACCTCCCGGCGGCCGAGCGGGATCTCCTCCTGGCTCGTGAGCTGGCGCCCGGGACGGGCAACGTGGAGAGGGCGCTGGAGGTGGAGCACAACCTCCTCCACGTCTATGAGGCCATGGGCCGGGACGACGAGGCGCGGAGGGCAGGGAGGGCGTTCGTGGGCCTCACGGAGATCTGGCCGCTCAGGCCGGTTCGCATGATGGCGTACCACGACATGGGCACCTTCCTCCAACGGCGAGGGGAGCACGAGGAGGCGGGGCGGATGTTCGAGTCCATGCTCTCCGCCATCGACTCCCTCGGGGACTACCACTACTGGGCCGGTGAGTACCACGAGTTGACCGGCAACCTCGATCAGGCGACGGCCTATTACGAACGCTCCTGGCGGGAGAGCCAGCAGGACGCACCTCGTTCCCTCGTGGCGCTGGCCAGAATCGCCGAGGCCACGGGCGACGACGCCCTCGCCGAGCAATACGGCCGGGCACACGATTCGGCCCTGGGACCGGCCTTTCCCGAGGACGCGCCGATCCTGCCCGGCATCCTGGCCCGGGCCGGACACATCGACGACGCCCTCGCGGAGTTGGAGAGGGCCCGGCTGGCGGCCGTGGCGAACGGTCAGACGGCCGCCTGGGCTCGGCTGACCCTCGAGGCCGCCAGCATGGAGCTCGAGCGGGACCGGCCGGACCGGGCCTCCTCCCTGGCGGACAGCGCGGCCCTGGCCGCCGGGTCCGTGGCCGAGGCGGCGGTGGCACTATCGGGACGCGGCCTGTCCGCCCTGGCGCGGGTCGTCCGTGGCGCTCCCGGAGCTGCGGAGACCCTGCGGGAGGTGCAGCGGGCCCTGGAGGATGCCGAGCGGGCCGGACACTTGCAGCTTCGCGCCGACCTCTCCCAGATGCTCGGCGACGCGCTCTCGGCACTGGACCGGACCGAGGAGGCTTTGACGGCCTACGGGCGGGCGGACGCGCTCACCGACTCGGTGGCGATGTCCCTCGCCCACGATGTGGTCCGGGCGGGCTTCCGGGCCGAGCGGCTGCGGAACTCGAACCACGCTCTGGCGGCGGTCGTCGACCACGCGGATCACCCGGACGCTCCAGCCTGGTACGTCGCCTGGTCACTCCGCCGGAAGGGCCGAGGCGTCCCCGAGACCCCCGGCGCCCGAGCCTCGGAGGCACCGGAGTACGGCGACCCCCCGGGCTCCCGGACCACACCGTGGCAAGAAGCTCCTCGGGTGATCGGAGAGATCCGCGCCGGCCTGGGAAACGACGATGCCGTCATCGACTATGTCGTCCTGGACCGCGGCGTCGCCGCCCTCGTCCTTACGCGGGAAGACGCCTGGGTAGTGGTTCTTCCCGGGACCGCCTTGGCCCTCAGACGCCAGGTGCGCCAGCTCCTGGCGGGCCTCGATACCCGGGTGGGGAGCTTCGTCGATCTCTCGCGGACCTCCATGGACCCGACCCTCGCCAGGGGCCTGTATGACGTCCTGATCGCGCCCCTGGAACCGAGGCTGGGGCACCGCACCCACCTTGTGATCGTGCCCGATGCTCCGCTTCACCTGGTCCCATATGACGCCCTGATCGCCTCGGGCGACGAAGACGAGCCGGAGTACCTGCTGGACAGGTACACCCTGACCGTAGCGATGTCGCTTCAACCCGGTGCCCGGCGTGACCCCCGCCTGCCAGAGGGATCCGTCGTCGCGGTGGCGTCCGGGAGCGCGCCGGACCTGTCGGCGGTTTCCCGCGAGGTCGACGCCATCGTACGTGCGTTTCCCCACCGGGAGGTCGTGCGGTTCGTCGGGGAAGAGGCGACGGAGGCGGCCGTGCGGAACCACGCGGGAAACGCGGCGATCCTTCACGTCGCCGCCCACGCGCGCTCCAGCGCCGCGGATCCTGAGCTCGCGCACCTTACCCTCTCCGCGAAGGGACGGGACGACGGCCTGCTCCACGCGTGGGAGATCCGGCGCCTCCGGCTACGCGGGACCCTGGTCATCCTGAGCGCCTGTGAGACCGCAGCCGGCCGCGTGCTCGAGGGCGAGGGGCCTCTCAGCCTGAGCCGTTCGTTCCTCCAGGCGGGCGCCGGTGCCGTGGTTGGCACGCTGTGGCCTGTCGGGCCCACCGCCGGAGAGGTGATGGTGGAGTTCTACCGGGCTCTCGCCGCAGGCTCGTCCGCCGGGGACGCCCTTCACTCCGCCAAGACATCCCTCCGGAGATCCCACCCTGAGCCCTTCCACTGGGCGCCCTTCGTACTGGTCAGCCGCGGTAGGTAGCTCCGCTCACCCGGCTCCCTCCCGGACCTACCTCCGGGCCCGCCGAACGCTGTCGGCCAGGGCGACCGCCGCCGAGTGGATGGCGCCCGCCGCGCCCGGTATGGCCTGGAGGTGCGCCAGGGCCGAGTCCGCACGCGCCAGGCGAAGCCATGCCTTGGCCAGGTAGAAGTGTGCCTCGGCCGCGTAGGGATTGCCCTCGGGATCGAGACCACCTGCCAAACTGGTGAGCGCACTCTCCGGCGCATCCGTCCGGAGCTGCGCGATCCCCAGGTAGAAGTAGGCCCCCGGTCCGGGATCGAGGCGTACGCCCGCGGCGAGGTCCCTCGCGGCCGTCGGGAAGTCACCCGCCAGATACGCCTGCATCCCTCGGTTGATGAGGACCGTGCCACTGTCGGTCGCGGCCCGGATGGGAATCGGCGTGAAGGTGGGAGCCTCGTCGAAGCGCCCGAGACGCTCCAGGGCGCCGGCCTTGGGAAGGACCAGCCACACCGCTGCCGCCGCAGCGGCGGCGAGGGGCACGCCGAGCGCCACCGGCCAACGTCGCCGCGAAGCTCCGGGGCGCCGGAGCGCCTGGCCGAGGACCATACCCTCCCGCACTGCCCGCTGACAGGCGTCGCAACCGAGAAGGTGGATCTCGAAGCTCTCGACCTCGGCCGGAGGGAGCGTGCCCGCGACGTAGCGGTGGACGGCGTCGCTGTCGTCGAGCCGGGTGCAGGGATCAGGAGCGCTCACACTTCTCCAGTCTCGCCGGGTGTGGAATCGTGACTTGCCAGGCACTCCTCGACGACGGGCCGCAGCACCGCGAGGGCTCTCGATTTGCGCTTCCGCACCCGAGCCGCTGGCTCACCGAGATCCTGGGCGATGTCCGCCACGCGCTCACCGTGGACATAGCATCTCCGGAGGAGGCTGCGGTCTCTGGAGGGCAACCTTTCCAGGGCTCTTTGCACCATGGCCTCCTCCTCCTCGCGGATGAGGACGTCGAGGGGTGAGGTCGCCAGGCTGGGAAACTCCTCCAGCGGCTCGTTCCGGCGGTCCCGGATGCGTCGCTTGAGCGCATCCGCGATGACGTGGCGTGCGATGCCGTGGATGTAGGCGACCGGAGAGACGGTCGGGGGGATGCGGCCGTTGCGGGCAGCTTCAATCGCGTTGGCCAGGATCTGCTGCACCGCGTCCGAGACGTCGTCCTCGTCCCCCAGCGCGCGCGCCACCATCAGCCGGAGCCCCGAAACGAGCGTTTCGGAGAGAAGCTCGCGAAGATCGACGACAGCTTCTCCGTGCATGGGCACGAGACCCCTTGGGAAGGCGCAGCCAGACAACAGTCAAGGTAGGCCGGAACGGGTCGCGGGGCGAGGGAACGCCCGCCACGACTGCGCCGCCCGAGGCGCCGGGGCGCGGCCTTCCCCCTGCCGCGGCCCTGTTCAGCCTCTCCCCAACCTGAGCGCGTTCAACGTCACGGCCAGCGACACCCCCATGTCCCCCACCACCACCGCCGCCACCAGGGACACCATCCCCAGGGGCACGCCGATGGCCAGCACCGCTTTGACCAGGATCGCCGCGGCGATGTTCTGGCGGATGACTGCGCGGGCCCGCCTCGCCAGGTCCCGTACGTAGGGGAGGCGGGTCAGGTCGTCGCCCAGGAGAGCCACGTCGGCGGTCTCCAGGGCGGCGTCGCTGCCCATGGCGCCCATGACGATCCCCACCGAGGACACGGCCAGCGCCGGGGCGTCGTTGACGCCGTCGCCCACCATGGCCACGGGGCCGTGCTCGGCCTCCAGAGCCCTGATGGCGTCCACCTTGCCCTCGGGGAGCAGGTCGGCCAGGACCTGGTCCACGCCCAGCTCCCGGCCCACGGCGGCCGCTGTCTCGGCGTTGTCGCCGGTGACCATGGCGATGTGCCGCACGCCGCCCGCCCGGAGGTCGGCCAGAGCGCCCCGCGCCTCGGCCCGGGGCCGGTCGGCCAGGGCGATCCAGCCGAGGACGAAGCCGTCGGCGGCCAGGGCCACCACGGTGCGGCCGCCTGAAGACAGCTCACCCGGAGGGCGCCCGCCGCTCGGCACCGCGAAGTCGGGCTTACCCAGGACGTGTGGCACGCCGTCGAGGTTGGCCCGGGCGCCCCTCCCGGGGACCGACACGAAGCCGGTGACCGTAGGCGTTGGCGGAAGCCCAGCCTCCGCCGCCGCCTCCACGATCGCCCTCGCCAGAGGGTGCTCCGAGTGGCGCTCGATGGCCGCCGCCCGGGCCAGGACCACGCCGCGGGTCAGGCCGCCCCCCGCGGCCACGACCTCCACAACCCGGGGATGGCCGTACGTCAGCGTGCCCGTCTTGTCCATCGCCACCGCGCGCACCTCGCCGAGGGCCTCCAGGTACGTGCCCCCCTTGATGAGCACCCCGTGCCGGGCGGCGGCCGTGACCCCACTCACCACCGCCACGGGCGTGGAGATGACCAGCGCGCACGGGCACGCGATGACCAGGAGCGTGAGCCCCCGCACGAACCAGGGGGTGAACGGCGCGCCGAACGCCAGGACGGGCACCGTCACCACCAGGATCGCGCCCACCGTCACGGCCGGAGTGTACCATCGGGCGAAGCGCTCCACGAAGCGCTCGGTGCGGGTCTTGCGGCCCTCGGCCTCCTCCACAAGACGCGCGATGCGGGCCAGGGTGCTCTCCGCGGCGGGGCGCTCCACCCTCACCCGCAGGAAGCCCTCCCGGTTGATGGTCCCGGCGTAGACCGCCTCGCCCGGGCCTTTGTCGACCGGCATGGACTCGCCGGTGATGGGGGATTGGTCCACGGCCGAGGCCCCCGCGCTCACGGTGCCGTCCGCCGGGATGCGCTCGCCCGGCCGCACCGCCACCACATCCCCCGGGACCAGCTCGTCGGCCCGCACGACCTCCTCCGGGCCTTCCCCGCCCCCCCGCACCACCCGCGCCGTGTCCGGCGCCAGCTCCATGAGGGCCGCCACCGACGCCCGTGCCCGATCCACCGCGTAGCTCTCCAACAGCTCCGCCAGAGCGAACAGGAAGGCGATGGCCGCCGCCTCCGTGTACTCACCGATGCCCAGGGCGCCCATGATCGCCACGGTCATGAGGAAGTTCATGTCCAGGGCCAGCGCCCGGGCCGCCCGCACCCCCTTGGGAAAGAAGTTCCAGCCTCCCACGAGTGCGGAAGCCACCAACAGAACATCGGGTAAGCGGAAGGGACCGGTGGGCAGCGTCAGGATGGGAGCGGCGACGACGGCCACCCGCGTCGCCACGAGACGGAGCAGCATCCCGACCACGAAGAGGCCAATGGACGCGTACGCGATGCGGGCCTGGGGGCTCCGCCAGGTGTGGGCCGGCGGCGCGGCGGCCCGGCGACCGGCTGCGTCGACGTCCTCCCGCTGGGCTCGGTAGCCCAGGCGCGCCACCTCCCGGCGCACCGCTTCGTGGTCCGTCCGTGCCGGATCGAGAGACACCGTCAGCGTTCGCGCCACGGGGCTTCCCTCCACCGCCAGCACGCCGTCCACCCGGGCGAGGTGGCCCTGGATCTTGGCCACGCAGCTCGGGCAGTCCATGTCGGGGACGCGGTAGCGGACGTTCATCTTCACGGTCTCGAGTTCATGAGGCACCCGGCGGAGCGCGGCCCGACCACGCCTTCGCGGCAGCGCTCCCACCCCCACACGCCTACCACCGCCCACCACCCGGATCCTCCGCCGCTCGCCGCACCCACCCCCCGTCCCTGACCGCGGCCACCACCTCCTCCACGGCCGTGACCACCGCCTCCGGATCGTCCACCTGAATGTAGTGGGACGCCTGAGCGATGACCCGGTGGTCGGAGTTGATGGAGAGGGTGGCCAGGTCCACCTGGAGGGCGAGCCATCCTTCCTGGAGCCGCGCGTGCAGCTCCTCGCTGCGCTCCGGGGGACGGGGCCGGGTGCCCGCGGTCAGCACCACCAGAGGCCGTCCGCCGAACGGTCCCGTCCCGCCCGCCTGAGCGAAGACGTCTTCCAGGGCGCGCTGCTCGCCCACCACGCCACGGACGCTGGTGGGCGCGAAAGCGCTCCCGGCGTCGCGGGCCCGGGGCCCCCGCAGGCGGGTCCACCCGATGGCGCGAGAGATGCGGGGGGCGATGCGGGATCGGGGCTCGGGGCGGGCGGCAATCACCTCCCGGGGGAGGCGCTGGAGCTGCTCCGGGTGGGACGAGTCCACCCACACGAAGCCCATGACCTCGTCGGGAAAGCGGTGGGCGTAGACGCGGGACAGGGGCCCACCCAGCGAGTGACCTACGAGCACGTAAGGAGGCGCCACCTCCGCCGCCTCCAGCAGGGCGTGGAGATCCGACGCGATGCGCTCCGCGTCCCGGGGCTCCTGCCCCGCCTCACTCCACTGGATGCCCGCCCGGTCGTACGCGCATACCCGGGTGAGAGCCGCCATCTCCGGCTGTACGGTCGACCAGGCGAGGGAGCCGCGGCGGTCCAGGCCCGCCTCCAGGATCACCGTGGGGGAGCCTTGCCCCAGGCAGTGGAGGTGGAAGCTCCGGCCGTCCACCCGCACCAGCTCGCCGGGAGGCGGATAGAGGCGCCAGGCCCGCCGGCGCGACCACTCCTCGTAGACGGCGCCCGCGGCCGCGGCCACGACCGTCAGGCCCACGGCCACAAGCGCGACCCGCCGGCACGCGCGAGCCAGCCGGCGCCCGATGCCCGGCCCGATGCGCTGCCCGATGCGCTGAAAAGCCCCGGGGCGCGAGAAAGCCCCGGGGGGGCGCTCCGCTTCAGGCACCAGCCTTTCTCCCCTGTGAGTCCGCGGGGGTCAGCCTCCACAGCCCCATGGCGTCGTCCTCCAGGCCCCGGATGACCGCGTCCACGGGCTCGCGGCCCAGCGCCTCCGAGACGATGACAGCCTCCACCTCGGGATCCGCCAGCACGGCCTCGCTGACCACAATGTCCCCTCCCCGCGACAGGTCCCCCAGGCGGGCGGCCACGTTGACGGTGGTGCCGAAGTAGTCGAGCTGCCCGTTCAGAGTGACCGTGAGGCACGGGCCCACGTGGACGCCGGCCTTGAGCACCAGGGGCGGGTCGCCCGCCGCGCCCGCCCCCAGGCTCCTCCCGGCTTCCAGGGCCGCGGCCAGCGCCGCCTCCGGCGTGACGAACACCGCCATGATGGCGTCGCCGATGGTCTTGACGATGGTGCCGTCCCGCGCGGTCACGGCCGCCCGCAGGACGTCGAAGTGCTCCATCACCCGGCCGAAGGCGGGAGCGTCACCCGCGTCCCGGTAGAGCCGCGTTGATCCCTTGAGGTCCGTGAAGAGCACGGCCAGCGTGCCCACCTCCACGAACTCGCCCACGCGCAGGCACTCGCCCGAAAAGAGGTCCCGGAAGGTCTGAAGGCGGGTGACTTCGGCGGCGGTGACCGCGTCGTCGCCCCACCCGGTGCGCTCCAGCACGACCAGCGCGGCGTCGGACGTGTCGTTGGCGAGACGGAGCACGGGCTCGGTGGCGAGCTCCGCCTCGGCGATGGACCAACCATCCGCCGTGAGGCGCAGCTCCGAGGGCCCGGTGGGGGCGTCCTCGGCCACCCGCACCGCCACGCCCTCCCCCCGGCCGTGCCGCCGCACCCGATAGCTGCCCGGCGCCAACCGGGGGCGAAGCTCCCGGGCCTCCCCCGCCTCCAGGAGCTGCTGCGCCACCACATGGGGCGTGATCTGCGGCCCGGCCACGCAGAAGGCCATCTCCTCGACCACTCGAACCGCCGGCGACACCCGAAACGTCAGCTCCACCGAGCTCTGGAAGTCGCCCGAGAAGTCCACCAGGCAGGTGTCGCAGTGCACGCCCCTGGAACGGAGCTCGCGAAGGCTCTCCGACGTCTCCTTCACGCCCCGGCACAAGGGGCACAGCACGTCCCAGCGCAAGCCCAACTGCCCCGAACGGGTGGCGTGGAGGCACGCCTCCAGGACGCTCCGGCGGGGCGCGCCCCAGAGATCGGCCAACACGTAGGGGCGGAGTCGGGAGAGAGAGGAGTCGTCCGCCGAGG
>Ga0214471_10001925_pt1 | contig 16385 bp, 14 predicted proteins | sample RVTome_5_FD_207665 | JGI IMG/M metagenome (GOLD analysis project Ga0214471, IMG submission 207665) | Soil microbial communities from uranium-contaminated site in the Upper Colorado River Basin, Wyoming, United States - RVT142D155 | ecosystem: Environmental > Terrestrial > Soil > Contaminated >... | reverse complement strand
GAGCAAAGCGAATGCGAAGCCGAACGTAAGTGAGATTTCCGAAGGAAATTAAGCGTTAGCTTCTCAAACGAAATTCGATAAAAAAATTTATACAACATATAATTTTTAACTTTATTTATTCTCGATTGTATGATTGTGTTGAATATTGTTGGTCCGGCTGAAGTTGTTGTGGTAATGAATCTTGTACTAGTTGTTGTGAATCAACCATTACAATTTGTCCGGCTTTACCACTAACTCGTACTTTCCCACGAGTTTGAATCAACCCACAATTACCATTTACTGTAACATCGCCTTTTGTTACGACTTGAAAAGGATTTCCAATAATTTGGACATGATAAACATAAAGTTGTGGATTATTATTATTTGTATGATTTTTCATACTTTTTCCATCAATCCTAATTTGTCCATTACGAATATCAATTTCTTTACCTTTATAAGTTTCATTATTAATAATTATTGATGTATCGGCACCAGTAATTTTAATAAAATCCTGCTTTTTTAATGTCTTCCTAAAACTGTGAATCCAAGTTCCAACAGCAACAACAAGCCCTGGAACTAATCCAGCGATAATACCGGGAAGTAATGTAATAATCTTTGTCTGCAATGACATTGTTTATGCATGATCATAATAAATAAATTATATATTAACAACCCTTTTTATTTTCAATTTTTATTAGTAATAGTAGTGTTTTAACCATTTTTTATTCATCCGGTTCTAATGAGACCACTTTTTCTGGAAACTACTGAATGATTACAACTTCCATTTAGGAATACAAATAAAATTAAAATGATCTTTACTGAATAAAACAACTTGTCCAATATATTGATCCATATTGTTTAATTTAATTATGAGAAGGTATAAATAAATATTTACTATTTTAACTTTATGATATCTAGAACAATTCCGTAAAAAATATATAATTACCGATAATTTCTAATATTACCCAAACGAACGGAATAACACCGGTCATACAAAAGAAAAAAATGGCATAACTAAGATAAACACCCTTTAATTTTTCATTTAAACGAAGATGCGGTGAATGATTTTTGTTATGATAACATTTGATGTAAGTTCCATTCGAATAATGTAAGACTAAGTTTTCAGTCAAAGCTGTACTATTATATTCATGTTTATAAATTTGAAATTGTTTGGTTAAATTCAAATTTGTGGAATTAAGAGAAACAATTATGAATCCATCATAGCACAAGTAATGCCGTGTTTTCTGATATTTCTTGTAATTACATACTCTTTCACTCATATAGTTATTTATGATTAAACATTCTGTTTTGTTTGCAGTTTCATTCCATTCTTTTCTTTCATTATAACCTAAAAAATACAATAATAAAGCAGGTAAAAGACAAAATAGTAAAACGATGCAAAAAATAATAAATCCTCTTACAATAATTCCGAAAGTAACATATACGGATGTGGGGTATTCATCGTATTCATCTTTAAATTTATCAAAATAGTTATTTAATTTATCTTGATATTTATTCATTTAAATTTAATGGTTAATATAAATGATCATATATTAATAATTTCAATTTTATTGAAAAGTTGAAATATAATCAAATTAATAAATATAAGTGCATATTATAATGTCCGACAAATATATCCATTACAAGAACAAGTCAAAACACAAAAATAAAATGGACTCGCAATTTAGTTTACATGTTCGTGATCCTTGGTTGAAATATATTCAAGCGGGGATTAAGACCGTTGAAGGTCGACGAGGTAATCCGGACAAATTTAAGCATTGGATTGGTCAAAAAGTTTATTTTTACAATGATGATCGTAAAATTCCTGTTAAAGTCAAAGAAATTCATCATTATCCGGATCTTTATGCTTATTTAGATAAAGAAGGTTATGACAAAGTTTTACCAGGGATTGGAAGTTATAAGGAAGCAGTTGACACTTATCATGAATTTTATAATGATGACAGTATTAAAGAAGCAGGTGGTATGTTAGGGATTGTCGTTGAATTGGTTTAGTTTATTATGCGTATTTAAAAGTATATTTTAACGGAGAATATTTAATAGAATCATTACAATGTTGAAGAATAGTCTTATAACTTACATTATATTTTTTTGAGGTTTCCGTTTTATTATTGCATGTGTCTATTAGATTTCCTTTTTTATCATAGACATTTATTTTACAATATTTCTTTTCCCGTACTACTTTCTGTTTTTTCTGTGGCAATGTTTTATGATCAATAATCATATTAATAATATCATCTGTTTCAGTTTGATATTTAAATAACAATCCATTACCACATGATTTAATTAATCCTTTACAACATTTATTTATTGATGATTCATGTACATTTAATTCTTTGGATGCATGAGGACAACTCCTATATATATTTAATATTTTATAATTGATATCATAATTAATAATTTTATGAACCTTTTTTAATCCTGTATCGATTGCATGATTAATATTATGTGAATTGGTGCACCATTCTAAATTACTATATTTATTATCACTCTTATCACCATTAATATGATTAACCTTATCATAATTATTTGGATTATCTATAAATTTCTCAGCAACCATTCTATGAAGCTGATAACATTTTTTATTGATAGTTATCATACAATAACCAGAATGATGTTTGGATATTTTTGAAATTCTGTCATTATTTTTGAGTCTTCCATAATTTGATATAAAATATTTGTTATTTTTATAAGCTGTATATAATTTCCATTGTTCACCGGTCAAAGACTCAGTATCATTATATTTCCATATGTAACCATATGCATAATTACTTTTTCCTCTAGCGCAATATGATATATTCTTCCATCCATCCGGTTTATTAATATATATCGCTGCATCTTTAATTGTTTTAAAATATTTGATTTTTTCTTTGGACTTGATGTCATATTGCCATATACCTCTGTTATTGTTCTTTATATTACTCTTGCTACGTGTTTTCTTATCTGCATATTGTTCAATATATGTGGCCCATTCTAAGTTATTAATATTATTATCTGAACGAATTCCATTTTTATGATTTACGGTTGGTTTATTTTCCTGATTATCCAACCACGTTTCTGCAATAAACCTATGAACTCCAGAATGTAAAGATACATTTTCATTATTTGTAAGATTGATCGTAATATATCCGCTTCCATTGATTTTTGGATTTAATATTCTTTTTGTATAACCATTTCTAATTCTACCCATGTTTGAGCATTCATAATTATCGTAATTTTTAATTATTTTCCATTCCTCTTCCATAGATTTCAATATACTTTATTCTTTAAATATTTTTGACTTTTCTAATGTTATTAGCATATTTATGAAATTATAAATTGAATAATTATATTTATAATAAAATAATATAAAATTGAGTCATATTATAACCAAAATTATACAACTATAAATAATTTATATTCAGAGATATAAATTAATATGTTCTTGACGTTTAAAAATACTATATATAGTGCATTTTAGAACCATTCGCGGCCATTACCGCCCCTATTATATAAAAATTTATGCTGATTTTTGTTCAGACAAAGACCCTTCATACCGATCTCTTCATGCTATTTCTTTCATGATTCATTGATCTCTATAACCTTTGCTGGATAAGAGTTCCAGTTATAGACATTCTTTCGAATGGGAGTAGCACGTACCTTAAGATATCTTTATAAAAGATACCTGACACCTTTCCGCGCGTTACGACGGTTATCTATCAATCACTTGATAGTAACTCGCCACGGGATTGCCATAATATATAATTAATATATATTTTAGGTTTCCCCGTACCAGGTTGTCTCGCTGCTGTCTACTTATCCTACTTTAGACAGTCAACTAGCCATAAAAATGACTATTCCGACCTAGCAATTAAGCCGGAATTTTGAAACGAATTTGAGCAAAAATAACCACTGCTCGAAAATTTATCTTTACTACCACAAACATATGGATCGTACTTTTGTTTAAACGGAGTGGGCCATTGTTCAGAACAGCAAGATTTAGAACATAAATTATGCTGGATACTCATTTCACCACCTGCGCCATCATCTAAGAAATAATAATTAGATGGAATATTTTCGCGAACTTCTTGTGATACACCTTCAACTTCGCCTTTTTCGAAACCAGGACCATCTAATAAGGCACCAGTTTCCGGGTTAACGAAGGGGTGATTTTTATCAGGGACGGCTTCTTCCATGGCCATTTCACCATTAGGATCATGAGGCATTTCTTCACCATTAAAGCCTTCAGCAGCTTCTTCCATTTGACCATTCATCATAGTTGGCATCATAGAAGTCATTGGGCTATACCAAAACCATAAGGCCATAAGTACAACCAAACCAACGACGATGATTAAATTTCTGTTATTCCATAATTGGGTTTGCATTATCAATGTATATATATAGTTATAATGGAAAAAATTTTTTTATAGATTTATTGTTTTAATTCGATGGAATAAACTGGTAAATAAATGGTATCAATAACCCATCGATTTCGATTATCTTTAATTCTAGGATAATAATCTATATGTATTTTGTATTTATTGGTAATCTCATTAATTCTATTTATATATAAAAGATCTTGTGAAATTTTGGAATAAAAGGTTTCTTGCGAAAACCTGGTACCATACTTCTTCAGAGCATCGTCTTGACACTTCCACATCATACGAATTGTTTCATGATAAAATTTGTCTTCATTGATATGTAAAGGTTTATCATCGGCGAATAATTTTCTTATAATGTACATTCCTTCAGGGGCCATAACAATTGATCCTTGTGTACGACCATCATTATAATGATCAATAAAATGAAAAACATCACTTATGCTTGGAAATTCATATAGTATACCTTGCTCCGCTCGACCTCCTGGTTTTGGGGTTGGAGGATGAGTATGAAAAATATATTCATAATCTAGAGCGTCGAGCATATTTTTTGGTAAAAAAATGTCATCGTCTCCAGCATCAACCCTTGTAGTATTCCCTGAAATAATAATTTTTTCCAATCCTGAATTATTAAAATCCAATAGACCAGAATGTTCTGAATATCTGAAAACTTTTTTATTTTTCCTATCTCTGTAAACTTTTTCACCACCATGTTCCATTAAAGCATCCATAATAAGGATTTGATTACGATCTAATTTCAAATATTTAACACCATTAATACGGGCAATAACTTTTGTTTTATCCCCAATTTTATTGTAATATCTGTAAATAAAATCAATAAATTCTTCACTCGGTTTAATATTATGTTTATTAATATAATGTTTCATACTATTTTCCCATCGCATACGATTAATCGTAAATAAACCAGTGACAATATGTTTTTTACCACATATTAAACAATCTTTATAATCTTTTTTTTTATAAAATTTCAATTTACTGTGTGCATGTAAATCAATTTCAACATCTCGTAATTGATTGAGAAATATTAGTTTATCATTCCATTTAGTTTTTTCATGATGAACCGGATAAGGTAATGGTTTACCGTTTGAATCTAATATTATTTTATCTTTATTAGATCTCCAAAAAAATTCATATTTATATGGAATATTATTTATTTTCAGAATATTCATATAATAATAGATAATAAAAATTTTAACCATATTGTAAAATTTTGGTTATTAGTATATATTCAATTTTATCACTCATGTCTGTATTTTTTTTATCTTTTTTGTATTTTATGGGTAATATCCAAATACCTTTTTTCAAAAATAATGTTGTATCTATTATTTTTTTGATATTTTCATTTGATATATAGAAATTACCATTTGTTAATATGTAATGTAGTTCGTCTGCTTCTTTTGGGTTAGACACTTCATCAAGAAATGATTGGATATTATCAAATGTCACGATCGTATTTTTATTGACGAATGCAATATTCCAACCCCAATACCAAATAGATAAAGGTATATTGTACATACCAATAATTTGATATTCTGCCTTAAGTTTTAATTTATCATTTAAATATATATCGACAATATGTTTATCATCCTCGTCTGAAAATTCATAGTCAAATTCTGAATCGACATTAATTTTTGTTTTAATATTCGATAATGCTTCATTTGAATAGTTATTAATACGCTTGAACATATATATATTAATGACATAAAAATTAAGTTTATAATTACAATTAAAAAATATTGATTGTAATTATGATCAATAATAAAATCAAAGATAGTTCTAAAAAGATATTATGTCATAACATGTTAAATAAGCAAAAATGCAATTATGGTCATAAGTGCATGTATGCGCATTCTTTGAAAGAACAGAAAATAGATCCATTAAGACACAAAATATATACTCTTATTACACGTACAAGTGAGTTATGTCATATTGATTTAATTAATGATAATGTGTTATATGAAAATTTATTACAATTGACTCGTATTTGTTCTTTATGTAATAAAAGTCAATGTCCAGGTGGATATAATTGCAGAAACGGGGCAATTAGTTTTGAATATAAGGTTTGTTATGATGATCTTGTTTATGGAAATTGTAAAAAAAGACCAATATGTCAATCTGTACATTTAACGGACAAAGGATTAATTCCTTATATGAAACAAAAATATCATAATGAAAAAAAGGCAATTGCTCTAAATATTAATACCGTACCAAACATAGAACTTAATAATAATACAATGTTAATAGAAAATATGATCAAAAAAGAACAACCTAATGATAATGAAATTAGAGAAATTTTTCCAATTGTCGAAAATGAAATTGAACATGAAGAAAACAATACTAAAAACATTGATTCTGTTAGTCGGCCTAAATATAGGAAATTAAATTATAGAAAAATTATAGAAAATAATAAAAATAATAAGATGATAAATGAACTTGACAATGTACAAGGAATACTTTTGACTGAAAACTTTTTTTCAACATATTCTAATAATAAATTACGCGAAAATGATTCAACATCTGATTCTGAAGTAGATAGTAAAGAAGTAGAAAAGATGATTGAATATTTTAACAATGATATGTCTGATGATGATCCAAATGAATCAATTTTTATAGAATAGAAAAAAATTGCAAAAAAATAAATATAAAGAGTAACTTTCTTAATATATGATATTATGCAAAATAAAAATAGTGATTTATGGATTGAAAAATATAAACCTAAAAAAATATCTGATTTAGTAACAAACACAACCGCAGTTAAACATATATATTCGTGGCTCTTATCTTTTGATAAAAATAAGAAAATTATATTTTCAAAACAAAAAGGAAAAAAAAAGAAAAACGGAGGTAGTATTGATACAATAAATAAAAAAGATCCAAATTTAAAAAGTTGCATGCTAGTTACTGGAGGTCATGGTGTTGGAAAAAGTGTTACTGTTGAAATAGTTTTAAAAGATTTAAATTACAATGTTCAAAAATTAGATGCATCAATTCTTAAATCAGGAAAAAATATTGAGGATGTCATAAATAAGATTATGATTAATTCAAATATCTTAAATCTTATGAATGGGATTGAACAAAAAAAAATTGCTATTGTTGTTGATGAAATTGAATCAATAACTTCATCTGCAGAAAAAATTTGTATCATGACATTACAAAAATTAAATGAACAAAGATGGTATTGTCCGGTAATATTTATTTCTAATAATCAACATAATAAATTATTATCAGATATAAAAAAAGCATCACTCGAAATAAAATTTTGGCCACCATTTCCATCGGATATGAAAAAAATTATGATGAAAATAATTACGTCAGAAGGGATGAAAATAAAACAGGACAATGTTATTAATTCTATAATTTCTCATTCTCAAAATGATATTAGGAGATTAATTTTTACATTACAAGATATTAAATATGCCTATGATAATAAATTGATAACGACTGATATGATTGATGAATATTGTAAGATGTCAAATAAAAAAGATGTGGATATTGATTTATATAAGGCAACAGAAGAATTGTTGTATCACTATAAATCTATGGATGATTGTTTAAGATTATACGAAACAGAAAAAGTGTTATTGCCATTAATGATACATCAAAATTATATTAAAAGTATTATAGCCAATGCAGATAATGATGATCAAGCAAATGAATTGATTCAAAAATTATCTAATTTATTGTCAACAGGTGATGTAATAGAAAATTATATATATGGTGATCAAAATTGGGAAATGCAAGAAATACATGGATTTTTTACATGTGTTGCCCCGTCTTATTATTTGTGTCGAGGTTTAGATGAATATCCCAGTATGATTAAACTTATATTTGCAACTGATTTAAATAAAACATCTATAAAAAGAATTAATAAAAAAAATATTATAAATACAGACAGATGTTTTAATGATATGAATATAATTGATTATGTATATATAAATAAAATTATAAGAAATTTAATATCAAAGGGTGATATAAAACAATGTGTATATTTATTAAAAAAATATAATATAAAATTGGAACACATAGAATCCCTTTTAAAAATTGATAAAATTAAGGATAGTAAAACAAGTTTGACATCCAAACAGAAAAATGAATTTTTAACGCACTTGGGTTAATATAAAAATATAAAAAACTTTTTTTTATTATATATAATATATATAATACAAAATGTCTAATCGCGATACTACTGTTTCAAGGGATACCCCTGAATACGACAATGCTGTCAAAAAATTACTTTCTAACAAAGCTACTCAATTTGAGGCTTTGGGTCAATTAAGACGGGAACACCCTACCGATACAAAGAAAGTCCAAGAAATTATGGATGCTTATTCTGAAGCTCTTTCGAGAATTCTTAAGAAAGCTCGCAAATTTAAGACTGTTTTATTTGAACGTTATGGTGGTCTAGGTCTCCCATTCGCGGAATTGATGAAGAAAGCTAAGAAATACCAAAAGAGATATAAATTCAGTGATGAAGAATTCGCTATGTTTGTCCATTTAGCCATGACTGAACAAACCGGTAAATATGCAGTATCTATTCCAAGTACTAAGATGGCCAAGACTCTAGGTTATGAAGCCCTATTAGCATCAACATCAAAACTAAATGTTAAAGCCGATGAACAAGCCGTCGTCGAAGAAATCATCAACAAATATTCCGAAACTAAACCACTTCATGCCCAAGTTCTTCTTCAGACTTTGACTTATAGAGACACTGCCCCTGAAGCTTTAACTGGTGAATTCGACAGAAAGAAACACAATCCTTTTGCCTATATTCATCCGGTTCTTGCTGCATTGTTCTTACCAAAGGTTAAATTACTTGAAGATCAAATGCTTTTGGCTAACATTGGTTATATCGTTAAACAAAAACAAGCAGGACAGCCAATCAATACGCTCCCAGATTATCAACTATACTGGAATATGGTAACTGATCCAAATGATACTGCATGCAATATTAATAATGCCATCATTGATCTTAAAAACAGATTCATCCTTCAAACACATGTTTGGGATGCCGTTATGGAATTGCGCCAAGGCAGATATTATTATAGTGATAGATCCGGACTTGTCCGTTTCATGCAAGCTCTTGAACAATGCAGAAATGTTATTCATGACGCCCCTGATCTAACATATGTTAAAGATGAAGGTACTATTCTACGTAAATTATTGTCTGCCTTTTCTCTTTATCCTACTTATGTTAGCATTAATCGCCTATGGGGTCTATTAACTGGTGCTCAATATGGTATTCCATCATCTCCTCTGGAAGCATCAGGTCTTGGTAACATTACAAGAATCCCTATGATTACTCTCCGCTTACCTCTAACTCTTGGTACAAGCGCAAAAGCCCTACCATTGGAAGATGCCCTTAACCAACCACAATGGTTCGTCGAAAATAAACTCATTGTTCCCAAATCACTAAGCATCATTCACAGTCATGATGTATTGTTCTTCTATGTCGGTCGTAGATATCAACATGTTAACTTAACTCGCCTTAATCTTCCATACAACTTTACTAACCTACCCATGACTGTCACTGGATGGGAATCTCTCAATGAATATCCGGTCAACGCCCCCCACAGTCTTAATATTATGCACGAAACTTACGTCCTAAGATCCGTTGTTACTGTTGAAAAGACTCGTGTTCCTGGCGGCAGAAATCTTATTACTGGATCCAGTGCCATCATTCATCGCCCAAGAGATATCCTCCAAGGACGTTATAGTGATGTCAGCTATCTATATGATCCTCAAGGTGCCGGTGTTATGGTTCCACAAGGTGCTGGTCCTGGAGATTATCAACGTAATTCTCCTGTTGTTTGGATTCCAACAGAGACCCAATATGCTGCACAAGTTGATGGTATTGAATCTGCTGAACAACGTGCAAGACTTCGTGGTACTATCTTTATGTATCAAAAGGAAGCTGGTAGCCAAAATCCTCTCTTCCAATCTATGTAAAATAGTTCACTAACGTTCACACTCCGAATGAGCTGTGCTCACTCTCCGTATTTGCTTTGCAAATGTTCACTTCGTTCACGTGGCGAGCAAAGCTCGCTTTGTTTACGGGAGTAAACTACTTGCTTTGCAAGTTGCGAAGCGTGAGCATAGCGAACTAAAAAAATTGATTTCTAATTAGTTTCAATATTATACCATAATAGTGAAATTACCAATATGAAATTATTTAATATGAAATTATATTTACTCGGCTGTAGTTTAATAATCAGTTATTTCCTTATTTTTGTTGGTTTGCCTTTATATACGAAAGGTCCAGAAGTTCGATTCTATCGTTGTAATGATTATGAAACTCATAGTGATGATCAATCACTTGCATCATCTGTTTATAAAACTTATTTATCCGATTTAAAATACGTTACATACGATGAACTTAAGATTTATAGAGAAGGATCTGGTTATATAGATGTTGAGTGTATGCTTTTTGATTCCATGGATTATCAACTATTTATTGAATTAATGTTACACGGTAAATTTATATCTAGGCCAAAGTCATTACATAATATATTAAGAATTATGGAAGCATATCAGTCTAATAATTATACTGCATTAGTAAATAAATTTTTACCTTATTTTGATAATTATACAGCAACACATTATGTTCATGAATTAAATGATTTACAATATATGTCCAATTTTCATTATTCTGCCAAATATTATGGTTTGAACAAAACCGTAGAAACAATTATGTATAAATTTTATGATAAAATGAGAGATGGTTTCAATTTTACACGAACTGATATGGTACATAATTGGAAATTCATTCGGGATTATATGCAATTTGTTGATTGCGATAAAATGAATGGATGTGTTTATCATTATCAAACAGTGAATTATTGATTATAAATCAGTCAATGAATTTGAATGTATATGGAAGTTTAGAATATTTAATTTCTCCTTTACAATGTTTGATAATTGATCTAAATGATAACTTATATTTCTTTGCTATTTGTTTATGATCTTTCATAACTTCTATTAACTCATTTGTTGTTTTATTATAAATTGCAATGGTTCGATGAATATCCATAATTTTTTTTTCTTTCGTTTTAGGTTGTGTGTCTATATTCACTTTTTTGTTTTCTAAATCGTCATCAACTGATAAAAATTTTAAGTTGATTTTATACTTATTCCTTTTACTTTTTTTATTATTACAATATAGTCTGACTGTCTGTCTACTCATTTTCAATGCGGCTGCACATTGATCAATTGTATTAAATATATTAATTATAGTTCCATTGTTATCATACTGTATAATTTTTTTGTGCTGAATATTATCCTTGTTTTTAGATATTGATGTTTCGTCTATTTTTTTGTTAATTAGATCATCATTTTCAGATAAATATTTTAAATTAAATTGTGGTGATGAAGTTTTCCCTTGACAATAGCGATGAATTACATTTGAATGAAGATTTAATTTTTTGCTGGCATAAATAGCATTTTTGAATACTTCTATAATATTATATTCATTATCATATTGAATAATCTGTTTAATATTTTTAATCAAACCATTCTCAACAGCATGATCAATGTTCATTTTGTTAGTTACCCATTCTAAATTATTCACATGATTATTACGTTTATTGCCATCCTTATGATTAACATATTTGTATTTGTTTGGATTTTTAATAAATTTTTCAGAAACCATACGATGAACTTGGATTACTTTTTTATTTATATAAACTGTCCAATATCCATGTTCACTCTTTGATTTTTTTAGGATTTTATTTTTATTTTTAACATTACCATAATCAGAGATGTAATAAACACTTTTATTTACTTTATTATACAATTTCCATTTTTCATCTTTATTATTTTGTATTATATTATCTTTTATATCATATTCCCAAAAAAATCCATAAGCAGAATTTCTATACCCACAAGCACATTTTGATATTGCTTTTGCCATAGTTTGTGTTCCATTTAAATTTCTAGTTGCTTCCTGGACAGATTCATAATATTGTATTCTTTCTTTTGTTTCCCGATCACATTTCCATACTGCTCTTTTCGGTATATTATTAGATTTATTATTATCTTTATCATATTGTATTTTATGTTGTTGTTGTTCTGTATGGGTCGCCCATTCAAGATTTTCAACCCGATTATCATCTCTGATTTTATTTTTATGATTAACACTTGTCTTATTTTCAAGATTTGGTATCCATGTTTTGGCAATAAGTTGATGAACATTAAATGTTTTTGATTTATTTTCTTTCCTTAGTTGAACTTTACAATAACCAGTTGGTAGTTTATAAGGAGAAAATATTTGATTTGTCTCATTATTTTTGATTCGTCCTAAATTTGAACAAGAATATTTTGGATAATCTGGAATAACTTTCCATTCTTCCTGCATAATAATATATATCGTATGATTTTACTTTTAAGTATTTTACCAGCCGAACGTGGTCGTCGGTGCCGCCGCGAGTGTACGACGACCAGCCGAACTAGTGTTAATTGGCCGAGGAATAGGGCTAAGTGGTTTATTGATTTCCTTTAAATAACCATATTCTTGTTTTATGTTCGTGATAATCCCTGAAATGCTCTCCGAAACAACTTTCTGATTCAATCGTTTGACTTGTCGAACGACCCCGTTAGGCAAAAACCTTGCATGTTCAAAATAGACGGCTCTCATAGCAAGAAATAAATCTCTTTGTTCTTGGTCGATATCGAGACGGAATTGTCCTTTTGTTCTTCTAAAAACTTCATTTCTAATTTGTTTTTGTAATCTTTTTATATTAGTATCTGAAAAGAATAATTTACTCAATTCGCTTTCACACTGAATACCTTGTAAGGCGGTATTAACCATATTACTATAATTTTTGTGATGTTCTTGTAAGAATAAGAAAGGTGTTCTATAAATATCTTGAACAGTTGTATTATTAACATTTAATTTTGGTACACCACTACCTCTGTCATAAAATCCGGTTGGTTCTCTTCCGTAAGCCGGAGGAATATTATCATAACTTGCGAAATTTTGATAGTTCATAATAATATTTATTAAGATATTTTTATGAATAAAATAAATTAATTCTTTTATCCGATAACATAAGTTTCTAATAAATTATCAATACTAGGATTAGATTTTTCGGGTTCATAAGTTTGTATAATATTTTCATGTGATGAATAATTATATAATGCACTAGTTTCAACTTCTTCGGGTAGTAAATCTTTACTCTTTTGATCCGCTTTTGTAAAAACTAATGTTTTACCTTCATTATTACTTTGACCAATATAGATAACAAACATATAAGTTTCATTTTGTTTTTCCCAAACAATAATTTTACCTTCATGGAACGGAGTAGCATCATCTTTCCTAACATTTTTAATTTCAATTTCACTTAAATAAGTACCTGTTCGATTATTTAATAATCTGGACATATGTTTTTTAATATAAACACTTATATCTTTTTTGGCATCGTATTCAATAGTATCTTTGTAAATATTCATAATTAATTCTCTAATATCATCTGGTGGTTTTGTTCCTCCTATATTAGTGAATGCGCTATCAAATGTGTTAGGATTAAAAATATTTTTAAAGTTTTCAAAACATTTATTATGTATTGTTTCATCATTAAATGTATTATTTGTGAACATGTTACTATATATTTTAAAAATCTTCTTATTTTGAAGAGGAATCAAAGAATATTGTTTATCGCTTGTATCTTTATAATTACTATCAACCATTAATAAATAACCATGATTCGGAACATAAAATTCATAATTATTAATGATATATTTCCAATAAGTTACAACGTTACTATGTTCTGCTATATCTTTAATATATACATTATCAGCGATCGAGAAGTTAGTTATATAAATTTTATGTAGTTGTAAGACATACAAAGAAACCATTAATTGAAATAAAATCGACATCCATACTTCGCTCTTATGATATCCTGTATTAACCATCCTATCAATATTTCCTTCTCTCTTGTAGGTTCGTGATGCCCAACTTATAAAATTGTAAGTTGGAGCTTCAGTTAATGCAACTAAACCTTTACCACTATTTTCATCTAGAATTATTTTATTCTGATCTGCTAAATTTGCTATTGTTGATGGTACTATTTGAGATTGAGGTAATGTTAAAGGTTGTATTGGTTTTGTCGGAACAAGCACTTTTCCAATCCCGGTTCCTAATACTGTTGATTGTTGAATCGGAGGAGGTGCAATAATTTGTGGATCTTTTGTTAATGATTTAGGTAGATCACCATATTCCCCTTTTAATCTTCTAATTTTATTAAAATCTATATTACATTTTTCAGCAACATAATATCCATATAACATAATAAAATTAGGGCAAACTTTTGGTTTAATAATTTGTTCTCTTATATATTCATAATATGCAACTTCTCTCCAAATATCATAATCGAAATAATTATTTTGTGATAATTTCTTAATATTATACTCTGCAATTGATAGTTTATATATTTTAATATTCATACCTATTGAATTAGGGGCACATTGTACACTATGTGATTGAGAATCATACCGAATAGGATAACATGATCTATAAATAACCATATCATAAGGTAACCCTTTATAAGGATTTTCTGGATGAACACTTGGATTATAAGGATTAAGTTCTAAGAATTTGAGATAGCTTAATAAACTATTTGTACCTTTGCCATCCAAATCGATATCTTCACCATCATGATGTTTGATGAAAACTGATCTTACAAAATTATGTATATTAATTCTTTCACCTAAAGTATTTGATGTATGTACTAATTGTGAAGGCAATGAATCTTCTTTAATGACATTAATTGTTGTATAATCTACAAATGGTCCATTATTAATGTTATATTGTTTAACTAAAGGATTTGTCATTTGCAACCCACCAGGAAGATATGGCCAATATGAATTATATTGTGGAGGAGTATATACACCTTGAGTTGGTATTGGCATATACATAGCCGGACTTATTTTTGGTTGTGCTTGTTTTGGTTTCGGGGGCTGGTACACCTGTAGATCTAATAATGGTTTTGATCCAGGTGCTGTGTATTTAGGATATTCTTGCGGTGGTTCATATAAAGGTTTTCTTGGGTGAATTTCTGCATTTTCAATTTCCTTTTGAACTTTTGGAATAAAAGGTGTATTAACTGGTTCTTGATAAAGAGGTATAATTTTCCCTGTACCGCCTTTCATATTATTTTTTAAAAAAAAAAATTGTTTTTTGTCTTTTTTTTTCCACCTGTTTGTTGCATGGACGGTTGTCCCATTTCAGAACGCATGCCCATATTTTGTTGCATTACACCGGCCGGAGGCATTCCTGGCATGTCTGTCGGCATACCCGTTGGCATACCCATGGGCATCGATTCACCCATATTTCCCATAACTGGACCCATTTGTGGATTTACTGAATTTGCACCATTCATTAATAAATGTTGAGGTAACATACTTGAATGATCTGGGCTAGCAGATGCTTGAGGGATTGATAGATTCAAATTGGTTAATCCTTCTAATGCTTGCATTTTATTTTTATTGACCATATTGTGTTGAGAACCGATGGATTGTTCACTGAAATTTGGTAGAGCAGACGATAATGGGTGAGACGGTATTGATTGTTGTGGCATCATCATACTTGACATATCACCAGGCATGCCCATTGAATTTCCCATCATTTGGTTTCCCATCATCTGATTTCCCATCATTTGGTTTCCCATCATTTGATTTCCCATCATTTGATTTCCCATCATTTGATTTCCGGGCTGCCCATCTGCAGATATTGGAGGAAGTATATTCTGCATCCATGTTGGTAATAATCCCTCATATCCATCTGGAAGTTTACTCACAAGTGATTGTTCAAGTGCGGAATGTTTTACATGGTTGCCTTTCCCTTTTTTGCCTTTTTTACCTTTTTTACTTGTTTTACTTGTTTGGGTAAGTTTTGATAATTTACCTGCTTCCGAATTACTTTTGTTAGGTGCCATTTTTTCAATTTTAGAAAATAAACCGTTATTAAAATTTTTCATTTGATTTGAAGATATTGCTGATTTTTTGTTCATTGTACCC
>Ga0214471_10001924_pt1 | contig 16393 bp, 16 predicted proteins | sample RVTome_5_FD_207665 | JGI IMG/M metagenome (GOLD analysis project Ga0214471, IMG submission 207665) | Soil microbial communities from uranium-contaminated site in the Upper Colorado River Basin, Wyoming, United States - RVT142D155 | ecosystem: Environmental > Terrestrial > Soil > Contaminated >... | reverse complement strand
ACAACGGACTCGACACTGCACCCTGCAATGGACCGACCGCAGGTAACTTCGGATTCCTCGACATCGCCCACTACGGCAACCCCGAGTTGGGCACGACTGATACGTGCATGGCCGACACCCAGGGTCGCCTTGCCAGGAACATCACCCTGGGAGCCGACCACGAACTCACCACATACTCGCCCGGAGACACCATTCGTAACGACGCCACCTACTGCCCGATTTTCACTGCCCTCCCAAACGAAGTAACTACCAACCCGGGTGGTTCCGCCACCGGCCTGGAGAACGGTTTCTTTTACGGCAGCAATCTGTCAGAGGGCAGGCTCCTGTGTAAGGGAAGCCTCAGCACCGACACCACCGAGGAGAACCTGCGAATCCTCAAGGAGTCTTCTTCTTGCGTCAGCGTCAAGCCCAGCGGTGCAGGCAGCTACCCCGAATTCCTCGACAACACCCCGCTCTGGGAGTTTATTGATCCGGGAGCGGCTTCGGTTGCGCCCTTGTGCGCGATCGGTGGGCTCGATACCCGCCAGGAGATGGAAGCCTGCCTCATCCAGTGGAAGACCGTCTTTAACCCCACGATTGCGTTGTTCACCCCCGACCTCATGGAATCCCCCCGATTTGCCGCGGTTCCCCTGCTCGATAATGACCCGAACCTGGGCTCTTCAGGCAACTATCTGATCATGGACGTCCTTCCCGTGTACATCGAGACGATTTACCTGGGTTGCAACTCGACTGCCTGTGCCATCATCCACAGCCCCGGCGAGACAGGACCTCCCACATGCACAACACTGACCGAAAACACCTGTGGTGTCCCCGCCGCCATACCGGGCAACCAGAGTCTGCGAGCCGTGACCTCATTCATACTCGAGTTGGACATGCTGCCCGATGAGATATCCGATCACTGGCCGTCAAGTCCGGGCACATTGAAGTTCAACCTGATCAGGTAGGTCAGCCCGATCAGCTAGGTAGGCTCGCGAGCCATCCGATAGCATTGGTTCATGGTGCCCTTTCCAAGGCTTTTTCCCGCGCTCATCACTCCCTTCGATAGGCGCGGGGAGGTCGATCTGGTCGCCCATCGCCACAACCTCGGCACATTGTGGGATCAAGGGATCCGGGGGTTTCTGATTGGCGGATCGACCGGAGAAGGACCCTACCTGGAGCCCGGTGAGCGGGAGATTCTGACCTCAGAGGCCCGAGCAACGCTCGGGAAGAAAGCGGTCCTGGTGTGCGGAATCGCGGCCGAGACAGTGCGGCAGGCCGCTGCCATGGTGACGGAGGCCGGCGAGGGCGGGGCCGACGCGGTGCTGGTGATCACTCCGACCACCTTGACCCGAAATCGCTTGAAGTATGTCGAGGGCTTCTACAAGGCTGTGGCTGACATCGCGCCCATCCCAGTCATGCTCTACTCGGTGCCCGCGGTGACCGCCTTCGAGCTTCCGGAGGACCTGGTGGCAGGCCTGGCACATCATCCCAACATCATCGGAATCAAGGATTCCGGCGGCCACCCGGTGCGCCTGCAACGGATTTTGGCGTCAGTCCCCGACGACTTCACCGTGTTCACCGGTTCGACCCAGGCTCTAACCCTGGCCCTTACCGCAGGTGCCCACGGGGCCATTACAGCCTCGACCAATTACATGCCCGATCGCATACTGACCACTTTCAAGATGGCACGAACCCAGCCCCGCAAGGCGCAACCACTCCAACGAGAGATCTCACGGATTTCGGCCGCGGTGGAGTCTCTCGGGATTCCCGGAGTCAAGGCAGCGTCCAACGCGGCGGGGCTCAGACCGGGACATCCGCGACTGCCGCTTCGACCCTTACGCCGGGCCGAGACCGCTCGGCTGATCGACCTTGCCCGAACCTGATAGACCAGCCTCAAGTCTCGGTGTGCCCTGGCCGAAGAAACCTTCACGACGTCCGGAGGTTTTTGATGAGCAAGGCAGTAGGGCTCCTAACGAAGGCTGTGATGGCCACCGCGGCCGTGGCTTTCGCTTTGGCCATCGTGATCATGATCGACGCAAGGACCGCCCTCTCACTGCCGCTGCTGATCCTCTCGGTGATCTCTGGTGGCTCCTCGATGCGAGTCTGGGCAGGCCGCACCCGAGAGTCCCGCTTGGGTTCACCGAGCACGGCCCCCAGGATCCTGATTAATTCTTGAGCTTCACCGCCGTCGCGTCCAGATTGGCATTGTGATGCCCACGCTCTGCGGTTAGCCTCCTACTAGGAGTGGCGGGCAAGGATCGGGGGCGATCCATCTACTCGATTTCGCGATGCGTTAATTGGAGTACGGGATGTTGGGAGGCACAGTTAGGGGCAATGCCAGGGACCGCGGAGCGGTCCTGGTCGAAGCCGCTCTGATTACCCCCCTTTTGGTGATGCTCCTGTTCGGCATCTGGACCACCGCCCGTGCCTGGAATATCCACAACGTCCTCGATCATGCCGCCCGTGAGGCGGCGCGATACGGCGCGGTGGATCCGACTCACTCGGCCATCCAGACGGTTGCCGAAGGAGAAGTGGTAGCGGCTTCGTTTCCATGGAGCAGCGTCGTGCGCTGCTCGGCCATCTTTGATAACGGAGCCTGGACAGCGAGCGGCACGGTGCCTTTCCCCAACCAATGTCTCGATGTGGGTAACGGTCCTGGTGAGGACCCCACTACTGACGAACGGGTCCAGGTGACACTGCGGGTCCCGGGTTATCAGCTCAATTTCGTCTTCTTCACGACAACCGTCGACCTGGAGGCCAGAGCCGTCGCGAGGCTGGAACCATGAAGGTGACAGTCCGCTCCGAACGTGGTTACGCCGCAGTTCTAACCGCAGCGGCCCTGCTGTTCCTGCTCGGACTGGCGGCACTGGCCGTCGATTCGTCCCTCTTCTTTCAACAAGCCAGGGCCGAGCAGCGAGTCGCTGACCTAGCCTGCTTGGCCGGTGCCCAAGAACTTCCCGGAGCTCCCATCGCGGCGGTGACTACCGCTGCGAGTTACCTCCGTCCCAACCACCCTGATCTCGGTGGCATCGACCCGGCCGTCACTACGAATGGCGCTCCTGCCGCCGGCATCAATACTTATGCCATCGGAGACTTCACGGTTGAGATTGAAACTCCGTCCAATGGTCGCAGCACCGAGATGCGAGTCTCGATATCCCAGGATCGAGCAACCCACTTCGGCCGGGCGATTGGCACCGACGAGGTGACGATCTTCCAAGAGGCCTATTGCGAGGTCGGTTCGGCCCTGGGTGGAGGGGCTGACATGCCGTTTGGTGTGCTGTCCGGCTTCTCCGGCGGGATTATCAACTACGACAACAACTCCTGCGAACTGAACGGCAACAACGTCAGCCAGTGTTCTGGTCTCGCCATACCTCGACACAACGATCCGACAGGCTCACAGGCGCAAGTGACGACTTCGAAAAACTACATCGCCAACATGATCTCAGGGATCAACTGGCAGCTCTTTCCCCCAGGAGCGACCTTCCCCAGTGGCCAGGACATCAGCTGTCGCATGGTCGGCACACCATCGGCAGGAGACCCTGAACCGTGTAATCGGGTGGCGACCGTATCAGGCAGCGATCCATCGAAGATATACCAGGGACTGATTTCTGGGTTCAACCAATATCAACCTGAATCGGAGATCGGATATCTGGAGAAGCATGGTCTCGTTTACGACCATCAGGGCGATTTCTACGACAGCCATACGCTCGAGGACATGGCCACGTGCGTGGCAGGGCCGAACTCAACGACCGTTATCCCTTGTCCGACGCCGGAGCAGTCGTTGACATGGACAGGACCGGGCGATGCCCCCGTCGTCTATGTGAGCCGGGTCGAGGACTGCGATTGCCCCAGGTTCGCCCGAATCCCTGTAGTTGACAGTTTTCCGACCAACAGTGGCAACTGCAATCAATTCGATCCAGACGATCCCCTCCAGCTCAACTCGTGCAGTGCTCGCATATCAGGGTTCGAAACCGTCTTTCTGCTTCGACCCTATTTCAATGGTGAAGCGCCCCCAGACAATGGGCCAGGCCCGGCCACCGCGAACGATTTCTTCAGCAGCGGACAGCAGGTCAAGACCCTCGCCGCGGTAAGAGTCGTGTTCACTGATGACGTCGAGATCGAAGGTCGATGCTTCTCCGACTTCAAACAGGGATTTCCAAAGGCAGTGCGTCTGATCCCTGGGTGACCGCTTCTTGATCGGTTGCTCAAAGTTTGGGGTGACGGCTACTCTCTCTGGCCAACGATCACAAGGAGAAGAGTGGCGTCCAAGTTTCTTACCGAGGAATGGGCTGGCGAGGTTTCGTCCATCCTCAATTCCCATCCCGGGTTCAAGGGGTCAATCGCGAACGCCGATCTCGGCATCGTCTACAACGTGGCGGGGACCCCGAACGGAGACGTCTCCTACTTCATCAAAACGGCCGCAGGCAGCGCCGAACTCGGGTTGGGGACGCTCGACAACCCCGACGTCACAGTCGGCAGCACTTACGAAACGGCCGCCGCCATCTCCAAAGGGGACTTAAACACGCAGACCGCCTTCATGACGGGAAAGCTCAAGGTTGGCGGCAATCTGGCAAAGCTGATGATGCATCAGGCCGTTATCAACCAATGGGCGGCCGCGGTCAAAGACATGGAAGTCGAGTACTAGCAGAACCTCGATGAATGCCGGGTGCGCCACAGGGCGGCACCCGGCATCAACGAAGCGCTTCAGCCGCCGTTGACGGCGCTCTTGAGCCCGGCGCCGGCCTTGAAGGCCGGGGCATTGGACGCCTTCACCTCGATGGAGGCCCCCGTCTGGGGATTGCGACCGGTACGAGCGGCCCGCCTTCTGACCTCGAAGCTCCCGAATCCGGTCAGAGCGACCTTGTCACCCTTCTTGAGGGCATTGGTGATCGTGTCGAGCACTGCCTCGACCGAAGCGCTGGCGGCTGCTTTGGATGCACCCGTCGCCTCCGCGACCGAATCAACCAATTCTGCTTTGTTCATGAGCCGTACCTCCTTGGATCTCGTGGCTCGCGAAATTACGAAAGCGTAATTCCCCCGTATTATATGAGGCCGAGCGCCTGCACTGCGTCTCGTTCCTCCATCAGTTCCCTAGTTGATGCATCTATGCGCATACGGGAGAACTCGTCGATATGAAGTCCCTGGACGATTTCCCACTCGCCGCCCCTACATATACACGGAAAACCGGCGATCAAATCGTCTGGTACCCCGTAGGAACCGTCCGAAACCACCCCCATCGATACCCAATCCCCCGGTTGGGTGCCCAAAAACCAGTCTCGGATATGCCCGATGGCGGCGTTGGCGGCCGATGCGGCCGAGGAAGCCCCGCGGGCTTCGATGATGGCAGCGCCGCGCTTGGCAACCGTGGGAATGAAGGTGTTTTCCACCCAGTCGTGATCGCCCACCAGCTCGTAGGCGTTGGTGCCGTCGACCTCACAATGGAAGAGATCGGGGTACTGGGTGGTCGAGTGGTTGCCCCACACGGTCATCTTCTTGACCGAGGTCACCGGTCGCTCGAGCTTGGAGGCAAGGTGGGTCGCAGCCCGATTGTGGTCGAGGCGCATCATCGCCGTGAAATGGCGGGGGTCGACTCCGGGAGCATTGTTGAGGGCGATCAGGCAATTGGTGTTCGCCGGGTTGCCAACCACGAGCACACGGACGTCCTTGCTGGCCGACTCGGCGATGGCCCGGCCCTGGGCAGTGAAGATGGCGCCATTGGCCGCCAGGAGATCCGACCTCTCCATACCCAGTTTGCGGGGCATGGCACCAACGAGCAGGGCCACGTCGGCGTCGCCGAACGCCAACTCCGGCTTGTCCGTTTTGACGACTCCCGCCAGGAGCGGGAAGGCGCAGTCTTCAAGCTCCATCGCCACTCCGTCGAGGGCCTTGAGCGCAGGGGCGATCTCGAGCATTTGGAGGATCACGGGTTGATCGGGACCGAGCATGTCCCCGGCCGCGATCCGATAGACGAGGCTGTAACCGATCTGACCGGCGGCGCCCGTAACGGCTACTCGAATGGGTTCCTTCATTGCTGCCGAGAGTAGCTTCGGTGCCGATCTTCTTCGATTCCGCCCTCCACGAGAGTTGCTACCCCACATCCAGGGGCGAGAGGCCTGGCGCCGTTCCGCTTTCGAAGTCGAGGGCGACGTCGAGAACCGGAGCGGAGTGGGTGATGGACCCGGCCGAAACGATGTCGACACCGGTCTCCGCCACGAGAAGGACCGTGTCGAGGGTGATGCTTCCGGAGGCCTCGGTGACCATTTGCCCGGCCACCATCTGAACTGCTTCCCTGAGCGTTGCGAGATCCATGTTGTCGAGCATGACGACGTCAGCCCCGACCTCGAGCAACTCGGCCAACTGGTCGAGGGTGGCCACTTCCACCTCGATCTTCACCATGTGACCAACTCGAGCCCGTGCGGCAACTACCGCCGCCCGAATCCCCCCGGCGGCGACGATGTGGTTGTCCTTGATCATCACGGCATCGAAGAGGCCGAATCGATGGTTTATGCCCCCGCCCATCCTCACCGCGTACTTCTCGAGGAGCCGGAGGCCGGCCGTGGTCTTACGGGTGTCGGCAACCTGGACCCCCGTTCCGGCTACGGCTTGGACCAAACGGGCGGTGGCAGTGGCCACACCGGACATCTGACCCAGGAGATTCAAGGCAGTTCGCTCGGCGGAGAGGATCGACCAAGCAGCCCCGGAGACTCTCCCGATAGTGCCCCCGGCCTCGACCTCATCGCCGTCGCTCGCGAGAAGTTCAACGTCGAGGGTCGGGTCGACCTCTAAGAACACCGCACCGGCGACCTCGAGTCCGGCCAACCGACCCGACCGTCGGGCGACGATTCGTGCGGTGGCAACGGCCTCGAACGGAACCGCAGCTTCGGCACTTATGTCCCCGGCCAAACCGAGGTCCTCCTCCAGAGCTCGGCGAATGATCGGCAGGTACTGAGAGGGATACATCTCTCTCCTACCCTGGCTCCGTCGGAATTGGTTCGACGAGATTGCGACTTGCCTGGAAGTCGTCGGGATCGGGGTAGTCGGCTCGATAGTGACCGCCCCGCGACTCCGAGCGGCGAAGACCCGCGGCAATCACCTGGCGGGCAACGTCGGCCGCGACCCGACCGGCGATCGACGAGCGCAGGGTCTCGTCCAGATCGAGCAGGCGATTGCGAGCCTCCCAGAGACCGGCCCCGGTGCGAACCAGGCCGACTCGCTCCCACATGATCCTGCGAACCTCTTCGATTCCCGCGCCTTCCAGGGGAAGGTTCCACGCATCTTCTGGGATCCGGGCATCGGTGGGTGGAGCGACCATCCGGGTGGCCACATCGGCGGCAACCCGGGCGCCGAACACCAAACCTTCGAGGAGTGAGTTTGAGGCGAGGCGGTTGGCGCCGTGGACACCGGTCGAGGCGACTTCACCCACCGCCCACAGGCCCGGCACCGAGGTACGTCCGTCGGTGACGGCGTCGATCCCTCCCATGAAGTAGTGGGCGGCCGGGGAGACCGGCAGGAGATCATGCCCAGGATCGAGACCGGCGGCACGGGCGTAGCCGAGCACCGTGGGGAAGCGGGTGTCGAGGTCGGGGATCATCCGGACGTCGAGAAAAGCTCCGGCCCCCCGGTCGAGTTGCCAGAAGATCGCCCGGGCGACGATGTCCCGGGGCGCCAGTTCGGCCTCGGGATGATGGGCAAGCATGAAGCGGCGACCGTCGAAGTCGAGAAGGTGGGCACCCTCACCGCGCAGAGCCTCGGTCAAAAGCGGCATCGGATCGATGCCGGTGTCGAGGGCGGTAGGGTGGAACTGGACGAACTCGAGGTCGGCCAGGCGAACTCCGATTCGAGCCGCCATGGCGAGGCCGTCGCCGGTGACCCCGACCGGGTTTGTGGTTCGTGCGTAGATACGGCCGATGCCGCCGGTGGCAAACACCACCGCGGGGGCAAGGAACAAATGACGGTCCCCGGGCGGGTCTGACACCACCAGACCGACCACCCGGCCGTCGGCCTCAGCCAGGTCGATAGCCCTCCAGCCCTCCAGGACCTCGATCCGGTCGGATTTGCTGGCAGCCTCGGTCAGCGCCCTCATCACCTCCCAGCCGGTCCGATCCCCCTCCGCGTGAATGATCCGGCGCCGGTGGTGCCCGGCTTCCTGACCGAGCGCCAGATCGCCTTCGGCGTCGAGATCGAAAATGGCACCGAGGTCTACCAATCGCTGGATGGCCGCCGGGCCGCCATCGGTGAGCATGTCGACGGCTTCGCGGATGGCCAGGCCGCCGGCCACCGCCATCGTGTCGGCTGCGTGCAGCGAGGGCTGGTCATCGTCACCCACCGCCGCGGCGATCCCGCCCTGGGCCCACCAGGTTGACCCGAGCTCTCCCGCCGACATGACGAGCGAACCCTCGAGTCCCAGCGCGGTCGAAAGCCCGGCCACCCCGGAACCGACGACCAAAGGAACGTCAAGCCGCCGGATCATCTTGAACCGGCCCCCGGGCGGCTCACTTCCGTTTGACCGCCAGCATTCGTTCGACCGCCTGGCGCGCCCGATCGGCTATGTCGGGATCGATCTCGACCGGATACTGCATCAACTCCAGCGCCAGCCTGATGTTGTCGAGGGTGATCCGTTTCATGTGCGGGCAGAGGTTGCAGGGGCGGATGAATTCGGTGTTGGGTGCATACTCGGCGACGTTGTCAGCCATCGAGCACTCCGTGATCATCATCACTCTCGCTGGCTGGTTCTCCGTAACCCACTTCTGCATTCCGTAGGTGGATCCCACAAAGTCGGCTTCGGCCAGGACATCGGGCGGACACTCGGGATGGGCTATGACCTGAAGATCCTCGATGCCGGCGGCCCGCATCGACTGGCGGTGATCCCTGATTTCGGCTCCCGTGAAGCGCTCGTGAACCATGCACGAACCTTCCCACAGGATCACCTCGACATCGGTCTGCGACGCCACCCAGCGGCCCAGGTACTGGTCGGGAGTGAAGATCACCTTGTCGGTGCCGAGCGACTCCACGACTTCCTTAGCGTTGCCGGATGTGCAGCAAATGTCGGACTCGGCCTTGACCTCGGCCGACGTGTTGACGTAGGTGACTACCGGCACGCCGGGGTGTTGTTCCTTGAGTCGGCGAACGTCGGCCCCGGTGATGCCCTCGGCCAGGGAGCACCCGGCCCTGAGGTCGGGGATGAGAACGGTCTTGGCGGGGTTGAGGAGCTTGGCGGTCTCGGCCATGAAGTGAACTCCGGCCATGACTATCACGTCGGCGGTGGCCTCCACTGCCATCCGGGCCAGGGCGAGTGAATCGCCGGTGAGGTCCGCCACCGTGTGATAGATGTCGGGCGTCATGTAGTTGTGGGCAAGGATGACGGCGTTGCGTTCCTTCTTGAGCCGTTCGATCTCAGCAATCGTCGGGGCCAGCGCCGCCCTCTCCTCATCGGGGAGGACGTCGGCCCGGCGGGTCACCTGGAGAACCGGCAACTACATCCTCTCGATAACGGCAGTGCCGAACTCGGACGCCTTGACCTCGATCGCCCCTTCCATCTGGCGGGCGAAGTCGTAAGTGACGACCTTGTCACCGATGGCGCTCTCGAGACCCTTGACGATCAGATCGGCCGCTTCAGTCCAACCCATATACCGAAGCATCATCTCGCCAGAGAGAGTCACCGAGCCGGGATTGACCTTGTCGAGGCCGGCGTACTTGGGAGCCGTGCCATGGGTCGCCTCGAACACGGCATGTCCGGTCTCGTAGTTGATGTTGCCGCCGGGTGCGATCCCGATACCTCCTACTTCGGCCGCCAGGGCGTCTGAGATGAAGTCACCGTTCAGGTTCATCGTGGCGATCACGTCGTACTCGGCCGGGCGGAGAAGGATCTGCTGCAGGAAAGCGTCGGCGATCGAGTCTTTCACAAGCAGTTTGTCTCCGGGCTTGCCTCCGGAGTCTTCCCATGAGATGGCGACGTCCGAAAACTCCTCCTTCACCAATTCGTAGCCCCACTTGCGGAAGGCGCCCTCGGTGAATTTCATGATGTTGCCCTTGTGGACCAGGGTCACGGAACGGCGATTGTTGGCGAGGGCATAACGAATCGCCGCCCTGATGAGGCGCCGGGACCCGGTCTTCGATATGGGCTTGATGCCGACACCGGAATCGGGGCGGATCTCCCACCCGAACTCCTTGTCGAGGAACTCGATGAGCTTGCGAGCGCCTTCGGAGCCTTCCTCCAACTCTTTGCCGGCATAGACGTCTTCGGTGTTCTCGCGGAAGATCACCATGTCGACCTGCTCGGGATTTCGCACTGGGGAAGGGACTCCGGTGAACCAGCGGACCGGGCGGAGGCACACGTAGAGGTCGAGGGTCTGGCGAAGGGCGACGTTGAGTGAGCGGATCCCACCGCCGACGGGGGTGGTCAGCGGACCCTTGATGCCGACGAGGTACTGACGGAACGCGTCGACGGTTTCGTCGGGCAGCCACGAGCCGGTCTTGTTGTAAGCCTTCTCGCCGGCCAACACCTCCTTCCAGGCGATGACGCGGTCGCCCCCGTAGGCCTTCTGGACCGAAGCTTCCAGAACCCGCACCGCCGCCGCCCAGATGTCGGGTCCGGTTCCGTCACCCTCGATGAAAGGGATGATCGGGTCGTCTGGTACGTCCAGACCGGAAGGCCCCATAGTGATGGTGGTTGCCAAGAAGAACTCCTTATTGCGCTCGTTTGAGCGTACCGGGGTCGCGAGGATGTCCGTCTTACGCTCTACGTTTTACGTTCTACGTCCGAGCCTAAGAGGGGCTTGATCTAGAAGGTATTACGTAGAACGTATTACGTAGTGCGTCGAGCCCGCGGACCAACCGTTCGTCACAGGTTCGACGTATTACGTACCATGTACCACGTACCACGTATTACGTAGAACCTGCCCGCTGCGAAGCAGCGTTGAGGGTGTTTACCAGGAGCATGGCCCGCGTCATTGGTCCGACTCCACCGGGGACCGGGGTGATGGCCGCGGCGACCTTCTCGACGCCGTCGAAGTCAACGTCGCCGACTAGCCGGTCGTCATCGAGACGGTTGATCCCGACGTCGATGACGGTCGCCCCTGGCTTGACGTGGGCTGCGGTGATCATGCGCGGCACTCCGACTGCCGCTACCACGATGTCCGCCTGGCGGGTCACCTCGGCGAGGTTGCGGGTACGTGAGTGGGCGACTGTCACCGTGGCATCGGTCCCCCGCGACGACAGCATCAATGCGAGGGGCCGACCGACCAGAAACGAGCGACCCACAACCACCGTTTTCGCTCCGGCCACCGAGATCCCGTAGTGGCTGAGGATCCTCATCACTCCCGAGGGAGTACAAGGGCGAGGCCCCGGCTGATCCAGCACGAGCAAGCCCAGATTGAAAGGGTGGAGTCCGTCGGCATCCTTGGACGGGTCGATTGCACGAACGGCTGATTCCCCGTCGAGGTCGCCTGGAAGCGGAAGCTGCACGAGGATGCCATCCACGGCAGGGTCGTGGTTGAGCGAGAAAATGAGGGTTTCGATTTCGGTCTGGGATATCGATGCGGGGAGGTGATGATGAATGGACACCATCCCGACCTCCTCGGCGTCACGCCTCTTGCCTCGCACGTAGACCTGGGAGGCGGGGTCTTCACCAACGAGGACGGTCGCCAGGCCCGGTGACCGTCCCAACTTCTTGACTCCGACTGCAACCTCGGCCTTGACAGCAGCAGCCACCAGTTTCCCGTCGAGGATGATCGCGGACATGACTCGATCTTATGGGTGATAGGGGCAACGTTGTACGTGGTACGTCGAAGCAGCGATAGACGTTGGCGCGCGGGTTCGACGCAAAACGTACCACGTACCACGTACCACGCTTTTAGTGCTTGAAATGGCGGTGGAGGGCCCTGACAAAGACCAGGCCGAGCTGCTCGGCCACCGCGATGATCTCGGCGTCTCGTTTGGACCCACCGGGAGCGACGATGCCGCTGATTCCGGCTCCGGCCAGCAACTCGATGCCATCGGGGAATGGAAAGAAGGCATCCGATGCCGCCACCGACCCAACCGCGCGTTCGCCGGCCTGATCGAGGGCTCTCCGGGCCGACCCGACCCGACTCTGGTCGCCGGCGCCAACCCCGACCGTTTTCCCACCGATGGCCAGAACGACCGAGTTGGACTTGGTGTGGGCGGCCACCGTCCAGGCGAGGCGCAGATCCTCGAGTTCGTTAGGAAGAGGTATCCGAGGCGTCATGACTTCCCACCCGTCGAGATCGACGACGTCGCGCCGCTGCGCCATGACCCCGTCCTCGATCCGGCGAAGATCCAGATCGAGGCCATGGGGAGCCGGGCTCTCGAGGACCCGCAACGAGGCTTGGGTCTCGAGATCACCGACCGTCTCAATCGAGGGCGCGATCAGGACCTCAATGAACCGACCCGCGATCGCGGAAGCCCCGGCCGCGTCCAGAGGCCGATTGAGTGCGACCACTCCTCCGAAGGCGGCCAGCGGATCGGAATCCCACGCACCCTGAAAGGCCGAAGCGATGTCGTCGCCGATCGCGACCCCGCAAGGATTGTTGTGCTTGACGATCACCACGCCGGGTCGAGAGAGGTCGTTGACCAGCCTCCAGGCCGACTCTGCGTCGAGGTAGTTGTTGAACGACATCTCTTTTCCCTGGACGATCCGCGTGCGTGACCACCACGGGGCGGTGCCGGTTTCTCGATAGATACCCGCCTGCTGATGCGGGTTCTCGCCATATCGAAGGACTGCCTCTTTCTCCAGGGTCACCGCCAATCGGGTGGGGACGTCGCCGCGCTCGAGCCAGTTGACGATGGCGGCGTCGTAGGAAGCGGTGCGAAAGAAAGCGTCCTTGGCAAGGGACCGCCGGGTCTCGAGTTCGAGACCTCCTGCCTCGATTTCGGCGGCGACCAGCTCGTACTGAGCGGGAGATGTGACCACGCCGACGAAGTCCTGGTTCTTGGCGGCCGCCCGGATCATGGTTGGTCCGCCGATGTCGATCTGTTCGATCGCCTCGTCCCAGGACGTCGAGGCCACGGCCACGGTCGCTTCGAACGGATAGAGATTGACGACTACCAGCTCAAAGGGTTCGATGCCATGCGTGTCGAGGTCGCGCCGGTGTTCCGGATCGGACAGCCGGGCGAGGATGCCGCCGTGAATGCTTGGATGCAGGGTCTTGACCCGACCACCAAGCATCTCGGCTGCCTTGGTGACATCCGAGACGAGGGTTACAGCGATGCCGGCGCTGGCCAGAGCCGCGGCGGTTCCTCCTGAGGACACGATTTCGACTCCAGCCCGACTCAGCCGGCCGCCGAACTGGATGAGGCCGGTCTTGTCATGGACCGAGAGCAAGGCCCGCCGAACCGGAATACGGGTCACGACCAGATCACCTTGTCATTGTCCACCAAAAGCCTGCCTTCGACCAAAGCCCTGACCACCCGCGGATACACCTCATGCTCTTTGACCTGAATCCGGGCGTGCAGCGAAGCCTCGTCGTCGCCGGGAAGAACCGAGACCGCCCGCTGGGCGATGATGGGACCGTGATCGACGCGCTCGTCAACGAAGTGAACCGTTACCCCCGTGACCTGCACTCCGGCCCGCAATGCCTGACCGACGGCATCGACCCCGGGAAAGGCAGGCAACAACGACGGGTGCACATTGATGATTCGATAAGGAAAGCGGCTTATGGCCTCGGGGCCGAGGATTCTCATGAATCCGGCGAGCACCAGGGCCTCGACCCCGGACTCATCGGCCACGTCACAAATCTCCTTGGTGAACCCTGCTCGGTCACCGCCATGACGGACCACCGCCGTCTCGATCGACGCTTCCCGAGCGCGTGCAAGCGCGCGGCAGTCTCCGACATCGCTGATCACGAGCCGGAGACCTGGAAGCCCGTCGTCGATCAAGGCCTGGAGGTTGCTGCCGGAGCCGCTGGCGAGAACTGCGAAGTCGATTGCGGACTCCTCTAGGGGCCGGCCAGGGGACGATTGTGGCTCACCGGTGCGGGACGGTAGCCGACTACGGTGTGGTCATGGACACCCCCCTTCAGGCAGCCTCCGCCACCATCGTCGATCTGCTCGGTCTCGAGCACCCGCCCGTTGCGATCACTTTCCACGAGACCGCCCCGAACGGCGCCACAAGGTACTTCGACGCCCCGATGTCGGAACCCACTCCCGACGGGAGGGCCGGGCGGGCGGCGGCCCCCTGCGTCTTCTGGATGCATGGTCACGAGACTGCCTTCGCCACGCTTCCCGAAGACCACGGCAACTGCTCGGTCGGTCGATTCACGCACGGCCTGGCAGGCGCCGCCGACATAATCGGCAAGTCCGATGTGGCCGCTTTGTTGGATGTGGGATGGGTGACGATGGAAGCGTTCGCCGGTGTGGCCGCTCTATCGCACCGGCCAGCCGCCATCAGCTACGGACCGCTTGGTGAAACAACCGCCATTCCTGACGTGGTGCTGCTCCGAGTGAGCCCCCGCCAGATGATGGAGATCGCCGATGCGGTGCCGGTCGAGTTCTCGGGGAAACCGCAGTGCCAGATTCTTCCGCGGGCAGCCGATAGGAAGGTCGTGGCAGTATCGATGGGATGTGCGCTGTCGCGAGCCCGCACCGGGATGAGCAATGAAGAGCTCACGTGTGCCGTTCCCGGCGAGAGGATTGAAGAACTGGCCCAAGCCCTTACTTCGGTAGTCCGCGCCGACGACGCAGTGGTCGGCTACGCCGAGGCGGACAAGCGCCGGTTTGAGGGTTTGAGGCCAGAGGCCAGAGGCCAGAGGCCAGAGACCAGAGGTCAGAGGTTGAGGTCAGAGGTTTGAGGTCAGAGGTCAGAGGTCAGAGGTGTGAGGGGGCACAAACGAACCGGCGGCGCTGTCAGGAGTGAATGCGTCGGGAGTTCGCGCACCCCCGACAGCACGGGGACATGCGAACCTCGAACTTGCGAACCTCAATCCTTGAGGCCGCGGGCTCCTAAGAAGGCCAGGGCTGCGCCAATGTAGAAGACCAGGTTGGCGAGGTTGTCGACGAAACCGTCGGGGAAACTGAAACGGATGTCGGAAAGCAACGCAACGGCGCCTGACAAACCGAGGAAGTAGCCGAGGACCCGTTGGATGAGTGTTCCGCCGACACCAAAGCCCATTCCCATGATCGACATCAGGATCAACAGGGACACCGCGACGTTGGTGTTCCCGTAGGTGAACTCGCCCATGATCACGCCGAAAAGGACATGCCCTCCGACGATGATGATCGCGCCGATCATCAGGAAACCGGCGGCACCCCTCGAAGTGGTGGCGGCCGCCGGACTCGGCTGAGCCGGCGGCTCCGCCGGCTGGTTCTCGCTAGTCAAGGTCTCTCCTCCTGCTGCAGTCCGAGACTATAAGAGGTGAGCACCACCCGCGTCGGTGAGAGCCGAGCTTCTTAGGCCTCACCATGCTCCGCCGCCACCGCCGCCGCCACCGCCACCACCACCGCCGGAGAAGCCACCGCCGCCACCGCTTCCCGATGATGGTGGTGAGAAGGCGCCGTTGAGAGCCGAGGTCAAACCGGAGAACGCGTTCTCGGTTCCGCCACCGGTATAACCGTGGCCACCGAACCAGTAGATGCTCGAGGTTGTCTCCAACTCGGCCGGAGCCCGCAATCGAGCTGCTTCCAAGACTTCCTCGGCGAGGCCGAAGCCGATGGCGTAAACGAGGAAGCGGTCCCACAGTGCCAGTGAAATGGCCGGCGCTTCCTCCAACCGGCTGAAGTCCTTCAGATAACGGCGGAAGGCCGACCACCGAGCCGCCTCGAGGGCTCCAGACGGCGTCCTCTTCACGTATCCGCGCCGCATTGCCGCGAAGGTTCCGAGGACGACGCCGTTGATGACGACCGACAGGATCAACAACGGAACCACGACCTGGGCCGCCGACCCCGAGAAGTTGGCAGCCAGGAAGAAGATGAAGAAGGCCAGGACAATCAGCACGCCACCGGCAATCACGATCCGCGTGGTTCCCCGTCGGTCGAGCATCTTGCGACCTTCCAATGCCTTGATGGCCGTGGATCGAAAGCTTTGATAGCCACTGGCATTGGCACTGGCGTCCTCCCGGATCCGGGTCCGGAACTCGCTCAAGGGCCTGGGCTCCCCGTCGAGGACGCGGGTGACAATCCCCACGACGTGAGCCTCGTACCGGCTGAGACCCACCTCTTTCCCGGTGAGCGATAGCTCGAGGTCGCTGATGGTCTCCGAACGCAGGCCCGCCCAAGTCTCCCTCTCGACCTGGACCGGCTTGGCGGCGATCACCCCTCTGCTGATCAGGTCGAACAAGGTGGCCGTGAACTGCTTCTCATCGATCTGGCCCTGGGTGAGAAGCACGCCCACCTCGGCGGGGGGAAGGTCGGTCGGCGGCTCCTGTTCGTACTCGCGGTCGTAGTCGATCCGCGGCTCTCTCCC